>ERZ1370068.10466-contig-9163_pt1 | contig 12668 bp, 25 predicted proteins | sample MGYA00561227_ERZ1370068 | MGnify/ENA primary metagenome ERZ1370068 (study PRJEB38410, sample SAMEA6850437) | metagenome | study: Metagenomic assessment of the ecological functions of the soil: analysis of the soil microbiota associated with the...
CGAGCGCCGGGTGGCTGCACCGGGCGAGCTGACCTCCGACCTGGCTGTTCGCGCGGCGGAGCGGGCGCTGAGCAGTGCGGGAATGAGCGGCAGCGACCTCGACCTTCTCGTTCTTGCCACCGCGACCCCTGACAACACGTTTCCCGCCACAGCGGCAAAGGTGCAAGCCCGCCTCGGAATGAGGCGAGGGGCGGCCTTTGATGTGCAGGCGGTCTGTGCGGGGTTCATATTCGCGCTCTCGGTCGCCGACAACGCCGTTCGCCTCGGCCAGGCGCGAACCGCCCTCGTCGTCGGAGCGGAGACGTTCTCTCGCATCCTCGACTGGGAGGACCGCGGCACCTGCGTCCTGTTCGGCGACGGCGCCGGTGCCGTCGTGTTGCGGGCGATCCCGGCTGCTAGAGTCCGGTGGCCGCTTTATTCTGTCCAATCACCTGCATTCGGATGGTCGCCAATACGACATCCTCTATGTCGACGGCGGCCCGTCCTCGACCCGACGCACTGGGTTCCTTCGTATGGAGGGACGCGAGGTCTTCCGTCAGGCGGTTCATCATCTGAGTGCTGTGGTCGACGAGGCGCTGGCGGCTAACGGTCTCACCGCTGCGGATATCGATTGGCTTGGTTCCGCACCAAGCCAACAGCCGGATCATCGATGGGATGGGACGAAAGCTCGGCCTGCCCGAAGACAAGATCGTCGTGACGATCGAACGTCACGCCAACACCTCCGCCGCCTCGATCCCGCTCGCCCTCGAGACGGCGGTTGCAGACGGGCGGATCAAGCCGGACACCTCGTTCTGATGGAGGCCCTCGGCGGCGGCCTGAGCTGGGGAGCGAGCCTGGTCCGCTGGTAGCGCGACGCTTGTTTCGCGCTCGTCGGCGCTGCGAGCCTCCGCTATGGAATTTGACGGAATTTTTCCAGTGGGTTAACCTTCCCTTAATGAAAGGGGAGGGGCCTCATGGCCGGAGAAACGGTTACTCGCGCTCGGCTCAGTGAAGCGGTCTATCAAGAGGTCGGCTTGTCGCGCAACGAGTCGGCTGAGCTCGTCGAGATCGGTGATCGCCGAGATCGCCGGCGCGCTCGAACGCGGCGAAATGGTCAAGATTTCATCATTCGGAAGCTTTGCGGTCCGGCAGAAGGGCCAGCGCATCGGCCGCAATCCCAAGACCGGCCAGGAAGTGCCCATCAGCCCGCGACGGGTTCTCGTCTTCCGTGCCTCGCATGCGCTCAAGGACCAGATCAATCAGGGTCTCGCCGACACGAGCGAGCGGCAAGAGCATCCGTTGACTTCCGCGCTGGCGGCGAAGGCGCCATCGGGCTGAGGTGACCCGGGCGAACGCGGCGGCCGCCCCTCGGCGCACCGGTAAATCGGGCGCTGCCTTTCGTACTACCGGAGAAGTCTCGGAGGAACTCAACCTTCCGGCCCATGTGCTGCGGTTCTGGGAATCCAAGTTTGCCGAAATCAAGCCGCTCAAGCGCGGCGGAGGCCGCCGTTACTATCGGCCCGAGGATGTCGACCTGCTGCGGCGGATACGGCAATTCCTCTACCAGGAGGGGTACACGATCCGCGGGGTTCAGAAGCTGCTCCGCGAGCGCGAGCGGCGAGAAGAACCGGCGGTCGACCTGCCGCCGACGTTGTTTCGGCTCGAACCGGCCGTCGCCGCGCCGAGCCCTCCTGCGCCCTCGAGGCAGGCACTGCAAACCGCCCTGGAGGAGGTTCGGCGTGAACTCCTGGAAATCCGCGCCTTGCTCGACAGGCTACCTGCAAGATGCCGATGAGATCTGCGCGGCGGCCAGTTGCAGCGGCGCGGGGCGGCTGACTATGATCGATCCCGTCGGCGAGGCCGCCCGAGTCGGAGCGTAGCGCAGCCTGGTAGCGCATCAGCATGGGGTGCTGAGGGTCGTGAGTTCGAATCTCACCGCTCCGACCATTTCTCTCGCCCTCCCGCAGGCTCATCGCCGATCGGCATGACGAAGAGGACGATGGCATGAGCGCCCCCAGATCCGATCTCGAACCCTGGCAGTGGCCGGAAGAGCATTGGCGCAAGCTCGTCGACGCGCGTCGCGCGCCGGACGGCGGCTGCGGCCGGCCGAGTGGCCCGGCGGCGCGCGTTGCGCGGTGGCGCTGTCGTTCGACAGCGACCATGAGACCAGCGATCTGCGCGACGGCGGCAAGTCGATCGGCCGTCTGGCCTGGGGCCAGTTCGGCAACCGGGTCGGGCGTGCCGCGCATCCTCGACCTGCTGGCAACGCTACGGCGTCAAGGGCGTCGTTCTACGTGCCGGCGGTCACCGCGCTGCTCCATCCCGACGAGCAGCGCCGGATCGTCGCCGAGGGCCACGAAATCGGCATCCACGGCTGGATCCACGAGCTCAATTCGGTGCTGCCGCACGAAGCCGAGCGCGACCTGATGCTGCGCTCGGCCGACACGCTGGAGCAGGTCAGCGGCGTCCGGCCGGTCGGCTTGCGCACTCCGTCCTGGGATTTCAGCTGGAACACCCTGGCGATCGAGACGGAGATGGGGCTCCTCTACGATTCCTCGCTGATGTCGGACGAGGATTGCTACGAGCTGCTGCTCGACGGCGAGCCGTGCGGGGTCGTCGAGCTGCCGGTCGAGTGGGTGCGCGACGACGCGGTCTATTTCATGATGAACCGGTTTTCGGCGCTGCGGCCCTACACGCCGCCCGCCGACGTGCTCGACATCTTCCGCCGCGAGTTCGAGGCGCGCCTATGACGAGGGCGGCATTGTTCCAGCTGACGATGCACCCGCACGTCATCGGCTATCGCTCGCGTATCTGGATCCTCGAGGAGATCATCCGCCACGCCAAGGCCTGCCAAGGGGTGTGGTTCGCCACCCACGCCGAGGTCGTCGACTGGGCGAAGCACCGCGCGGCCTGAGCCTGTGGCAGAGGCGCAGGCGGCGCCCACGCGGTGCGGCTACGTTGCGCTGATCGGCGCGCCCAATGCCGGCAAGTCGACCCTGCTCAACCGCCTCGTCGGCCGTAAGCTCGCAATCGTTACGCTCCAGCCGCAGACGACGCGGACCCGGCTGCTCGGCATCGCCATCGAAGGTCGGTCGCAAATCGTCTATGTCGATACACCGGGCATCTTTGCCCCGCGCCGACGGCTCGACCGGGCGATGGTAGCGGCGGCCTGGTCGGGCGCGGAGGATGCCGACCAGGCGGTGCTGCTGGTCGATGCTGCCCGCGGGATCGACCGCGATACGCGGCGGATCTTGGACCGCCTCGCCGAGCGAGGCCGGGCGTCGATCCTCGCCTTGAACAAGATCGATCTGGTGCGCCGCGAAAGCCCTGCTCGGCCTCGCCGATCAGCTCGGAAGGAAGGGCCGCTTCGACCCGATCTTCATGATCTCGGGCTTCAAAGGCGACGGGGTCGAGGATCTGAAACGACACCTTGCTTCCAGTGTTCCGCCGGGCCCATGGCTATTCCCCGAGGACCAGCTGTCCGACGCGCCCGAACGGCTGATCGCCGCCGAGATCACGCGCGCGAACAGATATTTCTGCAGCTGCGTGACGAGCTCCCCTACGGCTCGACCGTCGAAACCGAGCAATGGGAGGACAGGAACGACGGCAGCGCGCGGATCGAGCAGGTGATCTTTGTCCAGCGGCCAAGCCAGCGCGCGATCGTGCTCGGCGAGGGCGGGCAGCGGATCAAGATCGATCGGCGCCCGCGCCCGCGCCGAGCTCGAGCAGATGCTCGACCGGCGGGTGCATCTTGTTTCTGTTCGTCAAAGTGCGCGAGAACTGGATCGAGGACCGCGAGCGCTATACAGCACTCGGGCTCGACTACGACGTCTGATGCAGTGGCAGGACACCGGTTTTTGTGCTGGCGGCTCGCCGTCATGGCGAGAACGCCGTGATTATCGAGCTCCTGACCCAAGAGCATGGGCGGCATGCCGGCTTGGTCCGCGGCGGGCAGTCGCCCAGGTGGCGCGCGATGCTGCAGCCCGGCAACGAGGTCGCCGCGGTTTGGCGCGGACGCCTCGACGGAGCATCTCGGCACGATCGGCTGCGAGCTCCTGCGGGCGCATGCCGCGCGTTTTCTCGATGATCCCGGCAGGCTCGCCGGTCTGACCTCGGCGGCGGCATTAGCGATGACCACTTTGCCGGAGCGGGAGCCGCATCAGGACGTTTATGCGTCGTTTGCCCGTCTCCGGCCGCTCTCGATTCGGCGGCCGACTGGCCGGCGCATTATGTGAGGTGGGAACGGGACCTGCTCGCCGCACTCGGGTTTGGGCTGGACCTCAGTTGCTGCGCGGTGTCGGGGTGACGACCGACCTCGCCTATGTCTCTCCTCGAACAGGGCGCGCGGTGTCACGCGCTGCGGGTATGCCCCATCACGACAAGCTTTGTGCTTGCCCGATTTTCTGTGGCAGGACGCGCCTGCCGACGAGGCTCAACTCGACCTCGGCATGACCCTCTACCGGCCACTTTCTGGTGCGCCACATATTCGCGCCGCTAGGCCGCACCTCGCCGCCGGCGCCGACTACGGCTCGCCGAGCACATGCGGCAGTCAACCTGCCGCCGCTAGGTTAGCCCCGCGCTGATGTGCTATTCGGCGCACCGCAGAGAGAACCGGACAGCGCAAAGAACGCAGAGCAGTAGTTTTCGACCGGGAAGGATGGCGATGGCCGAGCAGGAGGCTCGCTCACCCCATACAACGGAAGCGGAGTACTGGAAGAGCGCCGCCCACGCGTGCCTGGGCCGAGCAGCACGAGCGGCAGGACCGCGCGCTCGCCGGCCTGGCAGAGGCGACCCTGGGCCTAGCCGCACCACGGTCGGGCGAGCGCGTGCTCGACATCGGCTGCGGCAGTGGCACCCACAATCTCTCGAGCTGGCGGCACGCGTCGGGCCCGACGGTTATGTTCTGGGCGCCGACATTTCGGGCAATCCGTGGCGCGAGCCCGTGAACGCATCGCCGCCGATCGGACTGCCGCAGGCCGAAGTCATATGCGCCGACGCTTCGAGCCACCCGTTCGCGCCCGGTAGCCTCGATTTGGCGTTCTCGCGCCTCGGCGTCATGTTCTTCAGCAACCCGGTAGCGGCATTCGCCGAATATCCGCCGGGCGATGAAGCCGGAGGGACGCTTGGCTTTAGCGGTGTTCCGCAAACCCGAGGGAAATCCGTGGCCAAACGCCCCGCTCGACGCCGTGCGCCACCTGCTGCCGCCACTGACCACCGCGGCGCAGGAGGGGCCGGGCATGTTCTCGTGGGGTGATCCGGCCCGCGTGCACCGCCATTCTGAAGGATGCCGGGTTTGGCGCGGTTTCACTGAAGCCCGTCGATCTGGAATATCAGCTCGCCGGGGCCGGAGGAGCTGCGGAGGCGGCAGAATTCGCCTTACTTTCCGGGCCGCTGACACGCATCCTGCCGGGTCGGCCGCGAGAGCAACACGAAGCGGTGCGTTCGGCTCTCGAGGCATTCTTCGAGAGCCATGTGACATCGCAAGGAGTGGCCTTGCCGGCCGCGTTCTGGGTCGTGCAGGCGCGGGCTTGAGGTTGGCCGCGGCAAGCGGGGGTAGCTGCTACGATGCGTGACCGTCGTTCCCGCAAAAGCGAGAATCCAGAGCGCCGAGGTCTCAGGGTCCGCCTGGACCCCCGCCTAGGCGGGGGTGACGGCCTCTATGCCCGTGACGGCCCTTTCCGGCGAGATCCGCAACGTCGACTTCGCCGATGCGCTCGGCGAGCGCTATCTCTCCTATGCGCTGTCGACGATCATGTCGCGCTCGCTGCCCGATGTGCGCGACGGGCTGAAGCCGGTGCACCGCCGGATCCTGCACGCGATGCAGCAGCTGCGCCTCGATCCCGCCTCGGGCTACAAGAAATGCGCCCGGGTGGTCGGCGACGTCATCGGCAAGTTCCATCCGCATGGCGAGCTCGCGGTCTATGACGCGCTGGTGCGGCTCGCCCAGGATTTCGCGCAGCGCTACCCGCTGGTCGACGGGCAGGGCAATTTCGGCAACATCGACGGCGATAACGCCGCGGCGATGCGCTACACCGAGAGCCGGCTCTCGGCCGTGGCGCAGGCGATGCTCGACGGGATCGACGAGGATGCGGTCGATTTCCGCTCGACTTATGACGGCGAGGACCAGGAGCCGGTCGTCCTGCCGGCCCGTTTTCCGAACCTGCTCGCCAACGGCGCCTCCGGCATCGCCGTCGGCATGGCGACCAGCATCCCGCCGCACAATGTCGGCGAGCTGTGCGCGGCGCTGCTTGCATCTGATCGACCATCCGGCCTGTGCCGTCGGCGAGCTCACCGCACATGTTCCCGGTCCGGATTTCCCGACCGGCGGCGTCTTGGTCGAGCCGCCGGAAAGCATTCACCAGGCCTATGAGACCGGTCGCGGCAGCTTCCGGCTGCGGGCGCGCTGGACGACGGAGGCGCTGGGCCACGGCCTCTACCAGATCGTCGTCACCGAGGTGCCGTTTCAGGTGCAGAAGGGGCGGCTGGTCGAGAAGATCGCGGCCTTGCTCGAGGAGAAAAAGCTGCCGCTGCTCGCCGATGTCCGCGACGAGTCGACCGAGGATGTCCGCCTCGTCCTCGAGCCGAAGACCCGCAACGTCGATGCGGAGATGCTGATGGAGCAGCTCTTCCGCCTGACCGAGCTCGAAGACGCGGGTGCCGCTCAACCTCAACGTCCTCGATCCGCTCGGCGTGCCGCGAGTGATGAACCTGAAGGAGGCATTGCAGGCCTTTCTCGACCATCGCCGCGTCGTGCTGCAGCGGACGCAGCCGCCACCGCCTCGCCGCGGTCGCCCGCCGCATGGAGATCCTGCGCGGCCAGATCATCGTCTACCTCAATCTCGACGAGGTGATCCGCATCATCCGCGAGGGCGACGACCCGAAGAGCCGAGATGATGGCCCGCTGGGAGCTCGAGCGAAGTCCAGGCCGAGGCGATCCTCAACATGCGGCTGCGCGCGCTGCGCCGGCTCGAGGAGATCGAGATCCGCAAGGAGCTCGACCGGCTCTCCACCGAGGAGGCGCAGCTCAGCCGATTGCTGGCGAGCGACAAGAGGCAATGGCGCGCGATCGCAAGGGAGGTCGAACGAGACCAGCGCGGAGTTCGGCGGCGACACGCCGCTCGGCCGGCGCCGCACCGAGCTCGCCGCCGCCCCGGAGCCGATCGAAATTCCCGCCGAGGCGCTGGTCGAGCGCGAGGCGGTCACCGTGCTGTGCTCGGCAAAGGGGCTGGATCCGCGCGGTCAAGGGGCACAATGGTTCGGCCGCCGGAGCAGAAATACAAGGAAGGCGACGGGCCGCGCTTCGCGATCGCTGCCGAAACCACCGACCGGCTGATCGTGTTCGGCACCAACGGCCGCTTCTATACGATCGGGGTCGATCGGCTGCCGGGCGGGCGAGGGCAGGGCGAGCCGCTGCGGCTGATGATCGATCTGCCGAACGAGCACGACGTCGTCGCGCTGTTCCCGTATCGGCCCGGGCATGGAGCTCCTGGTCGCCGCGAGCGACGGCCGCGGCTTTGTCGTCGACGGCGAGGAGGCGGTGGCGCAAACCCGGGCCGGCAAGCAGGTGCTGACCCCGGCGCGAGGGTGCGGTCGCCCGCATCTGCCTCGCCGGCGGAGGCAGGGCGACGCCGTCGCCTTTGTCGGCGACAACCGCAGGATGCTGATCGTCAAGCTCGACGACATCCCGCTGATGACGCGCGGCCGCGGCGTCATCCTGCAGCGCTACAAGTCGGGCGGCCTCGCCGACGCCAAGGTGTTCCGCCTCGCCGACGGCCTCTCGTGGCGCCAGGGCGAGAACCGCACCCGCACCGAGACCGATCTCGGCCCGTGGCTCGGCGCCCGCGGCGGCGCCGGCCGCCTCGTCCCCAACGGCTTCCCGCGCTCGAACCGCTTCGGCTGACGCCCGAATAACCGGACGCGGCGAAAGCACCCACGAGCCTCCGGTTTCTCCTGACAGCAGGGGAGAAAACCCATCTCGGCACCCGAAAATCGCCGCTCCGCCATCCAAAAACCTCTTTATATCAATGCCTTTGATGCGATTTTACCGAGTCCGTCGGCAGCGGAATTTTCGGGCACCAAACGGGGCGGGCAGCGGAATGGCAGCGGAATTCAGCGGCACGATCTCGAGACTGCTTAATACGCATGGATAACCATTTCATAATTGATATTTTAGCACGTATGGTATATAAGGCGGAAGCGCAGCCTGCGCATCGGGACGAGGTCAAGAGACAGAGATCGCGGATGTCCATGGGTAGAGGTATGCCGTGCGAAAGAGGCAATTTTAAGGTGATAATCGTCGCAGCAAGCGCCTCCGCCCTCGATCGGCATGGGAATCGCCGATATATGCCGTGTACGAAGACGGGTGCTGCCATAGCAGCGCATCTTGCACGCATGGTCGATATCGGGCTATCTCCCTCGATATCCGGCAAGATCGAGGACTGACCGTTCGAGTTCGTCGCATCCGTGCGGGCGACACAAGGCTCGGGCACTTCGCGAGGCGCTCGGTCTTCGGCGGAAAGATGCGGCGTGGCTGCGAGGTGTTCTTCTGCTTGCAGCGGCAAGCGTTCCAGCGAGGCATTGCAACTCCCAAGCGATGGGTGGGGACTAGATGGCGCACTCGATGTGCGCCATGTGAGGAGACAACCGGTAAGAAAGCGCTGTGGTAAGAACGTTATGGATTGTGCGGACCGGCGTAGGAACGTGCCGAGGTTCGTCACCTGCTGGGCGCTCTGATGAAAGCGAAGAAGAAGCGCGCAAAGAAGCGAAAGAGCCGTCCCTCCTGGATGTGGTGGCGTTGCTGACCGAGCTTCCCGAGGATGGACTCGGACGGCGTGGGCAAGTCGGCACCGTCGTGGAGCAGCTTTCTGACGAGAGCGTTCCTGGGTGGAGTTCAGCGACGCGAAGGGCCGTGCCTACGCGGTCATGCCTGTGCCGCGGGCGGCGCTGGTCGTGGGTTGCACTGGCTGCCGTCCCGGAGGCGGCCTGACTGAGTCCGACCTCCACCGCCCCAAAGCCGCGCAGCTGGAGATTTGCCCCCGCGGCGCCATCGCCCGGCTCACGCCTCACCGGAAGATCGTAGAAGCTGCTATAAGGTCTTCCGCATGGCCGAGGGCCTGTCGACGACTGGCAAAGCGACAACCGGCAGCGAGACCAATCTCGGCCCGTGGCGAGGCGCCTGCGGCGGCCGCCGCCTCCTCCCGAACGGCTTTCCGCGCTCCAACCGGTTCGGCCGGATGACTGCCCCGGCTAACGCGGCAGGCGATCGGCTTTTACTCGCCTCGTGCCTAAGATCGTTACGGGAATCTGCAGATTCGTTGATTTCTCGGTCGTAAAGGGAGGCTCTGCCACCGGGCTCCACTCATACCGTGACCTTGCTCTTGCCCGTCTGGTGCATGATCGTGGTCGTGCCGACGCCGTCTGACGTCATCAGCACGATGCGCGCTCGCCACACATGCTTTTGTCGGCTGTTCCGATCCGCGACGATCGCCTGCAAACCGCGCACGATCCGGCGCTATCCACCTCGACTGTGATCCCCTCGCGCATGCCCGGCCCCCATCACCCACCCAGCCGGGTATACACCAGTGTGGACTCTTTCGTTAGATTTTATCCACTAGCGACACAGCTCCGCCTAAAGATCGTCTCGCAATTTTACTATACGACGTTTCTTCGAGAAGTTTCCAAGATCTCTCCTCTCAATCCAGCCTACGGGTCACGCGGAAACTGCGCCAGTGAACAATTATTCTGCCGATTTTAACGAAATTTCAAAAACGTCTCAGAAGTGATAGAGGCGGCTGGCGGTGCGAGCATTGCCGACGAGACTTCTCGCGTGCAACAGATCGGGGAGTACTCTTCACGTACACCGCAAAAAACGGAATGAAAAACGAAAATCACGGACAAGATCTCCGAGTATTGTGTCTCGGCTGCCACGCAGGTGAACCGCAACATGCTCATACTCGAAAGAACTCGCGGAATACCGCGAGTTCGAGCGCAGGTTCGGTCTGCACCGATAAGTGAATGACCGCGTTCAGGAGTTGCCTGATGTTTATAGGCTCTTCTGATTGCTTCAGCGCCAGCGACTGATATTTAGGGTTCTTCGGGATTAGATCCGAGATCGAGGCCGACCGGTGAAGGGCAGTCAAAGAGAATGTAACATCCCTTGACCCGCTCGCGCCGATCCGATTCCTGGTTTCCATATGCATGCCAGAAGGTGAGAAACGGAGCGATATGGCGCGGACGCATTGTAGCTACAGAGTGGATCTGTTTTACCGAGACGATGCATGCGTGGATGGGCTGCGCAAGGCAAGTCACCGGATCATAGCTTACAATGATTCGGAGGCAATCCGTGAGGGTGCCAATGCGTGCATCCTAGTGCCGGCGCCAGCCAAGCCGGCGTTCTTTCGCGTGCGTAAGGTGGCCCGCTGAGAGCGATGAGATAATCTACGACTCTTCGAAGGTGCTCTGATGCCTAGAGTGCCCCGTGAAGATCAGCCACGATACGCTTTCGGTCGGCTGGGCTCTGTTACAACGAAACTGAGACACTCAGCACATGGTGGACGCTTTCGCGGTCGTGGCGGATCCGCCCGGGATTGTAGGAATTGTCTTGCTGACATTGGGCGTCTCCGCACTAATCGAAAAACTTGCGGGAGTTCCGCGGCGCTCATCGCCAACGCGGGCGAGTACCCATCCCCACGTAATCCGCGGCTGCGACGTCAGCCTGCGCTACAAAGGGTGGGCGGCGTTGCCAGCGCCAAAGTGTTCCGTCTGGCCGACGGCCGCTCCCGCGGCAAAGCGAGAACCGCATCCGTAGCGGGGTCAGATCTCGCCGGTGGCTCCGCGCCCGTTGCGTCCGCGGCCGCCTCGTCCCCTAACGGCTTCCTCCGCCCGAACAGAGTTTGGGTGGCGCTCTGCCCCGGGGACCGCTATGCAGGGCCCTTCGGTCAGCTGTGCATGAAGCTGTTGAGCTCAGGGGTGGCCATCGTTGTGTCGACATAGCCGAAGGTGCCCTGTTCCTTGACCTCGCGGGCGGCGTTGACGAGGCCGCTCATCGCGGCCCGGTAGAGCGGAGGTGGCGAGGCTGATCCGCTTCACCCCTGGCGGTCGCGAGCTCCTCTACTGGAGAACGACCGGCCTTTGATTCCGGCCACGAAGTTGAACGGCCGGGTGAGAGCCGTGCACACCGTCCGCACCGCGGCGAGGTCGGGCAGACTGGGCGCCATCAGCACATCGGCGCCGGCTGCTTCAGAAGGCTTGCAGGCCGCTTGATCGTGTCGTCCAAGTCCGGATTGCCGCGCAGAAAGTTCTCGGCCCGTGCGGTCAGCGTAAACGGGAACGGAGCTTGTGTGCGGCCTCGGCTGCCGCCGCAACCCGCTCGTTCGGCGTGGCCAGCTCATAGAGCGGTCTCTGCGGATCGGCGCTGAAGTCCTCGATCCGAGCCGCCGACTAGGCCTGATGCCGCGGCAAGCCGGATCGTCTCCGGCCACGCCGTCCGGTGCGTTAGCGAAACCCTTCTCCAAATCGACGGAAACCGGCAAATCGGTCGCTTCCACGATCGCGCGGGCATGGGCGAGCGCCTCCCTGCGCGTGTGACCATGCCGTCCCGCCGACCGAAGCACGCCGGCCGAGGCGCCGCCGGAGGTCGCCAGGGCGGGAAAGCCGAGCCCCGCCAGGATCCGCGCAGAACCCGCGTCCCCAAGCGTTGGCGATGACAAAAAATCCCTGAATCCCTGGTGTAACGCCTGAAACGCTTCGCTTTCTCGCTCTGGGTGGATGTCGCGTCACGCCTCCGGGCTGAATTGATGCCATACTTGGTCTTAGCATTGCTGCTTGATCCTACTTCATGCGCTGGCGGTGAACCCGTACTGTCGGCCATGCCGGTTGCCGAACCGCAGAATGCGCTCGTCATAGGTGACCAGCGGGCAGCCGAGCTCGATCGCCGTCGCGATCAGCAGCCGATCGGCGGGATCGCGGTGCTCGAAGTGGTGAAGCTGATAGCTGCGGGACGCGGCCGATGGCCGAGCGGCGCAGGCTCGACGCCGGGACGTTGTAGGAAGCGTGCGATCCAGCCCCTCGACCGGGCAGATCCAGTTCCACTCGTCCGGTATCGACGAGCAGCGCAATCTCCCATGCGGTGACGGCACTCAGGCAAACGGTTCCGCCGTGTTGCCAGCAGCCGTCGATCAGGTCTCGGGTCGACGGACGCAGTGGCGATCGATCGCCGGTGTCGAGCCTGAGCGCGATATGCGTGTCGGCGCAGCAACGCATCCGTCACCGGTCGACTCCCCGACCGGTCTCGGCGTCGGGTTTGACATCGAGGGCGGGCGCGATGAGGTCGACACCCTCGCGAACGCGCACGGATCCTGGGTGGGCTCCGTGGAAACAGGTAAGTCCCGACCGCGCTCATGGTCCAGCAGACGCCGGCATCGCCAAAAGGCGCACCGCCTCGGTCTTGCTGCCGCCCGTCAGCCTCTTGGCCGCCTCCTCGATCAAGAGCGACGACGTCTCGTCGTCGACTGATGGTGATGACGTTTGCCATGTGCGCTCTCGTCATTAGTTAGATTTACTGTATATAATGATACTTCTCCGGAGTCAAGCGCAAGGCAATGGAGCTGACATGCTGCCCCTGTCCTGCCAGTCTGAGAACCGGATCGGTATGGTGACAGGGTAGAGGTGAGGGTGTCGGCTACGTGCTG
>ERZ1370068.1457-contig-11355_pt1 | contig 12666 bp, 16 predicted proteins | sample MGYA00561227_ERZ1370068 | MGnify/ENA primary metagenome ERZ1370068 (study PRJEB38410, sample SAMEA6850437) | metagenome | study: Metagenomic assessment of the ecological functions of the soil: analysis of the soil microbiota associated with the...
CTCCAGCAGCGTGATCGCCCGGCTCGAGCTGCGTTTCGACCAGTCCGCCCATTGCGAGTGACCGCCGCTGCGAATGGCCTCCATCTCGGCATCGAACTGCTTGTGCGTATGTACGTTCATGCGCGGCATCCTTTGCTGGCGTCCGGCGACTCCGGTGGGTCGGCGAGCCGGCGCTCAGCCGAACCGCCCGGTGATGTAGTCCTCGGTTTCCTTGCTTCTTCGGCTTGAGGAACAGTCTGTCGGTCGCGCCGAACTCGATCGAGCTCGCCGAGGTACATGTAGCGCGGTGAAGTCGGACACGCGCGCCGCCTGCTGCATGTTGTGCGTGACGATCGCGATCGTGTAGTCCGCCTTGAGCTCGGTGATGAGCTCCTCGATCTTCGCCGTCGAGATCGGGTCGAGCGCCGACGTCGGCTCGTCGAGCAGCAGCACCTCGGGCTGCACCGCGACCGCGCGCGCGATGCAAAGCCGCTGCTGCTGCCCGCCGGATAGCGCCATCCCGCTCTGCTTCAGCTTGTCCTTGGCCTCGCCCCACATCGCGGCCTTCGTGAGCGCCCACTCGACGCGCTCGTCCATGTCCCGCTGCGAGAGATTCTCGTACAGGCTGACGCCGAACGCGATGTTGTCGTAGATCGACATCGGAAACGGCGTCGGCTTCTGGAACACCATGCCGACCTTCGGCCCGCAGCATGTTGAGGTCGACGCCCGGGTCGAGGATGTTCTGGCCGTTGAAGACGATCTCGCCGGTCGCCCGTTGCCCCGGATAGAGCGAATACATCCGGTTGAGCGTGCGCAGCAACGTCGACTTGCCGCAGCCCGGACGGACCGATGAACGCGGTGACGCGACGCTCGGCGATGTCGAGATGGACGTTCTTCAGCGCCCTGAACTTGCCGTAGTAGAAGTCGAGGTTGCGGCAGCGACATCTTGGGGGCGCCGTGCGGCTGCCCGGCTGCGCGTCCTGCCGCGCCGCGACGGCTTCGAAGTTCATGTCGTTCTCCTGGAATTCCCATCGCTCAGCGCGACCGCGGACTGGCGGAACACCGTCCGCGCCAGGATGTTGATGACGAGCACCGTCAGCGTGATCAGCAGCGCGCCGCCCCACGCGAGCGACTTCCAGTCGTCGAACGGGCTCATCGCGAACTGGAAGATGACCACCGGCAGATTCGCCATCGGCGCGTTCATGTCCGGCGCTCCAGAACTGGTTGTTGAGCGCGGTGAACAGCAGTGGCGCCGTTTCGCCCGACATTCGCGCGACCGCGAGCAGGATGCCGGTGATGACGCCGCCGCGCACGGCCTTCAAGCGTGACCTTGAGGATCACTCTTCCACATCGGCGCGCCGAGGCGCCACCGCCGCCTCGCGCAAGCTGCTCGGGACGAGCTGGAGCATGTTCTCGGTCGTGCGAACGACCACGGGAATCGCGATCAGCGCGAGCGCGAAGGATCCGGCCCAACCCGAGAAGTGCCCGACCTGCGTCACGTAGACGGTGTAGACGAAGAGCCCGATGACGATCGACGGCGCGGAGAGCAGGATGTCGTTGATGAAACGCGTGAGGCTGGCGATCCAGCCGTCCTTGCCGTACTCGGCGAGATAGATCCCGGCGAGGATGCCGATCGGCGTGCTGATGAACGTCGCGACGACGACGATGACCACGCTGCCGTAGATGGCGTTGGCGAGCCCGCCCGCCGACCCCGGAGGCGGCGTCATCTGCGTGAACAGCGTCGGCGACAGCGCCGCGAAACCCTTCGCGAACAGCACCCACAGGATCCAGAGCAGGAACGTCATCCCGAACGCCATCGTGCCGAGCGACATCACGAGGTTCATCCGGTTGACGAGCAAGCCGCTTGCGGTAGAGGGCGCGTCATGTCGCTCCTGCCCTCCGCCTTGGCGAGCTGCGCGCAGCAGCAGTCGCGAGCAGGCGAGCACGATGAACGGTGAGCAGGAACAGCACGAGGCCCGAGCGCGATCAGCGACGCGCGATGCACGGGCTCGGCCGCCTCGTTGAACTCGTTGGCCAGCGCCGAGGCGATCGAGTTGCCGGGCGCGAACAGCGACGCGCTGATCCGGTAGCGCGTTGCCGATGACGAACGTCACCGCCATCGTCTCGCCGAGCGCGCGGCCGAGGCCCGAGCATGATGCCGCCGATGACGCCGACCTTCGTGTAGGGCAGCACGATGTTCCAGACCACTTCCCACGTCGTCGCGCCGATGCCGTAGGCCGACTCCTTCAGCACCGGCGGCACGATCTCGAACACGTCGCGCATCACCGAGGCGATGAACGGAATCACCATGATCGACAGGATGATGCCCGCCGACAGCACGCCGATGCCGTTGGGCGCACCCTGGAACAGCGGGCCCAGCATCCAGAGGTCGCCGAAGACTCTGGTGAGCAGCCGGTTGGACGTAGTCGCCGAACACCGGCGCGAAGACGAACAGCCCCCACATGCCGTAGATGATCGACGGGATCGCCGCGAGCAACTCGACCGCCGTGCCGAGCGGTCGCTTGAGAACGACCGGGCACATCTCGGTCAGGAACAGCGCGATGCCGAAAGCTCGACCGGCACGCCGATCAGCAGCGCGATGGCCGAGGTGACCAGCGTGCCGTAGATCGGCGCCAGCGCGCCGAAATTGAGCTTCACCGGATCCCAGACGTTGGTGACAGAAGAACCGAGGCCGAATTTCTGGAATGCCGGCACCGCCGCCCACGTCAGGCGCGCCGATGATGCCGACGCAGCGTCAACAGCACGAACAGCGCAAAGAACATCGTCGTGCGCTCGAACAGCCAGTCCTGCCACGGCGGCGCGCCGCGCGCGCGCGCCGGCGGCGTGGGTTCGCGCTCGGTGCGGCGACTCCATCGGGGCGGTCATGGCGAGGTGGCAGTGGCGGCGAAGGTGGTCGACATGATAACCCCTCACAAAAGAAGGCCGCGAGGGAACGCTCGCGGCCACGAAGCTTTCTTCGGGGAAGGAAGAAAGATGCTGACAGGTAGGAAGCGGGTCGGCGCGGCGCCTAGCTCACAGGATCGGCTTGCCCGATGCCGTCCTTGAGCTGCGCCTTCCAGGCGTCGGCGATGACCTTGACGCACACCTGTCGGGCATGGGCAACGTAATCGAGCTCGGCGGCCATCTTCTGGCCGTTCTTGAACGCCCAGTCGAAGAACTTCGAGCACTTCGGCGGCGTTCTGCGGCTTGTCCTGCTTCTGCGTGCATCAGGATGAAGCTCGCGCCGGTGATCGGCCAGCTCGTCTTGCCGGGCTGGTCGGTCAGGATCTGGTAGAAGCCCGGCGCGTTCTTCCAGTCGGCGATACGCCGCGGCCGCCTGGAACGTGTCGTCGTCGGGCTGCACGAACTGGCCGTCCCTGTTCTGCACCGGCGCGTGCGCCATCTTGTTGCGCTTGGCGTAGGCGTATTCGACGTAGCCGATCGAGCCCTTGATCCGCTGCACGTACGCGGCGACACCTTCGTTGCCCTTGCCGCCCACGCCTTCCGGCCACGACACCGCGGTGCTGGAGCCGACCTTCTGCTTCCATTCCGGGCTGACCTTCGACAGGTAGTCGGTCCAGATGAACGTCGTGCCGGAGCCGTCCGGAGCGGCGCACGACGGTGATCAGCTCGTCCGGCAGCTTGACGCCCGGATTGAGGTCGGCGATCGCCTTTTCGTTCCACTTCTTGATCTTGCCGAGATAGATGTCGGCGAGCACGGGGCCGGTGAACTTCGATCGCGCCCGGCGCGACGCCTTCGATGTTCACGACCGGGCACGACGCCGCCGATGATCGCCGGGAAACTGCATCGAGACCCGCGGCCTGCAGGTCCTCGGGCTTGAGCGGCATGTCGGACGCGCCGAAGTCGACGGTCTTCGCCTTGATCTGCGCGATGCCGCCGCCGGAGCCGATCGACTGGTAGTTCATGCCGACACCCGTCTTCTGCTTGTAGGCTTCCGCCCACTTGGCGTAGATCGGATACGGGAAACGTCGCGCCGGCGCCGGTGATGTCGATCGCCGATCGCAGCGGTAATACCGAACGCGATCGTCGCGGCGGCCAGGAAACCTCGGGCCAGATACTTGCGCATTGCCGAGTATTCCTTCGAGGTGAACGAGACTGTCGGATTCTCGACAGCGGTCGTGTTACGGCGCGATGACGACCTGCGCGACGCCGGATGCACTTGGCTTCGAATTCGCCAGCACGCTGTGAGCGATCGCCCGCGACGCGATCTTCTACGCCGTGGCAGCGTCGCAGGCAGCACCGGTCGGGATCGACCTCGACCAGGCTCGTCGCCACGGCTGGATGCGGGCGCCGCGCGCGGCCAAGGCCGAGCAGGACACGCCGGCAGCCGGCGTCAGCGATCGGCTTCATTGCCCGAGTGCCGACCGTCGACCTGGCCGCTGCGTACGCGTGTCGCCGATCCGCCGCTCGGTCGCGAAGCGTCCGTAGCGCGTCGAAGCGACGACGTAGGCGTCCCATTGCGGCGGTACGTCGCGGCTTTGGCGGGGGGCGCGCACCGGCGTGCGGTGAGTTGCAGGGCTTGAAGGGCGACGTCGACGTTCTCGCCGGCGATGGAATCCTCGGCCGATGGCGATCGTGATCGGAACGCGTCCGCGCAGCACTTCCGGCCCGCGCCGCGCCGCCTGCATCGAGCAGCACCTGCGGTGTGCGAGCGCCTCAGCGACGCTGGGCCCCACGACCAGGTCGTGGCGGCGATCATCCCTCGCGCGAGAACGGACAGGGATGCTCTTTCAGCGACGCGCAGAAGCACGCACCGGCGCCGCTCGAGTTCCGCGTTGCCGAGGTACCACGCGTTGGTGAACGCCATACCGCGCCGGTGCCACGCGGGGTCGGCGTCATCCACCAGCACGACGGCGACGCCCGCCGCGGTGTGCAGCGCGCAGCGCAATGGCGGATCCCGACTCGCCGCAGCCCAACCAGATGGCGATGGGAACGGCTGGCCGCTCGTCGTCGGCTCCCTCAGGTGAGCCGTACAGGGACGTGCGACGAGGCTGACGAATCGCCGCGCGCAGCACGGCCGATGCGCGTCGTCGCGAGGACCGTCGACGGCCGTAGCGCGCCCGCCACGCTCGTACACGGTCGCAGTCGTCAAACGAAGTCGGGGCCGATGACGACTTTGAGCACGGTGGACGCAGCACGCCGTCGCGAACCCGATTGGAAAGCCACCACACGAGCGGCCCTTGCGGACGCTCCAGGCGCAGTGTCACCGGTCAGCAGGATAGGCGGCCACCTCCCCAAGCGTCGGCTGATGGCCGACGACGAGCACCGGCTTCGCGGGCGTCGGGCCAGCCCGCCGCCGCCAAGCACGGCGCGACGCCGCCGCGCCGGGCACAAGCTCGGGAACGACGCGGAACTTGCGCTTCAGCGCCTGCGCGGTCTGCTGCGCGCGGTCGGCGGGACTGACGAGAATCGCGCGTCGTGGCCGGGAAGGTGGCGGTCGAGCCATCCCGCCATGCGCTCGGCCTGCTGGATGCCCTTGGCAGTCAAGCCGGCGGCCGAGATCCGGCTCGCCCGGTTCGGCTTCCGCATGCCGCCAGAGGATCAGGTCCATGTTCGCCCTGGCGATGTCAGAGTCGGCCGAGTCCGATCTGCTCGGCCATCCGTTCGAGCAGCTCCTGCTGCGCGGACGAACGGGTCGCGCCGTGGCCCTTGCGGCCGCGCGGTAGGTAGCCGCCGTCGCGGCGAGCACCCAGGCGTCGCTGGTTGTCGGCCAGATACGGCTTCGAGCCCTTCGTCGATCACCCGCGCCTTTGAGCGCCGGATCGAGCACGGGAAACGCGACCTCGATCCGGCGAAAGAGATTGCGCCCCATCCAGTCGGCGCTCGCGAGCCACACGTCCTCGCGCGCCGTCGTTGCGAAGATACCAGATGCGGCTGTGCTCGAGAAAGCGGCCGACGATCGAGCGCACGCGGATGTTCTCGGAGAAGCCCTTGCACGCCGGGGCGCAACGCGCACGCGCCGCGCACGATCGAGGTCGATCTCGCACGCCGGCCTGCGACGCCGCGTAGAGCGCGCGGATCACGCCTTCCTCGAGCAGCGCGTTCATCTTGGCGACGATGCGCGCCGGCCTGCCCTCGCGCGTGCGTCGCGTCTCGCGGCGGATCGCGTCGAGCAGACGCGGTCGTGCATCGTGAACGGCGCGAGCGACAGGCGCTTGCAGCCTGCGTCGCCTTGCGCGAGGCTCGTGATGTGCAGGAACACTTCGTTGACGTCGGCGCAGATCGTCGGGCCGCGCGGTCAGCAGCCCGAAGTCGGTGTACAGCCGCGCGGTGCGCGGATGGTAGTTGCCGGTGCCGAGATGCGCGTACGGCTGCAAGCCGAGCGTCCCGCCCGCGTCCTTCTCGCGGCGCAGCAGCAGCGCGAGCTTGGCGTGCGTCTTCAGTCCGAACACGCCGTAGACGACCTGCGCGCCCGCCTGCTCGCAGCCGCTCGGCCCAGTTGATGTTGGCTTCCTCGTCGAAGCGCGCGAGCAGCTCGACGACGACGGTCACTTCCTTGCCGCGGCGCGCGCGCCTCGATCAGCGCTTCCATCAGCACCGAGTTGACGCCGGTGCGGTAGACCGTCTGCTTGATCGCGACGACGTCCGGATCGTCGACGGCCTGGCGGATGAACTCGACGACCGGCTCGAACGACTGGAACGGATGGTGCAGCAGGACGTCGTGCTGGCGGATCGTCGCGAGAATGTCGGCCGAGTCGCGCAGCCGATCGGGAAGGCTCGGACGAACGGTCGGTATTCGAGCGCGTCGATCGACACCGCGTCGATCGAGCGCTGACATCCGCGCGAGGTTGACCGGGCCCGTTGACGGCGATACAGGTCGGCGTTCGGCGAGCTCGAACTGCTGCAGCAGGAACTGCGCGAGGTGCGGAGGACAGCTCGCCGCGACCTCGAGCCGGACCGCCAGCCCGAACTGGCGCTGCGGCAGCTCGCCCTCCGAGCGCCTGCCGCAGATTCTTGACTTCTTCCTCGTCGAACCACAGGTCGGCGTCGCGCGTGACCCGGAACTGCGAGTAGGCTGACGATGTCGCGCCCGCCGAACAGCTCGTGCAGCATGCGCGTGGATGACGCTCGAGAGCAGAACGAAGGTATTGTCGGCGCCCGCGACCTCGCTGCGGCAGCGCGATGACGCGCGGCAGCAGCGCGCGGCGCCTTGACGATCGCGACGCTCGTTTCGCGCCCGAACGCGTCGCGCCCGGACAGCTCGACGATGAAATTGAGGCTCTTGTTGACGACCTGCGGAAACGGATGCGCCGGATCGAGCCCGATCGGCGTCAGCAGCGGCTTGACCTCGCGCTGGAAGTAATCGGCCACCCAGCGCGCGCTGCGCGGATTGAGGTCGCCGCGCCGCAGCCAGGCGGATGCCCGCCTGCGCGAGCGCCGGGCAGCGATCGCCTCGTTCAGCACGCCGGTATTGCTCGTCGACCAGAGGCGTGCGCCTCGTCGCTGACCGCGGCCGAGCAGCGCACGCAGCCCGGGCAGCGTCATGCCCGGCGGCGGCAGCTCCGGCGCGCAGCTGCTGCTTCGAGCCCGGCGACGCGGATCTCGAAGAATTCGTCGAGATTGCTGCCGACGATGCACAGGAAGCGCGAGCCGCTCGGAGCACGCGGGACCACCGGAGTCCTGGGCGAGCGAGAGCACGCGGCGGTTGAACGCGAGCTGCGACAACTCGCGGTTGATGGCGAAGGACGTGGATGAACTCATCGGGCGGTCGCGCCGCGACGGCATCGCCGAGCGGCAGGGAGATTTGGGGAGTCTGCTGGCACCAATGTTACAGGGAAGTCTACGGTGCCGCGCGAAGCGCCCGTTTCTGCTACGCTTGGGCGCTCGGCCCTCAGCCGCTGCCACGCCGGCAATTCGTGCCCGACCACACTGGCCGTCGTCGATCTCGGCTCGAACAGCTTCCGGTTGCAGATCGGCCGCGTCGAGGGCGATCAGATCTATCAGCTCGACACCTGGCGCGAGACGCTGCGGCTGGGCGCCGGCCTCGACTGCCAAGGGCCGGCTGAAGCGCCGCCGCAATGCTGACGGCGCTCGCCTGCCTGGCGCGCTTCCGCGAGCGGCTATCCGGGCTGCATCCGTCGGCGGTGCGGGTCGTCGCCACCAACACGTTCCGCGTGGCGAAGAACGCGCGCGAGTTCCTGGCGCGCGCCGAGCGCACGATCGGCTCTCCGATCGACGTCATCAGCGGCCACGAAGAGGCGCGGCTCACCTATTTCGGCGTCGCGCACGAGTTGCCGCGCTCGCTCGAGCCGCGGCTCGTCATCGACATCGGCGGGGGCTCGACCGAGCTCATCATCGGCCGCGGGCTGCAGGCCGAGCGGCTCGAATCGCTGACGATCGGTTGCGTCGGGATGACCCAGCGCTTCTTCCCCGACGGCGCGATCAGCGCGGCGGCGATGCAGGCCGCTGGAGACCGTGGCGCGCGTCGAAATCGAGGCGGTCGCGCGCGGCTTCGGGCCGGGCATTGGCGCGAGGCCTACGCGTCGTCGGGCACCGCGATGGCGCTCGCCGACATTCTCGAGCAGAACGCATTCTCCGCCTGGCGGCATCACGCCGGCGGGCTCGGCGCGACTGCGCCAGCGGATGCATCGGCGCCGGCCACGTCTCGCGACTGCGGCTGAACGCGCTGAAGGGCGAGCGCGCGCCGGTGCTGGCCGGCGGTCTCGCGATCATGAACGTCGCCGTCGCGGAGCTGCGCATCGAGCGCACGCGATCCGTGTGGGCGGCGCGCTGCGACTCGGCGCCTCTACGACTTCCTCGGCCGCACGATCGACGAGGACGCTCGCGCGCGGTCACCGGTCGAGCGGTTCATCGCGCGCTACGGCATCGACCGCGCGCAAGCGCCGCGTGGCAAGCTCGGGGTCGCGGCGCTCGTCCGCGCGGTCGACCCGCACCGGACGCCACGCTCGCGCAAGCTGCGTCGAATGGGCGGGACGCGGCTGCACGAGCTGGGATGTCGGTCTGCATGACGGCTTCCACAAGCATGGCGCCTACATCCTGCAGAACGCCGACATGCCGGGCCTCGCGGGCGAGCAGAGCCGGCTCGCACTTGTCTCGTCTCGCCGGCCGAGGGACTGGCGAAGGGCTGGCGCAGTCGCGACGCAGTCCGACGCGCAAGGACGCGCAAGCGCGGCCGTGCTCGCGGGCCCTGCGGATCGCGGTGCATCATCCATCACGCGCGCGCCGACCGATCGCGGTGCCGAGGATCCGATCTGAAAGCTCGCGCGCGGCGTCGCGTTTCGGCATCTCGCGCCGGTGGCCTGCCGGCAAGCATCCGGCTGACCGTGACTACCTGCTCGCGAAGGAACGCGCGCAGTGGGCCGAGCCTCGGTTTTTCCGTGGCGGCTCGTCGCCGCTCAGGCTGGATTCGGCCAGCCGATCGGCCAGCGCACGCGATCGGCTTCATCGCGCAACCGCGCGAGCCTGGGCGCGCAGAGCGGTCGCCTGGGCGTTCCGCCAGGGCCAACGAGCACACGCGGCGAGCGCGCGCAATCAGCAAATCGCAGTACGGCAAGGGTTCGGCGGCGGTGTAGGGCCTCGAGCGCCGCAGCGCGGGCGCGAGAGCGCGTGGCCATTCGCCGCGCGCGAGCGTGTCGTCGATGCCGCAACGTGGTATCCGATAGGCCGCTCGCGCGCAACCTGCGCGAGTATCGCCTCGGCTTCCTGCGCTGATCCCGCCTACGCCGTGCCGCAGCCGTCCTCCTGAAGTTGTGCGCGCAGGGCGAGCGCGATGGGCCCCTGTGAATGCCACGCTGGTATCGCGGAACAGCACCAAAGCGCCTGTTCGATACGCTCGCGCGCCCGTCGGTGGTGCGCCCCATCTTTGAATCGATTTCGGCGAGCTCCGTCAGAGCGTCGCCTCGAAACGCTTCGCACCGATCGTTCTGCTCGCGCCCGCGCTCGAGGAACGGTTGGCCTCGGCGCAACGATCGCAGCGGTCAGAGCGATCCGGTTTCTACGTGAACATCTCGGCAAAGCGATTGCCGAGCTTCACCGCTAGAGCGCGCGCGATTCGACGTCGGCGAAGCACTCTTTGAATTCCAGCAGGAAGAACCGGCAGAAGGCGACCATCCCGAGATTGGCGACGCGGCGCGAGGTGTCCATGCGCCTCGCATAGCTCCACGCAGCGCCGGAACCGCGCAAGGGCGCTCACGATGTCCGTCCGCAATAGTCCGCGTCGCCCAGCCTGGGCTCGTCGCGTTTACCTCCCACAACGGCTCGCCGAGCGATCCCGCGAATGCAAGGGCCGCCTGATGCGAGGTTCGGCACGTCGCGATGTCGCCCTGCGCGAAGGCGAGATTGCCGCGGAGGTAATGAGCCGCAGGACTCGCGGCGCAAGACCTGCGACAATGTTTGGCTTCCGCGAGTGCCGCGAACGCCGGCTCCATACCCGCGATCAAGCGATGACCGGCGGTGATCACCAGCTGCGGTAATCAGTTCCGTTGCAGCATCGCCGCTGAGCGCCTGCTCGTAGGCGTCGATCGGCCGGTTGGCCCGCACCTGATTCGCAATGCAAACGGCCGCACAACATGTTGAGGGCGACGATGTCGTCCGGATTTTTGGCGAGAGCTGCGCCGGCGCGTGGGCCAGCGCGAGCGCGCGCTTCTGGGATGCAGCGACGTTGCCTGCGCCATCGCCGCATTGAAATAGGCACGCGGAGCCTCGGGTGCTTCCGCGCGGTCGAGGTGCCGGGCACAAAGCGCGCGGGATCGTTCGCCATACCACTTCGGCGGCAGTCGATGGCCCGCACGGCGGCGCCGCGCGTCAGCGACGCGTAGACGCCATCGCGGATCAGCGCATGCGCGAACAGGAATTCGTCGCCTACCGGAGCACGAGAAAATGCGCCATCAGCACGTCGCAGGAGTAGTCCTGCAGCTGTGAGAGTTTCGCACCAGCGCCATGAAAAGCGCTAATAACGACTGCCGCCGCGCGCAATGCCGCCCGCCACTTGAAGTGGAACGGTCCATCCGCGCGAGCACGACTGGAAAGCGATGCCGGAAGCGCGTCCCCTTCCTCGTCGGCCGCGCGCATCAGCTGCTCGAGGAACAGCGGGTTGTTCTCCGAGCGCTCGGACACACTTTCGCGCAACGCGGACGGCGCCGAAAAGAAGCCGCCCGCGAGCGCCAGGGCGTCCTTCGCTCCGAGCGGACCGAGGTCGATCGTCAGCAGCGGACTCCTCGCACCGGATGCCCGCCACGCGGCGGTGCGAGCGGATCGCCTGAGGGGCGCGAGGTGAGCGCGAGAACTACCGGAAGCGCCGGCAGCGCCCGTCAGCGGGCAATGTGCTCCAGCGTCACCCATGTCCGCCCAGTGCAGATCCTCGACGATCAGCAGGATCGAGAAGCGGCGCATTACGCCGAGCAGACGCACGACAGCGGCGGAGCCGCCGCTGCCGGGCCCCACATGATCCATGGCCTGAGAGCGCGCGCCGCCGCCCTGGCTGCGGCAGGCTGACGATACCGCGCAGGAATGGCTCGGTTTGCGCGAGCTCGGTATGGCGCGTAAGCAGCCGGCGGAGCGGCATCTTGCCGGGCGTCGTCGTCCGGATCCCGGTGGCAGGTGCATGAGGCTCATGACGATTTCGCCGGCGACCTGCGCCTTACATGCCGAAGTCCAGCACGAGCCCGGTATGACAGGGGTGAAGCTGGCGGCAAGCGCGCGTTCGCGCACCCGCCGACGAGCCGCGATCCCGATGCCGGCATCGCCACGGACGAAAACGGTCCCTCCGGTGCCCCCTGCGGCGCAACTCGCGAGCGTCGCCGCAGCTGCGCCGAGCTCCGCGGCACGTCCGGACGAACGGGTGCGCCCCAAAGTGATCTGGCGCGTCGATGAACCTTCGTCGAAGCGCCACGCCGTGAGTGGCGCATCGATGCCCTCACGATCGCATCCCCGGATCGGCGTGCACCGAGCGAGGTGCTGCACTGCCGCACCGCGTCGTCCAGCACGCTTACCGGTGCCGGCGAGCTTCAGCAGATACGCGCCGCGAGATTGACGAGTTGCCGCATCATAAGTGGTGCCGCGCGCCGCCAAGGCCGCTCGCCACGACCTCGCCGGATGCGATCCCGGATGTGCACTCGCGAGCGTCTCACCCTTCGCGCCACCCACCGACGGCTGCATCGATGGACTCGGCGGCCGCCCGTACGGCGCGCACCGCGTCATCGCCGTGCGCGACGGGGCGCCGAACACCGCCATTACCGAATCGCCGATGTGCTTAAAACGATGCTTCTGCCAGAACCGCCTGACGATCTCGTCGGCCGTATGCAGAAACGTTCAAGCATCGCGTGGACGTCTTCGGTCGAGCGCGCGACATCCGCGTGTAGTCGACGAGATCCGCAAAGACGACGGTGACGGGCCGCCGCTCGCCATCGGCGACGGGTTCGAGCTCGCAGCCTGCCGGCTGCCGGACCAGGGCCAGAGCTGGAGCCGCTGTGCCGGCCGCGGTGTCAGCGCCAGCGAGCTGCACTCCGCAGCCGCAGAACTTTTCGGCCGGCTCGTTGGCGAATCCGCAGCTGGGACAGGCCACGGGGAAGGTTCGCGCCGCATTGCGCGCAGAAGCGCCTTCCCGGCCGATTGTCGGTGGCGCAACGGGAGCACCGAGGATCGATGACATGCCGGTGATTCTGTCTTGCCTGCGGATTCCGGCAAATCTCCCTACCTTCGAGCAG
>ERZ1370068.10992-contig-9644_pt1 | contig 12651 bp, 13 predicted proteins | sample MGYA00561227_ERZ1370068 | MGnify/ENA primary metagenome ERZ1370068 (study PRJEB38410, sample SAMEA6850437) | metagenome | study: Metagenomic assessment of the ecological functions of the soil: analysis of the soil microbiota associated with the...
CGCGTCGTAGCCCTGCGCGCCGCGAGGCAGCGCAGCCGTCTCGACTGCGCGGTGCTCGCGCCGGGCGCGAGCCAGAGGCGATGTCGTTGATGCGCCGGTCGCCGCCAGGCGCAGGCAGTCCGGCGCGCTCGATCGCGATCGCGCCGTGCTGGCGGCCAGCGTAATCGCGCCAGACGCCGCGCACGAGACACGGCGCGCCGGCTGCCGTCGGGCAGCGGCAGGTCGAGCGTCGATGCCGGGCGCCGCGCCGTAGAGCTCGACCATCGCCTCGCTGACGTAGACGCGGCGGTCGCGCCGGCCGGCGCCGCGACGCAGCGCGCCGACCAGCGGCAGCGCGCGTCGCCGGATCGTCGAGCGTGCGCGCGATCAGCGCGACCGGCCAGGCCGGCGGCGGATCGAGCTGCACTCGTGATACGCGCTGCGCCTCGGCGCGCGCGACGCCCGGCAGCTGGCGCGGCGCGCTCCGGCAGCGCGGCGGCAGCGTCGACCACGTCGCCGGCCGGCCGCGACGCCGCGGCGCGCAGCGTAGAGGTCGGCCGGCAGCACGGCGTCGAGCCAGTGCGTGACCGACGTCGCGGAAGCTCGCGACCATCACCGTCAGCGCGACCGCCAGCGCTGAGGCTCGCGACGACGCCGGCGACCGCGATCGTCGCGGTGTGCGCTGGTGGCGTGCGCGCTCGACCGCGAGCAGCGCGAGCGCGTTCGAGCGGCTGGTGCAGCAGCGCGCAGCAGCAGCGCCGACGCCGGCCGGCACGCAGGCGATGCCGCCGAGCAGCAGGCACGCGACCGACGCGTAGGCGGCGAGCGGCAATCTCGGCGACCGGCGGCAGCAGCGCGAGCGCCGACCGCGGCGCAGCAGCAGCGCCGGGCCGAGCCACGGCGGCCGCGGCCGTGCCGCCGCGTGCCCGAGGCCCTTCAGCGCCTGCGCCGGCGCGATGCGCTGCGCGTCGCGCCGGCAGCCAGCCGCCGACGCAGCGCGGCGACGATGCCGAGCGCGCCGTAGCCGAGCGCGCGCGGCGCGGCATCGAACTGCAGCGGCGGCGCGACGCCGGGGAAGTAGCCGCCGCCCAGGTCGCCGCCGAGCAGCCGCAGCGCGCAGCGCGGCCAGCGCGCGTGCCGAGCGCGAGGCCGAGCGCGCTGCCGGCGGCGCCGAGCAGCGCGCGACTCGGCGAGCACCAGCGCGCAGCCGCTCGCGCCGCCAGGCCGAGCACGCCGAGCAGCGCAAGCTGCGGCTGGCGCTGCGCGACCGACAGCGACAGGATCGAGAACACCAGGAAAGCGCCGGTGAACAGCGCGACCAGCGCCAGCACCGTCAGGTTGACGCGGTAGGCGCGCGACACGTTCGGCGACGCGCTGCGCGCGCTTCGTCGGCGACGGCGGCGCGCACGCCGGCGGGCAGCGCGAGCTCGCGCAGCACGCGCCGCGCGGTCGGCGCCGGGCGCAGCCGCACGTCGATGCGGCTCAGCCGGCCGAGCGCAGCCGAAGTGCGCCTGCGCGCCGGCGATGTCGATCACGGCGAGCGGCGGCGCCGCCGGCGGCGACGCTGCCGGCGACGCGCAGCGTCGCTGCCGCGCCGGCGTCGGCCTGCAGCGCGCAGTCGCGCGCGCCGCCGACGGCGCCGGTCTGCGCGCGGCGGCGTTGAGGAAGACCGCGTCCGGGATCGAGCACCGCCAGCCGGTCGGCGCCGCGCGCGGGCTGCGGCAGCAGCGTCGGCGCCAGCGGCGCGACCGCCAGCGCATCGATGCCGAGCACGCGCAGCGGCACGCGCTGCGCCGTCGCGCATCGAGCGCGTAGGTGTCGAGTCTCGACGACCGGGCTCGCGACGCGCGACCGCCGGATGCGGCGCGACGCGCTCGTGCAGCGCTTCGTCGAAGCCTGCTGCGCTGGCCGCGCAGCGTCAAGTCGGCGCGCCGTCGACCGAGCGCAGCGGCGGCGCTGAACTCGGCCGAGCGCCGACTGCGTTGATCAGCTGCACCGAGAAGGCGAGCGCGACGCCGAGCATCGACCGCGAGCAGCGCGGCCGCGATGGCGCCACGGGTGGTGGCGCCAGCTCGCGGCCCGAGCAGGCTGCGCGCAGCAGGGCGGCGTGCTCAGCGTCGACGATGCCGCTGGCGTCGAGCGTGCAGCACGCGGTCGGCGCGGCGCGGCGGCGCCGGCGCGAGTGCGTGACGAGCAGGCAGGCCGCGCCGTGCGTCGCGCACCTGCGCGCCGCAGCACGTCGAGCACGCGCTCGGCGGTTGCCGGGATCGAGGTTGCCGGTCGGCTCGTCGGCGAGGATCAGCGCGGGCGGTGCACCAGCGCGCGCGCGATCGCGACGCGCTGCAGCTGGCCGCCGGACAGCGTGCTGCGGCAGCCGCGCGCCGAGCCCGGCGAGGCCGACCGCGTCGAGCAGCGCGTCGACGCGCGCGCGCGTCGGGCGCGCGCTGAGCAGCAGCAGCGGCAGCGCCGACGTTCTGCGCCACCGCTCAGGTGCGGCAGCACGTGGAAGGCCTGGAACACGAAGCCGAGGTGGCTGCGCCGGAGCAGCGCGCTGCGGCCGTCGTCGCCGAGCGTCGCTGATGTCGGTGCCGTCGATGCGGACGCGAGCCGGCGTCGAGCGTGTCGAGGCCGGCGATGCAGTTCAGCAGCGTCGACTTGCCGACGCCCGATTCGCCGAGCACGCGCGACGAACTCGCCGGCGGCGACGTCAGGTCGACGCGCCGCGAACACCGTGCGTCGTCGCCGTAGCGCTTGGCGAGGCCGCGCGACGTCAAGCAGCATCATGCCAGCCGCCTTCCGCGACGGCGCCGGGCGAGCCGACGACCTGCGTCGATCGCGTCGGCGCGTCGCAGGCATCGACCTCGGCGCCGCGGCATGCCGCGCAGCCAGGTGAGCTGGCGCTTGGCGAGCTGGCGCGTCGCGGCGATGCCGCGCTCGCGCAGCCGCGCAAGGTCGCGGCCGCTGTCGAGCGCCTCCCAGGCCTGGCGGTAGCCGACGCAGCGCATCGACGGCAGCGCCGGCGTGCAGGTCGCCGCGCGCGCGCAGCGCGCGCACCTCGTCGACGCAGCCCGGCGTCGAGCATCGCGTCGAAGCGCTCGCGCGATGCGCGCGTGCAGCCACGCGCGGTCGCGCGGCTCGAGCGCGATCAGCGGCGGCGTCGCCGCGCCGCTGGCAGCTTGCGCGCGTGGAACGACGACAGCGGCCGGCCGCTGACGTGCCACACCTCGAGCGCGCGCTGGATGCGCTGCGCGTCGCTGGGCGCCAGGCGCGCCGCGGTCGACGGAGTCGACGCGCGCGAGCTCGGCATGCAGCGCCGGCCAGCCCGTCGCGCGCGGCCTGCGGCGTCGAGCTCGGCGCGCACGCGCGGGTCGGCCGGCGGGCATCGCGTCGAGGCCGTCGAACAGCGCCTTGAAGTACAGCATCGTGCCGCCGACCAGCAGCGGCAGCGCGGCCGCGCGCGTCGATCTCGGCGATCAGCCGCTCGCGCGTCGGCGACGAAGCTGCGCCGCCGAATAGGCCTCGCGTCGGGTCGATGATGTCGATCAGGTGGTGCGGCACCTGCGCGCGCTCGGCGGCGCTGGGCTTGGCGGTGCCGATGTCCATGCCGCGGTAGACCAGCGCCGAGTCGACGCTGACGATCTCGACCGGCCGCACGTCGCCAGCGCCTCGGCGATCGCCAGCGCCGCCGCGGTCTTGCCTGACGCGGTCGGTCCGGCGCAAGGCAGAGGCAGCGCAGCATGTCAGGTGGGTCGCGCCGCCGGGGCGACCCGGGGCGCTCTCATCGCACGGGGCGCCGGAGGAGGCGTCGCGCAGAGGTCGGCGGCGGCACGTGCTTGTCGCACCGACAGCGGCATCGACGTCTCGCCCCGCAGCGTCGCGCCGCGCGGCGTCCGGCGAGGCCCTTGCGGGTCGGTAGGATCCGCCTACGCCGCGACCGCCTTCCAGGGCAGCGCGGTGCAACATCCGCTTACCTCGAAAGCGACTTCGATGAAGAGAACAAGTCGTTGGATCACCACCCTGGCTGCCGCCCGCCTCGAGCTTCGCCGGCTTCATGCAGAGCGCCCACGCGACCCTGGTGACAACCGAGCGCGGCCGCCAGCGTGGAGTGCGCAGGCGCCACCGCCGAACGCGAACTCGTCGACGCCACGCTTTCGGCGCGTGCCGACGTGGCCGCGGGCTCCGCCGAGCGCGGTGTCAGCGTCGACGTGGCGCGCGAGCGCGCTACCGCGCTGACCGACGATGAAGTGGCCGCGGTCGCGCACGCGATCGACACCGCCCCCGCCGGCCCGCTGACGCTCGGCGTGTTGCTGACGGTCTTCATCATCCTGCTGGTGACGGACATCCTCGGCTTCACGAAGGTGTTCCCTGTTCACCCGCTCGGCGCTGATGCGGTACCCGGCGCGGCCCCCGTGGCGGGCCGCGCTTTCTTCCTGGTGGCGCTGGCGCTGGCGGGCTGCGCGGTGCAGACGCAGGCGCTGTGCACGCATGCGCCGGGCCAGGCCTGGCGCCGGCGACCGAACTCGAAGGCACGCCGTTCTTCGCGCAGAGACCGCCTACCAGTGCGGCCCCGCCGCTTAGTGACCGCCCTGGCCGCCGCCGGACTCGACGCCGACCCGGCGCGCCTTGCGCAGCAGGTGTTCCCGGGCGCGCGCACCGGCACAGCAGGTCGAGATGACCGCCGGCGCGCGCCGCCAGGGTGCGGTCGCGACACGCCTGCCGGCGCGCCTGGATGCGCTGCCGCAGGAGTCGCGGCCGGCCAGCCGGTGGTCGTGCCAAGCGAACCTCGGCCTGCTGGCCCTGATGCGGCACTACGCGGTGGTCGTCGGCTACGAACCTGCACCGGCGGCGCCATCGCTGCGTTCCGAACACCACTGCGCCGTGCCAGGTGATGGCGCCGCGCATCCTTCGAATGCACACCTGACCGTGCGCGCCGGCGCCTGGCGTCCTCGTCGCGATCTGCCGCCCGGGCGCTGGCTGGCGACCGCCGAGGAGCCTGCCGCGCTCGACGCCGCGGTCGGCTTCGAGCGTGTCGCGCCCGCGGCCGACGCACAGCAGGTCGTCGCAGCGCGCTGGCGCGCTGGCCCGACAGCCTCGGCCTGCAGATGGGCCTGGGCAACACGCTGTACGCCGGCGGCGACAAGGCCGGCGCGCGGCTGACGCCTTCCGCACTGGCGGCGCCGGCGCCACGACAGCGCGCCGGCCTGATCAACCTTGCGGGCACGCTGCTCGAGCCGACGCGCTGCCCGACGCGCTGCAGGCCGCGCAGCACGCGGTCGCGCTGGACGATGCGGCCTGGCGTGCCCCGGCGCAGGCGGTGCTGCACGAAGCGGTGGCGCGCCTGCGGAACTGAGCCGCGGCAGTGGCATGATGGGCGGCCTTGGCTTCGACAGGGGGACGCCGCCGGTGATCACCCAATACGAGATTGCGCCGCTTCGTCGTCCGGACGCGATGGCGATTGCCGAGCTGTCGCGCGACGCGATCGAATACGGACTGGCCTGGTGCTGGACCGCGCGGCGCGTGGCGCGCCTCGGTGCGCGACAGCGAGACCAACGTCGTCGTCGCACGCGAGGGCGGCCGCTTCCCTCGGCTTCGCGATCATGAAATACCAGAGGAAGAGGCGCACCTGCTGCCGCTGGCCGTGCAGGTGCCGCAGCGCCGGCGCGCGCGGCGTCGGCAGCGCTGCTCGACTGGCCTCGAGCTCACCGTGCGTGCTGCCGGCATGACGACGATCCGCCTGGAAACACGCGCCGGCAACGGCGCCGCGCTGGCGTTCTACGAGCACCACGGCTTCCAGGCGACGCCCGGCAGAACGGCTACTACGACGGTGTCGAGGATGCGCTGGGCTGGTCAAGGATCTGGAGCCGGGCGACGCAGTGAGGCTTGACGCCGCTGGTTATCCCGGCGAAGGCCGGGATCCACTCATGTCAGCGAGCGGTGCGCGTGGGATCCTGGCCTTCGCCGGGATGACGCTTGTTTCGCTGGGATGACGGCGGTGCCCGCCACGAAGCCTCGTCGGCCCGCAGGCGCTAGTGCCCCGGCGTGGCAGGTCGCCGAGCATCACGCGCCGATGCGCACGCGCTTCAGGCCGAGCACCTTCAGGCCGACGGCCTCGCACATGCGGCGGATCTGGCGCTTCTTGCCTTCCTTCAGCACGAAGCGCAGCTGGTCGTCGTTGACCCACTCGACCTGCGCCGGGCGCAGCGCGCTCGCCGTCGAGCTCGAGGCCGTGGCGCAGCAGCGCGAGGCTCGGCCGCGGCAGCGGCGCGCCGCGCGGCCGTGCTGCGACGCGCACCAGGTATTCCTTCGATCTCGCTGTCTTCGCCGATCAGCTGCTTCGCGACGCGGCCGTCCTGCGTCAGCACGAGCAGGCCGACCGAATCGATGTCGAGCCGGCCCGGCGGGCGCCAGGCTCGCGCAGGTGCTCGCGCAGGAAGCGGATGCCCGAGCGGTCCTCGCGCCACTGGGTTCTGCGGCGTGACGAGCACGACGCGCCGGCTCGTAGCCGTCCTCGGCCTGGCCGCTCACGTAGCCGACCGGCTTGTTGAGCAGCACCGTGACCTGCTGCGCCTGCTGGACTTGCGTGCCTTCGCGTCGATCGTGATGCGCTGGCTCGGGCAGCACGCGCGAGCCGAGCTCGGCTGACGACGCGCGGCCGTCGACGCGCACCTAGCCCTTCGCGATCCACTCGTCGGCCTCGCGGCGCGAGGCGATGCCGAGCTCGCTCATGCGCTTCGGACAGCCGCAGGCTGCCGGGTGAATCGCCCATCGAGACCTCGTGCGCGCGGGGGCGGCGTGCAGCGGCTGCGGGCGGCGGCTGTCAGCGTCGGGCGCGGACCCGGCTTCGGCCCGGTGCCGGGCCGCTGCCGCGCGGGCGCCGCCCGGCGCGCTCGAAGGCCGGCTTCGGACTGAACGCAGGTGTTCGACCTGATACGCGGTGCTCGGCCCCCCGCGACGGCGCGGACGGCCCCCCGCGACGGCGCGGACGGTCCGCGGCGGGGCGGACGGCCTCGCGGCGGGCGGACGTGGCCTGGCGGCGAAGGTGCGCGCGCTCGGCGCCTCGCGGCCGCGCGCCGGCGCGGTTCCTCGTCGCGCCGCACGAACGACGCCGGAGGGCGCTCGCCGGGGAAGCGCTGCCGCAACTGCTCCTCGTAGCGTGCGTCGCGTCTGGCGCGCTGGGCCTGCGCCTCGGCCAGCAAGTCGCAACGCTGAGGTGCGCGGGCCGAGCCGGCCCCGCGCACTGGCGGTCGGTGGCTTCGCGGCGCACTGCCGTCGGCGTGGTGCCGGTCGTCGGGGACTTCTTCGCTTCAGCGTGGCCATGCGCGATTGGACCACGCCGCGCGTGTCAGCGCCCGCGCCGAACAGGCCGTCGAGCTCGCGCCAGCGTGATCTGGCGCCAGGTCGGGCCGGCCGTGGTTGCACTGGTCGGAGCGCTCCGGTGCGCTCCATCGTTCGCGCAGCAGCGCGTTCATCTCCGTCGATCGTCAGCTGGCGGTTGGCGCGCACCGCGCCGTGGCAGGCCATGGTCGACAGCAGCTCGTCGCTGCGCGCGCTGATCACGCTGCTCGCGTCGTAGCTGCGCGAGCTCGGCGAGCACGCTGCGCGCGCGAGCTCGACGCACGTCGGCGCCGGCGCAGCGCGGCCGGGCAGCGAGCGCATCGCGAGCGTCGGCGCTGCCGAGCGGCGCGAACGTCGAGGCCGAGCGTGCGCAGCGTCGTCGGCCTGCGCTTCGGCGGTCGCGATCTCCGCCGCGCGTGGCGCGCGAAGGTGCGCCGGGATCAGCAGCGGCTGCGGCTCGATGCGAGCCGTCGAGAGCTGGCCTTCAGCCGCTCGTAGACGATGCGCTCGTGCGCGGCGTGCATGTCGACGATGACGCAGGCCCGTGCGCGTTCTCGGCCAGGATGAAGATGCCGGCGACCTGCGCGAGGGCGCGGCCGAGCGGCCAGTCCGGGCGTCGTCGTCGGGCTGCGTCGCCGTGGCGCGATGCCGGCGCGCGGTGCGAGCGCTCGCGCCGACGCGTGCCAGGCGGCGACTGCCGCGCTCGCGCCGCGCGCAGCGTCGTGGCCAGGAGCGCGGCGTCGCCTCGAGCGCACGCGAGCCGCTGGCGCGGCGCACGAGCGTCCCGCCGCACCGGCGGGCGGCGGCGTGCCGACGCGCGTCATGCGTCGCGCGTCGGCGCGCACGCGCGGCGCGGCGAGCGCGGCGCCGACGACGCATGCGCGGACCGCCTGGTGCACCTCGCGCGAATCGCGGAAGCGCACCTCGATCTTGGTCGGGTGCACGTTGACGTCGACGCGCTCGGGCGCGATCTCGATGAAGAGCAGCGTACGCCGGCTGCCGGCCGCCGTGCAGCACGTCCTCGTAGGCCGAGCGCACGCCGTGCGCGATCAGCTTGTCGCGCACGTGGCGGCCGTTGACGTCAGACGTACTGCAGGTCGGCGCGCGTGCGCGCCGACTCCGGGCGTGCCGGCGCGGCCGGTGATCGCGCAGCACCGCCGAGGTCGACGCGCGACGGCGCGGCTGTGCGCTCGGCGAAGTCGGCGCCGAGCACGTCGCGCGGTGCGCGCGCCAGGCGCTCTGCGCGCGACCAGCTGCGCGACCGCCTTGCCGTCGTGCCAGACCGCGAAGGCGACGCCGGGGCCGCACCAGCGCATGGCGGCGCACCGCCTCGACGCAGTGGGCGAGCTCGGTCGCCTCGGTCTTCAGGAACTTGCGCCGCGCCGGCGTGTTGAAGAAGAGCTCGCGCACCTCGACGCCGTCGTGCCGACGCTGCGCGCCGCGGCGGCGAGCTCGCCGGCGCGCGTCGCATCGAGCCGCATGCGCGTGCGCGCTGCGTCGTCGGTGCGGCTGGTGAGCGTGACCTCGGCGACCGACGCGATCGCCGCCAGCGCCTCGCCGCGAAAGCCCATCGTCGCGACGCTCTCCGAGCTCGGCGAGCGAGGCGATCTTGCTGGTCGCATGGCGGCGCAGCGCGCGGCCGGCAGCTCGTCGGCGCGGGATGCCGTGGCCGTCGTCCTCGACGACGATCGAGCGGATGCCGCCGCCGTCAGGCGCACCGCGATCGTCGGTCGGCGCCGGCGTCGAGCGCGTTGTCGAGCAGCTCGCGGACCACCGAGGCCGGCCGCTCGACGACCTCGCCGGCGGCGATCTGGCTGACCAGCTCGCTCGGCAGCTCGCGGATGGGCCGGCGCACGCGAGTCTCGAGCACGGCGTTCATCGCCGCATTGTAGAAAGCGCGCCGGTTCCGCTGCGGCGTCGCCGTTCCGACCTTATCGGCGGCCGTCATAGTTGACGCAGATTTCGGCACTGTGCCCGTGTCGTCGGGCACGCCGGGAGCGCGCGGCTCGTGTTAGCTTCGCCGTGATGAGCGACAGCGTTGCGCCGGCGGCATTGAAGCAGGCAGCGAAGCCGCGCCGGCCTTCGTGCAGGCGGTAGCCGACCTCGGCGCCAGGCGCGAGGTCAAGACGTCCGCAGCCGATCTACAACGCGCAAGGCATCAAACGCTGCTCGAGGGCGGCGTGACGATCGACCAGGGCCTGTACGCGACCGGCCTCGTCTCGCACCGCCTCTCGCTGCCGCTCGACGAGTGCGTCGACTCGGGCCCCGGCGTCGAGGCGGCATCGCTCGAGGCGGCGGCGCGCGGCGGCGTCGCGCGCTGGCCGTTCTTCGCGCGCGTCGTGCCCGAAGGCGCCGCCGGCAAGGCCCTGATCGACGCCGTCGCCGCGGTCCGCCTCGCCAAGCCGGTCGCGCTGCACCTGACGCTGGCGCGCGAGACGCGGCCGGCGCCTGTTCGACCACAGCATCCTCATGGCTCTGCTCTAGCGCTCACCTCGTGCGCGAAAGCGGCGGCGCCAGTCGATCGTGCGCGAGGCCGCCGTCGCCGGCCTGCTGCACGACCTCGGCATGCTGCACATCGCCCCGGCCTGCTCGATTCCGAGAGGCGGCTGAGCGGCGACGAGCTGCGGCCGGTCTGCGTCCATCCGCTGACGTCGTCGATGCTCGTCGATCGCTTCGCCGAGTATTCGAAGGAGATCGTCCGCGCCATCGTCGAGCATCACGAGCGGCTCGACGGCTCGGGCTATCCGCGCGAGCCTCGCCGGCGACGCGATCGAGTCCGCTCAGCCGCGTCCTCGCGCCTCGCCGAGGTCGTCACCGCGATGTTCGACGGCACGCGCCGCCTGCCCGGAGCAGCGCGTCTCGCTGCTGCTGCGGATCAGCCCGCGCCGCTACGACGCCGGCCACGTCGCCGCCATACACCGGCTTCCTCGCCGTGCCGGCCGAAGCGGGCGACGCCGAGGGCATCGACGCCGCGGCGCTGATCGCGCGGCTGCTCCGGCTCGCCGACGTGCTCGCGCTCTGGCGCGCGTCGAGCGAAGCGCTCGGCCGCGCGCTCGACGGCGCGCAGGCTGGCGCTGGTCGCGTCGGTCGACGCGCAGAACGCGACCCTGCAGCGCATGTCTCACGACGCCGGCGTCACGCGCGAGCAGCTCGCCGCGATCGCTGGCGACGTCGGCAGCGACGCGGCGCTGCGGATCGAGCTCTGGGCGCTCGCCGAGGCTGCTCTGGCAACTGCACGCCGCCGCCAACCAGCTCAAGCGCCGCTGGCGCAGCGCCGGTGCCGGGGCGCCGCATCCGGACGAGCTCGCCGCCTGGTTCGCCGCGGTCGCTGCGCTCGACGACGCCGCGCGGCGGCCGGTGCGGCGGTCACGCCTGCCTGGAGCGGCGCGCGGGCGCGGATCAGCGAACGCGCTTTGTGCACCACTGGCGCGCCAGCCGCCGGCCGCGGGCAGCCCCGGGCGCGCCGCGATAATCGATCGCATGGACATGATCGGCATCGGTGCTCGACTTCGTCTCTTCACGTCGACGCTCACCTCGCGACCTTCGTGCGCGCCTACGGCGGCTGAGTCTACGCGCTGCTCTTCGCGATCATCTTCATCGAGACCGGCGTCGTCGTCATGCCGTTCCTGCCCGGCGACTCGCTCCTTTTCGTCGTCGGCGCTGATGTGCGCCGCTGGGCTGATGAACCTGCCGCTCGTGATGGTGCTGCTCTGGGCTCGCGGCGCCGTGCTCGGCAACCAGAGCAACTTCGCGATCGGCCGGCATGGTCGGGCCGCGCGTGCTTCCCGTGGGAGACTCGCGCTGGTTCAACAGAGCGCGCCTTCGACCAGGCGCACGCGTTCTACGAGAGAGTACGGCGGCGTCACGATCATCGCCGGCGCGCTTTCATGCCGTTCCTGCGCACCTTCGCGCCCTTCGTCGCCGGCGTCGCGCAGATGACGGCGCAGCCGCTTCACCCTCTACGACGTCAGCGGCGGCGCGCTCTGGATCGGCCGGTCACGCTCGCGGGCTACCTGTTCGGCAACATCCCGTGGGTGAAGGAGCAACCTCGACAAGATCATCTGGGGCGCGATCCTGATCCCGGCCTGCTCGTCCTCATCGGGGCGTGGCGGGCGCGGATGAAGCAGGCGAAGGCGCGCCCTGAGCCTGCGCGGCGCGGTCGATGCCGCGTCGGCGGCCGGCGCGCTCGCCTTCGCCGCCATGTGCAGGGCGCGCTCGCCGCGGCCTCGGGCTGGCGAGCTCACCGAGCAGGCCTGTTGCTGGTAGACGGTGCGGCCGCCGTCGACGCACTGAAGAGCTGCGACGCGGCGAAGGGCGGGCGCACACGGCAATGCGAGCAGGCGCCGACCAGAAGGGGCAGCAGTCCGCCGCGCGAGCGGGCTCATTCGCCCGGTGTCGGCGCAGCCGGCAACGCGGCTGCTCGCCGACCGTCTCCAGGACTGCATCGGCGCCAGCGGCCGCGGGTGCTCATGTCGACGACGATCGGCGTGACGTCGTTCGCCGTCGCCGACGGATTGAGCGCGAGCACGCGGCCGACGCAGCGGCGAATCCACTCCGCGGTGTCGCGCACGTAGTCGATGTCGGCATCGTCGAGGGCGGCAGACGAGGTGAAGGTCTTCTCGAACTGTTCCTCGGGCTCGTCGCGGTCATTGCCACTCCCAGGGCCGGTGCATTGCCGGCGGATCGCGTCGCGGCCCAGGGCGCGACGTCAGCTGCGATTTATGCCAGCGTCGATGAACACGTGCACGGCCTTTCGGCGCGAAGCCGCGCGCGCACGCGCAATCGGTCACGCGGGCGCGACGGCACCCCGCGTTCGAGCGACGGCGGCCTACTTGACCGTGTAGCCGCGCCCTTCCATGCAGGCGAACGTCGCGCGCTGGAAGATGCTGGCATCGGCCATAGCACCGTTTTGCGTCGTCGCCCAGCGATTGCACTCGCGCCGATCGGACTCGGTCGCTTCGGCGCTCTGGCCGTTCCTCGGATAGAAGATCGGCTCGGCCGGCGACGCCGCCGCAGCCGGCGCAGCCGACGCGCGCACACCGGGCTCCCGCCGTGCTGTAGGCCGGCGAGACGACGAGCGCCGGGTCGTAAGAGATAACCCGTCGTAGTAAGGCGCGTAGTAAGGCGTAATAAGGCGCGTAATACGGCGCGTAGTACCCGCGGTAACCAGCCGCCGTAGCCGACGGCGCCGATGCCGATACCCAGGCCGATGCCGCCCCAGAAAGCGCACCAGGCCGATGGTAGCCACGATATCCGCCGTAGTAGTAGCCGCGATATCCGCCGTGGTAGTGGCCGCCGCCGTGCTGGCAGCCGCATACTACGCCAACAATACGTAAC
>ERZ1370068.940-contig-1086_pt1 | contig 12647 bp, 21 predicted proteins | sample MGYA00561227_ERZ1370068 | MGnify/ENA primary metagenome ERZ1370068 (study PRJEB38410, sample SAMEA6850437) | metagenome | study: Metagenomic assessment of the ecological functions of the soil: analysis of the soil microbiota associated with the...
CAGGCGTTCGTGGACGGGCGCCGCGCCAACCGCTGATGCAAACCGAGCGGCCCAGTAATCGGTGATTCATGTGAACGCACTCCTTAGGAAAAGGTGGTTGATATTGGCGTTTCTTTGGTTGTTTACGGTCGAAAAGGCGCTAACGCTTCACTGGCGCGGCTGCTTAGGTTGCAAATGGCGCGCTAGCGCGAATGCGGCAAGTTTCTCGCGCAACGTTGGTGGGCAGTAAAACTCAAAGCAGTCCCTGGCCGACATCGTCTGAGCGGGTCGTTGATTTCGGCAATGTGCGCCGCTCGCACCCTGGCAGAACAGTCCGCAAGCCTGCGGCCGTCCGCTCAATGTCCAGGCGCGAGGTCCTCATCTTTTTAGATGAGGATGCATCGGGAGCGGATGAAGATCAACGCGCCTCGCGGTCGCAAGACCAGACGCTTGGGAACCAAGGCCCGCCAAAGGAGCGGCGCTAGTAACCCAAGCGAATAATGGCATCACCCAGTTCGGCGTCTGCCAAAGGGATCAAAGGGAATGAGTCGTTTCATACGCGGCACACTAACTAGTCGTTGTGAAGTGCGAAATATTCCGGCTTCAGTCAGTCCGTCGGGAGGTGCGCGCGCCGGCCCAGGTATCGCGCACCTGGTGGTAGTGCACGCCGGAGTCATAGGTCGGCACGCGCAGGCCGAGGACCTGCGGCGACAGCCGGCCGACCGCCGCCAGCAGCGTGAAGCGAGGCCACCACCGGTCGCGCTGCGCGCTCACCAGCGACACGCGCGCATTGACCAGTTCCTGCTGCGCGTTGAGCACGTCGAGCGTGGTGCGCTGGCCAACGCGCGCTTCCTCGCGCACGCCGTTGAGTGCGATCTCGGAGGCCTGCACCTGCGCCTGCGTCGCCTCGATATTGGCTTTCGCCGCATCGAGCTGGCCCCACGACTGCACCACGTTCTGCCGAACCTGGTCGCGCGCGGTGTCGAGATCGAGACGCCGCTGCCCCATCGTCTCCTTGGCCTGCCGGATCAGCGAATATTCCGCACCACCCTGATAGATCGGCACCGTGAGCTGGCCGATCACCGAGGCGTTGAAGGTCTTGAGCTGCAACAGGCTCGATCTCGTAGGCTCTGCTGCACGTTGCCCTGCACCGACAGCGTCGGATAAAGCGCGCCTTCCGCCACCTTCACCTGCTGCAGCGCGGCATCGAGACTGTATTCCGCCGTCGTCACCTGCGGGTTCGTCGCGGTCGCAACCCCGATCGATGCCGCCAGGTCGCGCGGCGAAAACCGGTCGACCGGAGAACCCGGCGCCAGCTTGCCGGGCTCAACCCCGATCACCTGCCGGTAGGTCGCAACCGAGGCCTTGTAGGTGGCCTCCGCGCTCAGCACCTGCGAGCGCCCGGCCGCCAACCGCGATCCTGACTGCGCCACGTCGGTGCGCGTCACCTCGCCGACATTGAAGCGGTCGCGCGTCTGGCGCAATTGTTCCTGCAACACCTCGACGTTGCGCCGCTGCAGGTCGAGGATCGCCGAGTCACGCAACAGGTTCATGTAGGCGGTCACCGCCGAGAGCAGCACCGCCTGCTCTGAGATGCGCAACGTCTCGCGCGCCGCCTGCACCTGGCTCTCCGCCTGGCGCGTGCGGTTGGCGGTCTGAAAGCCGTTGTAGAGCGTCTGCGTCGCCGTCACGCCAAGGCTGCTCGGCGTCATGTTGCCCGACAGCTGCGTGTAGGTTGCTCCCAACGTCGCCGAGCGCGTCGTCGAGATCCGTATATTGCGAGCCCACCGTGCCGTTGAACGTCACCCGCGGCCGGTAACCCGACAGCGCCTGCGGCACGCCTTCATCGGTCGCGCGCACCGAAGCGCGCTGCGCATTGAGCGTCGGATTGTTCTGATAGGCCAGTATCAACGCCCCATCGAGCGTATCGGCATAGGCGAGCGGCGCCCATAGCGCGACACCCGCGATTGCCCGGATTGCGGGTCGCTTTAGCTTGAAAGCCCCCAACATGCGTAGTGGTACCCCGCCAGCACGAGAATAATACGTGGTACCCGCCAGCACGAGAATAATACCTAAAATATCCGCGGCACGCCACCAGCTGGCAGTAAACAGACAAAAGACGGTGAGTTTTCTTCAACGACTCGCCAGTCAGCGCACTCGATCGGGTGGTACGATTGTCCGGCCGGCTATTTGGTCTCAAGAACGAAAACGCCATTCCAGTCGGGAGGCGGGGGATTTTGTTCGAACATATGGATGCGCGTCGCATACAGGTCGAAAGCGCATCAAGACCGAAGCCATCATCGACTTCGCGGCATCGGGCAATTGAGGTTGGCGGCGCCGGTGAAATCCCGCTGTCGGAAGCGCGCGCAAGCATTTCGCCGACTCTGCTTTGCAACTGGCCAAAGCGCTCGCTGCCGGCGACGTCTGCGCGCCCGAGAACGGTAGAAGACGCGACTCCGGCTCGGTCTTGCCTTTCACGGTGATGCAGTCGAAAGCTCCAATACGGCGAACTTGTCACGAAAGTCCGCGCCGTTTTCGAGCCGATAATGATAGGTACGCCGTAGTTTTTGATTGTCCTTCGAGCCGCGAGGCCAGATTGACCGGATCACCGAGCACCGAATAGTTGAAACGGAGGTCGGATCCCATATTTCCGACGACGCATTTCCCGTATTGATTACCGACACCGACTTTGATCGGGATAAAACGTTGGCCTGTCTACGCTGGCCCGCTGCTCGCGCAGTTGGTTGAGCGTGTCGACACGATGGAGCATTTCGAGCGCGGCCTCGCAGGCATTGTACTCATGCAGAGCATCGTGCAGTGGTGCGTTCCAGAACGCCATGACCGCGTCACCCATGTAGTTCTATCGATCGTGCCCTTGTGATCAATGATGCGCGTTGGTCAAGGGCGCGAGAAAACTGTTCATCAGCGACGTCAGTCCCTGCGGATCGTCCTTGTACGAGTTCCGAAATGGTCGTGAAGCCGCGCACGTCACTGAAAAGGATGCTCATTTGCGCTCTTCGCCGCCGAGCACGAGCTTGTCCGGTGACTGCGCCAACTGCTCCACAAGCGCAGGCGACAGGTATTGCCCGAAGGCAGAGCGAATTCGGCGGCGCTGCGCCTGCTCGCTCATATAGTTGCTGAACACCAGCGTGAGATAGACGAGGGCGCTCGACAGCAGAGGATAGGTGAAATCAAACAGCAGGCGGTCTCTGCTGGTAGAAGTACCATGAAGTGCCCACGGTGGCGGTGACGATGCCGACGCCGAAGATCAGCAGAAGAACCGGACTCGAGATCGGCGTCAGCCAGATGATGGCGATGCCGAGCAAAAGCGCCGCGACAAAGTTCAACGCCGATCGCATAGTTAGGCGACGACAAGACCGGACTCGGTGAGCACGTTTCTCGGGCGACCTGGGCGTGAACTTCGACGCCCGGCATGACCGGATCGATGGGGTCGTCTTGGAATCGAGCAGCCCGACCGCCGACGTTCCGATCAGCGACAAGCCTGCGGGCAAAACCGGTCAGCAGGAATCGGCCTCGCGAGCACGTCGGCGGCCGACACGTAGCGTGCCGAATCGTGGGTGCGAAATGAATCCAGAGCTGGCCGTTGCGATCGGTCGGGATCACAAAGCCAGGCACCGATGCGTTCTGGACACCGGCGTGGTCGGAACGGACAAGGACCGTGTTGCTGCCGCTCACCACCCTCAGCATTTCAAGGGTCAGAGACGGTACGACCTGACCGCCTGAGCCTGCCATCACAATGTGAACACGCCGGACGATACCGTCGCGTTCGGCGCGGATGTGTGAACAGCGCCGCGCCCCGCTGGCTGCGTCTTCGAGAATGGGTACGTTCCGCAGCAATCCCGGGAAATTCAAAGATATGGCCGCGGGTCACCGCCCACGGCTGCGAGTCCGACCGGCGGCTGCATTCCCGCGGGTTGCGCCGCCGCGAAAGGAAGGCCTGACTCTTCCAAGCGACCACGCGTGACTGACGCAATGCGTCGGCAAGGACTGTGTCGTTGCTCGGCAACGCGCGCAGTTTTTCCCGCGTGACCTCATCGAGATCGCGAAATGCGTCTGCGGCGATATTGGGCGACATCCGGTCCGGCTCGGCGAAGACAATGTCGAACGCCACCACAAGCGCGCCCATTTGCGGTCAGACGGGTAATGAGATCGGCGACGCGCGTGCGCGGCCACGGCCACTGGCCGATGGCCTTGAGACTTTTTCGTCGATATCGACGATAACAACCGGCCGCTGCGTTGCCTCGCGCGGATGCATCACCTGAAAAAGATCGAAGACGCGGACGCGAAGTTCCTGAATCGAATCGGATCGGCGGATACGCAGCGCGGCAAGCGCAACCAGCAATATGAAAGCAAAGGCCGCGGGCCAGTCCGAAACCGCGTGCGCCAAGCGTGAAAACCATGTCATTGAGATCGCCACGCCGGCGGAGAGGCGACGAATCCGTCATTTTTCCCGGAATGCCCGCATGAATTGATCTTGCAGAGGCTTGACCAGATACGACATCACTGTGCGTTCGCCGGTTTGCACGAAAGCTTCGACCGGCATGCCCGGGATGAGCTTGACATCTCCGAGGCGGGCGGAGTCTCGCTCGCTCGTCATGGCCGATGCGCGTCGTGTAACAGTTTTGCCCGGTGCGCTGATCCGTCGTGGTGTCGGCGGAAACACGGGTGATCGGTGCCGTTGATTTCGGGAGTTGTGCGCAGATTGAAAGCGGAAAAGCGCAAAACCGCCGACTGGCCGACCTGCACCTGATCGATGTCATGCGGATTGACCTTGGCCTCGACCGCCAGATTGTCGGCTTCCGGAACGATCAGCATGATTGCGTCGCCGGCCGGGATCACGCCGCCGACCGTGTGCACTGTCGACCCAGCACGGTGCCGTCCTGCGGGGCGCGGATGTCGATGCGCTTGAGCTGATCTTCAGCCGCGACCTTGCGCTCGACAAATTCGCCGAACTTCGCGTCGACTTCGCGCATGTCCTTGGCGACCTCGCTGCTCAAATCCTGATCGATCTGGATAACCTGCAGTTCAGTCTCCGTCACCTTCTGCCTTTGGCCTGGGCGACCGAGGCTATAAGCTGGCCACGCTCGCCCTCGAGCCTGGCGCCGTCGCGCTCAAGCGCGGTCATTCTAGGTGATCTGTACGAGGTTGCTTTTCCAAAGCTCGCGAACGCCCTCAAGCTCCTTTGCCGATCAGCGCTATCTCGCGCGCCTTCGCATCCTGCTGGGCGGTAAGGCCCTCGGATTTCGTCCTGCAGCTGGGTAATACGCTGTTTCAGCTGCGCTTTCTGGCCGAGGCGCGCCGAACGGCGAAGCTCAAACAACTTGCGTTCGTTGGCGACGGCGACTGGCGGCGGCCCCTCGTTGGCGCCGGGCGAGCAGATCCGACGGAAACTTGATGGACTCCGCACCGTCGCGCTCGGCTTCGAGGCGTGCTTTGCGTGCGGCGAGTTCATCCGAGTCCCTTGGTAACGATGGCGAGGTTGGCACGGGTGATCGTATCGTCGAGCTGGACGAGAATGTCGCCAGCCTTGACGCGATCGCCATCTTGCACGTTGAGCTTGCCGACAACGCCGCCGGTCGGATGCTGGACTTTTTTCACGTTGAATCGACGACGATGGAGCCTTGCGCGATGAGCGCGCCGGCGATCGGCGTGGTCGCTGCCCATCCGCCGACACCGAATGCCAGCAGGAGCACGATCAGGCCGCCGGTCAGCAGGTGGCGGTGGATGGAGTCACGCGAACTGCCCGGTGCGGCAACCGGTTTCAGCCGGACCAGCCAGTCCTCAGTGCGGGTCGGCCAGGGCCAAAATTCGTTGTGACATCTCCATGCGCCCGCGCTCCCACTCTCAGGCACGATTTTGAGCGGCCGCGGTATGGCAAGCGGCCGTTGCGGTACCTTGACAAAATCTCGTCCTTCGGGCCGATAGCCTGCGCCTCGCCCCCGATTCATCATCAAAAGCCGGTCTGACTCCGCAATCGCGCCTCGGTCGATGCGCGACGACAATGACAATGCCCATGCGCTCACGCACGCCAAGAATTGCCCGCGTCAGCGCTTCCTCACCTTCCGAATCGAGATTTGAATTGGGTTCGTCGAGCACGACCAGGAAGGGATCGCGGTAGACGGCGCGAGCGAGCGCGACGCGTTGGGCCTGGCCGGCCGACAAGGCTGAACCTTGCTCACCGATCGGCGTGTCAGCAGCCTCGCCGGAAGCCGAACGATCAGATCGTGCACGCCAACGGCTTTTGCTGCGGCGATCCACAGCTTCGTTGTCAGGGTTCGGTTCGAAGCGAGCGATATTTTCTGCGGTGCCAGTGCCCGCCAGCAGTTCGACGTCTTGCGGCAAATAACCTATGTGACGGCCAAGCGCATCCGACGCCCATTGATCGAGGGCGGCGCCGTCGCAGACGAACGTTGCCGCGCACCGGTTGCCAGACGCCGACCAGCAGGCGCACCAGGGAAGACTTGCCGGATCCGCTGGGCCCGGATAATGCCAAGTCCCTGGCCGGCTCCGGAGTTCGAACGTGATATCCTGGACGACGGCTTTTGGAACACCGGGCGGTGAAGCGCTGACGGCTTCGACCGTCAGCCGTAGCACCGGTGTCTGCAACTGCATCGGCGCTAATCGCGCCGGCGATCAGTCAGTAACCTGTTCAGCCGCTGCCAGCTCTGACGGGCGGCGACGAAGCCCTTCCAGTTTGCAATGGCGAGGTCGACAGGCGCCAACGCGCGAGCACTCAGGATAGATCCGGCAATGATGATGCCCGCGCTTGCTTCCTGATGGATCACGAGATAGGCGCCCACTGCGAGCACGCCGGACTGCAGCATCATGCGCAGCACTTTGGAAATGGCGGCGAGGCCACCACCGAGATCGCTCGCCTCTTGCTGACTCCGCATATATTGCCGATTGGCCTCGCTCCAGCGCGCGGCGATGTGGCCCGCCATTCCCATGGCAACCAACGCCTCAGCGTTGCGCCGGCTCGCTTCCGCGAGGCCATTGCGTGCGACGGCAGCCTCGGCTGCCGCCCTTGCGGGCGCGCCATGAGGATCTCGGTCAGCAAGGTCAGCACAATGAGAATGATAGCTCCGGCCAACGCTGCGAAACCGATGAGAGGATGGAAGGCGAAGCAAATCGCGAGATACAGCGGGATCCAGGGCAGGTCGAACAGAGGCCACGGGGCCGAGTCCGGAAAGATAGGACCGCACGGCATCGAGGTCGCGCAGCGGGCTGAGTGGCATCACTTACGACGGAGCGGTTTCGTCCCCCTGTAGGTATAGACCTGTTCGCGCTTAGCCAATGCCCACCTCAGACTCACCATGACCGCGGTGGTATTAGTGCCGCGCTTCGCGCGCAAAAGTATTATTAGTTGAGACGCCTTCCATTTTAAGAAACCGCTTCGTCCTGACGTTACCGAGATCGATCGACCCTGTCGCTGGACGAAGCGATTTTCTATCGAGGGTAATGCCTGCGCCAGGCAAATTCGTCCTCCTGCGCAAAGGTCGGAACCCGGACCGGAATCTTCAGAGGCTGGTACTTGAAGCACGCGTCCGAGTCGAGAACGGAACGAAACGGACCGCCAGCGCCATGTCGAACCCCGCCGCAACGTCACTCAGCGTGTTGACGGTTAGGTTGCCGTAGTTCGATTGGCGCAAAACGCGAGACGACACCTTGCGATACTGGCGCGTTCGCCAACCTTCTGCGATAGGCCGTGCTGTTTCAGCAGCGTCCGAATCTGAAGGGGATCGACTGCTTGACGTGGGCGTCGCAACAAACTGCGCGCGCGATACTTCTTTGCTGCCCTTCAGCTTGGCCCAGAGCTTTAAACTGCTCATGTAGGTAGCCCCGTCCTTCCTCAAGTTCCGCCTTGTAGCGGAGCGCGCTTCATTGGGCGCGTTGGGCGTAACGTGTTCATTCCAAACTTTTCGCAACCGTTAACTCTGCACAAACTCGCGCGACTCTGGCCTGTAGGAGACCGAACAGGAACCGCGCCTCGTGGCCTTGCGGCTCCCTGCCAGAGTGACGTCGCGATAGCGAGTCAACTCCTCACTGAGTCCAGCATGGCGTCTATCGAGCTCCTTAAACAGCGGCGCGGCTCCCGCCAATCCTCGGTTGCCTCTAGGATTGGGATGGTGCCGTCGTGTAGGCTGCCTCTGAACGCGTCGTCGTCTTGCATTGCAGTATCAGTCGCGAATCAGGTTTACGCCTTCCTCGCGACGCACCGTCGCAGCGTCCATGCGGCCATCTTAACCACCCCACGCTGGAAATGCAATATTGCATTCTATGCTATCATGTAATATTACATACCGTTGATCGGCAGTCTCAAAGAAACTACGGAATACGCAGAATTGAGGATGCGCCATGAGACCAGCGATGTCGATCTCCACCATCTAATCAAAGTGATATCGCAAAGGGACGGCTGTCTGGGTCGTCCTTCGGCGTGGGCGCGTGGTGCCTCTGGCGGTTTCTGGAGCTGGTCGGAGAGGGGTTCAACACCCTGCCCTCCACTTTCGCGATGTCGCATCGCCGCGGTCCCGAAAGTGCCACGTTCGGCCCCGGAACCGTTCCCGGTCAGTTTTCGCTAACAACAACTGGCTGCTTGTAGGTCAGCCGCTTCGCCTTCCGCGCCCCACACACCAGTAATCGGCGCGGCCCGCGTCGGACACCTTGCGCGCGTCGTAGTGAAGCTGAATCCGTCAGCGAGCTGCCCAGGTGCCTACCGACGTGGTGGTAGATCCCGCTGATCCCGCGCGTCAGGAGCGAGAAGAACCTCGGCTGTGTTGCTGTGTGGATGTCGCCCTGCGACGTACTGCGCCCGCCGTGGTTCGTCGTATGCAGTTCCGCCGCCGACGCCCGCCTGAGCGTACGCCTGAGTTCAGTCCGACATGACGGCATCTTTCTCGACGTGGTCCGCGATGGCCTTGCCCAGCGTCTCAGCGGTCACGCGCTCCATCGGGAATACCAGGCATCGCTGCCTGCTGCGCTCAGACCAGTGCGTGATCGCCGCGTTTCGGCCTTCTGCCACTGGACCGACTTCGCACCGTGCGCAATCGCAATCTTGCCGCGCCCACGCGACGTCTCGTGTCGGTAACTTCGACGGTGCCCGGAGAGCTTCGACGCGAACAGGTCCGTAGACAGATCGCGTAGTGAGACGGTGCCCCATGAACCATGCGCCTTACGTCAGCCTGAGCGATCCGGGTGAAGCTGGTGCCGATGCCCTTCTTCGAAGCGGTCAGCAGGTGATTGCCTGGCTTCACTGGGTCATCGATATGAAGCCTCAAAGACGGTGCCCGTCGTCACGGTGAACTGACGCTTGCACAATGGCACCGGAGCATCCTTACGCCCCGGCTTCGACTTGGGCACCGCTGTACGTGGTAGACGGTGTCCGTCCGCTTGCAGAGCGGGCGTAGCCCGCCGTTCGGCCAGCGCATGCCCTCCAGCAGTAAGCGCCTATCTTCATCCGCGAAGTAGGGGCCGAGTTCCGACCAGCTGAGCGGCGCGCTGTCCAGCGAACACCACTAGAGGAACCCTAGCCAGCTTTTGTCAAGGTATAGTTAATGGGCGGTAGCAAGTCGCTTACTTTTCAGTACTCTAGGAGGGTGCCCCTGCACGGGTTTTGCGAAAGACAATAATCACCCTATAGAGGCTATAACCGAAGGCGGTCGCGTCGCGCGTAAATTGGGAAACGGTTCGGGATCGGCGGGCACGGCCAGCCGCCATCTGAGGATTACCTGGAAGAGCGGGGTCGAGGTTGCGCGCGCGTGCGGACTTGATCCGGCGAACGACCTGTCGCCGGATGCGCTCGAGCTGCGCGCGGACGTCGGCGCCGGTGAGCGACGTGGGCGACGGCGCTTCGTCGGCCGGCGGGCCCGGCGGTTCCCCGAAGAGATCGGCGATCGTCACCGGAGAGCGCGTTGGCGATGGCGGCCAGGCGATTGAGACCGACATGTCCACGCGCCCGCGCGTCGATCCGGCCAGATCATGCTTCGGGAGCTCGTCGGCGCGTTCCAAGCGAGCTGTTCCCTGGCTCCAGCCGCGCAGCAGGCGGTGGCGTGCGCGCATCGTCTCACGGCCGACGCGGGCGCGAACCGCGTGTCCTTTCGATCTCGCATGACGCCTGACTATTCGACAAGGCGCTAGGGCCCACCACCCCAGCAGATGTCCTGCTATGCTCGCAGTCACCGATAGGACCCTGGCTGCCGGCGGTCCTAGGGATCCGATCGAGGTGACGCGTGGATGGATCGACACCGGCCGGCCGCGTGGCCGCACACGCCGACGTCTGAGCGCCTTCTGCGCGCGCGCGCGCGGCGGATGCGAGCGCGCTGGGCGCGCTTATCGCCCGCTGCCTGCCTGACCTGCGCCGCTGGGCGCATCGACGGCTGCCGCAGTGGGTGCGCTCGCGGCCGACACCAGCGATCTGATCCAGGACGCGCGTGTTCGGAACGCTGTCGCGGCTCGACGCGTTTCAGCCGCAGGGGCGGCGCGCGCTCGCCAGTTACCTGCGCACCGCGGCAGCACCGCATTGCCGATGAACATCGCCGCGCGGCCCGGTGGATCTCCACCGGGGACGTCGATCGAGGCGCTGCCGTCCGACGCCGCGTCCCCGCTAGCATCCGCCATCGACGCCGAGACCCGGCGGCGCTACCAGCACGCGCTGGCGCAGCTGTCGCCGCCGCGATCAGAGAACTGCTCGTGCGCGCACTTCGAGCTCGAGTTACAGCCACGGGCAGCTTTGGCTGTGCATGATTGGTCGGTCCCCCATGCCGCACGGATGGCGCTTACCCGCGCGATCCGGCCGTCTCGCCGCGAGCGCATGCGCGACTGACGCCTCGTCCGCGATTCCGCCGGCGATCGCGGGGCGCGTTCGTCGACCGCACGTGCCGATCGACTGCCGGCCGCCGCTCGAGCGCATCCACGATCCGCACGGCCGCGCCTCGTCGAGGCGCTGCCGGCTGGACGATCTCCGCGGCCGGCGGCGCCAGACCGCGCGTGCCGCCGGCCGCGCCTCCGGATCGTCCTGCTCCGCCTGCTGGTCGTCGCAGGCCGCCCTGCAACATGCGATTCGGTCTGGCGCGCGCGGCCGCGACGATCGCGGGCGGCGGCTCGATCAGGTGACTGTCACGCCGCCCTGCTGGTCGCCAGCGCGTTTGCCGTCGGCCGGCCTCCTCCTGGCCTCCGCGGCGGCCGGGATCGCCGCGTGCTGCTGCTCCTGGCGGCGTTCACGTTCGCGGCGAGCGCGTTCGCGCGCGCGGTCGCTGATCGGGCTCGGCGGCGACGGGTCCGGCGTGCTGTTCCGCGGCGTCTTCCCGGAGGCGTTCGTCACCCGGCGGCGCTGTGGCAGTCTGCGGTCCTCTTCCCGCGCGTTCAGCGGTTTCACTCGCTTTGACGTATGGGCGACGGGCCGCGGCGGCGTGGGCGCTGCGCGCGCGTCGCCTCTTCGCCAACTCTGACCACCGCCTACGGATGGCTGATCCAGCCCTCGCAGCGACTCGGCGAGACGATCCCGGCCAATGTTCTGGCACATCTGTTCGCGTGCGGCGCGCCGTGCCGGCGATCCTGGCGATCGTCATCCGCGCGAACCGTCGTCGCGGGCCGAGCGCGAGAGAGTCGGTGCGCTTCGGGTAGCGTGCCTCGCGGTCGGCACGGCACCGTTCCTCCTGATCCGCCCCGCGCGCATGGCGGTGCCCGGCGTCGGAGCGGTGGATGGTGACCGGCACCTGGCGCCGCCCGGTTCGCCGTCGACGTCGCGGATCGGCCGGCGCCCGCTGGCCGCGATGCCGATCCTCGCGACGTTCGCCGTCATCGTCGATCGTCCCATTCGAGCTGCAGGCGGATCGTGCCGCCGCGGCGCTGCGGCCGCTGGTTCGCCGGCGAGTGCCGGCTTGCGCCGGCCGCCGAGTTCGCCGGCTCGGGATCGCTGCGGCGGCGGCGCTGCCGCGAACGGCTCACCGGCAGCCCTCGAACACCGGCGCCCCGCCCGCGGCTCGGAGTTGAGATCGATCGCCGTCCTCCGCCGGGAGCTCGGCGCCTCGGGGCCGGCGCACGCGTCGCCGGTGGTGCTCGAGGCCGGGGACCCGCCCGCCTGGCTCCGCGCTGCTGGCGGTCCTCGAGGCGTCGTCGGTCCCCATCGGCGCTGTCCGGCGCAGTGCGGAGCCGTTCGTGCCGCTGCCGAGGGCCTGAAGCGCGAGCGGACTGGCTCGCTCTGGCAGCGACAGCTGGCCGGCAGGCGATCCGCGCGCGCGACGCTCGATGGCCGCGGTCGCGCCGTGCTCGGACCTGGCGCGGCGCGGCGGCGCCTCACGATCGCCTCGATCGGTGGTCTCGTCCCGACGCTGCTCTCATCGGCGCGGCGGCGGCGTGGGACGTCCGGCAGACCGAGGCCGGCTAATTTATGATGTGGCGTTAGAGTGCGAGCGCCATGCGCCGTCGCGCAGACGAGGCTGGGATCCTGCGTGCGGGGCTGCGGCGCTGTCGGTATACGGGCGCGCTTCCGCGCCGGCTCGGCGGCAAAGTTCACAGTCATCTGCCGGCTCGGCGCCGGCGGTATGCGGCGTCGTTCATTCTCGCGCAACGACACGGCCCCGGGACGCGAGGTGGCCCTGAAGACGCCGCCGGCGCGCCGCGACGAGCAATACGTAACTGAACGAAGTACA
>ERZ1370068.10761-contig-9430_pt1 | contig 12644 bp, 23 predicted proteins | sample MGYA00561227_ERZ1370068 | MGnify/ENA primary metagenome ERZ1370068 (study PRJEB38410, sample SAMEA6850437) | metagenome | study: Metagenomic assessment of the ecological functions of the soil: analysis of the soil microbiota associated with the...
TGCGGAAAGCAGCGCTTCCTCGCGCGTACCTTTCTTTACAACACCAGCAAAGTCAGAAAGCATATTTGTAGACGGATAAGATGAATGATGTTGGAACGTGAGCCCATTCTTGTCGGTATGTTGGTGGCTGTCAACTAGTCGTAACGCACGCTCACCAACGCGTTAGTCCGTCACGCGCAGGCGCAGTCACGGCTTCAGTGGGTCGCACGCCATCCTCGATTGCCCGACGAACATCGGCGCTGCTCAGTTCACCTCTCCCAACAGCCATCAGCGTGCCGGCTATCGAACGCACCATGTAACGCAAAAATCCGTCGGCACTAACTTGTATTTCAATCATTCGACCGCCGCTTCGGTCATCATGTCGCCCGATATCTCCAAAGTCGTGATCGTGCGACGTCGGTCTTCCACATCAGATTGAGCTGCAGAAAACGCTAGCCATTCATGTTCACCCAGAAACAATTCAGCTGCCGATCGCATTCGATCGAAGTCCATTGGCCTGGCGTCATGATGCGCGTAACGAACCCAGAAAGGTGAGATAACTGGCCAGTTAATAAGCCGGTAAAGGTACGTCTTTCCGAGTGCGGAGTAACGGGCGTGGAAGCTGTCGTCGACTTCATCAACTTGTAAAGCACGAAGATCCTTACCAACGTTTCCATTAATAGCTGCGCGAAGCTTGCGCGCTGTAATCGGTCGCTCGAGCGCTGACGCTGGCAACTTGTCCTTCCGCATGAACGCCAGCATCCGTGCGGCCCGAACCGTGAACCGTCACATCCTTGCCTTCAATGAGCGCCAAGGCACGCGTCAACTCACCCTGGACGGTTCGCAGTTCCGCTTGTATCTGCCATCCGTGGAAATCAGTGCCGTCGTATTGGAGGAGGAGTTTGAAGTTCAATTTCGGATGTCGGATTTCGGATGTCAGATTTCGTGTTGCTGATTGACGAACTTCTGTGCAAGAACGGACGCGCAGCTCACGAGATCCGAAATCGCGCAATCCGCAATTCTGAAATTCACTTCTTCCTACTTCCCGGCTTCACCACCGGTTCGCCTTGCCGGCAAGCATCACAAGTTGCAGGATCGACTGCCACCACTTTCAAAGATGCCAAGGCCACTCGCGGTACACCAACATCAACGTCACCACCAGACCGATCAATAATCGAAGCAGCACCCAATACATTCGCCCCAGCCTGCTGTAAACATTCAATCGTTTCCCGTGTTGAGCCACCTGTTGTTATCACATCTTCAACAACTAATGTCTTCTCCCCCGGTGTAATCGTGAAGCCGCGACGAAGCGTCATCTGACCCAGCTTCTCTTTCAGTCCAAACGAATCGAGCACCTAACGCGCACGCGCTACCTCATGACCGATCACTATTCCGCCAATCGCAGGTGACGCAACCAACTCAATTCCCTGCTCTCGAAATTGCTCGGCGATAGCGCGGCCAAATTGCTCCGCGTTCTTCGGATACTGGAGCACACGAGCGCATTGCAGATAGACAGTGCTGTGTAATCCGCTCGTTAGTTGAAAATGACCTTCAAGCAATGCGTCGGTTTTCTTAAACTCGTTGATTACTTCTTCTGGTCTCAAATTCTCACCTCGATAAAATTACTAAGCGTGCTACAATCGCTGCCCGAATGCCGCCGTATCCGAATTTAGTTTCTGACTCCACTCTCGTTCAAGACACAATCGACCTGCTACACGATTCTGGTGGACGCGCCGCAGCATCGGAAATCGTCGATGCTGTTTTCAAACTTTCTCATATCGACGACGAGCTCGCTGGCCTTCTGGTAGCCGACCTGATCCGCAATGATCGGCGCTTCAAGATCATCGATAACAATACTGTCGAATTGCAGCAGGACAGCTGGGACACGCGTCTGCTCAAGGAACTGGACTTTGTTGTCGTTGACGTTGAAGCCACTGGCGCCAAGACACCGCCGAATCGTTTGATTGAATTAGGAGCTTATCGAATTCGTGGTGGACGCATCGTCGACAAGTTTTCTCAGTTAGTAAATCCTGAGATTCCAATCCCTCGTTTTGTTTGTACTTTGACCGGAATAACAAACGAGATGGTTAAACGGGCGCCGCTATTCGCTGAAGTCGCTCCACTTTGGCTCGACTTCGTTAGCGACTCAGTCCTGGTCGCTCACAATGCGCCGTTTGATACCAGCTTTCTCAATCACGAAATCTCGCGAGTATATCCGGGTCATCGAATGGTTAACCCGCATCTTTGCACCAGTCAGACTTTCACGCCGCGTCTTGCCCGATATCGCGAATCATCGACTGGACACCATTGCGAGTCACTTTTCGATACCAATAGTCAGTCGACACCGGGCCGGCAGCGATGCACTTGGCGACGGCTGAAATCTTTTGCTGCTGCTTACAATGCTTGAAGAAGATCACGGCGTTAAAGATCTGTCGACCGCTCGCAGTTTTCAGTTTCCGGAAATCAAAGCCGCCCAAGCTGAAAGTCAAACACGCGTTAACCTTCCGTTAGCTTCCAGTCTCTAGAGTCGTTTGTTCGACAGTTGCTGCTTCACCTCGCTTGAGAAGCTTGCGAACAATCACAAACAGTACAACTCCAACAGCGACAGCCAATCCAATCCAGGGATAGTACCTCGCCAGTATCAGCTTTGGCTTCAGCTCCGTACCGAACTGCAAAGTAGCCCTCGAGCAGAAAGCGGAATGCTCGATCCGGCAATTACTGCGATCATGAATCGCAGCAAACTGAATCTAAACACGCCTGCCGTAATCACGAAGAGCTTGAAGGGAAACGGTGGCGGTAGAAGAGTCGCGACGAGGACGGCTAACATGTCGTATCGCTCAATGAGTTCTTTTACCCGTTTCTGCTTGGCTTCTGAAAACTCGGCTAAGAGCCCGAGCCCCAGCGCGTCGAGAGATCAGATAAAGAATCCAACAACCAAGTCGCTGAACCCGCCGTCGCCATGAAAGCATAAAGCGATCATGAACCGTGGCTGAGCGGTTGAGAGCAACAGCAACAGGGCATCAGCGCTGCTTGGCAGGGAGTACAAAGGTTGAGTCGAGCAAGGCCACCGCAAACAATCCCAGTGGCCCGAAAGTTACCAGGTATTCCGAGAATCGCGTCAGCCCTTTAGTAATGGGGTGAATGAATGATTTCAACTATCGATCCTTTCAATGAGAACTATCGTTGTCGGTTGAATGCGACGGTTGTTGTCCATTCTGTGCGACGATTTATGAACATATAGATTAAGAAGCCGATAAGACCAAGCGTCGCCACAATGCTAATAATCACGACGCCATTGTCTTTGAAGAATAACAACACCCTCCGACCGTAGAAAACGGCGAGCACACCTTCCACGTAATAGCGCAACGAACGTGCCACCATCACGGTCAACAAAAACCTCCAACGCGGATACTCGAGTGTTCCGGCGGTGGCGACAAAAACCTTGAAAGGTAACGGCGGCGGCAGAATCGCTGGAACCGCAATCGCCAGGAACCCGAATCGAGCGTAAGCTCTTTCGACTCTTTTAATGCTTTCAATACTAAAACGCTTCCGCAAAACCGCCTGGCCACCACGTCGCATGATCGTATAGAGCAGCGAACAACCAAGAACCGAGCCGATCGCGGCAAACAATGGGAAGTAGAAAACAGCATGCGGCTGTTTAATACATCGACCTACCACCAGATAGTCGTTTGATTTCCGGTAAGGAAAGTAATGATGAATCCAAGGCCCCGATGATGATCATCGAGGGCGCGGCCAGGTAAATCGGAAGACCAAGTACGTAACGCTCTAACCAACGAGCGATAGTGCTGAGCCAGTCAAACATGGGCGAACAGTGAGCTTTGTGCTTTGCTTTGAACCTTGTATTCATGTCTTCAGCCCACGAAAGGCGCAAGACAAAGTACCAAGATCAAAGCACAAAGATCAAAGTACCAAGCTCAGTTGCTATTGTTTGATGGGTGCAAAGACTGCAGGTGATGTCGTAAGTGACGCCGACCGTGAAGCCGGAATTTGGTGAGAAATCTCGTCAGCCCTTTGATTCCGGCAAAATCGAAGCGCAGCCCTGACGCACGGATTTGCATGCCCAGGCGAGCTTCGGATTGTGACTCAGTTCCCAGCGGGCCGTTGCCTGGACGAGTGTTGGCACGTCCATTTACTTCTCCGGCGACGCTAAACTGTTTGTTGATGCGAAAGATTGCCGGCGGCACCGTAGGTGAATACGTCGTTCTGTGAAAACAATTCGGTCGGAGCGGTAAGAATTGCGACTCCGAGGTTGCCGAACGCATTGAAGCGACCCTCTTGACCGAACTTCTTACCAACAAGAATTTGACCGTAGGCGTTGGTTTGATTGAGGCCAATACCTGTGCCCTGGCTCGAGTTCGGCAGCCCCACACCAAATCGAAAGCCGAGCGAAGGACCGCGACTCAGTTTCATTTCGGAGTTTGAATTTTGCCCAAAGAGTGAAGTCGCCGGTGTCGTTGGTTGAGTTTGCGCCCGGGGCAAGGTTTAGCGCGAATTGCTGATGGACCTCTCGAGTTGATGCTCAGCAACGTTCTGTGCGACGCCCTCGATTTGAAACTCAACATTGGGTGACATTCCAATGCTTACCCCGATAACGCCAATTCTCGTCAGGTCTCCGTGTGATTCCGGAGACCGGATACTTGACTCCCTGCATGAAGTCGAGACCGCCTTCAATCCGCAGGGTGCCGGGCGGAATGATGTCCACGTCTTCCGTGATCAATGGACGCTGCTGATGCCGACGCGCAGCGTCAACGCACAAAAGATCATCGCGAGAAAAAGTAAAGTTTTTGACAAGCGCGTCATCGGCGGCGATTGTAACGGGACGATGAAGTGTGGTCAACGATGTTAACGTTTACCATCCACAGACGTCTTAGGACGTGGAGATGGACTCGCTTCAGACCGCCGCCGCCCCGTCACCCTATAGTGCTAGTATTTCGCCTGAACAACCAAACCCTCAACGAGGTCTCTCGCGATGAAACTGTTTCATATTGTTACTCTGTCTTTGAGTCTGCTGTTCTGTGCCGAACTTTCCGCCATGTCGAAGCCCAGAGAGAACCAGGCCAACAGCTCGACAACAATCCAGCTCAAAGGTCTCGAAAGACCGCGTCGTGATCCGACGTGATGAACGCGGCATCCCTTACATCGAAGCCAAGAACGACGAAGACCTCTACTTCGCGCAGGGCTATGCCACCGCTAACTGATCGACTCTGGCAAATGGATCTCTTTCGTCGAAACGCACGTGGTGAACTGTCGGAAGTATTGCCAAACGTGCCAGGTAGCCCGGCGCTCGATCAAGACAAACTCCATCGCACCCTACGGACTGAGTCACGTAGTTGATGCAGAAGTTGCGCAAGCGTCACCTCAATCAAAGAAGCTCTTGAAGCTTACGCAGCCGGGGTGAATGCCTACATCTCATCCCTTGGCCCAAAGCAGCTACCACCTGAGTTTCAAATTCTCGGCTACACACCACGACCATGGACACCAGCCGACTCCCTTATCGTTGTGAAGATATTCTTCGAAGCGCTTTCACATACCTGGCGCCTGGATATGATGCGCGAAGCGATGAAGTGCTTCCCGACAGAAAAGCGCAGCTGCGCTAATGCCGGAGGTTTCACCAATCGACGTCTTGGTCGTGGGCAAGGACACTAACGCCAAGAAAGCAACCGCAAGAATGAAACCCGCTTCAAGCACTTTCGCGTGAAGCACTCGCCGTTCTGGCTCGTGATGAAGCCATCAGTCAAGCAGCACTCGAACAACTCGGCTTCTACGCTGAAGGACTTGCTGCCAGCAACAATTGGGTCGTCAGTGGCAAACACACAATCTCGGGTAAACCACTGCTGGCAAACGATCCGCATCTGGCTCCAACCGCGCCGGCCATCTGGCACATGGTTCATCTCTCTGCTCCTGGTGTACGCGTTGCGCGGAGTTACTGCGCCAGGTCTTCCAGGAGTGATCATCGGTCACAACGATCGAATCGCCTGGGAGCTTCACCAATGTCGGATCCAGATGTGGCGGATGTTTATCCTGGAGAAGTTTGATACCGAACAATCCACAGCGATACCTGACTCCGTCCGGCTGGCAGGATGCGAAGATTCGTCACGAAGAGATCAAAGTTCGAAAGGGTCTCGCCGACTTGTCAGCTGACACGGTGACGCTCGACGTAACTGAAACCCGTCACGGTCCAATCGTTCTTGAGCGGGACGGCAAACGCTATTCGCTTGCGCTGGACCGCTCTCGATCCAACCAAAAACAAACCAGACACCGCTCGTTTCAATTAAACCGCGCGCGCAACTGGAAAGAATTCAGCCAGGCGTTGGAATCGTTTACCGCGCCGACTCAGAACGTTGTCTACGCCGACGTTGATGGTCACATTGGCTATCACGCCGCAGGTGTTGTTCCAATTCGAAAGTCAGGAGACGGCAGTGTTAGCTACGACGGGTCGACGGATGCCGGCGAATGGGTCGGCTACATTCCTGTCAGCAAGCTTCCACAGGTCTACGATCCGCCATCCGGGAATTATTGTGACCGCCAATCAACGCATCGTCGGTACTGACTATCCTTACTTTCTGACCCATTCATGGGCGCAACCTTATCGAGCTCGCCAGCATCTTCGACTTGCTGAATCAGAAACCGAAACTGAATTCGACGATTTCCGTCGCATACAAGGCGACGTCTATTCGATTGCCGGTGTGTTCTTTACAGAGCATGTTGTTAAGACACTGCGACCAAAGTTGACCGCGACTGATGAAAAGCTAACCGCAGCTCTCAACTCGTTCGAAACGTGGGACGGCCTCGTGAATGCCGATTCGCGCATTGCACCGCTCGTTTCACAGATGCGTCTGGCCTTTCGTTCAAGAATCCTGACGGCTGCGCTGGGTGATGCACTGGTCCGCAACTACCAGTGGTCAAACTTCGACACGACCCTCGACCGAATCATCAAGGACGAACCGGCAGACTGGTTACCGAAAGGATTTCGCAAGCTTATGCCGATCTTTATCGTGCGTGTTACGACGAGGCTTATTAAGAATCTGACCCGCATACTGGGAGCTGACGAATCGAAGTGGACGTGGGGCGAAATGGCGAAAGCACGCTTTTCCGCATCCGCTGGCGGGTGCGCCGTTAATTGGCGCGCAATTCACAATCCCACCGTTTCCGCAGAACGGAACTGGAGGACTTGATCGGCGCGACGGTCAATGTTGGTTCGTCGGTGTCGATGCGATTGATTGCCGATCCGAGCAACTGGGATCTAACACAACACGGAATCAGCGTTGGCGAATCTGGCGTGCCGTCGAATCCGCATTGGAAAGATCAGCTTGATGATTGGAAAGCTGTGACGCCGAGAGTGTTTCCGTTTAGTGACGCGGCAATTGCTGCGGCGACGAAGCAAACTTTGACGTTAGATCCAGTTAAGTAGCCTGTACTCTGCCCTATTCTCAACGTTCTCGCGGCTTCGTGTTCTTGCGGCTTCGTTCTTGCGGCTTCGTGTTCTGCGGCTTTCGTGTTCTGCGGCTTTGGTGCGGTCGCCCGGCTTCGTGACGCAGCGGTTTGTGTTCTTGCGGCTTTGCCGTTTCCCGTGCGGAAAGCCTCCGGCTTTCCGTCGAGCGCCCAATTAGTTTTGGCGGCTACGCCGCCCGAGGCGAAGCCTCTCCTTTTAAAAGCAGCGACCGGAAAGCCGGAGGCTTCCGCACGAGAGTGCGGCAAAGCCGCATAACCCTAGAACGCAAAAGGTAGGGCGGAAGGATTCTATAGCGCGGAGAGAATCTCAAGACAGTGAGTCAACTCTTCCGAATCTTTGCGGCAATCGAACTCTCAGCCGACATTCGTGATCGAATTCAACAACACATACAACAACTGCGCGCCGCCGTTCCGGAATGCCACCTAAGCTGGAGTCGAGTTGAGAACATTCATCTCACTGTGAAATTCTTCGGCGATGTTGAGCAAAGTAAGATCGCACAAATTGCCGACGCCGCCTCACGCTCGGTCATGAACTTTTCGTCGTTCCAGATTCTGATCAACGGCACCGGTGCGTTTCCCAAACCCAGTCAGCCTCGTGTGATCTGGATCGGAGTGGAAGATCCAAGCAAACAGTTATTGAGACTACAAAGCGAGTTTGAAGCGGAATGTGCCAGGAAGGTTTCACCAAAGAGGAACGTGCCTTTAGTCCTCACTTAACAATCGCTCGAATAAGGAAACCTGAAGGTGCACGAAAGCTTGCGGAAGTCAACAATAGTCTGGGCTTTGAAGCGATGGACCTGCAAGTAAACGAACTTGTCGTCTTTCGAAGTGAACTAAGCAGCAAGGGATCCAAATACACGGCATTGTCGCGCCACGGATTGGACAGGGGGCAGTAAGCAGGAGCAGGAAGCACGGAGCACCGTCGAGTAAATTGGTGCTGCCGGCTTCGCTGCTCCTACGCCTACTGCCCCTGATTCTCTTACCTTGGCAGCTCACGCGGACGCGGGGACGGCGGGGTGTCCTGTTCACCACTCTGCTGGCCTGTCTGCCGATAACACTTCCTTAATCGCGCCCACGCTCGACAACATCGCCGATGTTTCAACCGGCATGAAGATAACCTTCGAGTTGTTTGTTCGCGTCATGTCTCGAAGGCTCTCGATGTAGCGTGTCGTGATCAAGTACTGCGCTGGGTTGCCGTGCTGCGTGCATTGCGTCCGCGACTCGTCTAATCGCTTCCGCTTCCGCTTCGGCATTTCGCAGCCGGGCCTGCGCCGCACCCTCAGCCGCCAGAATCGCCGATTGCTTTTCACCTTCGGCGCGAGTTACGGCGGCTTGCTTCTCACCTTCAGCACGAGTGATGGCCGCTTGCCGATCACCTTCAGCCTGCAGGACCAGTGCGCGCCGATTGCGTTCGGCTGTCATCTGCTTTCTCCATCGTGATGCGCACATCTTCCGGTGGATTGATGTTCTTCACGTCAACGCGTGTGACCTTCACGCCCCACTTGTCCGTCGCTTCGTCGAGGATGATGCGGAGCTTTGAGTTGATCTGATCGCGCTGCGACAGCGTGTGGTCGAGATCCATGTCGCCCATCACGGCGCGCATACCGGTAATCGTCAATTGCACAATACCGCCGACCAGATCATTCATCTCGTATACGGCTTTCACCGGATCGGTGATTTGCCAGTAGACGACCGAGTCGACATGAATCGTAACGTTGTCTCGTGTGATCACTGGCTGAGGTGGCAGATCGATGTATTGCTCGCGCAAGATCGATCGACGTCAGTCCAGGTCGCGTGTTGGTCCAGTAAACCGCTCGTGGCTCTATCGAGAGAACGGAATCAGAATATTCAGCCCACTGGCTAGCGACTTTGTTGAACCTACCGAGATCGCTCAACCAGCATCACGGTAGCCTGTGGAACGATTCGAATAGTCTTGATGGCGACGACGAGCAGAACAATGCCCGAGAAACCGAAGAACAGAACGGCCAGAACTGAGAGCAACGCGCTTCCATAGATTCAACTCCTGATTAGACCTAAATGGAGACTGGTCGAACCTTGGTGGCGAACTATATAGGATGGAAGTGTTGGCGAGACAAATGTTTGATTGTCCGATATGCTTCAGCTTGTCGCGTCTCAGTAGGTTTCAGCCGCAGATGAACGCAAAAGACGCAAATCAGAAATAAAATGCTTTGGGCGTTCCTATTCAGTTTAGGTTGGTCTACTCGCGTCTGTCTGCGTTCATCTGCGGCTGAAGTCTTCCTCATCACCTCGACAAGCTAAAGCATATCGGACATTAAGACCAACCTCCTCAACTATCTCCGCAACGTCCAAGATCATCTCCCTCCGCAAACGGACGTCCCACGATCTGTACTCCGATCGGTAATCCTTCACTTCGATTTTCCAGCCGGGATTGTTACCACGGGCAGATCGAAGAGGTTGAACGCCTGTGCATAACTGAAAGCACGAAAGGCACCAATCGAGCTTCCGTCGACAGTCACTTTCAAAGTGTCGTGCTTGTATGCGGGCGTTGAACCGACCGGGCAAACAAGTATCGGCGTCGTTTCCATCCAGTCGATCAACTCGGCGCGCAAATCGATCGCGCTCCATCCACGCGGCGATGTACTCATCCAGCGCTCGCCGGAGGAGTGTCATCGGCGGAACTCAAACGCCAGGTAACAAAAGATCCGCCTTCGCTTTCCCGACCAGCGTAAGCCTTTCTCAGTTGCACCACTGAGGCGCGGGAAAAACTTTCAACCAGAGTTCGTTGGCTCGTTCAACATGCGGAGCCCGCCGTTCTTCCGTTACAAATCCGGCATCGCTCAAAGATGAGACGACTGATTCAACACGCGGCTTTCGTCTCTTGAGTAACTGGAGCAACTCCATCGTCGACATACCACGCAACGCGTATATCCTTCAGTGTCGACAAATTCGGCCCCTCCGAATTCGCGATCACTCGAAGAGACTTCGAAGATCACCAACAGTCCGTGCTAACGGACCAATCACAGCTCCCAATGAATACGGGCCACTGCTTGGCGGAAACTGCCCTTCACCGGGAACTCGCCCGGTACTCAGGTTTCAATCCAGCGATCCCACAAAAATGTGCTGGAACGCGAATCGACCCCGCTAAATCACTCCCAGTGCCACCCGGCGACATGTGACTAGCAATCGCTGCTGCTTCACCGCCACTTGAGCCACCGGGAGTTAAGGAAGCATCAAGTGGATGATTTGTTCTTCCGAACACCAGGTTATCCGCCGTGTAATCCATCGCCATTTCAGCAGCGTTTGTCTTACCAAGAATGATTGCACCCGGCGGCTTTCAAACGGGCGACAGCAGGAGCGTCCTTGTCGGGGATGTAGTTATTCCTGAGTTTTGAACCACTTGTTGATAACAATCCGGCAGTTTCAATCGTGTCCTTAATAGTTACGGAACGCCGTGAAGTGGTCCAATCTTGTCTCCACGTTTTATGGCAGCCTCTGCTTCCTTGCATTTTCCAAAAGATCTGGAGACACGTGTAACAATCGCATTCAACTGCGGGTTCAGTATTCGCAGATCTGACTCCAGATGCGCTTCTGCCACTTCAACCGGCGACACAGCTCCCTGATCTGATCAACTCCGCAATCCTCGTCAGATGATTCATCAACAATCATTTTCTTTCCGGTTCGCTTTAGGGTAAGAAGAGGGTGGTTGTGCTTTTCGGACAAGTTCTAAATATAATTCAAGTGCTCTGAGTTAAACTCAATTACAACCCGCCTGATCTAAGTCAAGCTCGACTCGATGATCAAACCAATCGGCAAAGGAGTGCATTCTTGGCTATTCGTTTGAGCAGGACCTTCATCTTGCGCAAGCTCCATCAGCTTTCCGGTATCGTTCCTCTTGGACTTTTCTTGCTTGAACACTTTTACACCAATTCCAAGGCACTTGGCGGCGCGGCACACTTCAACGACGCCGTCACCGACTTGCAGGCGATACCATACATCCTGCTGGTGGAAACAACGGGCATCTTTATACCGCTCATCTATCACGCGGTCTATGGAATGGTCATCACGATCGAAGCGCGACCGAACAACCTTGCGTATCCGTATCCACGCAACTGGTTCTATCTGGTGCAACGAATCACCGGCGTAATTCTGTTCCTCTTCATCACTTTTCACGTGCTGAACTTCCGCTTCGGCTTGCTTCCCGGACTGAACATGTATTTCCGTAGCCCATTCACCGGAGAAAGCTTTCGACATCGTCGCCGGCGAGTTTCGCATGGTCCCAATCTTTATCATCTATGTTATCGGAATAACCGCGACAGTCTGGCACTTCGCAAATGGCATCTGGCTATTCCTCGGTTGACTGGGGCATCACGATTGGCGAGCGAGCGCAACGTTTGACTGGTTACGCCTGCATCGGCTTTGGTGTTGTGCTTCTCCTCGTTGGCATCAACGCCGCGGTTGCGTTTATTCATCAAGGCGGATTGTTAGGAGGCCTTATAAACTGATGGCAAGCAACGGAATGAAGATCGCAATCGTTGGTGGTGGACTTGCCGGGTTGGCCGCCGCAATGAAAATTGCTGAGGGTGGTCACGCAGTCGATCTCTTCTCAGTGGTCCCCGTGAAGCGCTCACACTCAGTTTGCGCACAAGGCGGCATAAACGGAGCGGTAAACACAAAAGGTGAAGGCGATTCCACCTGGGAACACTTCGACGACACAGTTTACGGTGGCGACTTTCTCGCCGAACCAACCACCCGCCAAGGCCATGTGCGAAATGGCGCCTTCGATCAATCTACTTATTCGATCGCATGGGCGTTCCCTTCTCCAGGACCAACGAAGGTCTGCTCGACTTTCGTCGCTTTGGCGGAACGAAACACCACCGTACGGCTTTTGCCGGAGCATCGACCGGACAACAGCTGCTGTACGCGCTCGACGAACAAGTTCGACGTTATGAGGTCAGCGGCAAAGTAAGGAAGTTTCGAACACTGGGAAATGCTTTCGTTAATTCTCGACGACCATCAAGTTTGTCGCGGGTTAATTGCGATGGACCTACAGACGCTCGAAGCTAAAGCATTTCCCGGCTGACGCAGTGATCATTGCGACCGGTGGTCCCGGGTTTGATCTTTGGGAAGTCGACAAACTCCATGGTCGCACCGGAAGCGCAGTCTCGGCGTGTTATCAACAGGGCGAGCAATACGTAACTGAACGAAGCATA
>ERZ1370068.9386-contig-8169_pt1 | contig 12632 bp, 22 predicted proteins | sample MGYA00561227_ERZ1370068 | MGnify/ENA primary metagenome ERZ1370068 (study PRJEB38410, sample SAMEA6850437) | metagenome | study: Metagenomic assessment of the ecological functions of the soil: analysis of the soil microbiota associated with the...
CGCTTGCGCCTCCAGTCGGTCGAGTCGGCGGTCCTCGCGGCGGGCCTCCCGCTGGCTGTGGGCGTACCACTGAACGAAAAGCGCCATCAGCATCAGCAACGCCAGCAGCATCGCCCGAAGCCCACATGATGCCACCAGCGAGGTACTGGTCATCCAGCGGACTCGGCGGCCAGCGTTCGATTGAACGCGAGATACCAGCTCTCCGCGATCAGTGTGGTCGAGCTCATGATCGAGATGCCAAGGAATGCGTGGAAGGGCAGCATCAGGAACAGCATGAGCAGCCGCAGCGGATAGACTGATCCTTCCGGGAACGGGGTCGATCCCCATCAACGGCCACATCAGCAGGCAACCGATGATCGATGAAGTGCAGGTGCAGAAACGCATGCCAGAAGCCCGAGCGCAGCGACATCTCGTAGAACGACGAGTAGTACAGCGCGAACGGGGTTGCGATGAACAGCGCCAACGTGAGCGGCGGCGAACGTCAGCACTCGGGCCAGCCGTGAGTGCAGACGCCGCGAGCAGCATCGGCACGCGGCCGAGCCGGCAGCGTCCGCAGCGCCAGAGTGACCGGCGCGCCCAGCGCGAGGAACATCGGAGCCACCATCATCAAGATCATGTGCTGCACCATGTGGACGCTGAACGAGCACTGTGTCGTAGGTGCCCAGCGCCGACATGGTGGCGACTGCAATCGACCCGAGTCCGCCGAGCAGGAACGAGCAGCGCTGCGCGGCACGGCCAGCGATCGCCTCGGCGATGCAGCACGACCAGGCCAGCAATGTAGAGGGCCGCAGCGATGGCGATGCCGAGCGCCATCCACCACTCCAGCTCCATTCGGTCAGCAGCCGAGTTGGAGTCAGCGGAGGCGGCTGATCGGCTGGGCGTGGCGTGCAGCGGTACGAGCACCATGGCGAACCTGGTGAGCACAGCGCCCAGCCTAATGTCGGCCAGCAGGCGCCAGCACCACTGCTGCGCAGTGGCAGCGACAGCCGCATCAGGATGGTCCATGAGCGCGCCAGCTGTCGAACCGCGTACGACTTGGGATAACAAACGCTGACGACTCGGATAACAAAGTTGTGCCGTGGGGTGACCTCAGCACGGGTTCCGGCAATAATGACCTCGTGGCCATGCACACGCACGCAGTCTCCGGCTCGATGACGATGCCGGAAGGGGCCCTGCACCCCATTCCGCAATCGCGCCTGCGTGGTCGTGAGAACCGGCCCGAGCCGGTCGCCGTCGGCACGATCATCTGGCTGGCTTCGGAGCTGATGTTCTTCGCGGCCCTGTTCGCGGCCTACTTCACGATCCGGAACGTCACCAACGTCGCAAGCCGCCGCTGACCGGGACCGTGACCGCTTTGGCAAATCCAGGGCGACCTGATCAACATCCCGTTCGCCATCGTCAACACCAGCGTGCTGGTCGCGAGCTCCTTCACCTGCCAGATGGGCGTCTTCGCCGCCGAGCGCGGCCAAGTCAGCCGGATCCGGCAGCGATTGTTCAACCCTCGGCGCTGGGGACTGCGGGAGTGGTACACGCTGACCTTTCTCATGGGCGCGTTCTTCATCGCGCGGCCAGGCCTACGAGTACGCCGCGCTGTTCCATGAGGGTCTGACCATCTCATCCAATGTGTTCGGGTCGGTGTTCTTCCTCGGCCACCGGCTTCCACGGACTGCACGTGACCGGCGGCCTGGTCGCCTTCCTGTTGCTGCTGGGTCGCGACGTTCCTGGCCCGGACCTTCACCCACGAGCAGGCCGTCAGCGCGGTCGTCGTGTCCTACTACTGGCACTTCGTCGACGTGGTGTGGATTGCGCTGTTCGGCGTCATCTACATCCTGCGATAGGCAGGGAACCCCGGGTCGTGTGCATCCGGCTGCCTGGGTCCTGGACAACTGAATATATGTTTGGCCCACACCATGCATCAAGGACGCGAGAGGGACCCGAGTGCGACTCCTGTCTTCCGGCGCCGACACCCGGCAGCCAAGGCGTTGCTGCTGGTGTTCGGGCTCTTCGTGATGGGTGCGCTCTACAGCGTGATCGCGCCGCCAGCCCGAGGTGTCGGCCGACACCGGAAACAGCCAGCAGATCGCCGAGGGTAAGGCACTATTCGCGGTCGGCTGCGCGTCCTGTCACGGGCTGAACGGTGAGGGCCAGGTCACCGGCCCGATTCAGGGCCCGCCGCTGGTCGGCGTCGGGCGCCGCGGCAGTGGACTTCCAGGTGAGCTCGGGGCGGATGCCGATGGCCAAGCCGGGGCACAGGCAGCCGGTCAAGCCGAACGTCTACACCGAGGAGGAGATCGCAGCACTGCGCGGCCTACGTCGGCGTCCCTCGGCCCAGGGCCGGCGATCCCGAGCCGGCTGCGTACGACACCGCGAAGCATCAGCGACGAGGATCTCGCGCGTGGTGGCGAGCTGTTCCGTACCAACTGCTCTGCATGCCACAACTTCGAGGGCGCCGGTGGCGCACTCGCCCAACGGAAAGTACGCGCCGCCACTGATCGGTCTGGACAACAAGCGGCATCTATGAGGCGATGCTGACCGGACCGCAGCAAATGCCGGTCTTCGACGACGGTGCTGCAGCCGGAGGACAAGCGGGCCATCATCGGCTACCTCACCGACGCTGCATGATCGGCCCAGTCGGACGGCGGCTTCGCGCTCGGCGGACTCGGACCGGTGAGTGAGGGTCTGTGGGCCTGGATCATCGGGCTGGGCAGCTTGATCTTCTTTGCCATGTGGATTGCCGCCAAAGGGGTGAAAGCCAAGTGAGTGAAGATACAGCGCACGGCCACGCCCAGCGCTCCGAGCGTTGCGACAGTCGACGACCCAGAGCGATACCCAGTTCCCGACCCAGGTCCGGAGCCGCATCTGCCGCGGCTCACCGACGTCGACGAGAAGGCTGCCGACCGGGCAACCCGCCAGGTCGCGACGCTTCTTCGGCTCTGGTGCCGGTCACTGGCGATCGGCTTCGTCGTCGTCTATTTCGCTGTGCCCGGCGAGTCGTATGTCGACTTCGGTCCGCTGCGAGCCAACACGCCGGAACCTGCTGCCTCGGTCTGACCTTCGGCTTCGCGCTGCTCTTCCTCGGCGTCGGCGCTGTGCAGTGGGCCCGCAAGCTCATGGACGACCACGAGATGATCGATTACCGGCATCGGTGCCGCACTCCAGCGACGACGCCAAGAACTACATGCTGACTGAGCTGGACAAGGTCGTCGACGAGGCCCAGCTCACCAGGCGCAAGGTCATCGGTCGCACCCTGCTTGCGCGCTCTGGCCACGATCTTGCTGCCCATGATCGTCGGGCTCGCCGATCTCGGGCCGTGGCCCACCAAGAAGACGCGGGCCGAGACCATCGAGAAGACCATCTGGGCGCCGGGGCGTCCGCGTCGTCAACGACGTCGACCTTCCAGCCGATCAAGCCGCGAGAACGTCGAGATCGGACAGCTGATCAACGGCGAGCCCGCAGAACCTTCAAGACCTCGAGGGATCTGACTTCCAGATCGAGAAGGCCAAGGCAGCGGTCATCGTCGTGCGGATGGATCCCGAACACCATCACGATCCCCCGTCGCGCGAAGACTGGCAGATCGGCGGCATCCTCTGCTACTCAAGATCTGCACCCACGTCGGCTGCCCGATCAGCCTCTGGGAGCAGCAGACCCACCACCTGCTGTGCCCGTGCCACCAGTCCACCTTCGACCTCGGGGACGCCGGAAAGGTGGTCTTCGGGCCAGCGGCGCGTCCTTTGCCGCAATTGCCGATCGCCATTGATGCCGAGGGCTACATCGTCGCCCAGCGCGACTTCCTCGTCCCGCCTGGACCGAGCTATTTTGAACGGGACTCGCGCCATGATTCTCCGTAATGATTCAAGAAGGCGATAACTGATGGCACAGCCAGCCGAGACCGTGTCTGACGAGACCGCGGTGCAGGCGCCAGACGCCCAAGAAGGAGCTTGGGCCGGTTTTCAAGCTGGCCGCCGGGCCGACCAAGTGGCTCGACGATCGGATCGGCCTGGCCGGACTTAGTCCGTCCGTTCCTTCGCAAGGTCTTTCCCGACCACTGGTCGTTCCTGCTCGGCGAGATCGCGCTGTACTCCTTCATCGTTCTGCTGCTGAGCGGTGTGTTCTTGACCATCTGGTTCAAGCCGTCGATGGCTGAGATCGAATACCAGGGCAGCTACGAGCTGCTGCGCGGGCTCCGGATGTCCGGACGCGTACGCCTCCGACCCTTAACCTCTCGCTTCGACATCCGCGGCGGCCTGCTGCTGCGGCAGATGCACCACTGGGCGGCCATGCTCTTCGTCGCCGCGATGCTCACCCACAGCCTGCGCATCTTCTTCACCGGCGCGTTCCGCAAGCCGCGCGAGATCAACTGGCTGATCGGTGTGGCCCTGCTCGGCCTCGGCCTCATCGAGGGCTTCGCAGGCTACTCGCTGCCGGACGACCTGCTGTCCGGCACCGGCCTACGGTTCGTTGACGGTCTGATCCGGGCGATCCCGCTGATCGGAACGTGGGCTGAGTTCTTCACCTTCGGCGGCGAGTTCCCCGGCGAGCTGATCGTCCCTCGGCTCTACATGGTGCATATCCTGCTGATCCCGGCAGCTGCTCCTCGGGCTGATCGCAGCCCACCTGGCGCTGGTGGTCTACCACAAGCACACCCAGTTCCCCGGCCCCGGCCGGACCGACGGCAACGTCGTCGGTTACCCGGTCTTCCCGGTGTACGCCGCCAAGGCCGGTGGCTTCTTCCTCATCGTCTTCGGCGTCCTCACCCTGATGGGCGCGACGATGCAGATCAACCCGGTCTGGGTGTTCGGGCCTTACAACCCAGCCGAGATCACCGCGGGCTCGCAGCCCGACTGGTACATGGGCTTCGTCGAGGGCGCCATCCGCATCATGCCGAACTGGGAATGGCACATCGGCTCGACGACGTGGTCGTGGAACGTCTTCCTCCCCGGTATCGGGGTGATGACCCTGTTCTTCGGTCGTGATGGCCATCTACCCGTTCGTGGAGGCGTGGGTCACCGGAGACAAGTCCGAGCATCACATCCTTGACCGTCCCCGCAACAAGCCGACCCGCACAGCATTCGGAGTAGCAGCAATGACTGGCTACGCGATGCTGTGGATCGGCGGTGGCAACGATCTGGTCGCCACCCAGTTCGACGTGTCGCTGAACGCGGTGACCCACTTTCTGCGGGTGGCCGTGTTCGTGGCACCGGTGATTGCTTTCCTGGTGACCAAGCGGATCTGCATCGGACTGCAGCGCTCTGACCGTGACCGGATGCTCCACGGCGCTGAGTCCGGTGTCATCGATCGCGCACCTTCAGGGCAAGTACTCCGAGCGGCACCGGCCGATCAGCCATGGCGAGGCGTTCAAGCTGACCCAGCACGAGGACATTCCCGCTCTGCTGCCCGCCACCGAGACCGACGGATTCTCGGAGAAGGAGATCAAGTGGGAACAGCGCCGCCGCAAGGCGACCCGCTTCTACTTCATCGACACCCTGCGTCGGCCCACGCGAGCAGAGATCGAAGAGGCTGCTGCTCACCACATGCACGTCATGGCGATCGAGGGCGACGGTGAGCACCATGCGATCGAACCGGTGGAAGAGGAAGAGCACCACCTGGCCAGGTAGCCAGCCCATCCGCTGCGCCCGCGTTTCTCGTCTGATCCGCGGGTGCTGCCGGTGTTGCTCGGGTGGATCCCACTCTCTGACCCAGCCGCTCGCCAGTGAGAAGCCCGCGTATACGTTGGTTCCCGTCGGTCTGCACACTTCTGCAACCCATGCAGAGCGCAACGAAGCTGTGCAGACCTGCGGCGGCTGGCGCATCGCGTCACCCGTGCTACCCGGAGAGGATTGTGGGATTACTCACTCTTCGCAAAACCTGGCAATGATCCGGAACCAGCAGGCGTTGATCCGTCTGGACGAGACCGCCCGGCGGTCATGCCGCCCGAGTTGACGCGATGAGGACATGAGTAGCAACCAGAAGCTGACGAACCGTACGGCTGAGTCCGAGCTACCAGGAATCAAACAGGCAAGCAAGAAGCCCAAGGGCAGCGGCGCTCGATCTTTCCCTGCGCAGGTCGTCGGTGGCGCGCTGGCCGCCATGACGGCAGCCGCGCTCGGCTTGCTCAGCCTGGAGCGTGGTCGGCACCGTGATCGGCGCGGCCCTCGCCAGCATCATCGCCGCTGTCGCCGGCTCGCTGTACACGGCATCCTCCGTCGTACGGAGTGACAAGGTCAAGACCGTGTTCTGGACCGGGCAGCCGAATGAGGTGGAAGACCCCACCGTGATGGAGATTCTGCCGGACAGCGAAGGTCACGTTGCAGGCCAGCGCAGCCATCTTGTGGCACCGGAACCCAGCGGCGACCCGTCGCCGCGACGACCGCGGCCGAAGCTGAATTGGAAGCGGGTCGCAGTCGCCGCTTTGGCCACTTTCGGTATCGCGGCGGTCGCACTGACAACTTTCGAGCTGGTTACTGGTCACGCCCTATCAGGCGGTCAGGGGCACCACAATCCAGCAGGTGAGCGGAGCAAGTCCACCAAGGAGTCGGACACCAAGAAGAAAGCACCGACAAAGAAGCCGACGAACAAGGCGACGACCGCCCGCAGTGACGCGCCCACCGCCGAACCGAGCGAAACTGCCAGTTCCGAGCCCACAGAAACGACCACGGCACCGACGCCCGAGGCCCAAGCCACACGGCACCAGAATCGACTCCCAGCAGCAGTCGTTAGGTATCACCTCTGGAGCTGTCGCGTCTAAGACGGTGCAACATGCGCGGATTTTCGCGAGCGGCGAATAGGCAAACTGTGCCGCTGCGGTGAGAATGTGCACGTGCGATTTCTCAAGATGCAGCCGCCGTACGACCTGACCTACTCCGATGTCTTCATGGTGCCGCGACGCTCAGCAATCACCTCCCGGCTCGACGTGGACCTGCGAAGCACCGACGGAGATCGGTACCACACTGCCCCTCGTCGTCGCCAATATGACCGCGATCTCCGGTCGGCGCATGGCTGAGACTGTGGCGCGCCGCGGCGGGGATCGCCATCGTGCCACAAGACGATTCCGACCGACGTCGTCGCCGAGGTGATCGGCAAGGTCAAGCGATCGCATCCGGTATACGACAGTGCGATCTCGGTGGCGCCGCACACCACTGTGGGCGAGGCGCTCTCCTGATCCCCAAGCGGGCGCATGGTCTCGCGGTGGTTGTGGAAGACGGTCGGCCGCTGGGCACTGTGAGCGAGATCGAGGCTGCCGGCGTCGATCGATTTGCCCAGGTGCACCAGGTGATGTCCGGCGATCTGTTGACGATCACCCGGAGTCTTCGCCTGCCGAGATCTTCGACGAGCTGACTCACCGGCACCTCGAGGTGGCGCTGGTGGTCGAGAATGGGAAGCTGCTCGGGGTCATGACGCGAAAGCATGCGCTGCGCTCCACCTTGTACAGCCCTGCTCTGGATCCAGATGATCGGCTGATGATCGGTGCGGCGGTCGGGATCAATGGCGACGCTCGCCGTTCGGGCGGAGGGGCGCTGCTCGACGCCGGGATCGATGTTCTGGTCGTCGACACTGCGCACGGTCACCAGGAGCGGATGCTGGAGTCGCTGAAGGCCGTACGTGAGGTGCGGGACCGCCTGACGGACACCCAAGGCCGCCGAGTCCCGCTGGTTGCCGGCAACGTGGTCTCGGCTGACGGGTCAATCGACCTGGTCGGTGCCGGCGCAGATGTCATCAAGGTAGGAGTCGGTCCGAGGCGCTATGTGCACCACTCGGATGATGACAGGTGTCGGTCGGCCGCAGTTCAGCGCTGTCCTGAATGCGCCGAGGCCGCGCGGGCGGCAGGGCGATCGATCTGGGCCGACGGCGGTGTACGCCACCCGCGTGATGTCGCGCTGGCGCTGGCGGCTGGGGCCAGCAGCGTGATGATCGGCTCGTGGTTCGCCGGGACGTACGAGAGCACCGGCAACTTGATGACCGACGCGGAAGGACGGATGCGCTACAAGCGAGTCGTACGGAATGGCCTCGGCGCGTGCAGTGAAGATGCGCACCAAGGACTCCTCCGGCTTCGATCGGGCGCGGGCGGCATTGTTCGAGGAGGGCATCTCGACCGGGCGTATGTATCTGGATCCGGAACGCCCGAGCGTCGAGGATCTCATCGATTCCATCGTGGCCGGCGTGCGCAGCAGCTGCTCGTACGCCGGCGCCTCCAACCTCGAGGAGTTCCACGAGCTTGCCGTGGTCGGCGTCCAGTCGAACTCCGGCTACGACGAAGGGCGTCCGCTCCACATCAACTGGTAGGGCAGTCACCCCGCAACTGCATTGATCGGCGCCTCAGACAGTGGCGAAGCGATTAGCTGACCGCGCCCGAGCCTTGGCCGCCTCCACCTCCCGGTTCTTGGGCGGCGCCGTCGACACGAGGTCCTCCAGCAGGTGCTGGGTGCATGCGCGATCTCACTGACAGCCCGGTTGAACGCAGCCTCGTTCGCCTTCGACGGCTTCGACGTCCCCTGCGCGATCTGCGCACGTACTGCGCAAGGCCGCATCATGTGCCTCAGCCCGAGCTCGCCGGCGGCTCAGAGTTATGCAAAGGGTGGATATTCCGACACATCGCTCTATTGTGCCCGACGTTACCGCGATGCCCTTCGACAGGCTCCAGAGCGCATACAGCCGGCGCGGGACTCAGAGGCGGCCGCCCTTTGTTCGGTAGGGCTGACCGCGCCCATGCCAGAGGCTAAGAACGCTTGAATCCATAGCGCCGCAAATCGGAAGACAAATCCCAGGACCCGACCAACATCCTTCTGGCGTGGGCGCGGTCAGCCTACCTGAACGACCCGAAGCGAGCCGACTCAGTGCGCGTGATCTCCGCGGTAGAACTCGTACATCAGCCCAGTCAATGTGATGAAGCCGAACCCGAAGCCAATGATCAGCGAGCCACCATCCAAAGACCGGAGCCAGGACGACGGGCACGAACGTGAGCGAGACAGAAACAGCGGCCACTTGCTCTGTGGCGGGAAGAATCCCAACTCCCCGGCACCTTCGGCGATCTGCCCCGATCTTCCTGTCCTCGGGCCTCGGCTCCATCCGCTGCGCGACCAGGGCAGGTAGAGCCAGATCATCAGCACCAGGAGGCGTCGTCATGATCAGCGCGACAGTGCCGTGATCTCAGGCGCCGGTGATGGGGTCCGCGGTCATGAACAGTAGATCCGGCGTCACGATGACCAAGAAGATGGTCAGGGAGCCGAAGACTCAGGCTTCGACCTTCACCGCTGATCCTCTTCAGGCTCGGGTGAGCGGCGCGTGTGTTGCGTGACTCCCACCGCGCGGCGAGGTCGCGGTGGTCCCCGGATGTATCCGATGCTTCAGTTCCGCGAGACGGCCCGATGTCCTCAGGGGCATCCGCGGCTGTCACGATCGAACTCTTCATCCTCCGGGTGCCGTACTCCAAAAGCGCAACCCCGGGGTGGTGTAGGTCAAAGGCCGGCGACTCGGGCGAGATCTTGGGCAGCTGAGTGAAGTTGTGCGCGGGGTGGTGGGCAGGTGGTTGCCCACTCCAGCGAGCGACCCCAGCCCCATGGGTCGTCGGTGGTGACCCTCGGGTTGTTCCGGCTCTTCCAGACGTTGTAGAAGAACGACCAGCGTCGAGGCGCCCGAGCAGGAACGCCCCATCGCCGAGAGGCCTGGTTCAGCGTGGTGAACCCGTCGCTCGGCGAGGTAGTCCGCGTAGCGGCGCGGCATGCCCTCGACGCCGAGCCAGTGCTGGACCAGGAACGTGGTGTGGAAGCCGATGAACAGCAGTCCAGAAGTGGATCTTGCCGAGCCGTCTCGTCGAGCATCCTGCCCGGTCATCTTCGGCCACCAGAAGTAGAAGCCGGCGAACATCGGCGAACACGCACGGTGCCGAACACCACGTAGTGGAAGTGCGCGACCACGAAGTAGGAGTCGGAGACGTGGAAGTCCAGCGGCGGCGCTGGCCAGGATGATGCCGGTCAGGCCGCCGAACAGGAAGGTCGTCGAGGAAGCCGACCGCCCACAGCATCGGCGTCTCGAAGTCAGCGATCTTGCCGCCCACATCGTGCCGATCCAGTTGAAGAACTTCACCCCGGTCGGCACCGCGATCAGGAACGTCATGAAGCGAAGAACGGCAGCAGTCGACCGCACCGGTGACGAACATGTGGTGCGCCCACACCGCCACCGACAGCGCCGCGATCAGCCAGCGTGGCGCACGACCAGGCCGATGTAGCCGAAGATCGGCTTGCGGCTGAACACCGGCAGGACCTCGGTGATGATGCCGAAGAACGGCAACGCGATGATGTAGACCTCGGGATGGCCCGAAGAACCAGAACAGGTGCTGCCACAGGATCGGCCCGCCGTTGGCCGGCGTCGAACACGTGGGCGCCGAGCGTCCGGTCGGCCTCCAGCGCCAGCAGCGCGGCGGCGAGCATCGGGAAGGCGATCAGCACCAGCATCGACGGTGACCAGGATGTTCCAGGTGAAGATCGGCATCCGGAACATGGTCATGCCCGGGCGCGCGCATGCAGACGATCGTGGTGATGAAGTTGACCGCGCCGAGGATGGTGCCGAGGCCGGCCATCGCACAGGCCCATGATCCACAGGTCGCCGCCGACGCCCGGTGAGTTGACCGCGTCGTTCAGCGGCGCGTACGCGAACCAGCCGAAGCTCGGCGGCGCCGCCGGGTGTGAGGAAGCCGCAGACGGCGATCAGGCCGCCGAACAGGAACAGCCAGTAGCTGAACATGTTCAGCCGCGGGAACGCGACGTCGGGCGCGCCGATCTGCAGCGGCATGATCGCGTTGGCGAAGCCGACGAACAGCGGCGTCGCGAACAGCAGCAGCATGATCGTGCCGTGCATGGTGAAGAACTGGTTGAAGGTCTCGTACGACATGTACTGCAGGCCCGGGACAGGCCAGCTCGGCACGCATCGCCATGCGCCAGCAGGCCGCCGAAGAGGAAGAAGATCAACGACGTGATGAAGTAGAGATTGCCGATCACCTTGTGGTCGGTGGTGACCATCCACTTCCACGCGATCGTGCCCAGCTGACGTCTCGGCGTCGCGCATCTCGGTCGGCGGTGGCGGTACGCTGCAGCGTCAGTCATCGCGTACCTCCCTCCGGATACCTGTCGTTCGATGGGGCGCTGGCTGGCCGGACACCGGTTCGCCGATGGCCCTTGGCGACCAGCGGTCTTCAGGTAGGCGTGTTGTACTCGTCCTCGCTGACGACGTGCACGTTGAACAGCATCGCCGAGTGGTAGGTGCCGCACAGCTCGGCGCACCTGCCGTGCGAAGACGCCCTCGCTTGGTCGGACGTGGCGTCTGACAGACTGTTGTGGCGACCCAGGGACCACGTCCAAGCTTTCGTAGAACGGAAGGCATCCAGAAACGAGTGGATGACGTCGGGCGAGGAGAGGTTGAACGTGCATCGGACTTGCCGGCCGGGAGGTAGAGGTCGGGGGTCTTGTTGATCGTGCCGGCGTTCCCAGACGTCTTGGCCGACGGCTGGATCGTCGGCGGCCTTGTAGTTGAACGTCCACGACCACTTCTGGCCGACGACGTCGATGGTCACCTCGGGATCTGCGGAACCCTCTTCTGGACGGCGTTTTGGGCCAGGACCGTGTAGTAGAAGAGCACGGCGATGACGATGAACGGCGCGATCGTGTAGAAGATCTTCCATCGGCAGGTTGTAACGGTTCTGCCGTGGCATCTTGGCGTGCGTGGTCTTATAGCGGTTCGCGGCCCACAAGATGAGCCCCCGCATACTTGAACCCGACTGCAAGGGCGGCGATCCAAGTGCCGATCCAGAGATTGAGAATGAACGGAGACCGGTCGCTGGGCCGGCGGCGCGGAAGCCCAGCCGCTTGATCCGGAGCAACCAACTCCTGTGGAGCAGCCTGTAAGTGAACAGCAGAGCAAACAACGACATGGCCAGCAGCAGGGGGCGAACACGCCGGCCTGACCGGCTGCGAGGCGCGAGCGCTGTCATGTCGTCCGAGAGTGGACCGATCGGTCCTGCCACCCACGTTGCGCCTTTCGTCGTACAATACCGAGGATCATGCCCGCCCACGGCTCGTGGCCGGCCACCCTTCTTGTGTTCACCCTAACGTAGGAACACGCTGTCATCACCGGTGTAGGGGGTTGCGTTTTTGGTGGTGCGCGCAACGTTTTTGAATGCCTTCTCCGCTGGTCGCCGCCTCAACTTTCACAGCGCGCGGCACGCCAAGATGCCCCAGCTTCACCGAAAGCGACGAAGACGCCGACCCCAACGAACCGATGTCGAGAGTGCAATGCACACCAGCGCTATGACATCGGTTCGCCTCCGGCGTCTCGCAGAGCTTCCGGTGAAGCCTGCACAGCCCGCGGGCACGCCAAGATGCCCCAGCTTCACCGAAGCGACGAAGACGCGACTTCACGCGAACCGATGTCAGAGTGCAATGCACACAGCGCTATGACATCGGTTCGCCTCCGCGTCTGCAGGAGCTTCCGGTGAAGCCTGCACAGCCCGGCGCACGCCAAGATGCCCCAGTTTCACCGAAAGCGACGAAGACGTTGGACCCCAGCGAACCGATGTCAGAGTGCAATGCACACCAGCGTTAAGGACATCGGTTCAGCAATACGTAACTGAACGGAAGTAATAT
>ERZ1370068.10974-contig-9627_pt1 | contig 12611 bp, 19 predicted proteins | sample MGYA00561227_ERZ1370068 | MGnify/ENA primary metagenome ERZ1370068 (study PRJEB38410, sample SAMEA6850437) | metagenome | study: Metagenomic assessment of the ecological functions of the soil: analysis of the soil microbiota associated with the...
GCGATGGGAATCAACCAATCCACCGTCAACTGCTGCGAGCGAGCGATTCCGAACGGTCTTCGCATGAAGTTGCGCGACCAGAACGAAAAGAATTTTCCGCATAAAAGATTCGGTTCGCCAGCAATCTAACTGGGTGTCTGGATTAAGAGCAAATTCAGCAATTGGTGAGGAAACCTTACAATGGCTGTCTCGATGCTGGCGCTTACCTCGGGCGCGACTGTTCGCGTTACTTCCAGAAACATGGAGTGCCCAACCCCTCCATGCGGCTCCAAAACTACGCAGCTTGGGAGCGAGAAGCAAAACTATTCACGGATGAAGTAGCGCGTAAGCAGCAGCACCTCGGCGTCGCGAGTGTCGACCAATTGTGTCGGCTGTGCTGCCGAAAACTCGTAGGTTTGCCCCGTCACCGGCCCGCGCACCAGCACCCGAGCTCGCTCGCGGAATCGCAACATCACCCGTCGGGTGCTGGCCGTTGCGTTTAGAATTCCCCGCTCAAGCGGTTACCCGACGAAGCGAGATTCCCGCCCATACCGCGAGCCGGGTGCAGCGCGGCTGGCATTGCACCGAGTGGTTGACTACTCTTTTGTCCGCAGCATCCCATTGGCTTCTTCTTGATTTGGTTCAGGTAGCGGTTGCACGAACACATCGGGCTTGCCAATGCGCTCGCAAAGACACGCCGCGCCCGAGACCGCGAGCCAGACCAGCACCGCGTCGAGCGGCTTAGTCGTGACCCAGAGCGCAACCGGCAAGGCGATCCACAGGCTCATGCAATAAAAGCACTCGAACATCCGGCCCCACGCCGTCTTGCGCAACGCCGTGCGCGCGCGCGGGCGATCACCTCGGCCGGCCCATCCTCGCGAACGAGCAGGTACGTGAGGCGCCAGGTCGCGAGAATGGCCAGAACCAGCTGCGGCCAAAGTCGATATCCCCGCTCATGGCGCCGCGGACCCGGTGGCGCTGCGAGCCATGCCTTAGCCGATCTCGAGCGCGAACGCCGCCGTCTCCTGGGCGGACGGGTAGTAGGTTGAGGTTCTCACCGTTGGTGGTCTTGGCGTAGGTCGTCAGTGTCACCGCGAACGAGCAACGCGGCAGCACCACCGGCGGATTTGGCGGGTCGTTTACCGGGTCGAGACGAGTCAGCATTAGCGCGAACGTGTTGTTGCCACTGTTCGCCGCCGCCGCAGGCGGCTTACCCACGTTGGCAGGGCTCGACGTCGCTAGCGTGCCGACCCCGCCATTCGCCGCCGACGCGTTCAGTCCCCGCAGCCAGCCGATGCTGTGCGCGTACTGGAAGCGCTCGTCCGCCACATAGGCGCGTACTCGATGGCGAACGTCGAGCTACCCGGCCCTTGCAGGAATTGACATTCTTCAAGCGACGCGATGCCGTCCTTGACCAACTGGGTGATGTCGGCCACCGGCGGACGGTTGTCCCAGCAGAACAGGTGCGTCAGCGCCGCGTACGGCACCACGGAAGTATCGTTGCCGACGCTGCCGCCTGGCTGGAACCAGCGGCGGAAAGCTGAACGGCTTGGCTAGTTCGGGGCCGGGCTCGGTCCGGAGGCCGGCGTCCCCAGCGGGCGCAGGCGGTCGCCGGCCGCGTTGAATACCTCGAGCGTAATCAGATGGTTGACGGCCGCACCCAACAGATCGGTCGCGGGAGGGAAGTTCAGATCGAACTCGGGTGCATTGCTTAGCGTATTGATCAGGGCGTGATAGCGCACCGAGCCGACCCAGGGCTCGTCGCTGTACGGGATGCGGTAAAGATTCAACTTGCCACCCACCAGCGCCGGTGGCACCGGGCCAAGCGACTCAGGCACGATGTCCAGGCCGACCACCTTCTGCCACGCCAAGCCCTCACCGTAGTAGTAGCGCGTGCCGATCGGGTTGCCGTCCTCATCGGCCCTGCTGATGCTGACGCGGTAGTAGTGCGCGCCGACGGACGGATCGCGCATGCCCAAGCTGAAGGTGAACGTCAACTCCACCGCGCCGCCCAGGTTACGCAGGTGGCTGTCGCCCGGGCCGACGCCCGGGAAACAGCAGACCCGAGGTCGGGTTGGTCGGATCGCCGGCGACCCGGTCCCAGCCGGTGGATGCGGGCGTCGTCAGTTCGTGGCTTTCCGTATCGCCGATCAGGTCGAGAAAGACATAGGCGTTGCCATCGCCCGTGCCCGTTTCGTTGCAGGTGAAGGCCAGGCCGTTGTAAGACGTCAGCATCGGGTGATCGCCGGCGGCGCATCAGCGCCGGCGGCGAGGCCGTCGTAGATCGTGTGGGTGCTGCCGCCGATCGTCTGCTTGACGACGTAGGCGTACCGCTCGTAGCAGTTGGGCTGCAACAGGTGCGGGTACTCGCGCCAGCAGATGTTGAAACTGCCATTGGGCTGAATAGATGCCGCTACCGACCTTGACGGCCTGGCCGCACAAGCACAGCCGGTGGAATAGGTAGGCGCGGCCGTTGATGTACTGCGCGGCCTGGTCGCGCGGCATCGACCGCAGCAGGTGCAGGTCGTTCGTCGCGTTGAGCGCGAACTCGTTCAGGCCTCCACCCTTGAAGAATGGTGTCTGCAGCGGTCGCCCAGCGGTGGTGGTGGCGGCGGCGGAAGCCGCCGCTTGGGCGGCGGCAACTTCGGCAAGCGTTCGACATAGATTTCGAGGTCGCGGATCAGGTCGTCGATGCGCGGATCGTCGAACACGATCGGATAGCAGCAGCAACTGCGGCGGTAGACATCGACAGTGCCGAGGCACACCGACGCGCAGCGGTAGGGCCAGTAGATCAGGTCGTTGAGCGAGGGAACGATCCGGTCTTGCAGCGTTAGCATCGATGATTGTGTCGACGCGCGAAAGGCGACAGAGCGCGCGCCCGCGTGCTGGCCCGCCCGGCCACCGTGGTGGCGGCGGTGAAAGATGCTGTCGAACCACCATGGCTCGGCGCCAACACGCCTGCACGCTACCGTGCACAGCAGAACCAATAAGGAATGAACCCTGCCCAGATGCCCTCGGTCAGCGCGCGAGCGTGCCTTCCTTGATCTGTGCCGTGAACTCGCTGCCGCGGTAGCTGACTGAGGCATCGCTCTGGATGCCGCCTTTGCCGGCGTCGGACGCGCCCAGCTTCACAAGGTGCGCTCGCTTGAGCACGCCGGCGGGAATGGCGTGAAGTCGCCGCCGCTCCCGATTTCTTGCTTGTGGAGCACGGCGTTTTTGGCGTCCACCACAATAACGGCCATTTTGGGCCGGTCGCTCTGCACGGGGAGGCCGACCAATTCCAGTTTATACGAGTCGCGATTGTTGTCTTCGTCCTTCACATTGGTTTTGCGTCCATTCATGATTAATCTCCTTTTTCGACGCTCAGCAGTTCAAGGAAGAATTGCTTTTGCGTCAGCCTGATTTCAGGTAATTTTTCAAGTTGACTTCGTAGCAGGGCTGTCATAGACAGCTTTGAAGACGGAGTCGCTTACCGCGTTGGTTTGCTTTGCAAAGTTTCATGCAGTGGAATTTTCAGAGCAAAAGGCATCGCTTGGATCAGTTTTCCTTCCATTTTCCCCTCATGTTATCTGTCCGATTAGGAATTGTTTCACGACGTCAGTTAGGCTCATTACGGCTACATCGCCTAATCCAACTAGCCGATTAGTTAGATTGCTACCGAACAGAATCTTTATGCAGAAAATCTTTGAAATTCGTTGCGGTCGCGCAACTTCAGTGCAGGCCATTCAGAATCGTCTGCTTGCGGCGGTTGATGGTGGATTGGTTGATGCCCAGCGCTTCGGCCACTTCCGTTTCTGTCCGTTCCTCCCAAAACAATTGTTCGATCAGCCGCCGCTGCTCAGTGGGCAAGCTGGCGACAGCAGTGCGCAGGTCGATTCGAACGATCGGTCCTGCATGCCCTCGCCGCAGATGAAGCGGCCAAACCCCGATCCTTTAGAGTCGTGGCTCTGTTCGTAAGGATCGCAGGCGACAAGACGCAGTGCATATCTCCATTCCTTGCGATAGCGGGCAAGGCAGCGAGTTATGATTCGACAATAAACAAAAGCGGCGAGATGGGACGCCTAGCTCTGGATCAAATTCAGCAACAGTTTCGCCACGCCGCAGCGGTTGCGACGGCCGTAACTCTTCAATCCAGTTGCTGCGCGACCAATCCGGTGGCAGCGCGCCACGCCCGAATCCGCTTGAACGCCGACCGCACCGCAGAGGCAAGGATTTCCTCCTATTCAGAGAGAATCCAAGGTGCAACCATGGATCCCTTTACTCTTTGGGTCCTCCGTCCGGTCCCAGCGGATCTGCCTTCCCTGCCCCTTCCGAAAACGCGTCCGGAATTGCAAGAACGCGATTCTGGAAACGCTTTCAGGTCGCTGAGTTCAACATGGTTTGCACTTAGGTAAAGTTACGTAAGTAAAAATCAAGATTTGCTTTGGAGGCAAGGAAAATTCTGACGCTTCGGGTCTTATAGTTCCCGGGAAAGGAATCGTATGTGAATAGCCGCTAACTCCGCCCCGCCTCTCTCGGATCTGATGGATCGTAGAACCCCTCACTGGATAAGAAACCGAATGGTGGCTGCGGATGGATACCAACTCAATCCAATTATACTGTCGTCAAGCAGGCAATCTTGAAGAGGTCTTCGCACCGAAGCGTGCTGACCTGAACGAATCTCGAAGATTTCGTGCATAAAGATTCTGTTCGCTGCATCTGGGTAATTGGCCGACTTGTCTGGATGCAGCAATTAGGAGTATGGATGAACCTCATAAAGCAACTTGACTGAGGGATACTATGAAACAATGGTCATCCAACCAAATCACCCGCTGCCGCGATTTCTCCTCGCGGCGCAGATTCTGACGAAAGCACACTGACCGGTATTCTTGCCGCAGCCGTGATGATCATCGAGCCTGGGATCAACCGCTGAATCCGACGAAACACCGCTGAAACACTAAGCGCCAGGACGGCTAAAGAAACGGCTGGACAAGCGCGAGTTTGGAGCATGCCGGCGTGAAAAGCGATGAGGTGGCGGTTATCAGCCGCACACCGCCGGGCAATGGCGGATCGGGGCGGATGCCCATGCGACGGCACGCAGGTGAGACGGTGACGTGGGCGCTTTAAAGCGCCAGTGAGACTCATCTTCAATATGCAGAGCCGGCGTATTTTCTCAACTTCAGGAAGCAATGAGAACTGACGTGCCAATCTCCCGGTTCTATTATCGACATGGAGCCCCTCGATCGCTACGGATCGAGCCTCGGTGGTGCCGCTCTTCCTACCAGCCGTTGTTCTATTTGCCGGATCCTGCTGGTGCGGCTGAACTGAAAGTGATGAAGATGGGATTGGGCTCAGGATCGATAACCCTCAACTCCATCCGAATTCAATTGTGGAGGCGATCGTGATGAAACTTGATGGGAGCGTCGGGCTGTAACATCCACGGCAACCCCGAGACGGCGTGCCGCTGGTGCCGAGGAGATGGGGGCATCGCAACCGACCATAGTGACAATGAGTGGGGATCGCCCGCGTGAGGCAGTATTTGACCTTACCCGGTATTCCGGTACGCGATTTCACACCAACGGGGGATACAAAACTCGCACTAACTGCGCTAACCTAACCGTGAACAGTGTGCGTCTCGATTTAAAGCGTTAGCCGAGCGACTTCAAACAGAACTGGATTTTGATGTCCCGATCGGAAAGTTCGCAAACCGGCACCGCCGCAATCCCCTCGATTACTGCTTCCCAGCGACGCCCGATCTATTTTACCGCTGGAATGACACAAGGCATAGCTCCCTATCCGTTCCTATCCAACGCCATTGAGTATATGCAATGGGACGCTGTTGAAAAACTTCCGGTCCCATGAAATCGTTTTGGACGCTATTCGGCAATGGGCACTTTTCTTGTTAGGAGTAGAGGTGTCGTCTGGACGACGATAACAAAGGTACCAAAATGTCATTCAATCAACGAAAGTGTTCTCAATCTAGTCTTTTCCTTTGGCACAACTGGCATTCCCGCCGGGCAGTCACTGTCAAGGCAAAGAATAAACCCAACTGGGATCCTACTGATAGCTGGTGGCGGATGATGCCGTTTAACCGAGACCGTATTTATCATGGGTCAGTGGAGGCAGCCGCATTTCGAAAGCTCCTTAATCCTGGACTCGGCGGGCAAACGACTGTAAGATCGATCATCGAACAGTAAGGAGCTTCAGCCTCCTGGTGTTCCCGGGCAGCCCATCTTAGTACTCGGGCGAGCGGAGGAACGAAACGATGGCCATGTCAATTTGCATTTTGATACCGCCCCACCTGGTTCGGTTTGACGGAACCCTCCACCTTCGGGGACAGCACCAGCAATCACGACACTCTTATCCTTCTTGACGGCTCGACTCCAGGCACAGGCTCCGCGCAACATCTGGTAGCGCGAGGTGGATCATTTGTTACACTCCATCATCTCGGATAGCCCCACAAAATGATGAAGGACGCGGCGCAGCTCTTTGATCTTCTTGGTGAGGGGACGGGGACCTTAATCCGCAACCGGATCGCGGATGAGCTGATCAATCATCGTTTCGCCATCGGAAGCGTTCCCGATTGATATTCGCCCCATTGCGCTCGCTATCTCAAAGGGATTAGTAACCGTAAATGCAACAACAAAATAGTGTAACGACGGTAGGAGGTCCGCTCTCTTTTGATCGCTCGTTTTTTTGATGCCTGCGCAATGGTGGCTGGGCATCAACGACCTTGTCGCTGACAATTGCAGAAACTGGGCACAGAGCTTCCATCGGGAAGGCAGATATACAAAAAAGAACTTGGACTCGAAAGAACTCCCGGATGGAACCGTCGATGTTTATCTACTGTCTAGCGCGATGGGGAGGAGGTCCGGTTAATGGCCTTATCCAACAATATGGACGCTGCTACGTCGGCGGGAACGGATACTTCTCTGAGCAGGTCTGACAGAGGTGTTCCGGCGGCCTCAACGATTTGGGAGATCCAGATTCTACTGTGATGGGGAATTTATGTCGATCGCGAGCTTTATCCTCAAAATACCGAGAAGATCGCCCTGCATCCCGCTACTTTTTGGAACCGTTAGGTGTGTCCGTGGACAAGTGGTCGATCGGGGCTCGTGGCCGAGTCGCGAACCTATACTTTGCGGATGTCTTTGAACTTACCTCCACGATTCTTATAGGCGAGTTGATCGGCCAGCTATCGAGCGACTTGGGTCCAGGATTTACGGACACTCAATTAGTTAGCGCGGTAAATAGCACACTATCGTCATTACCTTGCCTGGCGCTGTTCTTACCTTTACCGATGTGCAACGAATTTTTAACAAAAGCTGTATCGAGTGCCATGGTGGATTGAGTTATCATCCCCTTATCAAAATTACGCGGTATTTCCTGATTTTCTCCGAGGACGAGAATCCTCCAGCTACGCGCTCCCCCACTAGTGAGTCCTCGTCTGGCTCGTTCGTACTAGACAAGGCGATGGCAGTTACAGCAACCGACCCGATGACAAGTTCCCTTTACTCAGCGAATTACTCAAACAAACTGAGGATTGCCCCTATGGACTCATGCGCTCGTGGAGGTCCTGCGCTCAGTAAAGCGGATATTGAAACCATTCGTGCCGGTGGATAGTGGGTCCGCCATCACGCCCCTGCACAGCTGGGGATCCCCACATTAGGACTGTCGATGGGGTCAACTACGATTTTCAGAGTGCGGGCGAATTCGTTCTTCTGCGCGATGAATGGCTGGAAATTCAGGCGCGCCATACTGCGGATGAAACAGACAACACCGCTTGGTCCAATCCACATACCGGACTCACCTCCTGTGTCAGCGTGAACAGCGCGGTGGCCCTTCGGATCGGTAGCAACCGGAATCACATATCAACCGAAATATCAGTGGTTACCCTGATCCCGAGCGGTCCTCAATTGCGTGATCGACAGCAAACTAATGAAAATGAGCGCGGAGAGAATTCCTCTGACATCAGGAGGGCGAATCATTCCAACGACAGCCCTCGGGGTATCCAGGTCGAAGCGCCTGGCGGAACCAGTCATTGTGATTACGCCTGGTTGGTGGGACTATTATCAGCTGTGAGTACTGAACATTGATGCGCGTAATGTCCGAGCGACGCTGGGCTTGATGGATGCTATTGCTCCCGGGGAACTGGTTACCGGCGCTTCCAGACGGAACTCCTTGGGCCCGAGACCCCCGGGATTTACAAGAGCGGTATAAGATCCTTTACGGGAAATTCGGGAATGCCCGGCGAGTCAGCGGTGGATTCCGCTTTTGATTGAGTGCTCCTGCATACTCGCCTAAAACGTTTACCGTTGAAAGCTGGTTCGGCGAGAATCCATCCCAATCTTGTAGGTCTGCCGCTGGAAGCATCAGGGACACCGAAACAAGCCGCCGGCAAACCACTGACGACATTGAGAGAGCAGAGCAAAGTTGTAGTGAGACTAAGCTGATAAAGGACTGCAAGTGCCAACTCGCCTCCGGGACGTGTGTGACGGGGAGCGCGGATTCTGAAACTGGCACGATGGGTCCCATGTACGATTAGGTCGACCGCAATGCAATTCTACGTGGTGCCGTCTCCCAACATAAAGTTTCAAGCTCTGTTTTTCTAAGTGGATCTCAAAGTTCGCCCTTTTGTTAAACCTGTTAGCTCTTTATCTCGGAAACCAAGCAAATCGGATGCAGAGACGCAGACCCGGCTAGCTACGGACTGGACGTGAAGGCCTGTGTTGAAACTCAACAATAACAATGCCAGTTCCGGCCCTTCAGTCCAAAACCCAATCTGTCGGTAGTAGAGTGCAACTCTTGTGCATGTTTTTACCTTCGGTCGGGACCTGAAGTCTGCTTTTACGCTGAAGTGGCATATCAGATATATGTTTCGCTGCTTGAAGAGTAATCAGCTCGAACGCACGCTCTAGACGGCTATCGCGGTCGATTCACCGGCTGCGGTCATTCTCTTGGTTACCCATTCCGTGGGCAGCGGCGAATTCATCGTTTCCAAGACGCTGAGAATTGCCAATGCTTGCCAAACCGTTTCCGAACTGAGTCTGTGCAAGCCTTATTTCTGGAAGCGTTATCGCCGAGGACGTGGCGGCACTGTCGAAAGAGACCTGGTGCTTGAGGATCTAAATAATGGATACCGGTTGGGCCAACCTTGGTATCCTTCTGAGTCCCACTGATACTTGAAGACCCTTGTATGTATGAGAATTGGGTAAACAACTTTAATGATCCTCTGAATTTTTCAAACATAAGGAGAATGGACCTAAGGAGAATAAACATGGTAACAAACCCAAGCCATGCCTTGAGCCTCAGGATGAAACCCTGAAAGTTGACCTGAATTCTAGACTCAAAATTGTCACTGGTTTTTCAGAGGTCAGAGAGTTGGGGTTGTTTCCTCTTATGCCACAACACGCCGGCTGGAGCACAGAAGGAGTGTACCACTGAAGTGTCATTGGTCAAAGCGGTACAACCAGTAAATCTTGTGTTCTCATCACTTCCTATTGATCTGGGATCCGTTCTTCGTAAGAGTATGGCGGAAAGATCCGATTTAAACCGTGGATGTAGCCCGCCCTACATCTATGTAAGGTCGTCCGGTTGGTCACTGAACTGATCAAAGGCCAGTTGACTTTCTGTGTGGTCCCATAGCCTTGTCAGGTAATCCATGAATTTCAAAGATTTTTCGCGTATTAAAGATGATTCTGCTGCAATCCAACTCATTAAAGAATGATGTGATGCAGCTTGAACAGGTTTAACTGAATCAGATCGTGAAGTTAATTTGCTGAGAAGATCTCATGAATGAAACCAGACCCTGGGAGGTAACATGTTATCCTCCTCATCCTGCTAGAGCTAAAGACTGTCAGACCAAGAATACAAAGTGTGATGGGACTTCCAGCCAGGAGCTCAGACAGCAACTGAAGTGCAAAGGAAAGAAAAATAGAAATATGGTGGCAAGATCATCTGGAAGATCAGGAGGTGCAGCTGCAAGGTTTGGCAAACATTCAGGCATGAATTTTTCTGGGTCGGCTGCCCCAGAGTTAATTGGCTGAATGCCTGACCAATCCGTCTCGGTAGCTTTTGCGGATCGTAATAACAACAAAGTCAGGAGCGCTTAAAGTGTTCTGTTTGATCTTTCGTGCGAATGATCATTGACGATACTTGATCAGAGGAACGTAATCGATCTTAGCCGACATCATTCAATTTGGGACCGTGTGCATCTCCTCAGAACAAGTGTTAGTGCGGCTCATGCGTGCTTGGGCGCGGGTAACAGCGTGAGTTTTGAAGCAAAGGCAGACCCCGACCATAGAAACCCGCAAAAGGTATCTTCATCGGGCTGTGACCAGAAGAAAATCAAACAGGATAACGAAAGGATATTCAGCCATGGTGAGCCGGTCACAACCGTGCCGGGTTGGGAGATGTTTATTTAAGAAACCGTATTCGTTGTATTGGGGCGGTAAGTTTATGTCAGCTCGCCGGCGGTAACGGTGGTCACCAGCCAATGGCTGGGTGCATGCGTGACATATCTCTGATAACTGGTGCCCTCCCGCCACCATCGGTGATCCGGAAAGCCACTATCGTTGCAACTGTGTGGTAGTGCTCAGTCAATCAGCGCCAAGCCCAGGTGCCGCAACCAGGATTAGAGAGTCTGATCAATTCCGGCGACCGCGGTATTCATTCATGAATGATTTTGTTTCCCAGCCACCGCGCCGGCCAGCAGCACGGCACACCACGATGACATCTTGTCCCATTCTTGCAGCGCGCACGCGACATCAAGTGGGTGAGTCGACACCCATCGACACACTCTGGGCCGACCCGGCAGATCCAGGCGCCGGCGACTGCGCACCGCAATCTTCAACAAAGCTGCGTCCAGGTCGGCAACATGCCGCCAGCTGAACGGCTCGGACCTCGCGCTCACGGCCATACTACGCATGCATATGCAGCGCTGGAAGGACGACGCCAACTTCACCAACGACTGGGCTGGTGTGCCGGCGCCCGAGGCCACGTGTGTCACCCGCCGGAATGGACCGCGCGGCGGCGCTTGAGAGCCTGCGTTGGCGGCGCCTTTTCCAGGCATCGAGGCGGGAGGGCTGGCGCGCCGGCGATCGCCCCATCGTTGAGGCTGCTGTTCTACAGCGAGGGCGTTTCGCGCATCAACCACGCCACGGTCACGCCGGGCAGCATCAGCGCGTCAATGGCCTTGCCCTGGCAGGCGGACTTCAACGCCTGTGCCGACAATTGGTGGCCAGTGCCGCGGCCCAACGACGCGTGACGCCGCAGGGGACAGTCAAGCCTCGGTCAAATAGGACCGCGATGTCGGCGACTACGAGCGACATGGTGGCCAGGCGGCACACGCTCGGCTTCGTGGTGCAGCAGGTGCACAGCATGTGGAGGTGGAGCGCTGTGACACAGCGTCGATCGCGCCGCTTTGACACCGCACCTCAACTTGCATTGACATCCCGCAAGGGCCGATGGGCATGGTGCGTCGGAGCAGCCGCTTGGCTATCAGCTTCGAGGTCATCTCGCCGAGCTTGGCCATCACTCTCGAATACGCGCCTGGTGGCGCGCCCACCACACGCAGCTCGTCGCCAGCAACAACCCGGTCACGCGGGCCACCACCAGCGGCAAGTAGCGTCGCCACCGCGCGGCTCTGGATCATCTACAGAACCGGTTGCCGCACCCTCCGCGATACCGACGCAGATGGTCACCGTGCGCGAGCCGGGTGAGTGGCAGAGCTGGAGCATCGCCATCGACGTCCAACACCATTCGCGCGCAAGACCGCGGCCGTGGCCCCCGTGCTCGACCGCTCAGGCAGCATGGCCCAAGACCGCGGTGACGGACAAAGCATTAAGCACGTCTCGCTGCAGCAGGCCGCCGAAATCTTCGTCGACGTGATGCTCGAAGGCGATGGTGTGAGCCTGGTGCGCTACGACCAGGACGCGCAAAGTGGTGCAGCAGGTAGCTGCAGCTCGGCGCCGGTGGAATCTCCGACCTCAATCGCGGCAACACCATCGACCTGATCCGGGGCAGCAGCTTCGACCCGGCCGGTTCCACCTCCATCGGTGACGGAATTTTCGAGGGCCGGGGAATCCTCAACAGCGCGGTCGTCAGCTACGACGTGAAGGCGATCGCGGTGCCTGACCGATGGCGTGGAGAACAGCTCGCGTTACATCGCCGACAGTGGCCGCAGAGTCAACGACACGACGCACGTGGGACTTGGCATTAACTGCAGAACACCAGCGCCGCTGCTGCCGGACGATCTCGGGCAACAATGAGCGGATTCCTGCTCGTCACCGGCGCCATCGGCAGCGACAACCGCTTCCTGCTGCAGAATGCACTTCTCGCAGATCTTGGCCGCGCGTGAGCAATGCCGAGGTGGTGCTCGACCCCCAGGCGCAGTTGGTGCCGGGCACCGTGGTAGCGCATCCTTCCTGCTCACCGAGGCCGACGCAGGCGTGGACGTGACCTGCTCAGCCCCTTTTGTGAAGGCGGTGAACTTCCGTCTGCAGGCGCCTAACGGTTTGATCCTCGAACCGTGCGCGCGCGCGATGAGCGAGCCGGCGATGCGCTATTGCTGGGCAGACAGCGTCAGCTACTACCGGCTCGTGCTCCCGGCACAACTCATTAGCAATAATGTAACTGAACGAAGTGTATATCGT
>ERZ1370068.8497-contig-7345_pt1 | contig 12610 bp, 20 predicted proteins | sample MGYA00561227_ERZ1370068 | MGnify/ENA primary metagenome ERZ1370068 (study PRJEB38410, sample SAMEA6850437) | metagenome | study: Metagenomic assessment of the ecological functions of the soil: analysis of the soil microbiota associated with the...
CCGCGCGTTACATCTCAACCGCGACTGAAGGTCCAATACAGAGAGAAAGCTGCCAGAATTGCCAGCCCCAGGTAGATCGAATCCGGCACGCGGTCAATCCCGGTCTGTACCCAATCAAACGGGGTGTTGTGCCCATAGCCTCCCGCATTTCGAGCCCGCCACTTCAAGGTTTTGCGTTGTCGCCACTGGTAAACGACGAGGCCCCAGGCAATTGCTGCGGGGAAAAATCGAGCGCTTCAAGACCGACTCCGCGCACCATTCGCTGCATCGGGCCGATCGTAATCATTCCGGCGAGGAAAAACGCGACTCGGTGCGACATTGGGACATCAGATTTAAAGAGCATAAGGAGTTTCCTGGTAACCGCTATTCTGCTAGTGTTGACCAGAATGCTACTCCTGATGACGATGAAGGACAACCACGCCCTTAATTAAGCTCGGTTTCGCCCTATGACCTTACCGCTCGTAATCGTCAACCCCGCATCGGCCGAGGCGCAACGCGCGAGAACTGGCCCAAAATCGCCAGTGACCTGCGCACGCATTTTGGCTCGTTCACCGTGCGCTTTCACCGAAGCCAAAGCCCACGCGGGTGAGCTCGCGGCGGAAGCTGCGCGGCAGGGAACGAAACTGATCATTGCCTGCGGCGGCGACGGCACCATTTCAGAAGTCGCGAACGGCATCATTGAATCGGGCCAGGAAGCTGAACTCGGAATTCTGCCGGGAGGCACGGGCAGCGATTTTCGCCGGACCCTGCGGATGCCCGCGAACATCGCGGCGGCCGCGCGCGCCTTGCGCGACGGCCGCACGCGAAAGATTGATGCCGGCCGGGTGACCTTCGTCAACGATCACGGCGAACGCGAGACACGCTTCTTTGTTAACGTCGCCAGTTTCGGCATGAGCACCGACGTCTTACATCGGACTTCGAGCGGCAGAGCCACCAGATGGATTCCGGCCTTCACGCCGCGCAAACTGACCAGCAAGCTCTCGTACGCGGCGGCGACGGTGCAGACGACGCTTCACTGCCTCGCCCACGGAAGTCAAAGTGCAACTTGATGAGCAGGCCGAGCGGCGTCTGCGAATTGCGGAGTTTTGTGTGGCGAACGCGCGTTACTATGGCGGCGGGATGAAGATTGCTCCTGAGGCCAAGGTCGAAGACGGATTGTTTGATGTGATAACCATCGGCGACGCCAGTTCATTTCGGATTTTGGCAAATGCGCCGCGGCTGTATCTGGGAGCGCATTTGAGCATGAACGAGGTGACGCATGCGCTCGCCAAACAAATTGTGGCGCGCCCGTTGAAGAAAGACGAGCTGGTCCGTGTCGAGCTTGATGGCGAAGTCGTGGGGCGGCTGCCGGCGACGTTTGAGATCATGCCGCGCGCGCTGCGCGTTCGCTTTCCGTGAAGGAAACGGAAGTCAGTACCATCCGCGCGTGAGCGGATGGGATCAGAGGTGCTCACTGGCAAAACGAAAGTCGAAGACTCAGGCGGCCAGCTGGTGGAAATACGAGCGGAGAGGTGATGAGCTCGCGCCTCGCTCGATCTTCATCCGGCGAATGTTAGGCGCCGCTCGGCATGGCCGTGGCGTTGATTCTTGATTTCGCTCGGTGTGGGAATCGTGGCTACCACTTTCTGGCGGGTCTTAAATTTCATCGACTCGCTGCTGGAAGCTTCAATGATCCTCGGCGGCATGGGTCCCGTGAACGAGTTGCATAGCGACGGCGCAAAGATCTTCGCTTCGATTTATGCGCTCTACAGCGGCCTTTTGGTACTTGCCTTGATGGGCATAGTGTTGTCGCCGGTCGTTCATCGCGTCATGCATAAGTTTCATGTCGATGAAAAGGATATGATAGCGCAGGTTGTTAACCTGCGCATGTCTCAATTCATCGCGAGATCGAGCAACAAGTATCGTGTCAGAAGCCCGCGCGTAAGCAAGGGCAGCGCATTGCTGACGCTAGCCCTCCTTGACGGTCGGGCTTCTGACACAGCTCTAACTAACAACGGAGGTTCCTCATGTCAGAACAAAACAATCTGGAAGCCAACAAGGCCCTGATGCGCCGCTGGTTCGAAGAAGTCTGGAACCAGGGCCGGGCGGATGCGATTCCGGAACTGTTTAGCGAAGATGGAATTGCGCACGGCCTGTCAGACGATGTTAATGCCCCAATGAAAGGGCCGGGCGGGATTTCTACCCTTTCACGCGCAATTCCGCGAAGCGTTTCCCAACATCGAGGTGGTCGTCGAAGATATGATTGCCGAGGGCGATCTGGTCGCGAGCCGTTGCAGTGTGCGCGGCAAACACCTCGGCCATAGTTTGGGATTTGCGGCGACCAACGCGCCGGTCGAATTTACGGGGATGGCGATCACCCGCATCCGTGACGGCAAGATCATCGAAGCCTGGAACAACTTTTGACTTTATGAAGATGTGCCAAGCAGCTGGGTGCGATTTGAAGGCTCAGAGCTGAAGGTAATATTAACTTCCCATTGCTTCCGATTGCAGAGGTCGCATGAAGTTTCTCAGACTCTCCTCAAGTCTCCGCACCGTCTTCATCTTTGGCGCTCCGGTGCTGGGCGTCGCTGCTCCCAGCTGTCATGGCAAAACCCGAGGTGTCGAATGGGCTTGTGGGAAAGAAACCGTCTGTCGTCCTGCAAGCCTCAAAGACCTCGATCACGATATCCGTGTCCCACAGGCTGTGTATAGCACCTCCCGCTCTTGCCCAACCAATGTTGACATGCAGGTTCCGCTGACGGCGGTGGCGAACGGTTTCAGCAAGCCCACTTATTCCTACAACGTCGGTGGCGGGCGAATCATCGGTGAAGGCAGTAACGTGACCTGGGACCTGCATGATGCCAGACCAGGCTTCTACCGCGCCATAGTCGAAGTCCAGGACCATAAGAAGCATCGCGCCACTCTCTTCTGTGGATGTGAAGGTCCTGGCCTGTGACGATTGTATGCCTCACGAGCCCTGTTTTGTACCCGATCGTTGTGAGATGCTAGTGACCAGGTGAACGCGGGGACGCCGATAACCTGCAAAGTTGTGGTTGGACGCACGGATCGGGTCCGGGTCCATTTACGTTTGAATGGTCTGCACGCGACTCGAGCGGAAGCGATCTTGCTGAAAGAATTAGCGGCCGGGGCCAATATGTTTCGATTCGCACAGATGCGCCTGGGTGGTCAGAGCGTAACAGCGACAGTCGAAATCAAAGGGCTGGATCCGTCTTGTGCGCGGACTTACTCGGCCGTCACTGTGCAAATAAACGCTATCCGATGACCTGATTTCAAAAGCCCGGTTTTCTCTAGCCCAAGGCGTTTACGCCTGGGTCAGAAACAGGCGGCGCTATTAAGCCCCATTAATGGGGCTTTGAAAACTAACCCTTCTTCATACCCAGGCGTAAACGCCTGGGCTACAGAAAAGTTGTTCAAATTAGGCACGACGCTACTTCCCGCCCAAAAAATTCTCTCTTACGTACTGCACGGTGTCATTCAGCGTGTCGCCGGGATCGCGCGGGTTGAAGTTGAGTTCGCGGCGCGCCTTGTTGTGATTGAAGTACCAGAAGTATTCGGCCATCTCGACGGTGTCGGCTTCCAGTGGCGAAGCCATGTTCCATTGCCGGAACAGAGAATCGATGACCTTGGCGCCGGTAATCGCGAACTTGGAAGGAAAGGCGAGGCGTGGAGAAGCGATCTTGGTGAGCCGCTCCAGTCGATCGAAAGAACTTCACAAACGTCCAGTTGACTGCGCCTAAGAGATAGCGTTCGCCGTGACGGCCTTTCTCCATCGCCACGCGAAAAGCCTCGGCTGTGTCACGCACATCAACAAAGTTCAGTCCGCCATTCGGCACGGCGCCGATCTTGCGCGCCATGAAATCCAAAACGACTTTGGTTGAACTGAGGCGATCGTCCCCGGACCCAGCAGCAGACTCGGATTCATGATCACGAGGCGCAAGCCCTTGCCGCTAAATCGCTCCAGCGCCGCCATTTCCTGATAAGCCTTGCTCGCGTAATAGGGCCAGCGCGCGATGATGTCGAGCGGCGCGCGAGTAGGTTTCATCCGAAACGATGTCGCCCTTCTCGCTAACGGCAATCGTGCCGCTGCTCGAAGCCAGGACCATCGTTTGAACGCCCGCCTTCTTCGCGGCATCGCAAAGCAGACGCGTGCCCTCGACGTGCAGCTTGAACATCTCGCGCGACTCATCTTTTTCGCGCGCGACTTTGCCGGCGAGATGATAGATCTCGTTCACGCCCTTCGACCGCGCGTTCCACATCTTCGGCATTGGTGACTGAGCCTTCGAAGGTATCGACACCCAGACCGGTGAGCCATTCCGGAATCGACGTGGCCATCACGCGAATATCTTTGGTGCCTGATTCAACCAGTTGACGCACGAGGTGCGAGCCCAGAAAGCCAGTGCCGCCGGTGATCAAAGTCGTGGCCGGAACTTTCTTGACGATGGCCGCATGCTTCTTCGTGCTTTTCTTGGGCACGATCTGCGCGGTGCGTCTTTTGGTGGTGGTCTTTGGCATTTAAAGAGAAATAGGACCTATACGACGAATAGGACCTATTGTAGTCACGCTTCCGCAGTGGCGAACTCTTCATCGCTCGCTTCAATTCGCAGTTTGCCTGCGCGCCGCTCGGCTTGCCACTGTTCATGAATCATGCCGGGGTCAAAGCGCAAAGTGGTCCGATCTCGCAGATTGACGACTTCATGGCGGACGCGCGCCGCAATCAGCCGGTACGCCTCAGCGCGAGACAAGCCGCTGCGTCAGCGACTCCAACTCATCGATCTCGATAAAGCGGCCGATGCGCGCGCTGACGTCACGACCCTTGAGCAGAGTCGAGCCTTTGGGAAAAGCTTCGTAAGCGCCGTGAAGATACATCGGCAGAATTCCCACGCGAGCCGCCAGCGCCAAATATCCGATCACCGGTTTGAAGTCAGCCATCTGTCCGCTCATCGAGCGCGTTCCTTCGGGAAAGATCAAAGCGTTGTAGCCACGATCCAAAAACGACCGCGCATGACGTAGCGACTGCCGCAGCGAGCCAGTTCTTTCCATGGGCACCAGGTTGGTGAAATTCTCCATGTAAGCGCGCTTGTATTTGGTGTCGAAGAAATAGTCGGCCGCGGCCAGGGCCACCAAATCTTCGCCGGCATCGTCCAGGGCCATCTTGACCAGACCCATGTCGAGGTGCGACGCGTGATTCGCTGCGACAATAAAGTTTGTGTGATAAGGGATGTTCGAGCGGCCCTCGTACTTAGTGCGCAGGAGGCGTTCGTAAAGCGCGCGCTGCGCGAGTTCGACCGTCTTGTTGCCCACTGTCTTCAGTAACTCAGGGATGTGAATCTCGTCGTCTTTCTCTGGATCCAGGCGCAGGCGGGCAGTCTCGCGTTTTGCGCCCTGGGCCGGCTGGCGATCAACCACCGTCAGAAGTTCACGCACGTCCTGTACTTCGTTCAGACGCTCCGGCGCAGTCAAAACCGCCGCCGGCGTTTTCCACCGCCTGGGCCAGTTCAACGAACATCAAACTATCGAATCCCAGGTCGCCGAGTCGCGTGTTGATCGACACTTCATCCAGGGTGCGATTCGAAACAGACGCCACAATCTCTACCAGCCAGGCAGCATCGCCGGTTAACTCTTCCGCCGGCAGTTCGTCCGCTGAAGTCCGCGAACGTTCTTCCATCTGCTGCATGATGTTGAGAACTTCGCGCCGCTTTACTTTCCTGGTGGCCGTGCGTGGCAGCTCTTCATCGGTGAAGTGCAAAAGCTTCACCCGCTTGTAATAAGGCAGCGTCGTGGAAACCTCACGGAAGTGCTCTTCGATCTTCTGGCGAACTTCCGCCCGCGACAGGGCAATGTCGTATTCGTGATCGGGAACGACGATACAGGCGACCTTTTCGCCGATGCCGTCGGGCAAGCCGATGACGCTGAGCTCTTTGATGTAAGGCGAATCCTGATAGACCTCTTCAACTTCGTCCGGATAAACGTTCTTGCCGTTCGTGTCGACGATGATCTCTTTCGAGCGGCCGACGAGGTACAAATTGCCTTCGTCATCCAGACGGCCCAGGTCGCCCGTGTACAGCCAGCGATCGACCAGGGTCTGGCGGGTGGCTTCTTCGTTGCCGTAATAACCGACCATCACGTTCGGCCCGCGCGCAATCACCTCGCCGACGCCGCCGGCATCCGGTTCGGCGATGCGAATCTCGACGCCCGGCAGGGACTTGCCCACCGTTCCTGCCAGCATGCGATTCTCCGGACGCGTGACCGTCAGCACCGGCGACGCCTCAGTGAGACCGTAGCCTTCGAGGATCGTAAAACCGAGACCCTGGAAATCAGCGCTGCACCTTCTCGTTCAGCGCGGATCCGCCGCTGATGAAATAACGAATGCGGCCGCCCATGCCTTCATGGATCGGATAGAAGAGGACGTTCCCGAAATTCAAAGGCGTCTTGTCACGCAGCCAGGCATTGAATTTGATTAGCAGGTCAGCGGTTTCCGAAACCAGCTTACCGTTGTCATGGAGCCGGTTCTTGATGCGCCGATGCAGCAATTCCCACAGCGCGGGCACGCCAACCATACCGCGTGACGTGGCCGTTCTTAATCGCTTTCGCCAGATGATCGCTGGTTAGCTCTGGCAAATACGTGATTTGAGCGCCGCGGCTCAAAGGCGTGAGAAATCCGGTCGAGAATTCAAACGTATGATGGAGCGGCAGCACCGACAAAACGCCGTCGCTGGTGTCCATGTCGGAACACGGACGAAAGCATCGACACCATGCTGGTCAAATTGCGGTGCGATAGCATCACGCCCTTCGGCCGTCCGGTGGTTCCCGAAGTGAATATCAGTGACGCGACTGTTTGCGCCGTGACCCGCGCCGGCAGCATGGCAATGCGATCGCTTTCGATTTGCTCGTCCAGAACCTCAAACACTTCATCAAAGGTCCAGAGCTTTACATTCGTCAGACCAGCAGCCTGGAGCTGATCAGGCAGAGCAGATCGTTCCTGTTTCAGCCGGTCGCTAATGACGATTCCGGAAGCTTCGCCCGCGCGGGCAAAGTTAACGACTTCTTCAGTCGAGCTTTCCGGATCGACTGGAATACACGTGGCGCCGGCTTTTAAGACACCGAAGTAGGTCATGCCCCACTCGGGCGCGTTGTGACTGAACAGCATCACGCGCGCGCCATTCTTTATTCCCTGACTGGCAAAGAAAGCCGCGGCCCGCGTCGCCAACTCGCGCAGGTCGGCGTAAGTGTATTGCTCCTTGTGACCATCGCGTTCGATGCGCATTGCCACCCGCGTCTCGTGACGCTTGGTGGTCGTTTCGAACATCTCGAGCAGGTCGCGATAGGTGTAGACGCGCTTTGGTTGCGCGCGCATGTCTTCCTCGAGCGTCGGCAGCACCCACTTCTTCAGGCCCGGCATGTGGATGTTCATCCAGTAGTCGTACCAGTCGAACTTCTCGGGGTCCCAGGTCAGTAGTTGCTGTTCATCCTGTTTGATGCGATCGAAAAGCGCGCGCACATTGTCTGAGCGAAAGACGTAGGCGTTCTCAACTGTGAAGGGCAGAAACATTTCGAAGGCTTCGGTCGCTGCGCGTGTCTGCTCCTCGACGCGATCGACGGTCTGCTTCATCCGGTTGATGACGCCTTCGTAGCGACCACCGCCCCATTTTGGCTTGGTTTTGTCGAGCAGCGACGAAACCTTCTTCGCTGCATTGTTCATCATCGGAACTGAGGTGGCGTCGAAGCGCTCGGCCGAGACTCGAAACGGCTCGAATCGCGCCGAGATCTCGCGGAAGAGCCGCACGCCTTCAGTCTTTTCCAGTTCCTGTTGTCGCGTAAACAGACCTACGAGCCCGATGATTCGCTCCATGTCATTGGGATTCGCAGCTCCGGTTGCCGCCTGGTAGACCAGCTTTGGTTGCTCGACGCAGGCCTGGGCGGCGACCGCCAACATGACCGCGGCCACCTGATCGACCGGCGTAATGTCGAGAATCAGCTTGGGATTTCCCGGCAGCTGGCGCTGACCCTTCAACGTCATGAAAATGATTGGCGCCGTCGTGGTGAATCCTTCATTCCAGCCCGGGAAGGGATAGCTTTTGGCAGATTCAACAATTGAAGGCCGGACGATGCTGCGGACGATGTCAGTTTCGGCCGCGACCAGCTGTTCGCCGAGCGCTTTGGCGTAGGTATAAATGTTGGGCCAACCCCAGAACTTCGCGCGTTCGACGCCGAGCTCAGTCAGGCGATTGCGCGTCCAGACTTTTCTTTCGCGGGCGACGGCCAGACCGAGAGCGTCGGGATCGTCGCCGTCGCGCATCTCTTCGTTGAGTCGCTTGCGGGCCAGTTCGCGGAATTGGGCCAGGCGCATCGCATCCTTGGCTTCCTCGCGCGCCCGTTCCGACATCTTCGCGCAGTCGGCAATTTCCTTCTGAACTGCGAATTCGACACCCTTCAGCTCGTCCTTGCGCGGGAAATAACCGATAACCTGTTCGTCTTCCCAAACCGCGCCGGAACGATTGCCGGCCACAAAGCACGTCGATATATGGACCAGGCACGGGCCGCTTCATGCGCTTGGCGAAAGCGATGACGTTTTGCGTGCCGACCACGTTGGTGCGCAGACCGCTTTCCAGAGTCGGATTGAAAGTTACGTTGCCGGCAGAGTTGAGGACGACGTCGATGTCTTTGGCGATCGCTTCGGCTTCCTCTTCCGTGAAGCCGAGATTGTTTTCCGCAATGTCGCCGCCGACGATGGCGACTTTATCTCGAATAAAATCGTCGAACGCGGCGCCGTAACGCTCGCGCACCGGATCAAACGGCGGCGCGCTGATGACGTTTTCCAAAAGCGCGTTTCCGATTCCTCCTGCGAACGGGCGCGCACCGTCACATAGACCCGGCCAATATTCGGGAATCGATACAGCAGCATGCTCAGCGTGACCTTGCCGAGAAAGCCGGTGCCGCCAATCAGAAACATTTTCCGGCCGTTAAAGATTTCGGTCGGTGACAGCTGGTTCGTCATGATCATTTGGTACGCACGCCTCTGGCGTGCTGCTCGCGGCGCTTAACGGACGCACGTCTCGGCGTTTGCTAACGGCTCGGAGGCGCGTACCTCTGGCGTGTCTTAAACAGCACTCACGGTAGCACGTCTCGGCGCTAAACAGCACCCGGAGGGAGTACCCTAGCGAAGCTCGCTGGCTGCGCTTCGCTCCGTAGTGCTTTAAGAGATCAATCACCGCAGCGTTGTTTCTGCCTGACCGCGATGTCCGAGCGGCGTGCCGTCATTCGAGATCACGTTTACATCTGCCCCGCGCATCAACAGCTCTTTGATCACCGACGCATGCCCGTAATAAGTTGCTTCGGTCAGCGCGGTGTTGCCGTATTCGTCCGCGCAAGTTGACGTCGGCGCCTTCATCCAGCAAGATAACGCACGGCGTTGAGTCGTCCTTCGCCCGCCGCCAGAAACAAAGGAGTGCCGCTCGAGCCGCGCGAGTTAACATTCGCACCGGCAAGATGCAGCAATTGCATTCGATAAACGCTGCCCGACGTCGCCGCAGAGGCGAAGTACCTTGCTGCCGGCGCTCTTTGAATTTCGGCAGACTGCCGACCACCGCCACCGACATCACCATCGTGCTGGCGAAAGCGATCGCGCGGGTTACCAGTGCTTTTGTTGCCAGGCCAATCATCATTGGTGAGAATGAGTTACTCCATGTCGGCGATGCCGATCATCGGTTGATGCAGCATCGTAATCTCGGCTGAATTGCCCATGTACGTCCGGGCCATCGCGATTGCTTCGGTCAGGTTGTCCGCGCGTTCCCAGCCCAACATCTGCCGGCACATGCGCGTTCTCAGCGCCCGCGGCGATCACCCGGCCCACGTGCTGCCGTCCATTCTCGCCCCAGTACCACATGAAAAACGGATGCGCGCCGTGATAGGCATTGCCGCGCCGGTACATCTCGACGTAGCTCGGGTTGTTGGCAAATTCGCGCTCGTATTTCTCGCGCAGGTAAAAAGCATCGCGCGATTCCGGCAGCAGGCGATTAAAGAATTCGATGTAGCTCGGGTGAAAATTGCTGATCGAACTGGTCGTAGCAGGGATGATGGATGATCATCACTCCGCCTTTTTTGAGCAGCGGCTTGTTGCGATAAAAATTGAAGTGATAACCCAGGCCCATCACCTGGACCAGCAGCGGATTAAGAATCGAATAGACGTTGTACGGCGAGATGTCCGGAATTCCGGTGATCAGAATGTCGGCACTGACCGCGGATCGGAATGGCGTACTGCTGGAAACCCTTCTCGACGATCTTTGCATGGACGGGTTCAGTCTTGCCGGCATAACAGGCGGTCATCTCGTATTGCGCCGGCCGCGAATGAAGCAGCTTGCGCCGCGCCGGTCGCGGCAGCTTGCTCATCGTGTAGCGCATGGCTTCGAACTTCATGCGGTCGAACGCGGTAAAGTCATCTTCGTTCTTCAGCAGGAAATCCATGTCGCGGCCGTACATGCGATTGTTGATTGCCGTTTCGATGTGAAAGACGTTCAGCTCTTTATCGACAATCTTCCCAGACGGTTACATTTGTTGGCCAGTTCTGAGCGGGCCGGATCCATGTAGCTGTCTGAGTCGCGAATTGTTTGCGGGTCGTGATGGGCGCGCAGCGATTCATAATCACAAAGGCCCACGGCCACTGACTTGTGCCCGCCATCCATCGGCACAAAGTTGATGTTGACGTAAATCAGGAGATCGCTTTCGGCGGCCGCGGCGATTCAGAGACAGAGGCTCTTTGTGCCGCGTCTCGCCCAGCAGAATCATTCCGTCTTTCCACTCGGCGTCATGGTTGTAGTAACGGTCAGGATAGTAATCGTCGTAAATCCTCGGCCCGACCATGCGCTTCATTTCCCACGGCGTCATTTTTCGGTGCAGGGAATTGGCGATGATGATGTGCACGTCGTCGACACCGTGTCCCGCGAGCATGTCGAGCACGATCTCCAGAATCGTCTGGCGAATGTCCGGCGTGGCCATCGGCGGCAGCGGCAAGCTGATGTCGTCAACCGCGATCGTCACCTTCATGCCTGGCTCGAGTTGCGCAAACAACGGATCGCAATCCATGGGATGATTCAGCGCATAGCGAATTGCCGCTTCGCGATTCGGCAGACCCTTGAGCGGCGGATTTGGATAGAGGACGCGCGTCCCGACCGGCAGATCCTCGAGAATGAAGTCTTCGCCTGAAGGCATCACTCGCGGCGCGCTATCGCTGTCGATGTAGATGATCGATTCGTGTGTCTTGCGTCTGAGTTGGAGAGCCATAATTGTCGGAGGTCAGAGATCAGAGGTCAGAGGTCAGTGTTTAGCAACTGACAAGTGACTGCTGACAACTGACTATTTCAAATTCAAAATCGGCCAGTCGTGATGCAGCGCAGTTTGCCGCAGACGAAAATCGGGATTCACCGCTGCCGGGTGGCCCACAATCGAGAGCATCGGCAGATCGCTCATGCTGTCGGAATACGCAAACGATTCGCTGAGGTTGATCCCTTCACGCTCGGCGAACGTGCGAATCCAGGAAGCCTTCGTCGCCGAGGCCAGAACCGGAGGCAGCAAGCGTCCCGTCGCCACACCCTTTACAAACTCCAGACGGTTAGCGACGTAGTCTTCGATTCCCAAATGCTCCATCAGCGGCTTGACCGAAACCTCGAGCGCGCCCGTCACGACTACCTGACGCAGACCAAGGCTGCGCGACTTTTCAATCAACTCGAAGGTTCCCGGGAACACCGCCGGCTTCAGGACCTTCTCGAACAGCTCGTCTGCGAAGAAGCGCATTCGATCCTCGGTCTCGCCTTTGTATCGCTTGAAGAAAAGATCGTTGAAGACTTTTCGGCTATACTGGTCGCTGACGGCAAACAGGGGAACGCTCAAGAGGGTCGTGGCACTCTTCGTAAAGCTTTGAAAAAGGTTCGGCTGGTTACGCGCATAGAAGCCCAGAGTATGAACCAGGTTGGTGCTTACCAGGGTTCCTTCCAGATCGTAAAGCTGCCGCTGCCACCGTTCCTCCGTCTGACTACGTGCCGTTAAGCGAGAAACATACCTTATTTGGCTTTTTGACGAAACGCAATTTGGCGGTGTATAAACATGCTAGACAATACCCTCTCGTAAACGGGCATTTCGACCGGAAATGCTAAAGAAAACGGCGCTGCTAGGTCTCTGTTCAGGCCTCGCTTTTATCGGAATTTCTTGCGGAAACGCGTCCACGGCGACGTACGACCGGGGCGCCTGTACGTCCAGCCGGCGGAGGCGATCACCGAGGCGGACCGTCTCTATGCCGAGCGCCCCGATTTGGCAAAGGTACGGCAGGCGATCGTGAGGCTTGCGGCAGAGCCCAGGCCGATGATCAGGCGAACTACGACCTGGCCTGGCGAATGGCCAAATCACAATTATTACCTCGGCGCGCATAGCGACAATTCGACCGAACAGTCGAAGGCTTTTGATAGCCGGGCTCGAAGGCCGGCAAGCTCGCGGTGAAGTTGCAGGATGGTAAAGCCGGAGGGTCACTTCTGGCTCGGGAGCAAATTACGGCGGACGCGCCAAGAACAGCACAATGGCCGGATTGTCCGGGGTGAGACGATATCAAGAGTGATGGATGAGG
>ERZ1370068.2890-contig-2019_pt1 | contig 12609 bp, 22 predicted proteins | sample MGYA00561227_ERZ1370068 | MGnify/ENA primary metagenome ERZ1370068 (study PRJEB38410, sample SAMEA6850437) | metagenome | study: Metagenomic assessment of the ecological functions of the soil: analysis of the soil microbiota associated with the...
CTGCACCAAGACCTGCCCCAAGAGCCTCAATCCGGCCAAGGCGATCGCCGAGATCAAGAAGCTGATGGTCGAGCGCACGATCTAGTAAGCTGGCCCCAGTCATAAGAACTGGGGGCTCACCGATGTTTCTCAAACCTCGTCGCCGCGGCGGCTTTGTCGTGCGTGGCGGCGTTGCCGGCCTCCGGCCGGTCCAGACCTTCGATGCGGTGAAGGCCAAGGGCTTCGTGCAGTGCGCGGTCAATACCGGCCTGGCCGGCTTCTCCTTCGCCGACAGCCAGGGCAAGTGGACCGGGCTCGACGTCGATCTCTGCAAGGCGATCGCGGCCGCCATGTTCGGCGATGCCGAGAAGGTCAAGTTCACGCCGACCACCGCGCAGCAGCGCTTCGTCGCCCTGCAGTCGGGCGAGGTCGACGTCATCACGCGCAACGCCACGCAGACCCTGCTGCGCGACACCTCGCTCGGCTTCAACATCGCCGGCGTCAATTTCTACGACGGCCAGGGCTTCATGGTGCCGGCCAAGAGCAACCTCAAGAGCGCCAAGGAGCTGAACGGCGCCACCATCTGCGTGCAGCCCGGCACGACGACCGAGCTCAACCTCGCCGACTATTTCCGCAAGAACAAGATGACCTTCAAGCCGGTGCTGATCGAGAAGCTCGACGAGCTCTTGCAGGCCTACGCCGCCGGCCGCTGCGACTGCCTACACCACCGACGCCTCGGGACTGGCCGCAGTGCGTGCCGGCCAGCTCGCGGGCAAGGGCGAGCACACCGATCCTGCCCGAGCGCATCTCCAAGGAGCCGCTCGGCCCGATCGTGCGCCACGGCGACGACCAGTGGTTCGACCTGGTGAAGTGGGTGCTGATGGGCATGATCGAGGCCGAGGAGCTCGGCATCACCCAGAAGAATGTCGACGAGCATGCTGAAGAGCGACGATCCCGCGATCAAGCGCTTCCTCGGCGTCACGCCGGGCTACGGCAAGGCGGTCGGCGTCGACGAGAAGTGGATGTACAACATCATCAAGCAGATCGGGAACTACGGCGACAGCTTCGAGCGCAACGTCGGCAAGAACACGCCGCTCAAGCTCGAGCGCGGCCAGAACGCGCTGTGGATCAATGGCGGCCTGATGTACGCGATCCCATTCCGCTGAGCCGGCTGGCTGCTTTCCGCTCGAACCGCATCTTCTTGATGCGGCCGGTCGAGACCTCGAGGGCGGCGACTCTGGCCGGCCTTGTCGCGCATCGAGATGGGCGAGCTGGGTGACGTGGATGCCAACTGGCGTAGACGTCTCGATCTCGACGGTGTCGGCATCGATGCCCGTGAATCGTCCAGGCCGGGCCGCCGCTGATCAGCGGGCCGCTCACATCGCCGATCTTGTCGCCATCGACCATTGCGCTTGATCGCGCCACGTCGCAGCCGTGTCGACGACACGTACGTGCCGGCGATCGCGGCCGGCACGGCCTTGCGCTTGCCGAGCTTCTTGAAGGCAGGCACGCGGCCGGCGCCGAGATCGACCCGCAGCCCGCCTCTGGCGGGCTTGATCATGCGAATTCCAACGAGCCGCGCTCGGCACCGAACCAGCCGCCCGGCCGGCGGCCCAGCACGAAGCGGCTGGCCGTTCTGCGTGACCACCGCCTCGCCGTTGCTGCCAGGCCAGCTCGAACAGCGCGGGCTCGCTGCGCGATTGAACCAGGTGCCGGCGATCGGCTTGATCTCGGCCTCGCTGATGGCGGCGCCAGCGCGGGCTTCAGCCGCTTGTCGCCGGCCAGCGCATCAGGCCGCGATCGGCTGCGCCAGCCGCCACGGATCGATGCTGGCGAGATTGGCGATCACCACCACCGTGAGCCCTGCCGCCGGCACGCGCAGGAACTCGGTGCGGAAGCCCGGCCACAGGCCGCCATGGCCGACCGTGTCCAGGCCGCGCAACTCGCCGACCGCGACGCCGCGGCGATAACTGTTGGCATGGCCGCCGGTGAGCGGCAGCTGCGGCGGCAAGCTGCGCCGGCATGGTCTTGGCCGAGGCGTCGGATCGTCGAAGTGCCGGCTCCAGATCAGCAGGTCCTCGACCGTCGAGGTGAGGCCGCCCTCGCCGCCCTGCGGATAGGCGTGCGCGGCGCGGCGGAAGCCCTGCTTGTCGTCGCCGAGATAGCCGGTGGCGAGGTTGGGGATCACCGTGTCGATCTCGGCCGCCAGCATGGTGTCGGTCATGCCGAGCGGCTTGAAGATGCGCTCGGCCAGCACCTCGCCCAGCTTCTTCCGGCCGAGCCGCTCGATGATCAGGCCGAGCAGCAGGAAGTTGGTGTTGCTGTAGAGGAAGCGGCTGCCCGGCGCGAAGTTGAGATGGCCGTTGCGCGCCGCGGCGGCGAGGAAGTCGGCGGGCTCGCGCCGGCTTGTCGAGGCCGTGGCCGCCCAGCCGCAGCAGCTCGAGGAAATCGGGCAGGCCGCTCGAGTTGCGCATCATCTGGTCGATGGTGACGGGCAGCGGCTTCAGCTCGCGCAGATACTTGTGCGGCGGATCGGAGAGCTTGAGCTTGCCCTCGGCTGCCAGCATCAGCGCCGCCGTCACCGTGAACTGCTTGCTGACCGAGGCGATGCGAAAGCGCGTCCTGGGCGTCGATCGGCACGCCGAGCTCGATGCTGGCCAGGCCATAGCCCTTGCAGATCTCGATGCTCGCCGCCGCGCATCACGGCGACGACGGCGCCCGGCGAGCCGGGCTTGGTGTAGCGGGCGAACAGCGCATCGATGCGGCGTTCGAGGGCGATGGATGCGATCGATTTCGACATGAGAACGCAGTCAAGCCAAGCGGCTCGCGCTTGTAAAGCCGAGGCGCTACCGTGACGGCGAACACGGGAGGAACAGCGCCGATGGAGCGGCAGCTTCGTCAAAGTCGAGAAGGGCTGGGCCCGCAGGGCCGCATCGCCGTCGTGCGCTTCGACCGCGGCGACAACATCAATGCCTTCAGCCGGCAGGCGATGCGCGAGCTGCGCGACGTGCCGCGCGACTTCGAGGACGATCTCGAAACCTCGGTGATCATCCTGACCGGCTCGGCCAAGGCCTTCTCGGCCGGCTTCGACCTGAAGGATCCCGAAGGCGCCAGCGCGACGCGAGTCTGCCGTTGGGCGAGACGCCTGCATCAGTCAGCGGCTCGGCCCCAGGCTGTGCAAGGCCTGGCAGCAGCATCGAGCAGGTCACCATCGCCGCCATCGAGGGCCATTGCATCGGCGGCGGCGCGGCGCTCGCCGTGGCGCTCGATTTCCGCTTCTGCGGCAAGAGCGCGCATTTCCGCATTCCCGAGGTCGAGCTCGGCATGAACATGAGCTGGGGCTCGATCCCGCGGCATGCTGGCGCTGATCGGCCCGGCGCGCACCAAGCAGGCGGTGATCCTGGCATCCGACCGCATCAGCGCCGCCGAAGCGCTCGACTGGGGCCTGGTCGAGAAGGTTGTCGAGGACGGCCAGGCGCTTGGCGGCGGCGACAGAATTCGCCGAGCGCATCGCGCGCCAGCCGCCGATTGCCGGTGCGCATGGTCAAGACCTCGGTGAACCGCGTTCGCCCATGCGCTCGACGACCTCGCCGCGCACATGGACGTCGACCAGAACGTCGCTGACCAGCCTCAGCGAGGACTACAAGGAAGGAACGTCCGCCTTCCGCGAGGCGCAAGCCGACGTTCAAAGGGCCGCTAGCATAGTACCTTCCGCGTCGGCAGTTGGTCGACGATGCTGCTGCGCGCTCGGCATCGTCGAGCATCGCCCAGCCGCCGATCTCCTCGATCGTGCGCTTGCAGCCGAGGCAGAAGCCGCTGCCCTTGGGGTCGATCATGCAGATGCCGATGCAGGGCGACATGACGCGTCGCGTCTGCGGCGGCGCGGCCATTGGCGTCAGGACTTCTTGCTGAGGTCCGCGAGCTGGCTCTGCAGCTCATCGAGCTTGCGCTTCAAGTCGTCGATCGCCGTCTCGTTAGCGGCCGCCGACGGCTGCGCGCCGGGCTTGGCCGGTTCCTGACCGTTTGCCTGCGCCGGATTTCCGCCCGGCCCGGTGCCGAACGGGTTGAACATGCGCATGGCCTGCTCGAACATCGCCATGTTCTGCTTGCCCATCGATCTCGAACTGCTGGAACGGGTTGAAGCCGAAGGCGTTCTGCAGAGTACTCGCGCATCTGCTCCTGGTTGCGGGCGAACTGCGTCATCGACATTTCGAGATACTGCGGCACCACGCCCTGCAGGCTGTCACCGTAGAACGAGATGAGCTGGCGCAGGAAGGGGATCGGCAGCAGCGTCTGCCCGCCCTTGCTCTCTTCCTCGAAGATGATCTGGGTCAGCACCGAGCGGGTGATGTCGTCGCCGGTCTTGGCGTCGTAGACGACGAAGTCGATCTTGTTCTTTACCATCTGCGACAGATGATCGAGCGTGACGTAGGCCGAGGTGGCGGTGTTGTAGAGCCGCCGGTTGGCATATTTCTTGATGACGACCGGGGCCGGCTTGGGCCCACTGTCGGGTGCTGCCTGATCGGCCATTACGCTGCGCTCCTCTAGCCTCCGGCCTGCACAGTAAACGCTCGTTTACTTCCGATTTGTCACCTTAGCGCCGATGCCGCAGTGCGACAAGCCAGCTTAGCGCTTGCGAAAGAACCGTCCGCGCCACGATAGTTTGCCCATGGCCCCCGAAAATGACGACCAAAGTGATCTCGACCGGCTGGCGCGGCGCTATCTCGACCTTTGGCAGAGCCAATTGTCCGGGCTGGCCGCCGACCAGGCCCTGACCGAGCAGATCGCCCGTCTCTTCGCTGCCGCGAACGCGCAAGTTGCAGCTGCGATACAAGCCACCCAGGGAGGACCGCATGCAGCCAAGGATGGGACCACGTCCGCTGCCGCTTCATCTGGGCACGGCGCTGATGACTTGGGCGAGCTCCGAAAGCGCGTGGCGGCTCTGGAAGCACGGATCACCCAGCTCGAAGCAAGGCTCGGCAACGCCTGAGCCGCTGGCCGGGCTGGTCGAGGAAATCGGCGCGCTCGACCCGGCGGCGCGCAGGTTCGCTGAGGCACTTCATCGCGAGATCGCCCGCCGTATGGACCGGCTGGCCGAGGGCGTGCTCGCCTATCGCCGGCATCCGGTCCGTCGGGCGCTCGCCAATCCGCCGGCCGTGTGGAGCGAGGGCAACACGCGTCTGCTCGACTATGGCGCCACCGATCGCAGCGCGCGCGTCCGGGCGCCCGCGCGGTGCTGGTGGTGCCGTCGCTGATCAACCGCTGGGAGGTGCTCGACCTTACCGCCGAGAAGAGCCTGTTGCGCGCCATGGCGGCCGCGGGGCTCAGGCCCTACCTCGTCGATTGGGGCACGCCTGACGCCGAGGAGCGGCGCTTCGACCTCTCGGCCTATGTCGCCGCGGCTCGAGCGCGCGCTCGGCTTCATCGCCAAGCGGGCGCGGCGCGCCCGGCGGTGATGGGCTATTGCATGGGCGGCACGCTTGCCGTGGCGCTCGCCCAGCATCGGCCGCGCAGGGTAGCCGGCCTGGCGCTGCTCGCCGCTCCCTGGGATTTTCATGCCGACAAGACAGGTCACGCTTTCCTGCTGACCATGGGACCGGCGCTGGCCGAGCTCGCCGACAAGGCGGGCGAGCTGCCTGTCGACGTGCTGCAGACGCTCTTCTGGTCGCTCGATCCATGGCTGGCGATGAAGAAGTTCGGCCGCTTCCTCGGCATGGATCAGGCGGGCGAGCATGCGCGAGACTTCGTCCTTCTTGAGGATTGGCTGAACGATGGCGCGCCGCTCGCGCGGCCCGGTGGCGCGCGAATGCCTGGTTGGCTGGTATCGCGACAACCTGCCGGGCACAACAATTGGGTCGTCGGCGGCAAGCGCATCGTGCCGTCCAGGATCACCAAGCCAGCGCTGGTCATGATCCCGTCGGGCGATCGCATCGTGCCGCCGCTGTCGGCCGCCGCGCTCGTCGATCCCAAGCGCGGGCTGAAGGGCGCCACGCGGCTCGACTCTGCCGCTCGGCCATATCGGCATGGTGGTGAGCGGCCGCGCCCGCGAGCTCTGCTGGACTCCGCTGATCGACTGGTTGAAGGCGCGCTGATGGCCGACCACAAGCGCTCCGTCGATTGGCGCATGATCGCGATCTGGATCGTGGTGCTGGCGATCTCCTGGATCGCGCGGTCCTACGTCATGGTCGCCGACGAGAGCCGTCGCGGCGTCGCCTTCGGCCTGGGCCGCGCCCTCTTCACCGAGGGCGCAAGCCATCTGGTCGTCGCCGCGCTGCTGCCGCGGTCTATTGGGTGCATCGCCGCTGGCCGCTCAACGGACCGCCGATCGATCTTTTGGCGCATGCGGTAGCGATCGTGCCGTTCAGCATTGTCCGCTACGCTCGGCATGGCGGCGCTGAGGTTGCTGTGGTTCGCCGGCATCCTTGGCGAGACCTACAAATTTCCCCTCACGCTCGACCGGTTGGGCTACGAGTTCGCCAAGGACATCCTGACCTACGGTATGTTGAGCGCCGGAGTCGTGGCCTTCCGCTATCTCCTGCAGCGCTCTTCCGAGCACACCGCCGGCCGCCACCGCACCGCCCTCGACCGGGACGCGGCCCGAACGCTTCGCCGTGCGCAAGCGCGGCGGCAGCGAGGTCATGGTCGAGGTGGCCGACATCGACTGGATCGAGGCGGCAGGCAACTACGCCATCCTGCATGTCGGCGGCGAGACCTTCGAGATCCGCTCGTCCTTGGCCAAGCTCGAAGGTGAGCTCGATCCCCAGGCGCTTCGTCAGGAGTCCATAAGTCCCATGTGGTGAACATCGCCCGGGTGGCCGAAGTGACCCCTGGGTGAGCGGCGACTGGCGCATCCGCCTGCAGGACGGGGCCGAGGTCAATCTCAGCCGGCGCTACCGCCAGCGCTTCGAGGCCTTGGCACCCGTTCGGAGTTGACCGCTCGAAGTTGACCGTCCGCCGCTGACCGGTTGTCCCCGGGGCGTCGCCGGTCGTCCCACGCTGCTTGCCGGTCGTCACAATTCTTCATCACATCAGGGCCTTGGGCAGTACGGGTCGGCTCGCCGAGAACGTCCCGGAGGATGCCATGCAAAGACGCCATCTGCTCAAATTGACCGGAGGCCTGCCGCTCATGTCGACCGCCTATGCCCAGACCGCCAAGCCCGCCTTCCGCCGTGTCCGCCCCAGCGATCCCGGCTGGCCGTCGGCCGCCCACTGGCAGGAACTGAGCGCCAGGGTCGGCGGCCGTCTGGTGCGGGTGGAGTCCCCTGTGCAGGCCTGCGCCGCCGCACCCACCAGCACCGACTGCGCCGCCGTCTTCAAGGGCCTGAAGAATCCCTATTACATCCCGCGATCACGTGGCGCTTACCCAGACCAGCGGCTGGGCCGGTGCGTGGGTGTCGGCGCCGAGTGTCTGGGCGGTCGCCGCCAAGAGCGCCGCCGATGTCGCCGCCGGCGTCAATTTCGCCCGCGAGCACGGGCTGCGCCTGGTCGTGAAGGGCGGCGGCCACAGCTACCAGGGCACGTCGAACGCGGCCGATTCGCTGCTGGTCTGGACGCGCGCGATGGACGGCGATCGCGCTGCACGACGCCTTCGTCGGCGCAGGCTGCGCGACGGCCGCGCCGCAGCGTGCGGTGTCGGTCGGCGCCGGCGCGCTCTGGCGCGATGCCTACGACGCGGTCGACCAAGGCCGGCCGCTACGTGCAGGGCGGCGGCTGTCATCACGGTCGGCGTCGCGGGCCTGGTCCAGAGCGGCGGCTTCGGCAGCTTCTCCAAGCGCTTTGGCCTCGCGTCGCGGCGAGCCTGCTCGAGGCCGAGGTCGTGACCGCCGACGGCGAGGTGCTGCATCGCCAATGCCTGCAGCAACCCCGACCTGTTCTGGGGCCTGAAGGGCGGCGGCGGCGGCAGCCTCGGCGTGGTCACCCGGCTGACCTTGCGCACGCGCGACGTTGCCGGAAATGGTGGAGCAGCCTTCATCGTCGTGAAGGCCTCGTCGGACGCGGCCTTCCGGCGGCTGATCGAGCGCTTCGTCGCCTTCTACCGCGACAGCCTGTTCAATCCCGCACTGGGGCGAACAGGTCAAGTTCCATCCCAACAACGCGCTGGAGATCGCGATGGTGTTCCAGGGCACCGACCAGAAGACGGCTGAGGCGACGTGGAAGCCGTTCGTCGACTGGGTGGCGGCGACGCCCGCCGATTTCACCAACGTCATCCCGCCCACGATCGTCGGGGTGCCGGCCCGCTTCTTCTGGGATCCCGTCTTCCTGAAGAAGAACGCGCCTGATGTGGTCATGTCGGACGACCGGCCGGACGCGCCGGTCGAGAACATCTTCTGGAGCGGCAATCTCAACGAAGCCGGCTGGCTGCTGCACGCCTACGAATCGACCTGGATGCCGGCGTCGCTGCTACAGCCCGGGCGGCAGCGGCGAGCTCGCCGAGGCGCTGTTCGCGAGCCTCGCGCCAATGGACGCAGTCGCTGCACTTCAACAAGGGACTGGCCGGCGCGCCGGCGGAGGCGATCGCCGCTGCCCGCGACACGGCGACCAATCCGGCGGCGGCCGAAGCCTTCGCGCTCGCCATCACCGCGTCCTCGAGCCCGCCGGCCTTTCCGGCATCGCCGGCCACGAACCCGATCCTGGCGAAGGCGCGCGCCAGCGCCCAGAAGAGCGCGGGCCGCGATGGCCGAGCTGCGCAAGCTTGTGCCCGAACCGGGCGCCTACGTCTCTGAGATCGAACTACTTCGAGGAGAATTGGCAGCGCGCCTTCTGGGGCGCCAACTATCCACGGCTGCGTGCGGTGAAGGCCAAGTACGATCCGGACGGATTGTTCTTCGTCCACCACGGCGTCGGCAGCGAGGACTGGAGCCCCGACGGATTCACCCGGACGGGCTGAGGCGTCGCTTGGGATTGACGGCCGCGTAGAGCAACAGGACGCGGCCGTCGTCGCGCACCAGCTGCGCGCTCGCGGATCATGCCGAACTTTCCGAGCGAGCGCTGGCCAGCAAGGTTGTCCGGCCGCGTGATGGCGATCACGCGGTTAAGTCCGACGACGTCGAAGGCAAAAGCGACTGGCGGCGCGGCTAAGCTCGGGCCCGTAGCCCCCTGCCCTGAGCCTCGGGCGTGAAAGCGGCCCGCAGCGCCACGCCGTGCTCGCCATGCACGCGCAGGCCACCCAGCCCGACCAGCTGTCCGCTGGCGCGTTCGGTGGCGGTCCACGAACCGAAGCCCAGCGCCGGCCATTCGGCCGCGTAGTCGGCCACCATCGCGTCGCTCTCGGCCCGCGTCAGCACGCCGTGCTGGAGCAGGTTCATCACCCGGGCATCGGCATGCAGAACGGCCAGGCGATCGGCATCGTCCAGGGTGATCGGCCGAAGCAGCAAACGCTCGGTGATGACGGTGCGGTGGTCCAAGTACGCGGTCCTTGCCCGGTTTGACGGGCGGTCTATACAATGACCATCAGGGCGGCCGACAAGGAGGATTTCATGGCAACCGATATCGTCATCGCTAGCGCAGCGCGCACGCCCGTGGGCTCCGTTCAACGGCGCGTTCGGCGCCGTCCCGGCGCACGACCTCGGCAAGGTCGCGATCAACGGGGCGCTGGAGCGCGCCAAGGTCAAGCCCGAGGAAGTCGACGAAGTGATCACTGGGCCAGATCCTGAGCGCCGGTCAGGGCCAGAACCCGGCGCGCCAGGCCGCGGTCAATTCCGGCATTCCGGTCGAGAAGACCGCGCTTGGCATCAACCAGCTCTGCGGCTCGGGCCTGCGCGCCGTCGCCTTCGGCTGGCAGGCGATCCGCAACGGCGACGCCTCGATCATGGTGGTCGGCGGCCAGGAGAGCATGAGCCAGGCGCCGCACGCCGCGCATCTGCGCGACGGCACCAAGATGGGCGAGCTCAAGATGGTCGACACCATGCTCAAGGACGGCCTGTGGGACGCCTTCCACGGCTATCACATGGGCAACACCGCCGAGAACGTGGCGCAGAAATGCCAGATCACCCGCGCCGAGCAGGACGCCTTCGCGGCCTCCTCGCAGAACAAGGCCGAGGCGGCGCAGAAGAGCCGGCCGCTTCAAGGACGAGATCGTCCCGGTCACGGTCGAAGACCCGCAAGGGCGACGTCGTGGTCGACACCGACGAGTTCCCGCGCCACGGCACGACCGTCGAGGCGCTCGGCCAAGCTGCGTCCGGCCTTCACCAAGGAAGGCGGCTCGGTCACCGCCGGCAATGCCTCGGGCATCAATGACGGCGCTGCCGCCGCTGGTGCTGATGAGCGCCGACGAGGCCGAAGAAGCGCGGCGTCAAGCCGCTGGCCAAGATCGTCTCGTGGGCGACCACGGGCGTCGATCCGGCGATCATGGGCATCGGCCCGGTCACCGCCTCGCAGGCTGCGCTCAAGAAGGCCGGCTGGACGGTGAAGGATCTCGACCTGGTCGAGGCCAACGAAGCCTTCGCCGCCCAGGCCGTGCGCGGTCGGCAAGGAGCTCGGCCTCGATCCCGACAAGCTGAACGTCAATGGCGGCGCGATCGCGCTCGGCCATCCGATCGGCGCCTCGGGCGCGCGCGTGCTGACCACGCTGCTTTATGAAATGCAGAAGCGCGACGCCAAGAAGGGCCTCGCCACGCTCTGCATCGGCGGCGGCATGGGCATCGCCATGTGCGTGCAGCGCGACTGATGGACTATCGGCCGATCAATTTCGGGCAGAAGTTCGGGTTGCTGAGCGAGCAGTGGCAACCCAGGGTCATCGCCGAGTTGAACGACTATCAGTTCAAGGTCGTCGTCAAGCTGCAGGGCGACTTCGTCTGGCATTCCCACAAGGATACCGACGAGGCCTTCGTCGTGATCGAAGGCGAGCTGCGCATCGACTTCCGTGACGGCGCGGTCCGGCTATCGGCGGGAGAGATGTTCGTCGTGCCCAAGGGTGTCGAGCACAAGCCTAGTGCCGATGCGCGAGGTGCAGGGTGCTGCTCGATCGAGCCGCGCGGCGTGCCCAACACCGGCGACCAGGGCGGCGAGCGGACGGCCAGCGAACGACGTCTGGATTTGATCGGCCTGCAGGTCGAGGACGCCGAGGCCCGGATGATCGGCCGGGCGCTGGCCAGGCGCAGGCCAATGGAACTTGCGTTGCGACGTCGCGATCGGCAGATCGTTGATGCGAGGCGAAGCGCTGTCGCATCAGCCCGCGCTCGTCGAACTCCCAGTTCTCGTTGCCGTAGGAGCGGAACCAGTTGCCGGCATCGTCGTGCCATTCGTAGGCGAAGCGCACCGCGATGCGGTTGCCGCCGAAGGCCCACAGCTCCTTGATGAGGCGGTAGTCGAGCTCGCTTCGCCCACTTGCGGGTCGAGGAACGCGCTGATCGGCGTCGCGGCCCTGCAAGAACTCGCGCGCGATTGCGCCAGCGGCTGTCGTCGCGTGTAGGCGAGCGACACGCGCTGCGGGATCGCGGCTGTTCCAGGCGTCTGGCGGCGCGCGCCTTGAGTGCGGCCGCTTCTGACAGTGAAGGGCGGCAGGGCGGCGCGGCATCGGTCATGCCGTCGTTGTAGCAATACCGGGCGGCTGCCGGATAGAGAGGCCGGACTCGAGCTCCTAGGTTCGTTCCAACGTAAGGAACCCCGAGTTTGCCATGGCTCGATCCAAGGACGATCTGCTGCCGCCGACCTTCAATCGGCTGGCCTGGTCCAATCTCGCCGCGCAATCGGCCGAACAGGTGGCGCTGGCCGCCGCTCCCATCGTCGCCGTGCTCCGCTGGGCGCGGGCGAGGGTCAGACCGGCCTGCTGCAGACGGCGCTGACCCTGCCCTTCGTGCTGTTCCGCCATTCCCGCCGGGTTGTTGGCTGACCGTCTGTCGCGTCGCTGGCTGATGGCAGGTGCCGAGTGCGCTGCGCGATGGCGCTGCCCGTCATCCTGGCCCTGATCTGGTTCGGCTGGCTCACGCGCCGCCGCCGCTGGCCTTCATAGCTTCTCGCCGTGGCGGGCACCGTGGCTCTCGCAGCGTGGCGACTCCGTCGCTGGTGCCCCTCGCTTGCCGCCGCGGATCGCCAGCCCGCCGCCAACGCGCGTCATCGAATTGGCCCGGCACCGCGGCCTTTGCCTCGGTCCGGCATTGGCGGCTTGCTGGTGGGATGGATCGGCGCCGGTCCGGCTTTCGGCTTTGCGCTCCGGCACTGTCGGTCATCGCGGTCAGCTGCTGGCCGGCATCTTCGAGCCGGCGCGGGCGGCCGTTGCCAAGCGCAATCCGCTGCAGGACATGAAGGAAGGCGCCGCCTTCGTCTTCCACCATGCCCTGCTGCGGCCGGTCTTCATCACCCAGTTCATCTTCAACACCGCGTCGTTTCTTATCCTGGCGGTGTTCGTGCCCTATGCCGTGCGCCATCTGGGACTCTCAGCGTCGGGCGGGCACCACGCTCGCCATGTACGGCGTCGGCATGGTCGTCGGTGCCCTGGTGGCGACGCGCGTGATGCGCCGACGCCTTCGGCAGCGTGATCGGCCTGGGACCGCGACGGGCTTTATGGCAGCGGGCGTCATGGCGCTGACGACGGTCTGGCCGGACGCCGCTTCTGGCGGGCTTGAGTTTCTTCCGTTGGTGCCGGCCCGATCCTTTGGGTGATCAAGCAACGCGTAACTGAACGAAGCATAC
>ERZ1370068.9679-contig-8439_pt1 | contig 12608 bp, 12 predicted proteins | sample MGYA00561227_ERZ1370068 | MGnify/ENA primary metagenome ERZ1370068 (study PRJEB38410, sample SAMEA6850437) | metagenome | study: Metagenomic assessment of the ecological functions of the soil: analysis of the soil microbiota associated with the...
CGGCAATATTTCCACGGCAAGCGCGCCCGCGCTGTGATGGAGTTAGAGCGTTTTCGAGCGAAGTGGGTACCGGTTCGCGTGAAGAAAACTGCGTCAAAGATACAAACTCAGAGGCTGGGCTCTGATCCAATCAGAACCCAGCCTCTTGGACAGGAGTAATTGATGGAAACGCGGGCGAACTATGTCCTGATCCGGAGCCTTCACGCTGGCAGTGATCGCAGCTGCCTTCGGCTTCGTGCTCTGGTTCCAGAGCCTGCATACGACGAAGCAGCGCAGCCGCTCCGGTGATCTTCGGAAGGCCCGGCGACCGGCCTGCGCAATGGCGGCAGCGTCAATTTTAACGGTATCCGGGTAGGTGAAGTGGTCCGCGTGAAGCTGGACAACCCGCGTCGCGTCGTCGCACTCGCCATGGTCGAGAACAACGCGCCGATCCGCAAGGACACCTTGGTCGGCCTCGAATTCCAGGGGCTGACCGGCGTGGCGGCGATCTCGCTCAAGGGCGGCGAGGAGGCCGCACCCGCCGTGCCGCTGGACGAGGATGGCGTCCCGGTGCTGACCGCCGACCCGAGCGCGTTGCAGGACGTCACCGAGGCGATCCGCGGCACGCTTCAGAACGTCAACCGGATCGTGGCCGACAACCAGGAATCGGTGAAGAATTCGCTGCGGAATCTGGAAACCTTTACCGCGGCGCTGGCGCGTAATTCCGAGAAGATCGACAACGTCATGCTCAAGGTCGACGGCGTGATGGGCAAGGCCGACAATCCTCATGCTCGGACTCAATACCATTGCGGGCGGCAATGCCGGAGGTGAGTTGAACCTGATGGTGAAATCGATCCGCGAACTTGCGGACGATTTCGACAAGCGCTCGGGCCGCGCTGATCGCCGATGGCCGCCGCACGCCTGGCGACATCAGCCGCGCCGTGAACAATTTCGACCGCAATCCGAGCCGGGTGATATTCGGCGGCAGCAACAACGCCGCGCCGGCGGCGGAAGCCACGCCGCCACCGCCCAGGCCGGCCGCCGCGCCTCCCGCCAGGCCGACGGCTGCGCCGAGCGGGCAGAAGCGGCAGTAGGTAATGGGCGAGATGGGAATAGCAAGTAGCGCGAGATAGTTATCTCGCCCCGGGCCGGATGTCGTGAATAGCTCAAAACAAAACGGAGGCCGTGAGGCCTCCATTCTATTCGCTACTCGCAATTCGCTATTTCACCGTTATCCGAGCCGTCCCGCCGCATGCGCGAGCAGGGTGTAGACGAGGCCAGTCTCCGAGGTCAGGTGGCCGCGCAGCGCCTGCGGACCGCGATCCTCGCGGGCGACCTCGTCGAGCAGGCGCTCGAACTCGGCGATGTAGCGATCGACTGTCTGCTTGAAGCCGCGGTCGGCGCGGTATTTGCGGGCGACTTCGTCAAACGCCTTCTGGCCGGCCGGCGTATAGAGCCGCTTGGTGAAGGCCTTGCTCTCGCCGCGCTGATAGCGATCCCACATCTCGGCGGCGAGATTACGATCCATCAGCCGGCCGATGTCGAGCGACAGCGACTCCAGCGGGTTGGCGGGGCCTTGCGGCGCGCGGGGCGCGGGGCCTCGCGTCCACCAGGGCCGCCGGCGTCGGTGCGGTTGAGCAGGTCGGACAGCCATCCGTCGCGTCCGCCGTCCTGGCTCGCCGGGCTGACCGGCGGCGCTTCGGTGCGACGCGACGACGGCATGCCGAGGTCGGGCGGCGGTAGCGTCGACGCGCTGCCGGTGTCGCGCATGCGCACGTCGTTGCGCCCGCCGGCGGTTGCCATCACGGGCTCTTCCTGGCGCTGCACGCTCGCACGGCCCGTCGTCATGACGTCGAGGCCGCGACCATGATGGGCGACGATCCGGTTGAGTTCGGCCAGCGCCTCGATCTGGTCGACGATCACCTTGCGCATCTGCGCGGTGTTGTCGGCGGCCTCCTGCGGCATTTCCAGCACGCCGCGGCGCAGCTCGTTGCGGGTGGCTTCGAGCTCGTGATGCATCTCGGAGGCCATCTGCTTCATGGCCTGCACCATGGCGCCGAACTTCTCGGTCGACTGCCTGAACATCGCATCCGTTTCCTGGGTGCTCTGCTGGTACAGTTCGCTCATGGCGTCATGGGTCTGGCGGCGCTCCTCTTCGGCCGCGACCGTGACCGCCTCGAACTGGCGGCTGATGGCGGCGGATCCTGCACCTGCGGTTTCCGCCACGACGCGGGCGATGTCGCGGGCGCGTTCCTCGGCGGCAGCCAGCGATTCATCGAGCAGGCCGGTGAAGCGCGACAGCCGCTGATCGAGGTCGGTGGTGCGCAGATCGATGGTGGTTACCAGCGATTCCAGCTGCGATTTGCGCTCGGCGACGGAGAGTCGTGGTGGCGGTTGGCCTGTTCGACCACGGCTGCGGCCTCGACCAGGGCCTTGCCATGGGTTTCGAACTCGCTCGACAGCGAGCCGAGGCCCTCCAGCGCCTTTGCGGTTTTGGCGTTGAAGACGGTCAGCTGGTCTTCCAGCGTCTGGGTGGCGACGCCGTTGCGCGAGGTGACGTCGTTCATGGCGGACACGAAGTCGGCCACGCGGGTCACTAGCGCACGCTCCAGCGAGTTGAGGTTGTCGTGGGCGCCGGTCAGGACTTCCTGCAGCAGGATGTTGCCCTCGCGCAGCCGCTCGAACAGGGCGACCGTGTCGGTGCGCAGGATCTTGCTGGTCTCCTGCATTTCGGTGACGGCCGCGATCGAGACCTGACGCGACTGGTCGATGGCCGAACGCGAGGCCTGATCGAGGTCCTTCAGCGACTTGGCGACCGCGCCGGTCGCGAGATCGCCGGCCGAGGTGATCGTGCGTGCGACCTCCGAACCATGGGTCGCCATCGATTGCTGGAACGCCTGGCCGCGTGTTTCGATCGCCTTCAGCGAGTCGGCGGTGACGCGGTCGAGTTCGGTCGTGAGCTGGGTGGTCTTGGCGCCGAGCGCCTCGACCAGCGAACCGCGGCGGCTGTCCACGATCTGCGCCAGACGATCGGTCTGCTGCTGAACGTAGGTCACGATCTCGTCGGTCTTGCCGGTCATCGTCGAGCCGAAATTGCTGCTGGCGGCGAGCACCGAGCGCTCGATATCGGCGGAGGTGGATTTGACCTTGGAACTGACTTCGTTCGATGCGGCAACCAGCGCGCTCTGCGCGTTCTGCGCCGTGGTCTGGATGTTGTCGGTGGTGTTGGCGGTGACCGCACCGAGCGACCGCTCGATATCGGCGGCGATCGCCTTGATCTGGGTCGCCGCGTCGGCCGAGGTCGTGGTCAGCGAGTTCTGCGCTTCGCGCGCGCTGCCCAGGATCGAGGCGGCGGTGTCGGCGCCGACGGCGCTGAGCGTGCGCTCGACGTCGATCGCCAGCGACTTGACTTGGTTGACCGCTTCCGAGGACGCGGTGAGCAGCGTGCTGTGGGCGTCGCGGGCGCCCGCCGTGATCGACTCGGCGGTGGCATTGCCGGCCATCGACAGCGAGCGCTGGATGTCGGCCGCCAATGTCGTGACCTTGGTCGCGGCATCCGAGGACGCCGCGACGAGGGTGTTCTGGGCTTCGCGCGCACCCGAAGTGATAGCCTCGGCGGTGGCGGTACCGGCAGCCGACAGCGACCGTTCGACGTCGGCAGCGAGCGACTTGACCTGGCTGGCCGCATCCGCGGACGCGTTGATCAGGGTGTTCTGGGCATCACGCGCACCCGCGGTGATGGCCTCGGCGGTGGCGGTACCGGCAGTCGACAGCGACCGTTCGACGTCGGCAGCGAGCGACTTGACCTGGCTGGCCGCATCCGCGGACGCGTTGATCAGGGCGTTCTGGGCATCACGCGCACCCGCGGTGATGGCCTCGGCGGTGGCGGTGCCGGCGATCGACAGCGACCGCTGTACGTCGGCGGCGAGCGAGCTGACCTGGTTGGTTGCCTCCGTGGAGGCTGCGACCAGCGTGGTCTGGGCTTCGCGGGCGCTTGTGGTGACGGCCTCTGCGGTAGCGGTGCCTGCGATCGACAGCGACCGTTCGACATCGGCGGCGAGCGACTTGACCTGGCTTGCCGCATCCGAGGACGCCGTGACCAGCGTGGTCTGGGCCTCGCGGGCGCCGGACAGAACCGACGCAGCGGTGGCGCTGCCAGCGGCCGAGAGCGTGCGCTCGACGTCGGCGGCCAGCGCCATGATCTGGGCAGCGGCATCGGTCGAAGCCGACACCAGCGTGGTCTGGGCCTCGCGGGCGCTGGTGAGGATGGAGTTGGCGGCGCCGGTGCCGACGGCGGTCAGCGAGTTCTCAACCTCGGACGAGGTCAGTTTGAGCTGGGCGCCGACTTCGGACGAAACCGTGAGCAGCGCCTGTTGCGCGGTGCGCGCGCCGGTCTGGATCGGTTTCGCTGGTATTGACCACGAGGTTGGTGATCGAGCGCTCCGCGTCCTCGACATGCGACCGGATCCCCGAGGACAACAATTCCGCACGCGCCATGAGGTCGTCGCTGACTTGACGGCCGCTGCTTTCGATACGGCCTGCCACGGCTTCGACGCGCGAGCCGAGCAGGTCCTCGAACTGCGCGACCCGCATGTCGATGTCGGTCGCGATGGCGCCGACCCGGGTCTCGATACCCTGGTGGATTTCCTGGAACCGCGCCTGGATGGTGTCGGTGAGGTGGGCGCTGCGGCCATCGATGGTTTCGGTGACGTTGGAGATACGATGATCGACCGCCGCGATCGCCTGAGCGGTGCCGTCGGTCAGTGTCGAAGTGAGGAGGCCGAGCCGCGAGTCGATCGAGGAGATCGCCTGCGCCGCGCCCTCGGTCAGCGAGGTCGCCAGCGTGCCGAGGCGGCCCTCGATGGTCTCGGTGACGGATTTTGCGCGGGTATCGAAGGTCTGCTCCAGCGATTTCAGTCGGCCGTCGATGGTGTCGGTAACGGACGTTGCGCGGGAATCAAAAGTCTGTTCCAGCGCCTTCAGGCGGCCGTCGACGGTCTCGTCGAACGACTTGATTTTGCTGTCGAGCGAGGTGTCGAGATGGCTGACGCGGTTCCGAGCGTGGTTTCGAACTGCAGCAGGCGCTGATCCAGCGAGGCGGTGATCTCGCCGCTGTTCGAGGTCAGGCGGGTGTCGAACGTATCGACATAGTTCTTCAGGCTGTCGGCGATGTCTTGCGTCCGCTGGCCCATGCGCTCGACGATCTCGCCACCGAAGGTTTTGACGGTGCGATCGAATTCCGAGATGTGGCGGGTGATCAGGGCGCCGAGCGTGCCGCTGTCGCGGGCGAATCTCTCCACCAGTTCGCTGCCCTGATGCTTCACCAGTTCGTCGAACGCGCTCATCTGCAAGGAAAGGCTGTCGTGCGCGGTCTCGGTCTGGCTGATGACCTTGGCCACCAGCGTGTTGACGGTCACATCGAGCGCGTCACTGGCCTTGTCGCCGGAGGTCATGATGCGGGTGGCGAGACGGTTGCCGGCCTCGTCGATCTTGCTGACGAGATCGCCGCTGCGCAGTTCGAGCTCGAGCAGCAGCGAGTCGCTGGAATTCTTCAGCGAGTCGTGAACCTGTTCGGTGCGATCGGAAATCCCGTCGACGATGGTCGACGAGCGCTGCTCGAACTCGCCGGTGATGCGGTCGACGCGTTCGTTCAGCATCTCGTGGACGCGATCGGCCAGATCGACGAACTCGTCATGGACGTGGCCGGTCTTGAAGTTGAGGCTGGTGGTCAGCCGCTCGCTGGCGTCGAGCACGGCGCGGGTGGTCTCGGCGCTGGCCTCCTCGAGGCGGTCGAGCAGGTCGCCGCCGCGCTCGCCGAGCGCCAGGATCATGTTGTCGCCGGCATGGCTGAGCGCGGTGGTGATGTGGGCGCCGCGTTCTTCCAGCGCGCCGGTGATGCTTTTCGCGACTTCGTCGACGCGCGAGGCGATCGCGTCCGAGATCAGCGCGATGTCGTGGCGCAGGTCGATCTGCACGCCGGAAATGGCGCTGCGAACCTGCTCGGCCTGGCCGACCAGATTATCGCGCTGATGGGCGATGTCCTGCAGCAGCGCGCGAATGCGCACTTCGTTGTCGGTATAGGCGCGCTCCAGCGCTGCGACTTCGTTGGCCACCAGGGTTTCCAGTTCGCCGGCGCGCGCGATCGCGCGTTCGACGCCGTCGCCCATCGCCGCGACCTCGCGGCGGATCGCCTGACCGACGGTGACCATCGAGTCGGAGGCAGCAGCTTCGGGTTCGGAGAAGCGGATCGCGACCTGCGCCATCGATTGCGCGATCATGCGCATTTCCTGGCCGCGCCAGGCAAGGCTTGCGAGGAAATAGAACAACAGCACCGGCGCAAAGAACAGCGCCGCAAGGCCGCCGAGCACCAGCACGCCGCCGCTCTGTCCGATCGCGGCCTGCAGCGCGGGCAGGAAGCTGACGGTCAGCAGGCCGCAGCCGACCAGCCAGACGCGCGCCGAACACGGTGGCAAGCGTATAGACGCCGCGGGCGGGACGGCCCTTCTGGATTGCCTGCAGGATCTGGCCGATGGTTTCGCGATCGTCATTGGCGGCGCGGCGGGGCGCGCGCGGCTCGTCGATGGAATCGAAATCCGGGCGGTCCGTGTTCGGGCGCGTATCAAACGGTGTTTCGGAGTAGGCCGGAGCTGCGGACTGCGTGGTGGGGGCGCAACGTCGTTGCCGATCGAATTCCGGCTGGGATCGACGGTCGCGTCGCTGATGTTCAGCGCCTCCTGAATGGCGGAGAGCGCGACTTCGGTGGGATCTTTGACCTTCTTGGGATTGTTCGCCATCAGTCTGAGCCCTCTTACTTTTTACGCAGCCGGCCGGTCCTGCAAACGTCCCCGCAAGTCGAAGCCGGAGTCTTATCCCCGCGCGGACGCAAAGCGCGCCCGTCGGCGGCTTGTCCGCTAGCATCCGCAAACATCCTATTGGTTGAGCGATGCGAATGAAATGGCCGCGATTAAGACATTCTTAATCATCGTTAACAGCTTTGTGGCTTAAGGCCTTACGGACACTCGAAATTTGTGTAGGAGATCGCCGATTGGGGCAACTCCTCGTCAAAAACAAGGCGAAGTTGCGGCAAATCCGGCAAACGTGCCATTAACCGGTTTCGTGATTGGCTGACCAACAGCCCCGCCGCAAAACGGTGCGGCAGGAGATCCGGGTTAGGCCATGCCGCTTCATCTCGAACGGATTGAATGGATGCCATCGCCGCCGCTCGCTCCCGATGACTGCCCGATCGACTTCGAACACCTCAAACGCATGACGCTTGGCGATGCCGGCCTCGAGCACGAGGTGCTGGCGATGTTCGCGGCCCAATCTGCCAAATTGATCGGCACGCTTGCCACTTTGCCGGCGGATGCGCCAGCGCTGGCGCATACGCTGAAAGGCTCAGCCCGCGCGATCGGCGCCTTCGGTGTCGCGGATGCCGCCGCCCGGCTGGAGGCGGTTCTCGCTGGCGGCGCTGATCCGTCCGGCCTGCTCGCCGAGCTCGGCGAAGCGGTCGTACTGGCGCGGACAGCAATCGAGGCAATCCTGCGCCGCTCCTGAGCGGGAAGGCGCCGGAAGCCGCGAAAGTCCCGCCAAAAATGCCCGCTCAGGTTTTCGCCCCGAGCGCTGGCGCTGTGCGGATCGACCCGTTATAGGACTGCCGGGGACCATCTTCCGTATTCCGGCAGCACGAGCGATCATGGCCAAAATTCACTTTGTCGACCATTCCGGCGAGAAACGAACCATCGAAGTCGAAAACGGCGCGACCGTGATGGAAGCCGCGATCCGCAACGCCATTCCGGGCATCGAGGCGGAATGCGGCGGCGCCTGCGCCTGCGCGACCTGCCACGTCTATGTCGATGAAACCTGGCGCGAGAAGGTTGGCGCGCCGACGCCGATGGAAGAGGACATGCTGGATTTCGGCTTCGACGTGCGACCGAATTCGCGGCTGTCGTGCCAGATCAAGGTGAGCGACGAGCTCGACGGCCTCGTGGTGTCGACGCCGGAACGGCAGGCCTGAGCAGCTTAACTTTCGTCGGGTCTACGCCGCGACGAATCCAGCGCTGGAATTTTCGCGATGATTTCCTCGGTCAGCGGTGTTGGATTGCGGGTGGCTTCGTCGAGCAGCACCGATACCGATTGCGCCGAGGCGACGCATTTGCCTTCGGAAAATACCACCTGATCGAAGGTGACCGACGTCCGGCCGAATTTCACGACGCCCAAGCCCCATCTCGATCGTGCCCGGCCAGCGCAGCTCGGCGCGGAAATGCATGTCGAGCCGGACCATGATCCAGGTGACGCCGTCCGGCATCAGCCCGTAGCTGCGGTCCTTCATCAGCGTGACGCGGCCGGTCTCGAAATAGGTCGCATAGACCGCGTTGTTGACGTGCTGGTTGGGATCGAGGTCGGCGAAGCGCACATTGTCCGACAGGCGATAGGGAAAATCCTCCAGGCGCGGGGTCACGTCGGGACGCAGGGGGCATTCACGGCGGCCATCTCCGAAAATCTCACTCCCTTACAGCCTAACTTGTCGAATGGCGGCAAGGGGTTGCGGGCGGAACTGGCCGCCATATTATGGCTTTCCTGTTCCACCGCCGTTGGCTAGACAGGCGCTGCACCAGAAGCGCCGCCGGCTGCCGGCGCGGTCCAACCGAAAAGAAGCTGAGATGAGCGAAGCGATCAAAACCGACGTGCTGATTATTGGCGCGGGTCCGTGCGGACTGTTCGCCGTGTTCGAACTGGGCCTGTTGGACATGAAGGCGCATCTGGTCGACATCCTCGACAAGATCGGCGGCCAGTGCGCCGAACTCTATCCGGAAAAACCGATCTACGACATTCCCGGCATTCCCTTCGTCACCGGCCATGGCCTCACCGAGGCGCTGATGGAGCAGATCAAGCCGTTCCACCCGACCTTCCATCTCAACGAGATGGTGGAGACGATCGAGAAGATCGGCGATCCCGGCTTTCGCGTGACGACCGACGCCGGCCAGGTGTTCGAGTGCAAGGTGGTGGTGATCTCCGCGGGCGGCGGCTCGTTCCAGCCGAAGCGGCCGCCGGTGCCGGGCATCGAGGCCTATGAAGGCACCTCGGTGTTCTACGCCGTGCGCAAGATGGAGCAATTCCGCGACAAGAATATCCTGATCGTCGGCGGCGGCGATTCCGCGCTCGACTGGACGCTCAACCTGCATCCGATCGCCAAGCGCGTGACGCTGCTGCACCGGCGCGACGATTTCCGCGCCGCGCCCCACAGCGTCGAGCAGATGCGCGCACTCGTCGCTGCCGGCAAGATGGATTTGAAGATCGGTCAGATCACCTCGCTGGAAGGCGAGGGCGGCAAGCTCTCCGGCGCGTTGATGAAGGGCAATGACAACGCGGTTTCGAAGATCGACTGCAATACCATGCTGCCGTTCTTCGGACTGACCATGAAGCTGGGGCCGGTGGCGAACTGGGGCGTTGCGCTCGAGAACAATCTGGTGCCGGTCGAGACCGCAGCGTTCGAGACCAATATCTCCGGCATCTTTGCGATCGGCGACATCAACACCTATCCCGGCAAGCTGAAGCTGATCTTGAGCGGATTCCACGAGGGCGCGCTGATGGCGCAGAAGGCGCACCGCTACGTCTATCCCGACAAGCGGCTGGTGTTCCAGTACACGACCTCGTCGTCGAGCCTGCAGAAGAAGCTCGGGGTCAACTGATTCCAACCAGAATATGACCGCAGGGCTGCGGCACGTCCGCCGCGGTCCGGCGATCGCCGTTGCGACCACTGGAACCGTCCGCGAAATGGCCTTAGTCTGCGGCCATTCATTTTGTGGATTAGAGTCAGGTGACGACGATGCGAAATGCACTATCCGGATTCCGACTGATGCTGCCGATCGCGATCGGGCTGGTGTTCTCTGCAACGCTTGCGGCGCAGGCGCAGGAGCCATCGGCCGCGGGGCTGTGGCAGAAGATCGAGGAAGGCAAAACGGTGGGCTGGTTTCTTTTCGTTGATCACGATGGAATTCTTCGAAGGCGTGATCGCCAAGACGTTTCCGAGGCCGGGTGACGATCCCGAACGAGATTTGCAGCAAATGCACCGATGATCGCAAGAATGCACCCTTGCTCGGATTGTCACTTCATCCGCGACATGAAGCGTGACGGACTGAAATATGAGAATGGCAACGTTCTCGATCCGCGCGACGGCAAGATCTACAAGGCAAAGATGACCGTTAGTGCCGACGGCCAGTCGCTGACCATGCGCGGCTATCTGGGCATCGCCTTGTTCGGCAAGGATGAGACCTGGTCCCGCTTGCCGGACACCGCGATCGCACAGCTGGACCCCGGCGTTATTGCGAAATATCTGCCGGCGCAGGCGGCGGCGATGAAGCCTGCCGCGAAACCGCCGGTGGCAGCGAAGAAGACCACCGCGCCGGCGCCGGCACCGGCACGATAGCGCAGTACTTTACCGGCCAGTTCGAGCAAGATCGGCGACTATCGTTCTGTTCACGCTGATGAGTGCGCGTTTGTTCACGGGGTTTCTAGCGGACAGCTGGTGGCATGGAAGACCGCCGCGAACCGCCAACAGGATCCGCCGGCCTGCGGGAAGCCGCGACCACGGCGCGTGCGCTTGCGCTGGAAATTGACGCGATCCCAGCAACCCCGATGGATTCGAGTTGGTCTTCAAGGCGGCCGTCGACAAGGGCGCCAATAGCGTCGCTGCGTTTGCATCGCCGTTTTTCAGCTTCAATCGCAATATCGGGCCCGCTTAAATCGGGCGCATGAGCTATAGAATTCATTACTATAGCTCGATTTTTCCTGTATTATGAGCTATAGAAGAGGTGCCTATAACTCATGAGCTGGAACTGGGAAAAGCCGGATTGGCCGAATTTCGCATATGATTCAACGGCTTTGGAGCCGCTGGAAAAGCGGTTTCTGCTCCGGTCCGGAGAATTCATTGGCGCTTTCAAGCATATCGGGGCCGATGATCAGGATACCCTCAAAATCGAGCTTATCAGCGACGAGGCCGTGAAAACCTCTGAAATCGAGGGCGAGATACTCAACCGCGACAGCGTTCAATCGTCACTGCGCCATCAGCTTGGGTTGGGAGCAGAAAGGCCGGGCATTACGCCGGCTGAGCGTGGCATCGCGAAAATGATGGTCGATCTCTACCGCAGCTTTGCGGGCGCACTTACCCACAAGACGATGTTCGACTGGCACCGCATGTTGCTGAGCGGCGATACATCCATCCAGGTGATTGGCGGCTACCGGAGGCGCACGGATGCCATGCAAGTCGTCTCCGGCCCGGTTCATAAACCCACGGTGCATTTCGAGGCTCCGCCGTCCAGCCGCGTGCCCGACGAGATGAAGCAGTTCGTCACATGGTTCAACGATACTGCCCCCGGAGGCAAGACTCCGTTGTCGCCACTGACGCGCGCCGGCATTGGCCACCTGTACTTCGTGTGTGTTCACCCGTTCGAAGACGGCAATGGCCGCATTGGCCGTGCCCTCGCGGAAAAATCCCTCGCGCAAAATCTTGGTCAACCCAGCCTGATTGCGCTCGCCTATACGATCGAGCGGAAACGTAAGGATTATTACGCATCATTGGAGTGCAATAACAAAGAGACCGAAATCACCAGTTGGCTCGAATATTTTGCGAACACCGTTCTGGAAGCCCAGAACAACACCATCAAGCGTGTGGACTTCTACGTCGCCAAGGCGAAGTTCTACGAAAAGCATCGCGGCACGCTCAACGAGCGCCAGCAGAAAGTCATCGCCCGGATATTCCCGCGAAGGCATCGACGGCTTCGAGGGCGGCTTGAGCGCAGAGAACTATATCAGCATCACCGGAACGTCCCGTGCCACGGCGACAGAGAGATTTGCAGGGTCTAATCGAGAAGGGCGCATTGACCAAGACCGGAGAGCTGCGTCACACCCGGTATCATCTCTAGTTTGGGCAAGCCGTAGTGTACTGCGGCCGGGTCACTCGACGGTATATCGGCGGACTTGATGATCCGGTCCCACTGTGTTCGATCCTCGTCGACAAGCTCTGGCTGATTCACTACTGCATTCCGCTTCCTAGCGACTGGCTCCGCGCATGAGCGAATATCAATACTATGAATTTCAGGCGATTGATCGCCCTCTCGACCGCGCAGCGCAGGATGCATTGCGATCAATCTCATCACGGGCGCGGATTACTGCGACGAGCTTTACCAACCAATACGAATGGGGCGATCTCAAGGGCGACCCGCTGCAAGTTCATGGAGCGCTGGTTCGACCTCCACCTTTATCGTCGCGAATTGGGGCACGCGGCGTCTCATGATCCGGGTGCCCAAGGGCTTTCGTGAACCAAGTGGACATAGATCCTTTTATTCGCGAGATCGATTGGGTCGAGGTTTGGACCTCTGGCGATAACTCGATCATTGATATTCAACATCACGAAGATGGAGGGCTACGACGACTGGGATGATGGCTCCGGTCGGCTCGCCGCGCTCGCGCCGCTGCGGACCGATTTGCTTTCGGGAGACCTCAGATTGTTTTATCTCCTGTGGTTGGTGGCGGTGCAGGATGAGTTCGTTCCTGACAATGAAATCGAGCCGCTGCCGGGCATGAGTCCGTTGACCGGCGCACTCGAAGGTTTCGCCGAATTTTCGGGATCG
>ERZ1370068.9074-contig-788_pt1 | contig 12603 bp, 19 predicted proteins | sample MGYA00561227_ERZ1370068 | MGnify/ENA primary metagenome ERZ1370068 (study PRJEB38410, sample SAMEA6850437) | metagenome | study: Metagenomic assessment of the ecological functions of the soil: analysis of the soil microbiota associated with the...
AGACCAGTCGCTGCGCGCCACCGGGACCGTGGTCGAGGTCGATCATCCCACCCGCGGCAAATATCTGTCGGTCGGCAATCCCATCAAGCTGTCGGACAGCCCGAGCGAGGTGACGCGTTCTCCGCTGCTCGGCGAGCACACCGACGAAATCCTGCGCAAAGTGCTCGGCTTCACCGATCATCAGGTGGCCGAGATCCACGATTCCGGCGCGCTCGATCCGCCGCGGAAGCAGGCGGCTGGAGTAACCCGCCGGGGAGTTCTCTCGAACATTATGAGGGCCGCCGGCGTTCCGGCGGCCTTTTTTGTTATCTGGAATGCCAACTTTCTCATGCTTATGTTGCAATGCAAACAGGCGATTGCTGCCATGCAAACAAGACGCGTTGTTGCTGGCATCTGGTATACGTAAATTGTCCCTAGATGACGAGGCGGAGTTCCGCCGCAATCGAGAAAAGGGACACAAGATGTCCAAGACCTGCTTCTATCGCGCTTGACGCCCTCCAGCACGCTTGTTCGGCCGCCTGCTGGCGTCGATCGACCGCCTGCTGATGACGAGCGCCGCGCATTGCCGTTCGCAACGGCGACCTGCCCCGCTTCGGACTCTGAGAGCCGTGATAGCCGGCGGTGCTGAGCGCAGCGTGGACAGTTCGCTGCGACCGTCCGCCGATTTAATACTTTGGGCCATGAATGGCCCCGGCTTCCGGGGCCATCTTTTTGCACTTGGCATGGCAACCCCACGCGCTACAGATTCGGGCGAACGTGCAATCTGCGACAGAATCATTGCACGGCCCGGCTCAAATGTGCTCCGAAAGCGACGTGGATTGCCGCGGCGGAGACGCCAACCTCTCTGAGCAACTCGGTGACTTCTGCAATCGGCCGTCGGCGACGAGCCGGTCGCCGAGATAGCGACACGAGGAGACGGCAAAGACCCCGAAGACGCGCTCGAACGCAGATGGGTTGAACAACAAAAGCCGGCCAAGACCGGCGCAGTTCAAATTCGATCAGGAGAGAAGCAAATGAGGACACTCTGTTTTGCATGTTGGGCTAACGGCGATCGCTGCATTGTGCGCGAGCGATATCGCGGCTTCTGCCGCCTGGGAGCCGGTTCGCCCGGTTGAATTCATCGTCCCGGCCGGCACCGGCGGCGGCGCCGATCAGATGGCCCGCACGATCCAGGGCATCGTCACCAAGCATAATCTGATGAAGCAGCCGATGGTCGTCATCAACAAGTCCGGCGGCGCCGGCGGCGAAGGCTTTCTCGACCTCAAGGCGATCGTCGGGCAATCCGCACAAGATCATCATCACGCTGTCGAACCTCTTCACCACTCCGCTTGCGACCGGAATTCCATTCAGCTGGAAAGATCTCACGCCGGTTGCGATGCTGGCGCTCGACGAATTCGTGCTCTGGGTCAATGCCGACAAGCCGTACAAGCACCGTCAAGGATTACGTCGACGCCGTGAAGGCAAGCGCCCGCCGGCAGCATCAAGATGGGCGGCACCGGATCGAAGCAGGAAGACCAGATCATCACGGTCGCCGTCGAGAAGGCGATCGGCGCCAAGTTCACCTACATTCCCTACAAGGGCGGCGGCGAAGTCGCCGTTCAGCTGGTCGGCAACCACGTCGATTCCACCGTCAACAATCCGATCGAGGCGGTGGCGCAATGGCGCGGCGGCAAGCTCCGTCCGCTCTGCGTGTTCGACGCCAAGCCGATGGCCTATGACGAGCAGATCGCAGACGGCAAGAGCCTGGAAGGATATTCCGACCTGCAAATCGCAGGGCCTCGACATGGAATATCTGATGCTGCGCGGCATCTTCATGTCGCCCAAGGCCACCAAGGATCAGGTCGAATACTACATCGACCTGTTCAAGAAAGTGCGCGCCACTCCCGAGTGGCAGGACTTCATGAAAAGCGGCGCCTTCAACACGACCTTCCTGACCGGGGCCGACTATGCCAAGTGGGTCGAGGCCGAGGAAAAGCGCCACGAAGTCCTGATGAAAGAGGCCGGCTTCCTCAGCCCGCGGAAACTGATCACGAGATCAGAACGCGGACGAACGCGCAACGCAGCGGCGGCTTCGAATCCACGAGGCTGCGATTCGCGCATGGAGTTTCCATGACTACGAATAGCTCGGACGCTGCCGGCCCGACCCACAAGGCCGTGGAAGCCGGCATCGCGCTGCTGATCGCGCTGTTCGGCGTGATCGTGATCATCGGCAGCGTGAAGGCCGGAATCAACTGGGGCGCCGAGGGACCGCGCGCCGGATTCGTTCCGTTCTACGTCGGGATCTTCATTGTCGCCGCCAGCGCGATCAATCTCTGGAACGCGCTGCGTGACGACGACGACGGACTGTTCGCCGAGTGGGGACAGCTTCGTCAGGTCATGAGCGTCGTCATACCCACCGCGATCTATGTCGGCGCGATGCCGTTCACCGGCCTGTACCTCGCCTCGATCATCTTCATCGGCTGGTTCATGCGATGGCTCGGCAAATACAGCTGGCTGACCGTGCTGCGCGTGGCGTTCGGCATGCCGATCGTCACCTACTTCATTTTCGAGCGCTGGTTTTTGGTCCCGCTTCCCAAAGGCCCAATCGAGGAATGGCTCGGTCTGCTAGGAGTCGTCGTGCAGTCAGCTCACGGGTTGCAGGACTTACCGAGATGGAAGAAATCGCCAATCTGTTTCACGGCTTCGCCGTAGCTCTGCAACCCTTCAACATCATGGTGATGATCGTCGGCATCGTGCTCGGCGTCATCATCGGCGTGCTTCCGGGACTGGGCGGCGCCAACGGCGTCGCGATCCTGCTGCCGCTGACCTTCAGCATGCCGCCGACCTCGGCCATCATCATGCTGTCCTGCATCTACTGGGGCGCGTTGTTCGGCGGCGCGATCACCTCGATTCTGTTCAACATACCCGGCGAACCCTGGTCGGTGGCGACGACATTCGACGGCTACCCGATGGCGCAGCAAGGGCAAGGCCGGCGAGGCCCTGACCGCCGCCTTCACCTCCTCGTTCGTCGGCGCGCTGTTCGCCGTCATCATGATCACGCTGGTCGCGCCGCTGGTCGCGAGCTTCGCGCTGCGGTTCGGTCCCGCGGAGAAATTCGCGGTGTATTTCCTGGCGTTCTGCAGTTTCGTCGGCTTGAGCAAGGAGCCGCCGTTCAAGACCATCGCGGCGATGATGATCGGCTTTGCGCTTGCCGCGGTCGGACTCGATTCCATCACCGGACAATTGCGGCTGACGTTCGGATTCACGGAATTGCTCAACGGCTTCGACTTCCTGATCGCCGTCATCGGCCTGTTCGGCATCGGCGAGATCCTGCTGACGATGGAGGAAGGCTTGAGCTTCCGCGGCGGCAACGCCAAGATCAATCTGCGGGTCGTGCTGCAAACCTGGAAGGAGCTGCCCGCGTACTGGCTGACGTCGCTGCGCTCCTGCATCATCGGCTGCTGGATGGGCATCACGCCGGCGGGCGCGACGCCGGCGTCGTTCATGAGCTACGGCATCGCCAAGCGGGTCTCCAAGAACGGCAACAATTTCGGCAAGGGCGAAATCGAAGGCGTGATCGCGCCGGAGACCGCGGCGCATGCGGCCGGCACCGCGGCATTGTTGCCGATGCTTTCGCTCGGCGTGCCCGGCTCGCCGACGGCGGCCGTTCTGCTCGGCGGCCTGCTGATCTGGGGCCTGCAGCCCGGGCCCGATGCTGTTCGTCGAGCAGAAGGAGTTCGTCTGGGGCCTGATCGCCTCGATGTATCTCGGCAATCTCGTCGGCCTCGTCGTCGTGCTCGACCTGCGTGCCGATTTTCGCGGCGATCCTGCGCGTGCCGTTCAGCATCATCGCGCCGCTCATTCTGGTGCTCTGCGCGATCGGCGCCTATTCGGTTCACAGCAGCACCTTCGACGTGATGCTGATGCTGGTGTTCGGCGTGGTCGGCTATCTGCTGAAGAAGTGCAATTACCCGCTCGCCCCGCTGGTGCTGGCCATCGTGCTCGGCGACAAGGCGGAAGAGGCGTTCCGGCAGTCGCTGCTGGGATCGCAGGGCTCGCTCGGCGTGTTCTTCTCCAACGCGCTGGTCAGCACCATCATGATCCTGGGACTTGATCGCGCTGTTCTGGTCGGCGATCCAGGAAGGCTATACCCGCTTGCGAACGGCGGTCGCCTGACACAATCGAACATCGTCGCGCCTGATCCGGCTGAGATCAGTTGCATCGCAGCATCGACCGTATGCGTGCGAAAACTGCGCGTCGCTTGTTCGCGTCATTTCGCACTGACTTCGCGAATTACTGCGACAATCTGGCAAGATTCCGCTTGTCTACTGGCATATGATATACCAAACTGCCTCCCAGCTGTCGGGCATCGATTAGAACAGCGCTTGGGAGAGAATGATGACGGATACAGTTCACGGAGCGGCCCCCACGGCCGGCCGGGTCAGCGACGCCTATCGCTGGACGCAATTGGCCATCGGCGTCGCCGCCATGGTGATGATCGCCAACTATCAATATGGCTGGACGTTCTTCGTCCCCGACATCCAGAAGAAATTCGGATGGGATCGCGCATCGATCCAGTGGGCGTTCACGCTGTTCGTGCTGTTCGAAACCTGGCTGGTGCCGGTCGAAGGCTGGTTCGTCGACAAATACGGCCCGCGTCTCGTGGTTCTCGATCGGCGGCATCCTCTGCGCCATCGGATGGGCGATCAACGCCCAGGCGACCACGCTCAACGGCTACTATCTCGGCATGATCATCGCGGGCATCGGCGCCGGCGGCGTCTACGGCACCTGCGTCGGCAACGCGCTGAAATGGTTTCCCGACAAGCGCGGCCTTGCCGCCGGCATCACCGCGGCCGGATTTCGGCGCGGGCTCGGCGCTCACGGTCGCGCCGATCCAGGCGATGATCAAGGATTCCGGCTTCCAGACCACCTTCCTCTATTTCGGTCTCGGACAAGGCATCATCATCGTCATCCTCGCCTTCTTCCTGTTCGCGCCGAAAGCGGGACAGGTCCCCGCCGTGATCCAGAATGCCAACGTGATCCAGAGCCGCGCGCAACTATCAGCCGACCGAGGTGATCCGTCAGCCGATCTTCTGGCTGATGTACTTCATGTTCGTGATCGTCGGCGCCGGCGGATTGATGGTGACCGCCAACCTGAAGCCGATCGCGGTCGACTGGAAGGTCGACGCCATTCCGGTCACGCTGATCGGCGATGACCATGACCGCGGTGACGTTCGCCGCGACCATCGACCGCGTCCTCAACGGCCTGACGCGGCCGTTCTTCGGCTGGATCTCCGACATGATCGGCCGCGAGAACACCATGTTCATCGCGTTCGGCATGGAAGGCGTCGGCATCTGGGCGCTTTATATGCTGCGGCCACGATCCGGTCTGGTTCGTGATCCTTTCGGGCTTCGTGTTCTTCGCCTGGGGCGAGATCTATTCGCTGTTCCCGTCGACCTGCACCGATACGTTCGGCGCGAAATTCGCCACCACCAATGCCGGCCTGCTCTATACGGCCAAAGGGCACCGCGGCGCCTGCTGGTGCCGGTCGCAAACTACATGCAGCAGTCGTCCGGCAACTGGGACCGCGTGTTCATCATCGCCGCGGGCGCGAATATTCTGGCCTCGCTGCTCGCGATCGCCGTTCTCAAACCGTGGCGCAAGACGCGTGGTCGCCAAGGCGCAGGCGACTCTGACCGACTCCGCACGATCATCTGCGAAGGCGCGCTCATCCCGTGCGGATGGCGCGCTTTGTTCGTGCGCCGAGACGCTTGCTCGGTGGCATACCTGACGGCCGTTCGCATCGACGTCTTCGCGACGCGCCTGGCCGCCGCATCACGCGCAACGCGAAACACGCAAAACGTCAGTATTGCTGCCTTTTTTGTCGCTTGTCGAGTGAGAATAACCGAACGAGATTTCGCGTTGACAATTGGCATAATGTATACCAACTTAGCTCACGAGCATGACGTTGAGCTCATACTGAAGGAGGTTGCGATGCAAGTCGGAGACATCCTGCGCAAGAAAACCGCCCGCGTTGCAACGGTTCGGATGAACGAAACCGTCGCCATTGCCGCCCAACTGATGCGCGCCAGCAATATCAGCGCGCTTGTGGTCAAGGACGTGGTCCGGACCGAAGGCAATACCGCGGTCGGCATGTTCACCGAACGCGACGTCGTTCGCGCCATCGCCGAGCACGGCGCCGCCGGCGTCAACCTGAAGGTCTCGCAGCTGATTTCGGTGCAGCAGCTGGTCTCCTGCAGCTTCGACCGATACGCTCGAACACGTTCGTCACCTCGATGAACAAGAACCACATCCGCCATCTGCCTGTGATCGACAATTACAGTCTGATCGGCGTCATCAGCATCCGCGATCATCTCGACCGCGTTCGATGACGAGGCGACGGCCGCGAGAGCGGCTGTTCTGCCTGACAACGACTTCCGCAGTCACTGTGATCACCCGGCTTTGAGATGCTGCTCAAAGCCGGCGAGTGATCTGCGCCGGAATTTCTCTCACCCGCCTTCGGAAAGATGTCCGATGAAAATCTGCATCTACGGCGCCGGCGCGATCGGTGGCTATCTCGGGGTGCAGCTCGCGCGCGCGGGCGCCGACGTCAGCCTGGTGGCGCGCGGCGCGCATCTCGCCGCGATGCGCGAGACGCGGACTCAAGCTGCTGATCGGCGATGAAGAGCGCGTGGTGCAGCCGCGCTGCACCGACAATCCCGCCGAGCTTGGGCCGCAGGATTTCGTCATCATCTGCCTGAAGGCGCATTCCATCACCGGCGTGATCGAGGCGATGCAGCCGCTGCTCGAGCCGCGAACGCGCATCGTCACCGCGGTCAATGGCATTCCCTACTGGTATTTCTACAAGCACGGCGGCCGCCACGAAGGTTCGACGCTGAGAGCATCGATCCCGGCGGACGGCAATGGCGCGAGCTTGACGCCGCAGCGCGCCATCGGATGCATCGTCTATCCCGCGACCGAGATCGAGGCGCCCGGCGTGATCCGCCATGTCTATGGCGACCGCTTTCCGATCGGCGAGCCGTCGGGCGAGAACGCAGTCCGGATGTCGAGCGGCTCTCCGCGCTGTTCATCGAAGGCCGGCATGCAGGGCGCCGATCCTCGACCGCATCCGCGACGAAATCTGGCTCAAGCTGTGGGGCAATGTCTGCCTCAATCCGATCAGCGCGCTGACCCATGCGACGCTCGACGTGATCTGCTCCGATCCGGCGACGCGCGCGCTGTCGAAGGCGATCATGCTGGAGACCCAGGCGATCGCCGAAACCTTCGGCGTCAAATTCCGCGTCGACGTCGAGCGGCGCATCGAGGGCGCGCGCAAGGTCGGCGCGCACAAGACCTCGATGCTGCAGGATCTCGAGCGCGGCCGCCCGATGGAGATCGATCCGCCTGGTGACAGTGGTTCAGAAATGGGGCGTCTCTACGCAAAATCCGACCCCGGCGCTCGACGCCGTATTGCGAGCTGGTTGCCCAGCGCGCGCAAAGTCGCTGGTGCTCTATTGAACGCCACGCCTGACCCTGCCGCAGCTGGAGTCGATCTCGTCCGTACACGTCGAGGCGCCACCGTGACCCACTGGGTTCGCTCGCCGCAGTGACGCTGACAGCGCTTGTGGAACGCTCACGGATCCGAAATCCGTGTCTACGACGGCGGCGCTCGGAACTCGAGCCGGACGGCCGGCGCCTCGCTCTGTCCGACGTCGAACTGCTGGCTCCGGCCGAACCGTCAAAGATCATCGCGCTGTGGAATAATTTTCATGCGCTTGGCCGCCGGAATTGAATGTCCGGAGCCCGACCGAGCCGCTCTACCTTCTGAAGGCGCCGACCACGGCCGCGGCACCCAACGCCGTGGTCAGGCAAACCGGCGTCTTACGATGGCAAGGTGGCTTGACGAGGGCGAGCTCGGCATCGTCATCACGGCGCCGGTGCAGCGGAAAGTCCGGTCGAGCAGGCCGATGAATTCATCTTTCGGCTACACCTGCGTCAACGACATCACGGCATCGGACATTATCGGCAGGGATGCCACCTTCGCCCAATGGCCCGCGCCAGGGTTTGACAGCTTTTGTCCGTTCGGCCCGGTCATCACCTCTGGATATCGACCCCGCGAAACTCGTGATCAAAACCATTCTGAACGGCGCCGAGCGTCAGAATTATCCGATATCGGACATGATCTTCAGCGCGCAGCAACCTCGTCAAAAATCTCGCATGACAGACGCTGCTGCCGGGCGACCTGATTCGCTGCGGCACTTCGGTCGGCGTCGGCGTGAGAAAGAGCCGGTCAACACGGTCACCATCGCGATCGACGGCATCGGCGAGCTCACGAACGAGTTTCGGCAATAGGCGGCGTCGCGAGGCCGGCCGCCAACCAGGAGGGGGCTTGAGACATCATGTACATCGACGTTCTCACCCGCTCCGGTATAGTCCCTCGCACTATAAACCCAAGGGGGATTCAAAGATGAAAATAGCTCTGGTGGGCGCTCGCATTCGTTGCCCTTTTTTACCGCTGGCGCATCCGCTCAGGACAAGCGTCCCGGAGTACGGCACGGCAGTCAATGCCGCAGCGGTGCGAAGAAGATCGCAGTCGGCGTCGTCGCCGAATGCCAGAAGAACGGGTGGAACGTGGCTGTCGCCGTGGTCGATAATCACGGATTCCGTGTACTTGAACGAATGGACAACACGCAGACGGGCCAGCATGGACATCGCCGTCGGCAAGGCGAGAGCAGCGGCCACCTATCGCCGACTGACGCGTGTCTTTACGGATGTGATCAACAAGGGCGGGGTAGCCACGGCCACCCTGCCCGGCGTCTTCGCCTCGCCCGGCGGAGGTTTCGCCGATCATGGTCGACGGCAAGGTTACTGGCGCAGTCGGCGTGAGTGGCGTCACCGGCGACCAGGAGACGAGCAATGCGCCAAGGCCGGCCTCGGGACGTAAAGAACTGCATCAGCGTTACAGCCTACAAGCGCAGGCATCGACCATTGTAGCCGTGCCGCGCCGTCTTCTGTCAGTTCAGCTCAGGCCGCTTCGAGCCGCTTTCCGGACTCAACGAGCAGCCCTTGCCGCCACCAGCGCCTTGCGAATGCGCGCGATCTCGCCATCCCTGATCTTGACCAGCGGTGTCGCACGACGGCGCGCGGCAAGCGACCGAGAACAACGAGCGCTTCCTTCATGCGATTGTGCATGTCGACAAAGGGATCGGCGTAGAACACGCTCGTCACCGGATGGATGCGACGTTCAGCGAAGCGAGCCATAGCGACCCTCCGATTATGTCCGCATGCCCGGTTGGCGGGTGATTTCCGAGATGGAGAACCGTATCCGGAAATGTCCGCCCCACGGAAACAAAAACCCTCCGCTTTGCATGATTGCGATACCCGCCCTGCCGCCGCCCGGTGGACATTTACCTGATGTGACGGCATCCTGCCCCCGAAATTCAAGAAAATGGACGTGCGCGGTCGGCCGCGCCGGAAACAATCAGAGGGTCAGACATGATCAAGACGCGGTTCACCGAGCTCGTCGGCGTCGAGCACCCGATCGTGCAGGGCGGCATGCAATGGGTCGGGCGCGCCGAGCTCGGTCGCAGCCGTCGCCAATGCCGGCGCGCTCGGGCTGATCACCGCGCTGACGCAGCCGACGCCGGAAGACCTCACCAAGGAAATCGCACGCTGCCGCGACCTGACCGACAAGCCGTTCGGCGTCAACCTGACCATTCTTGCCGGCAATCAAGCCGCCGCCCTACGCCGGAATATCGCCAGGCCATCATCGAGAGCGGCATCAAGATCGTCGAGACCGCCGGCAACAAGCCGCAGGAACACGTCACCGAATTCAAGAAGCACGGCATCAAGGTGGTGCACAAATGCACCAGCGTCCGCCACGCGCTGTCGGCCGAGACGCATGGGCGTCGATGCGATCTCGATCGACGGCTTCTGAATGCGCCGGCCACCCCGGCGAGGACGACACGCCCGGCCTGATCCTGATCCCGGCCGCCGCGCGACAAGTCAAGATCCCGATGATCGCCTCGGGCGGCTTCGGCGACGGCCGCGGCCTGGTCGCGGCACTGGCGCTCGGCGCCGAGGGCATCAACATGGGCACGCGCTTCATGTGCACCAAGGAAAGCCCGATCCATCAGCTGGTGAAGGAGCGCATTGTCGCCAACGACGAGCGCGAAACCGAATTGATCTTCCGCACCATGCGCAACACTTCGCGCGTCGCCAAGAACGCGATCTCGACCAAGGTCGTCGCGATGGAGAGGGAAGGCGCGAAATTCGAGGACGTCCGCGAGCTCGTGGCCGGCGCCCGCGGCAAGATGGTCTACGCCACCGGCGATGCCGATGAAGGCATCTGGTCGGCCGGTCAGGTGCAGGGCCTGATCCACGACATTCCGTCCTGCGCCGAGTTGGTGTCGCGCATCATGCGCGACGCGGAAGCCATCATCCGTGAGCCGGCTCGAAGGCATGATGTCCGGCGCCAGGCGCCAGGCCGCCGAATAGGCGACCTTCGCGACCTGGAAGCGAGGAGAGCCCATGAAAGCCTATGTCTACGGCGCCAACGGCGCTGAAATCGCCGACGTTGCAAAACCCTCGCCGAAGGGCACGCAGGTGCTGGTCAAGGTCCACGCCTGCGGCCTCAACCGTGCCGACCTCGGCATGACCAAGGGCCACGTCCATGGCTCGGCCGGCGGCGTCGGCACCGTGCTCGGCATGGAATGGGCCGGCGAAGTCGCCGAACTCGGGCCCGACGCAAAGGGCGTCAAGGTCGGCGACAAGATCATGGGCTCCGGCGGCGCGGCGTTCGCGGAATACACGCTGGCCGATCACGGCCGGCTGTTCCGCGCGCCCTCGAACATGAATTTCGAGGATGCCGCCACCCTCCCCGTCGCGCTCGCCACCATGCACAATGCCGTCGTCACCAACGGCGCGCTGCAGCCCGGCCAGACCGTGCTGATCCAGGGCGCCAGCTCCGGCGTCGGCCTGATGGCGATGCAGATCGCCAAAGCTCAAGGGCGCGAAGACTGGTGATCGGCTCGTCGACCGATGCCATGCGGCGCGGACGGCTGAAGGAGTTCGGCGCCGATCTCGCGGTCGACTCCAGCGATCCCGGCTGGGTCGATCAGGTGCTGAAGGCGACCAACGGCGAAGGCGTCGACCTGATCGTCGATCAGGTCTCCGGCAAGGTCGCGAACCAGAATCTCAAGGCGACCAAGGTCAAGGGCCGCATCGTCAATGTCGGCCGGCTCGGCGGCACCCACGCCGATTTCAATTTCGACCTGCATGCCGCGCGCCGCATCAACTATATCGGCGTCACCTTCCGCACCCGCTCGATCGAGGAAATCCGCGAGATCTTTGACGAGGTGCAGAAAGACATCTGGGCGCGCGGTGGAATCGCGAAAACTGCAATTGCCGATCGACAAGGTCTATCACGTTCGCCGACATCGGCAAGGCGTTCGAGCACATGGAAGCCAACAAGCACCTCGGCAAGATCGTGGTGACGCCGTAGGCTGACCGCGTCAGGCGGTCTTCGTCATGACGCGGGCGGTTGTCAATTCGACAAGAGCGCGTGGACCGCATCAAGGATGTCCGTCGGGGGAGGCTTTTACGTGGTCTCTGCGTCGCAACGGCTGTCTGTCTGATCGCGATCGGTGTTTCAGCAATGGCTTGCTGATCGGCGGCGTCTCGCGCTGGATTATCCGACGCGGCCGGTGCGCTGGGTTGTCGGCTTCGCGCCGGGCGGCGCCAACGATATCCTGGCGCGGATGATCGGCCAGCGCTGTCGGAGCGGCTCGGCCAGCAATTCGTGATCGAGAACAGACCCGGCCGGCGGCAACATCGGCGCGGAGTCAGTGATCAATTCCGGAGCCCGATGGCTACACCGTGCTGCTGGTCAATGCCTCCAACTGCGATCAACGCATCGCTCTACGCCAAGCTGAAATTCAATTTCCCGCGCGACGTCGCACCGGTCGCGCATCGTCGCCCGGGTGCCGAACGTGATGACGGTCGGCAACCCGTGGCGTTCGAGGCGCAAGACGGTTGCCGAGTTCATCGCCTACGCCAAGGCCAATCCGGGCAAGGTCAACATGGCGTCGGCGGGCACCGGCACGTCGACCACATTTGTCCGGCGAGCTGTTCATGGCGATGGCCGATGTCAAGATGCAGCACGTGCCCTACCGCGGCGCGGGACCCGCGTTCACCGATCATGCTCGGCGGCCAGGTACAGGTGATTTTCACAGCATGCCGTCGATCATCCGCACATCCGCTCCGGCGCCTGCCGCGCGCTGGCCGTGACCCGGCGAACGGTCTCCCAGCTGCCGGACACGCCGACCGTTGGCGAAACCGCGCCGCTACTGAGGCCAGCGCTATTCGGCATGGCCGCGCCTAAAAACACGCCAAAGGAAATCATCGAAAAGCTGAACAAGGAGATCAATGCGGTGCTGGCTGAACCCGCATGCGTGCCAGCTGTCGAACTGGGCGGCTCGCATCGGAACGCCGGAAGCTTTTGCGCGCGACTGTCGCCGAAACCGGCGGGAAGAAATTCATCGAGGCGCCGATATCAAGAAGGTGGAGGCGAGTAGCTGAAGTACCTCGAGGGCAATAGCACATAACTGAACGCAGCGAAGCAC
>ERZ1370068.6513-contig-5492_pt1 | contig 12595 bp, 11 predicted proteins | sample MGYA00561227_ERZ1370068 | MGnify/ENA primary metagenome ERZ1370068 (study PRJEB38410, sample SAMEA6850437) | metagenome | study: Metagenomic assessment of the ecological functions of the soil: analysis of the soil microbiota associated with the...
AAGTTACGTATTGCTGTCGCGAGCTCCGACGAGCAGGCGCTCGCCGAGCTCTACGACCGCTTCGGCCGGCGTCGCCTACGGCCTCGCGCTCCGGATCCTCCGCGACGACGCGCTGGCGCAGGACGCCGTGCAGGAAGCGTTCCTCGCCGTCTGGCGCGCGCGCCGACCGCTTCCTCGCCGAGCGCGCCAAGGCGAGCACCTGGATCCTGACGCTCGTCCACCGCCGCGCCGTCGACCTCGTCCGCCGCGAGGAGCGCCGGCGCGCCGAGCCGCTCGAGCCGCGCCCCGAGCCGCGCCGCGCCGAGCGACCGTCGAGGACGAGGCGACGCTCGGCTTCCAGCGCCAGGTCGTCCAGGAGGCGCTGCGCGGCTGCCCGCCCGAGCAGCGCGAGGCGCTCGAGCTCGGCTACTACGGCGGACTGCACGCAGTCGAGCTCGCCGAGCGGCTCGGCCAACCGCTCGGCACGATCAAGAGCCGGATGTTCACGGGCTCGACCGCGCTACGCGAGCCTGCTCGCCCAGGCCGGCCTCGAAGGAGTCGCTCCGGGCCTAAGCAGTAGCATCAGCGCCGCATGGCTGGACGCTCGGTCGGCCTGAAAGGGCGCGACTTCACTCGCGTCGCCGACTGGAGCAGCGAGGAGCTCCTGGCGGACGCTCGACCTCGCCGACGAGCTCAAGGAGCGCGCAGCGCGGCGCGAGCAGCACCACCTGCTCCCCGGCCGCACGCTCGGGATGATCTTCCAGAAGCCCTCGACGCGGACGCGCGTCTCCTTCGAGGTCGGCATCGACGCAGCTCGGCGGCACCGGCCTCTACCTGCCGCCTCCGACCTCCAGCTCGGCCGCGGCGAGACGCTCCGCGACACGGCGACCGTCCTCTCGCGCTACCTCGACGGCCATCATGATCCGCACCTTCGCGCAGGACGACGTCGAGGAGCTCGCGCGCCACGCGACGATCCCGGTCGATCAACGGACTCACCGACAGCGCGCACCCGTGCCAGGCGCTCGCCGACGTGATGACGATCCGCGAGCGGCTCGGCCGGCTCGAGGGCGTGCGCGGTCGCGCTACCTCGGCGACGGCAACAACGTCTGCGCGTCGCTGATGGTCGCGGCCGCGAAGCTCGGCATGGACTTCGTCGCCGCCACGCCGGAGGGCTACGAGCCCGACGCCGAGGCGGTCGAGCTCGCCCGCGAGGCCGGCGGTGCCGCCGGAGCTCACGCCGACGATCCCGCGCGAGGCGGCGCGCGCGGCGCCGACGTCCTCTACACCGACGTGTGGACGAGCATGGGCCAGGAGGAGGAGCGCGAGCGGCGGCTGCGCGACCTCGCCGGCTTCGGGATCGACGACGAGCTGCGTCGGCCTCGCCGGCGACGATGCGATCGTCCTCCACTGCCTCCCCGCCCACTACGGCGAGGAGATCACCGAGGACGTCCTCTACGGGCCGCAGTCGGCCGTCTGGGACCAGGCCGAGAACCGCCTGCACGCCCAGAAGGCGCTGATGGCGCTCGTCATCCGTAGCCGTAGCGGCACCGTGCTCCCGATCAGGGACAACGTCCCGACGCGGACCTTCCCGATCGTCACGGTCGCGCTGATCGCTGCGAACGTGCTCGTCTGGATCTGGGAGGCGACCGGCACGCCGGTCGACAGCCGACGTCTTCCGCTACGGCTACTACCCGTGCTCGCTGACGGGCCCTGCGTCGCGCCGGCGTCCTGGTGCACCACGCTGCCCTGGTACGATGGGCGTGTTCACGCTCGATGTTCATGCACGGCAGCTGGATCCACATCGGCGGGAACATGCTCTTCCTCTGGATCTTCGGCAACAACGTCGAGGACGCGTTCGGGCCAGGTGCGCTTCCTCTTCTGGTACCTCGCGGCCGGGCTCGCCGCCGACCGCGCTCGCAGACGGTCGTGACGCTGCCATTACGCGAGCGCCGCCGGCGCGAGCATCCCGAACGTCGGCGCGTGCGGGCGCGATCGCCGGAGTGCTCGGCGCGTACCTCGTGCTGCTGCCGCGCGCCAGCGTCCTGACGGCCTTCATCATCGTCTTCGTTCTTCCTGCGCGAGATCCCGGCCGATGCTCTTCCTCGGCATCTGGTTCCTGTTCCAGCTCTGGGAGGGCGGCTTCGCGATCCTCCAGCCGCAGGCGGGCGGCGGCGTGCGCGTTCTTCGCCCACATCGGCGGCTTCGCCTTCGGGGCTGGCCACCGTGCGGCTGATGGCGACGCAACGGCGCACCGATCCCACACGCATGGCTGAGCGTTCGAGGAGCATGTCCAGCGAAGCGCTCGACTTCGCTCCCGGCCGAGCATCGCAGACGGGTTGCGCAACGTCGCGATCGTGATCGAGGACGAGGATCTCGCAAGAGCCCGACCTCTGCGGTCTCTTCGAGCGAACCGGAGCTCCTGCCGGCCAAGGTCACGATGTACCGCGTCCCGCTGCGAGGCCGATTTTCCCGGATCCGGAAGAGCTCTGAGCGCGAGATCCGATCACGGTCCTGCACGAGCTGCGCGCACTACTTCGGGATGGACGAGGATCGCCTCGAAGAGCTCGGGTACGGTGAGCTACGGCGGTGCTGACAGGGATCGCAGTCGCGGCTGCCGCGTAGTGGGCGCAATCGTGCTGGTGCTCTGCTTCATCGGCCCTACGGAGCTAGGAATAGCTGCGACCGGTGATTCGTTTTAGAGGGCATGACAACACTCGATGAAATACGAGCCGAGATCGACCTGGCCACCGAGCGGCGGACCGAGCTCCAGCACCTGACTTTCAGAAGGTCACGACCGCTGCGCTCTCGGCCGAGCTGCCGCGAGCTCGAGGACGCGCATCGCGGCGCTCTGGGACGAGCACCGCGACGCTCGCGCGCACACGCGCGCTTCGGCGATCGCGACGAGATCATCAAGCGGGCCCGCCACGAAGAGCGGCTGGCCCGGGCTGCCGTAGCCTCTCCAGCCGAAAGGGCCGGCGGCGCTCGGCGCTCTGCCGGCCCTCTGGCGTGTTGCTTCGCCTACACTTTGGATCTCCCGGGGCGTTAGCTCAGCTGGGGAGAGCGCCGGCTTTGCAAGCCGGAGTGGTCACCGGTCTCGATCCCGGTACGCTCCACCTGAGAACCCGCTGGAAACGGCGGGGTTTCTCTTAGGGCGGCCTCTTTGCGTTTCGCCGTCTCATGCATCGCCTCTGGAAATGATTCTGGAATGGCGGCTCCTACGGGCGGCGAGCCGAACGCCTAGGACGCTTCCCACGACCCGGCCCCGATCGAGCCTTACGAGGGCGCTCGGCCCACGGCGTCGACAGCGGACAGGCTAGCGTCGCATCGTGTGCTACGGGAGATGCAGCGGAATACCCGAACTCCTTCGGGCTGCCGCTCGGGGCGAGCGACGAGCGGATCGAGACCGATCGCTACACGCTCTGCATGGGGCTCGGCAAGACGCTGGAACACCGTCCAGCGGCAGCGCTTCCGCTGCGGAGGAGGTCGACGATGTCCTGGAGGAGTGCGCTCGTTGCTTCGCGCGCGCGGGCGCGGCAGGACGCAATGGGAGGTCGGCAGCTCGGCGGAGCCGCCGGACCTCGTCGATCTGCTGCTCGAGCGCGGACTCGTCTCGCGACAAGGATCCGTACGCCGTCGCGCTCGTCCTGACGGAGCCGCCCGCCGCCCCCGGCGCCGGGAATCGTCGCGCGCCGGGTGGAGACCTTCGAGGAGTACGCGGCCGCGAACGAGGTGCAGTGGCAGGCATTCGAGATGCCCGAGGACGGAGGTCGCCGAGGAGCGCGCGCTGCTTCCGCAGCGCTGGCGCGAGGCGCCGATCATCATGCACGCCGCCTGGCTCGACGGCGAGATCGTCTCCGCGGGGACGTGCGCGCCGACGCCGCACGGCCTCCTGCTCTACTGGCGGCGCGACCGTCTCGCGCGCTCGCGGCCGCGGCGCCTACCGGCGCGCTCCTGCGAGCGCGCTGGGATCGAAGCCGTGGCCCGCGGCACGCCGGCGCTGATCACGCAGGGCGGCTCGATGTCGCGCCCGATCCTCGAGCGCCTGGGCTTCGAGCCCGTCGGCCACGTCCACATGCTGCTGGACGAGGTCGGCGAACGCCCGGAGTGAGTGATTACGACTTCGCCACGAACTTTCGCCAAGAGCAAACCTCTAGCCCGACTTCAGGGTGCCTGTCGGGTTGGCGCCGGGCGGCGAGCCGAGCGCCTAGGTTCGCTTCCCACGACCCGAGTCGAAAACTCATGAGACGTCAGAGCGCAGCGCCAGTCGCTCATTTCGGCCGCCTCCCAAATGACCAAATACCGTGAGCATTTGGGCCGCGCAGCGCCAGAGGTGATCCCGCCGGCCGGGTCGGCGCATACTGTCAGCTGGCGGTCTCCACTTCGTCCTCAGCGGGAGACGCACGAACCGTCAGCTCCGCCAGAGGCCGCCTCTGAGCCTGTCGAGAGCCCGGTCGTTACGTCCGTCTCGTCATTGAAAGAAGTGGACAAGACGGCCGCGCGTCGATCCGAAAGCGAGGCGAAACAACATTGCCGCGCGCGTTGAGCTCTGCGGCGACGAGCTTCCCCGTCTCGCCCAGGAAAGCGAGCAGAAACGATTCCGGACGCCTCGTCGGCTGCGCGTGGCGTAAGAACCGTCGCGTCAGAGACGGGAGGTCGAGGCCGGTGATCAAACGCTCGGTCAGCGCCAGGTTGTGCCGAGGATCCGGTCGACGCCGGCTCCAGAACGTAGTCAATCGAGTGACCAGGGCGACTGCAGCGCCATAGCCGCTAGTCGAGAACTCGAGTCGACGCGCGTCAGCGGAGGAAGTCCCATCGTGCGCGCGTCGAGGCGGTGGGGATCTATCACACTGCGCCAGCCAACGAGAGGCGGGTCAAACGACTCCCGCACGCGCAGTCCCAGGTAACAGAGGGCCGACCCAAACGGGCCGCACAGCCACTTGTATGAGCCAGACACGACGAAGTCGACTTCGGCACACGTCGCCTTCCAGCGGAACAGCACCGGCCGACTGCGTGGCGTCAAGTACGAGAGTGGCGCCGTGTTCGCGGGCCAGCTCCACAAGAGCCTTGATGTCGAGGCGGTGTCCAGTCGCAAACTGAACATGGCTCACGCAGATGACCGCCGTACGGTCATCAACAAGACTCGCCAGGCGCTCGAGCGAGAGCGTTGTCGGGTCTTCGCGAGCGGCAACAAGCCGTACTTCGGCCCCTGTCTCCTGGGCTACACGGAACCAAGGGAAGGTGGAGCTTGGGAACTCAAGGTCGATTGAGACGACGTTCGTCCCTCGGGCCGGTCGTAACCACCAGGCGATCTCAGCGATCGCAAGCGTTGCGCTCGACAGGATGGCTATTTCGTCCGCTCGTACGCCGAGAGTAGCGTGCGGCTGCTTCCCGCGTTCGCTCGAAGACGGCAATCTCCGCCTCCCCTCGTCGAGCGCGACCGTTCCGCGAAGGCCGATCTCACTTCTCCCAAGCCGCCGCCTCACGCTGCACCGCAAGCGGCACGAGGCCGATGGAGGCAGTGTTCAGGTACGTCAGCTCCTTCGAGAACAGGGAATCCCGTCGCGCGACCCGAGAGCGCGTGTCAGGCCGCACGTCGTCAGTTGGCGCCGTCCACGACCGGATTCCCAGGGAGCAAGGCGACAAGGTCGAAGAGGGTCAACGCCACCCCCGAAGTGAAGACAAGCGGCCGGGCGGGCCAGTCACTCATGCGGAGATTGTCGCACGCGCAGGTGGGCCTTCACGGGTCACTAGGTCTCGCAGCCGACGCCGTCGTGGTCACCGTCGTAAGCGGTGCGGGTCGGGGTCGGGGCACATCCTGGCGAGGAGCGCTGGCAAGCGCGGCACTAGCGACGACGAGCGCGCGCCCGAGCTCGCCTTCACTGCTTGGAATGCGCGAAACGCGAGTTCCCGGCGGCGAGAAGGCCGTGTAAGCCGAGCGGTCGCGGCCTGCAGAGCTGTTCGAGCCGCGAGTGCAGGAGCGCCTTCAGTGGGGCAAGTGCCGGGTTCGAGGCCTGGTTCTCGAGCTCGTAGGGTCGAGCCGCAGGTCGTAGAGCTCCTCCTCCCGGGTCCGGTAGAGGACGTACTTGTAGCGCCGCGCCGCGAACGGCGCAGTAGCTCGGCACATCGGGCTGCGGCGGGCCGACGAGGTGCTCGACGAGGAAGTCGCGCCGCCAGGCTGGCTGCCGACCGGCCAGCAGCGGGACCAGACTTCGACCCCTCTGCACCCGGCATCGTCACCGCCCGCGGCGGCGGCGAACGTCGGGGCGAGGTCGATGTTCAGCGCGAGCCGGCCGTCCCCGCGCGAGCGCGCGTGCGTCAGCGGGTCGTACCGGATCACGAGCGGGACGCGGATCGACTCCTCGTAGGGGACGAGCTTGCGCGCGGCGGTCAGGTGGTGCTCGCCCCAGGCGACGCCGTTGTCGGAGGCGAAGACGATCATCGTCGTCCTGAGCATGTGACGCGCCTTGACCGCGTTCAGCGAGCGCGCGGACGGCATCGTCGACGGCGAGAGCCGCCGCGAGCTGCCGGCGGCGGACGCGCTCCGCCTCGCCAGAGCCGGTTCTGGTTCAGGGAGCGAGGCGGCGGATGTAGGCAGGCTTGTCCGAGAGGTCGCGCTCGTCGAAGCCCGGCGGCTTCTTCCAGGAGAATTGCTGGAAGGCCGCCTTCGCGTGGCGCGGCGGAGGCGTCGCCGGCTCGTGCGGCCCGAACGGTGCGGAACTCGACGAAGAACGGCCGTCGGGCGTGGGCCACGAAGGACACTGCCTTGTGCGCGAGTACGTCCGTCGAGTAGTCGGAGGGGCGCGTTCGCGTAGTGCGTCACGCGTCCCTGGTCGACTAGCCGGTAGTCGTAGTAGGCGCGTCGTGCCGAGAAACGCCGCCCAGTGGTCCCAGCCGGGCGGGACGTAGTGCGCGTCCGCGGGCGCCGACCCCGTAGCGGTTCAGGTACTTGCCGAAGAGGCCGGTCGTGTAGCCCGCTCCATGCAGGAGCGTCGCGATCGTGCGGGAGTCGCGGAACGACGGGAAGCCGCCGTGCGGGGAAGGTCTCAGATACACGCCCGTGGAGTGGGAGTACTGACCGGTCAGCAGGCTGGTGCGGCTGGGGCAGCAGAGCGAGTTGACGACGAAGCTGTTCCTGAATGTGACCCCGTGCGCGACGAGCTCCTGCTCGACCGTCGGCATCGCCCAGAGCGTGTCCCAGCGTTGGTCGTCGGTCAGCACGACGACGATGTTCGGGCGCTCGCTGCTGCGGGCGGAGGCGGCCGGAATGGCCAGGCCTGCGCCCGCGCACGCCGCGACGAGCGCGAGCGCCGTGACGCCAGCCCACTACGCGCGCCGTCTCCCCATCTCCATCCTCAGCTAGTCGTGTGGCTTTCTCTGGTTACGACGAGCGCCGAGCGCACTCCGATCTGACCCACCTTTGGTTAATCGCATCGAAAAAGGTGAACGGCCTAGCGGCGCGAGCGCGGCTTTCAGGCCCTCACCGACGGGCCTACGAACGAGCCTCGAATGGGCACGAATGGGCACCATCGCGGTCGAGGAGCCGGTGACGGTTCGAAAGCCCCGTCTGAGCGGGGCTTTGTAGGAGGAGGGCGAGTTCCAAGAAGTCGGCGGAGTTCCAAGCCGCGGAATGCGCTGTGACGCCTATTGAACGGACTCCCCCTCGATCGCGAGACCAAGCCCTATTTCGCCTACTCAGTGGATCTCTGGCTAGGGAACGGACCAGCTAGTGGGCCTGCTCCACCAGCGTGACCATCCAGTCGGGACGCGGTTCGACGCAGACGGCGAATTCAATCCCAAACCCAAGGGTCATTTCGGTTCCTTGCGACGGCTGATCACCGGTGTGCCATCTTCTGCGGGATCCGCATAACCGGTGCTCGTCTCGGTCTTCGGGATCCCCAGCAGCCGTTCGGCTTCCTGTGCCAGCCGCTCGCCCTCCGACGCTCCTGTAGAAGTCGACAGCTCGCTGGGCGTGCTCCCGGGCGGCCGCGGTCGCCGCTGGTGCTTCTCGGGCCGCGAGCAGCCGTGCGTCGGCTTCCTGGGGCTTGGCGCCCATCGCGGCGTACCCCCTGCATTGCACGCCCGAAGTCACCGGCAAGAATCGCCCTGGCCGCCTCCTCCCAGCAGAGTCAGCCGCTACGCTCTGCCCGAACCTGGCCAGGAACTCGGCCTCCCGTCCGAGTGACCTCGCGACCGGGGCCACGTCCCCGAGCCAGGAGTTCAGGCCCTGGAGGTCGGTCTCGGAGGAGCTCGACCAAGATCTGTTCGGCATCTCCGAGCTTGCCCGCGATTCCCAGCGACCCGCGCGTGCGCGGCAAGCGCCGGCAGAAGCGACTGCGCGTCCCCCGACGTGCGACCGAAGTCGACGGCCCTGCTCGTGTCCGCGATCGCTTCCGCCAAGTCTCCGCGAGCGACCCGAACCTGGCCTCGCAGCGTACGCGCTGACGGCTCCAGGTAGTGGGGGAACCGGCCTCGACCTCGGCGAGGAACTCGTCGACCGCCGAACACGCCTCGTCCCAGTGGCCCTCGTGATACGCCACCCACGCCTGCTCCACGGTGAACCAGCCCCGGTCGTACGTGTCGCCGAAACGCTCCGCCGCGGCGATGCCCGCTGAATAGAGCTCCCCAAGCCGCTCGAGCTCGCCGAAGCCGAACAGCACCGACGCAAGGTTCTGTACCCCCGGGTGATGTTCTCGGCCTGGTTCTGCTCCAGCGAGACGGCGAGGCTCTGCTCGAGCTGCTCGATCCCGCCTCGATCCCGATTCTCCGCGCGGACGGTGCCGATGGTGTTCAGGGCATGGGCCCGGATATCGGCCAGGTCAAGCTGCTCGGCGATCTGAAGGCTCGCTCCCGCCGTTGCGATGCTCGCCTCCGAACTGATTCGCGAGCATCAGCTGGATCGCAACACTCCCGAGCAGGTACGCCTTGGTGTGGCTGGCGGGGAGCCGGTCGACGAGATCGACGACCTCTCATGGTGTAGCGACGCGTCCTTGCCGCGACCCTCGTTCCAGGCGTCCCAGCCGAGGAACAGCTCCGCCTCGGCGGCACCCTCGAGGTCGCCATCGGTGATCAGCGCGTCTCGCGCCCGGAGGAGCTCCTTGTGCTCGAACCGATGAAAGAGCGTCGTGCGGCGGAGGCGCACCACCAACCGCACGCCCACTCGGGGGTATCTTCGGGCCAGAGTGCGCAGGCGCCCGTGTAGAGCCTGCTCGCTGCCATCACCAGAGCCGAGCGAATAGGCGCGGGTCGCCTTGCGCTCTGGAGAGCGACGCGCGCGCGGGCGACGAGCTCGTCTGCGTCCTGGCCCGCAGCTCGGGCGAAGCTCAAGCGCCTGCAGTGTAGTGGTGGGCCAGCGTCTCGGCTTGGTCGTCCGAACGAGGCAGAGATTCGATCCAGGCGGCGGCCGCTTCGTGCTTCGCGGCCCGCGCCGCCCGCGGGATCTGACCGTAGGCGACATCTCTCACAAGCAAATGCCTGAACGCGTATTCCGTCTCACCCGCGACCGACGAGCCTTGCGCGCGCTGTACGAACTCCTTGCGCTCCAGCGCGTGAAGAAGCTCTTCGGTTCGGTCGTGTTCCAGCGCCCTCCGATCGCCGCAGCGGCGCCGCCCCAGAACACCTTGCCTACGACCGCTGCATCCTGTACCAGGCGCTTCTCCTGGGCCGAGAGGCGCGTCGAGCCGGGCCGGCGATGATCCCCTGCACGGTCTCCGGTAGCGGGAGCTGCTCGGCCGAGCCGTGCTCGGCCAGCATGCGCACGTACTGCTCGGCGTAGAGGGGTTGCCGCCCGGCGCGCGCGAGCAGCGCGGATTGCGTGGTCGGCCGCGAGGACCGGCCGGCTCAAGCAGGGCGGCGATCAGCAGCTGCGTCTCCTCGTCGGTGAGCGGCGCCAGCGCCAGGGTCGTGAGCGTTGGGCTTTCCGCCGCCCCAGCCCGGCCGCCGCTCGAGGAGCTCGGGGCGCGCGGTCGCGAGGACGAGGATGGGCACGCCCGCGCGCCCAGTCGACCAGGTGATCGACGAAGTCGAGCAGGCCTCGTCCGCCCAATGCAGGTCCTCGAAGACGAGCACCAGCGGCCGCTCGCTCGGCCAGAGCCTCGAAGAACCGGCGCCAGGCCGCGAACGACCCTTCCACCGCTCCACGCCGGGCTCGACCTCGCCGCCGATCCCGGCCAGCGCACGCAGATGGCCGCTCGACCCAGTCTGGCCTCTGCCTCCTCGGCTATGAGCGTCCCGACCGCGCCGGTGCAGCTTTGCCGCGACCTCGCTCGGGCGAATCGGTCTCGAGGATCGCCCGCCTCGGCCTTCGCCATCTCGGCGAGCGCCCAGAGGCTCGAGCCCTCGCCGTACGGCAGCGAGCGGCCCTGCCGCCAACCGATCAGCTCGGGATCGGCCTCGACGACCTGCGATCAGCTCGAAGACGAGCCGGCTCTTGCCGATGCCCGGCACGCCCACGAGCGTGACGAGCTGCGGACGTGCGCTCTGCTGCCGCGCCCGGTCGAGCGCATCCCGAGAGCGCGCAGCTCGCGCTGGCGCGCCGATCAGCTGCGTCTTCGCTTCGCGGAGCAGACGTCGACCCCGAATCGGGCGCGTGGCTCGATCGCCTCCCAGACGGGAATCGGCTCGGCCTTTGCCCTTGGCCTCGACCGGGTCGGCTCCTCGCGGTAGTCGATCGCATGGCTCGTCGCCCGATGCGTCGTCTCGCCGACCAGGATGCCGTTCACGGGCGCCGCGGACTGCAGCGCGCGCGGCGGTGTTGACCACGTCACCCGAGGCCATACCCTCGCCCTCTCGGCCGCGCCGATCGCGAGATCAGCGCCTCGCCGGTGTTGACCGCGATCCGCAGCTCGAGGTCTTCCTCGTCTCGCACCCAGTCGCGGATCGCGAGCGCCGCGCGGACCGCTCGCTCGGGGTCGTCCTCGTGGGCGACCGGGGCGCCGAAGAGCGCCATCACCGCGTCGCCGATGAACTTCTCGACCGTGCCGCCGTGGCGCTCGAGCTCCGCGCGGAGGCGCGCATGGTAAGGCGCCAGCAGAGCGCGCACGTCCTCCGGGTCGAGTCGTCTCGGCCCGCGCGGTGAAGCCGACGAGGTCGACGAACACGACCGTGACGACCTTTCGCTCTCGCGCGGCTCCGGGGCTCCCGGGACGAGCAACGCGCCGCACATCCCGCAGTGCCTGAACTCGTTCGGATTCTCCCGACCGCACGCCGGGCACGTCGCCATGGGATGAGTCTAGGCGGATGCGGTCCGCATGGACTCTCAGCGGTCAACTGTCCGGCTCCAAACACGTAGGGATCGCCTCGGTCTACCTCGCCGTCACGCTCGACGAAATCCGAGAGACAGTCAATCGTCGTCCCGCTCAAACGCCAGCTTGGGCCAGCGTGCGGGAATGTCACCCGAGCGCGACCCTGTGTCAGCCCGGGGCGGTAGCGTCAGGCGGCGTCGGCGCGCTCGGCGTAAGCCACACGCTCGAACGGCCACTCGTCCGCGAGCCAGTCTGTGACCGCCCGCCACAGCTGCACGTCGAGCTCGGGCCGGCTCGCCCGCACCCACGAGCGCACACGCGCGTCGTGCTGCTCGCTGTCGTCGGGATAGATGTACACGCAGCCGATCACGTCGCCGGTCGCTGGATCGAGGACGGTGTAGGTAAAGCCCGTCCTGTTCTCGAAGTCGTCGGCGTGCGCTTGCAGGTCGCGCAGGTTGTCCACCAGGCTGCGGTCGTCGGGCCAGGAGCTCGTCTCCCAGCCGGGCGTCATGTGGATGTGTTCCACGGACGACGACCACGCCTCGTAGTCGGAGTCGTTGTGCTGCGGCCCGAGTGGTTCGAGCCTGAATTGCTCCGTCGCGAGCGCGAGCGGGACGACGAATCCGGACGGGACAAACGGCCCTTCCACCACACCCACATCTTCGTCGATCCAGCCGCCAGGTATCAGAAGACCGCTAACGTCCGGGCTGTCCGAGCTGCGCGACCAGGGGAGGCCATGACGACACTCGAGAACCGCCCGAACACTGCACTTCTTGTGATCGACGTGCAGAACGGCGTCGTGGGCGACGCGTACGAGCGGGACACCGTCGTCGCGAACGTCGGCACCGTCGTCGAGAAGGCTCGCGCGGCGGAGGTTCCGGTCGTCTGGGTGCAACACTCGAGCGACAACCTCGCGCAGGGAAGTGAGCAATGGAAGATTGTGCCGGAGTTGAGCCCGGACGAGAGCGAGCCGCTCGTCCAGAAGCGGTATCCGGACTCGTTCGAGGAGACGACGCTCGAGTCCGTCCTCGACGAGCTCACCGTCGGGCGCCTCGTCGTCGTTGGCGCGCAGACGGACGAATGCGTCCGCTCGACGCTGCACGGCGCACTTGTTCGCGGCTATGACGCGACGCTCGTCAGCGATGCGCACACGACCGAGGATCTCTCGCCCTGGGGCGCGCCGCCGCCGGAGCTCGTCATCGCGCACACAAATCTCTACTGGGGCAACCATGAGGCCCCGGGTCGGACGGCCGGCACGGTCGAAGCGAAAGACGTCGACTTCGCAGCGTCCTGACGACGTCGCGATGGCGGCGATCGTCGACGTCGCGCCGGGACTCTGGATCTAGCCGGGCAGGGACCCGGCAACGCCCTCCAGT
>ERZ1370068.3483-contig-2595_pt1 | contig 12594 bp, 19 predicted proteins | sample MGYA00561227_ERZ1370068 | MGnify/ENA primary metagenome ERZ1370068 (study PRJEB38410, sample SAMEA6850437) | metagenome | study: Metagenomic assessment of the ecological functions of the soil: analysis of the soil microbiota associated with the...
AGGTTACGTATTGCTGGCCGACGGCACGATGACGATCGACGACTGCGAAGATCTGTTCGCGCGCGCTGTCGCCGGTGCTCGACGCCGCCGATCCGGTGGACCGCGCCTATCGGCTGGAGATGTCCTCGCCCGGCATCGACCGCCCGCTGGTGCGCCAATCGGACTTCGTTCGCTACGCCGACAATTTTGTGAAGATCGAGATGGCGGTGGCGCGTCGAGGGCCGCAAGCGCTTCCGCGGCCAGTTGCTCGGCGCCGAAGGCAACGTGGCGCGCATCCGCCGCGACGACGCGCGCCACGGGCGAGACGGCCGACATCGTGCTGCCGATCGAGGAGATGGCGGAGGCCAAGCTCGTGCTCACCGACGCGCTGATTGCCGAGTCGCTCCGGCGCGGCAAGCAGGCGCGAGCGCGCGAGCGGCAGACCGCCGCTGAACGACAATCAACCGGCGCGCGGAGAATTCCGCAGCGTCCGCACCACATCAGAACCCGTTTCCGCGCGAGTCCGGCCAATCCCGGCGCACCGCGCCCAGCACGAAGGGAGAATGAGCGATGGCCTGTCAGCGCCAACCGGCTCGAACTGTTGCAGATCGCCGACGCGGTCGCCCGCGAGAAGTCGATCGACCGCGGCATCGTGCATCGCCGCCATGGAGGATGCGATCGCCGAAGGCGGCGCGCTCGCGCTACGGCAGCGAGACCGACGTCCACGCCGAGATCGATCCCAAGACCGGCGAGCTGCGGCTGTCGCGCCACATGCTGGTGGTCGAGGCGGTCGAGAATCCGCGCGACCCAGATCAGCGCTCGAGGACGCCAAGCGCCGCAATCCGGCGGCGCAGGTCGGCGACACTATCGCCGACACGCTGCCGCCGCTCGAATACGGCCGCATCGCCGCGCAGTCCGCCAAGCAGGTGATCGTGCAGAAGGTGCGCGAGGCCGAGCGCGACCGCCAGTATCAGGAATACAAGGACCGCATCGGCGACATCGTCAACGGCATCGTCAAGCGCGTCGAATACGGCAACGTGGTCGTCGATCTCGGCCGCGGCGAGGCGATCGTGCGGCGCGACGAGATGCTGCCGCGCGAGACGCTTCCGCAACGGCGACCGCGTCCGCGCCTTCATCTACGACGTGCGCCGCGAGCCGCGCGGGCCGCAGATTTTCCTGTCGCGCACGCATCCGCAGTTCATGGCCAAGCTGTTCGCCCAGGAGGTGCCGGAAATCTACGACGGCATCGTCGAGGTGAAGGCGGTGGCGCGCGATCCCGGCTCGCGCGCCAAGATCGCGGTGATCTCGCGCGATTCCTCGGTCGATCCGGTCGGCGCCTGCGTCGGCATGCGCGGCTCGCGCGTGCAGGCGGTGGTCAACGAGCTGCAGGGCGAGAAGATCGACATCATTCCGTGGTCGCCGGACATCGCCGACCTTCGTCGTCAACGCGCTGGCGCCCGCCGAGGTCGCCAAGGTGGTGCTCGACGAGGACCGCGAGCGCATCGAGGTGGTGGTGCCCGACCAGCAGCTCTCGCTCGCGATCGGCCGGCGCGGCCAGAACGTGCGGCTCGCCTCGCAGCTCACCGGCTGGGACATCGACATCCTCACCGAGCAGGAAGAGTCCGAGCGCCGCCAGGCCGAGTTCGAGAAGCGCACCAAGCTGTTCATCGATGCGCTCAACGTCGACGAGGTGGTCGGCCAGTTGCTCGCCTCGGAAGGCTTCAGCTCGGTCGAGGAGCTCGCCGTGGTCGACGAGAAGGAGATCGCCGGCGATCGAGGGCTTCGACGAGGACACCGCGCGCGAACTGCAGACCCGCGCCCGCGACTATCTCGGCAAGATCGAGGCCGAGCTCGACGCCAAGCGCACGGAGCTCGGCGTCGAGGACGCGCTCAAGGACGTGCCCGGCGTCACCACCGCGATGCTGGTCAAGCTCGGCGAGAACGGCATCAAGACGGTCGAGGATCTCGCCGGCTGCGCCACCGACGACCTCGCCGGCTGGACCGAGCGCAAGGACGGCGAGACCGTGCGCGAGCCCGGCATCCTCGACGGCTTCGAGACTCTCGCGCGAGGACGCCGAGGCGCTGATCATGCAGGCGCGCGTTCAAGGCCGGCTGGATCACGGAGGCCGATCTCGCGCCGCCGGCCGCTGAAGCGAGGCCGCCGGCCGAGGCCGCAAGCCGAGCGCCGGCGTGAAGGACGGACACGCGCACCGATGCTGGCACGCACGCGCAGCATGACGAAGCTCGACGCCGGACCGCGCAAAGGCGCGTCCCGGCACCGAGCGGCTGTGCGCGCTGACCCGCGCGGTGAAGCCGGTCGCCGAGCTGATCCGTTTCGTCGTCGGGCCGGACGGCGCGCTGGTGCCCGATCTCAAGCGCAAGCTGCCCGGCCGCGGCATCTGGATCACGGCGACGACGGCGGCGCTCGGCGACGCGGTCACGCGCAAGGCCTTCGCGCGCGGCTTCAAGCGCGAGTTCGCGCGTGCCGCCGGACCTCGTTGCACAGACCGAGCGGCTGCTCGAGCGCGGCCGCGCTCGATGCGCTCGCCATCGCCGGCAAGGCCGGACAGTGGTCGCGGCCGGCTTTGCCAAGGTCGAGGCGGCGCATCGCGCGCGACGCCGGTCGTCGGCCTGCTGCATGCGGCCGAGGCCGCGCCCGACGGCGATGCGCAAGCTGTCGGCGCGCTCGGCGGCGCCGGCGATCGCCGATCAGGTCGCCGGTCGATCGGCGGCTTTTACCTCGGCGCCAATTGGATTTGGCATTGGGCCGGTCAAATGTGATACATGCAGCCCTGCTTGCCGGCCCTGCAAGCGAGACGTTTCTGGCGCGCTGTCGCGCGCCTGGAGCGCTTTCGGACCGGCGATCCGACGCGAACGGCCGCAAGCGGCTGGCCGCGAACTGAGACTGGCGACGCGAACTGAGCGCGTACAGGAACTGAGAACGGAATGGCTGAACGACCAAGAACCCTGACGGCGAAGACGCTGAGCGTGACGCCCGACGAAGACGCTGACGCTCAAGCGCGGCGGCGTCGAGACAGGGCGTGGTGCGCCAGAGCTTCAGCCATGGCCGCACGCAAGGCGGTCGTCGTCGAGAAGGTCAAGAAGCGCCGCACCGTCGGTGCCGACGGCCAAGCCCGAGGCGCGCGGCGCCCGCCGCCGCGGCGCCGGTCGCCAAGCGCGCGGCGCTCGCGCCTGCCGGCAAGACGGCGACGCGCGCCGCCGCGCGCCGCGGCCACCGCCGCCCCGGCCGCCGCCTGCGCCCAAGCCGTCCGGCGTCGTGCTGCGCACGCTCGACCGACGAAGAGCGGAGCGCGCCGCGCCCACGCGCTCGGCGATGCCCGCCTGCGCGAAGCCGAGGAGCGCAAGATCGCCGAGGAAGAGGCCGCAGATCCGCGCAGCAGCGCGACGCCATCGAACGACTCGGAGCGCGAGGCCGCCGAGGCGCGCAAGCGCGAGGAAGACGAGCGCCGCAAGCACGACGAAGAAACCAAGACGCAAGGCCGACGAGGTCGCCAAGAAGCGCTTCGGCGACGAGCGAGACCACGACCGGCAGCCGAACGCCGGGCGCACGGCCCGGCGCTCGAAGCCGACGGAGGAAGCGACGCGCCGCGCATCGCGCCGCGGCCCGGCGGCGCCATGCGCCCGGCGCGCCGCCGCCGCGTCCGACCGCGCCGCCAAGCACCGCGCGACGCAGAACGCGCCGCGCGGCCGGCTCACGCTCGTCACCGCGCCTCAGCGCCGACGAGGTGCGCGAGCGCTCGGACGCCGCGTTCCGCCGCCGCGTGCAGCGCATGACCGCGGCATCGCGACGAGCGAGCCCGAAGGAAAAGCTCGTCCGCGAAGTGATCGATTCCGGAGACGATCACCATCCAGGAACTCGCCAACCGCATGGCCGAGCGCGCGCGTCGACGTCATCAAGCTCCTGATGAAGCAGGGCCAGATGGCGAAGATCACCGACACGATCGACGCCGATACCGCCCAGCTCATCGCCGAGGAACTCGGCCACACCGTGCGCCGCGTCGCCGAAGCCGACGTCGAGGAAGGCATGTTCGACAGCCGCCGACGATCCGGCGACGCTTGCTGCCGCGCGCGCCGGTCGTGACCATCATGGGCCACGTCGACCACGGCAAGACCTCGCTGCTCGACGCCATCCGCTCGACCAACGTGGTCGGCGGCGAGGCCGGCGGCATCACCCAGCACATCGGCGCCTATCAGGTGACCTCGCCGTCAACGGCGACAAGATCACCTTCATCGACACGCCGGGCCACGCCGCCTTCACCGCGATGCGCGCGCGCGGCGCCAAGGTCACCGACATCGTCGTGCTGGTGGTGGCGGCCGACGACGGCGTGATGCCGCAGACGGTCGAGGCGATCAACCACGCCAAGGCGGCGAAGGTGCCGATGATCGTCGCCATCAACAAGATCGACAAGCCGGACGCGCAAGCCCGAGCGCGTGCGCACCGAGCTGCTGCAGCACGAAATCCAGGTCGAGATCGCTCGGCGGCGACGTGCTCGACGTCGAGGTCTCGGCGAACCAAAAGACTCAACCTCGACAAGCTGCTCGAGATGATCGGCGCTGCAGGCCCGAAATCTTCGAGCTCAAGGCCAATCCGAACCGTGCCGGCCGAAGGCACCGTGATCGAGGCGAAGCTCGACCGCGGCCGCGGCCCGGTCGCGACCGTGCTGGTGCAGCGCGGCACGCTTGACACGCCGGCGACATCGTCGTGGCCGGCGCCGAATGGGGCCGGGTGCGCGCACTGGCGTCAGCGACACCGGCGCACCGCGTCATCGCCGCCGGGCCGTCGATGCCGGTCGAGGTGCTTGGCTTCAACGGCACGCCGGAAGCGAGCGACCGGCTCGCGCGTGGTCGACAGCGAAGCGCGCGCGCGCGAGATCACCGATTACCGCGCCCGGCAGAAGCGCGAGAAGATCGGCGGCGCGCGCAGACCGGCATGCGCGGCTCGCTCGAGCAGATGATGGCGCAGCTCAAGACCGCCGGGCCGCAAGGAGTTCCCGCTGATCGATCAAGGGCGACGTGCAGGGCTCGCTCGAAGCCATCGTCGGCGCGCTGGAGAAGCTCGGCACCGACGAAGTGGCGGCGCGCGATCATCCATTGCCGGCGTCGGCGGCATCACCGAGATCCGACGTGACGCTGGCCGAAGCCTCGGGCGCGGCGATCATCGGCTTCAACGTGCGCGCCCACAAGGAAGCGCGCGAAGCCGCCGAGCGCGCCGGCATCGAGATCCGCTACTACAACATCATCTACGACCTGGTCGACGACGTGAAGAAGGCGATGTCCGGCCTGCTCGCGCCGGACGCTGCGCGAGACCATGCTCGGCAACGCGCACGATCCTCGAAATCTTCAAGGTCTCGAAGGTCGGCAACGTCGCCGGCTGCCGCGTCACCGACGGCATGGTCGAGCGCGGCGCCAACGTGCGCCTCATCCGCGACAACGTGGTGGTCCACGAGGGCAAGCTGTCGCAGCTCAAGCGCTTCAAGGACGACGCGCGCGAGGTGGTGGCCGGCCAGGAATGCGGCATGGCCTTCGAGAACTACCAGGACATGCAGGTCGGGCGACGTCATCGAGTGCTATCGGGTGGAGACGCGTGCAGCGGACGCTCTGAGTTCAAGTCTCCAGGCTGCGCCGCGCCATTGCCGGCCATGCCGGCCAACCCGGGCAATCCATGAGGCCAATCGATTGTTCAAAGTCGGACGTGAATCGCCCGGGCCAGGCTGCGGGCATGACGAGCGAGATAAAAATGCCACGCCATCATCATCGCGAACAGCTCGGCCGGCGGCTCGCAGCGCCAGCTGCGCGTCGGCGAACTGATCCGCCACGAGGTCGCCGAGATGCTGTCGCGCGGCGACGTGCACGATCCGGTGCATCGAGGCGCACATGATCACGGTGCCGGAGGTGCGCATGAGCGCCGACCTGCGCGCTCGCCACGATCTACGTCATGCCGCTCGGCGGCCGCGACGACGAGGCACGTGCTCGACGCGCTCGAGCGCAACAAGCGCTACCTGCGCGGCGAGATCGCGCGCCGCGTTAACCTGAAATTTGCTCCCGACATCCGCTTCCGCATCGACGAGCGATCTCGACGAAGCCGAACGGATCGAGAAGCTTTTGCGAACACCCGAGGTCCGCCGCGACCTTGCCGGCGAAGAGGACGAGTAATGGCCGCGCACCGCATTCCGCCGCTCGCCGGCTCTGCCGCACCTGCGGAGCAGAGCGAATGGAGCGGAGCGAAACAGAAGAAACGGCGACAAGCGCGACGTGCACGGCTGGATCGTGCTCGACAAGCCGGTCGGCATGACCTCGACGCACGCCGTGTCGGTGATCAAGCGTCTGTTTACCGGCGAAGCGCGCCGGCCATGCCGGCACGCTCGATCCGCTCGCCTCCGGCTGTCTGCCGATCGCGCTCGGCGAGGCGACCAAGACCGTGCCGTTCGTGATGGACGGCCGCAAGGCCTACGTCTTCACCGTGCTGCTGGGGCGAGGAGCGCGACACCGACGATGCCGAAGGCCGCGTGACGGCAACGAGCGAAGTGCGGCCCGACCGCGGCGCGATCCGCGCCCTGCTGCCGCGCTTCACCGGCACGATCGAGCAGGTGCCGCCGCGCTTCTCCGCGATCAAGATCGACGGGCGAGCGCGCCTACGATCTCGCGCGCGAGGGCGAGACCGTCGAGCTCGCGCCGCCGGCCGGTCGACGATCCACCGGCTGGACGCTCGTCGAGACGCCCGATGCCGGATCATGCCGTCCTTACCGCCGAATGCGGCAAGGGCACCTATGTGCGCGCGCTCGCTCGCGACCTCGGCCGCATGCTGGGCTGCCTTCGGCCATGTTGGCGCCTTGCGCCGAAGCCGGGTAGGCCCGTTCGGCGAGCGCGACATGATTTCGCTGGAACGGCTTGAATCTTTGTGCCATAGAGCCGCCGCCGGCGAGGGTCAGCCTCGCCGACGTACTCCTGCCCGATCGAGACCGCGCTGGACGACATCCCGGCGCTGGCCGTGAGCCCGGCAGATGCGGCGCGGCTCCACCGGGGCCAAGCCGTCTTGTTGCGCGGACGGGATGCGCCCGTTTTCCGCGGCACGGTCCAGGTACGCTTCGGGCGGTCAAGCTGGTGGCCATTGCCGAGGTCGACCGCGGCGAGATCATCCCCAGGCGCGTGTTCAATCTAGCCGGCATCGCAGGTCAGCGCCGGCAGACGAGAAAGGTTAGTGCCGATGTCGATTACCACCGCGCGCAAAGCGGAAGTTATCAAGACGTATGCGCACCAAGTCCGGCGACACGGGTTCGCCCGAGGTGCAGGTCGCGATCCTCTCCGAGCGGATCAACAACCTGACCGATCACTTCAAGACCCATGTCAAGGACAACCACTCGCGGCGCGGGCTGCTCAAGCTCGTGCTCGCAGCGGCGCCAGATTCTCGATTACCTGCGGCGTACCAACGAGGGCCGTTACAAGGACGCTGATCGAACGGCTGGGCATTCGCCGCTGAGACGTTCGCGCGCGGAAGAAAACCCGCGCGCTCCGTGGCGGAGTGCCTAAGACACCCGCCCGCTTGCCCGGCAGCAACGCTGCCAATCATCGCGACGGGCGCTGCCCGTACGCATCGCCGGAAGGTCCGAAGGCCATGGCAGGATCGCCAGACGCTGACAGGCTTCGCAGCCCTGCTGCGCCGACAGCGTCTCGCCGTCTTGCTTATGGCTTTCGCTCTTCCGCGAAAACCATGAGAGACAATCGCAATGTTCGATATCCACCGTGTTGCAACTCGACTGGGGTGGCCGCAAGCTCACGCTAGAGACCGGCAGAATGGCGCGCCAGGCCGATGGCGCCGTGCTCGCCACCTACGGCGACACCAGCGTGCTCGCGACCGTCGTCGCCGCCAAGCAGCCGCAAGGAAGGCATCGACTTCCTGCCGCTCACCGTCAACTATCAGGAAAAATTCTACGCCGCAGGCCGCATCCCCGGCGGCTATTTCAAGCGCGAAGGCCGTCCGACCGAGAAGGAGACGCTGACCTCGCGCCTGATCGACCGGCCGATCCGTCCGCTGTTCGCCGACGGCTGGCGCTGCGATACGCAGGTCATCATCACCACGCTGTCGCACGATCTGGAAAACGATCCCGACATCCTGGCGCTGGTCGCGGCCTCCGCCGCCCTGACGCTTTCCGGCGCGCCGTTCATGGGCCCGATCGGCGGCGCCCGCGTCGGCTTCATCAACAACGAGTACGTGCTCAATCCGCACGATCGACGAGATGACGGAGAGCGAGCTCGACCTCGTCGTCGCCGGCACGCAGGACGCCGTGCTGATGGTCGAGTCCGGAGGCGAAGGAGCTCACCGAGGAGATCATGCTCGGCGCGGTGATGTTCGGCCACCGGCATTTCCAGCCGGTGATCGAGGCCATCATCAAGCTGGCCGAGAAGGCGGCCAAGGAGCCGCGCGACCTCACCGCTGCCCGACAATGCGGCGCTCGAGAAGGAAATGCTGCGCGCTGGTCGAGAAGGACCTGCGCGCGGCCTATGCGATCCCGGCAAAGACGGCGCGCCACAAGGCGGTCGACGCCGTCAAGCGAACGCGTGACTGGCGCACTTCTGCCCGCAGGGCGCCGAGAGCGCGAAATATCCGACGCTGCAGCGTCGCCGGCGTGTTCAAGGAGCTCGAAGGCAAGATCGTACGCTGGAACATCCTCGACACCGGCAAGCGCATCGACGGCCGCGACGTGCAAGACGGTCCGCCCGATCGTGTCGAGGTCGGCGTCCTGCCGCGCACGCACGGCTCGGCGCTGTTCACCCGCGGCGAGACGCAGGCGCTGGTGGTGGCGACGCTCGGCACCGGCGAGGACGAGCAGTGGATCGACGCGCTGCAGGGCACCTACAAGGAGACGTTCCTGCTGCACTACAACTTCCCGCCCTTCTCGGTCGGCGAGACCGGCCGCATCGGCGCGCCCGGCCGCCGCGAGATCGGCCACGGCAAGCTCGCCTGGCGCGCGATCCATCCGGTGCTGCCGGCGCAGCACGAGTTCCCCTACACGCTCCGCGTCGTCTCCGAGATCACCGAGTCGAACGGCTCGTCGTCGATGGCGACGGTGTGCGGCACCTCGCTCGCGCTGATGGACGCCGGCGTGCCGCTCGAAGCGGCCGACCGCGGGCATCGCCATGGGCCTCATCCTCGAGGACAAGCGCTTCGCCGTGCTCTCCGACATCCTCGGCGACGAGGATCATCTCGGCGACATGGACTTCAAGGTCGCCGGCACCGAGCAGCGGCATCACCTCGCTGCAGATGGACATCAAGATCGCCGGCATCACCGAGGAGATCATGCAGGTCGCGCTCGGCCAGGCGAAGGACGGCCGCATGCACATCCTCGGCGAGATGGCGCAAGGCGCTCGACCGCAGCCGCGCGCCGAGCTCGGCGAGCACGCGCCGCGCATCGAGGTGTTCACGATCCCGACCGACAAGATCCGCGAAGTGATCGGCACCGGCGGCAAGGTGATCCGCGAGATCGTCGAGAAGACCGGCGCCAAGATCGACATCGAGGACGACGGCACCGTGAAGGTCGCCTCGGCCAACGCGCGAGTCGATCAAGGCGGCGATCAACTGGATCAAGTCGATCGCCTCCGAGCCCGAGGTCGGCCACGATCTACGAGGGCACGGTGGTCAAGGTCGATGGACTTCGGCGCCTTCGTGAACTTCTTCGGCGCCAAGGACGGCCTCGTGCACATCACGCCAGCTGGCGCCGCGCCGCGTGCAGAAGACCACCGACGTGGTCAAGGAAGGCGACAAGGTGAAGGTCAAGCTGCTCGGCTTCGACGAGCGCGGCAAGGTGCGGCTGTCGATGAAGGTCGTCGACCAGGAGACCGGCGAAGACCTCGAGGCCAAGCAGAAGGCGGAGGGCGAGCAGGGCGCGAGGCGGCCGTGCCGCGAGGCGGCACGCCGAATAACGCCCGGCCCGTCGTCGCTTGAAAGGCACAACATTGGCAAAAAGGCGGCCGCGCGGCCGCCTCTTTATTGCGCATGGCCGCAGCGGCGCGTTTTCACTGAAGCGCCGGCGCGCGGAAGTCGACCGGCCGCGCATACCGAAACCAATTTAGCTAAATATCGCGTCGTTAAGCGCAAACCGATCGCGCCGGATCGCGGTCACGTCTTGGCGCGCCTCGATGCGGTATGCTCGAGCGTGGTGAGGGCGACGTGGACCAGAAGGAGGTCACCATGACGACCCTTGATGCAAATGACGCGCTCAAGGATGGTTCGCTGGTTCAGGCAGATCACGAGGCCCCACAAGGCGCCGATACCGCTGGTACGAGCCCGACAATAGCGGTGTGTGAATCGATCGGGCCCGCGACCTTTCCATCCCTGAAAGCCGGCCTTTCAGGCAAGTCCCAACTCAGTGAACGAAGCGCCGTAATGATCGGCGGCGTCAGGCGCGAAGCAGCAGAACACGACGCGCTCGATGCTGCGCGCCGACGCGGCGACTTCCGCGGCGACGGTGCCGACGGCGATGCGCGCGGCGCGATCGGCCGGGAAGCGGTAGACGCCGGTCGAGATCGCCGGAAAGGCGATCGAGGCAAGCTTGTGCGCGGCGGCGAGATGCGAGCGCGGTGCGGTAGCAGGACGCCAGCAGGTCGTCCTCGCCCGTGCGCGCCGCCGCTCCAGACCGGACCGACGGCGTGGATCACGTGCCGGGCCGGCAGCCGATAGCCGCGCGTGATCTTGGCCGAGCCGGTCGCGCAGCCGCCGAGCGTCCGGCACTCCGCCAGCAGCTCCGGCCCGGCGGCGCGGTGGATGGCGCCGTCGACCCCGCCGCCGCCGAGCAGCGACGCGGTTCGCGGCGTTGACGATGGCGTCGAGCGTCGAGCGTGGTGATGTCGGCCACGCAGGATTTCGAGTCGGGCGGCGCCGACTTCGGCGGTGAGCATGCGGTGTCACGTCAGCCATGCGCGGCGATGACCTATCACGCCCATTCGGCCTGCGCACTTCGGCGCGCAGGTCGACCGTCGCTGCGCACGCCGATGTCGTCGAAGTGCGCGTCGAGGAAGCGCCGCGCGGCGCGCCTGCCGCTGAGCCGCAGCATCTCGAAGAAATCGAAGTCGGTGTTGAGCTTGCTCGCCGGCGTCGAGGCTGCTTGCCGACCTGCTCGAGCACGATGCGGTGCACGTTGATGCGCCGGTATTCGCCCGGCCCGGTGCCGCGCGGCAAGCGGCCCTGATCGATCAGGCGGGCGACGAACTCGATGGCGCGATATTCGCCGATCAGCGAGGAGTTGAACGTGATCTCGTTGATGCGGTTCATGATCTCCGGCGCCGACGTCGGCGTCGCGTGCGCGCACCAGCGGATTGATCTGCACCACCAGCACGTCCTCGGTCGTCGGTGGTGCGGAAGAACGGAAAGATCGCCGGGTTGCCGATGATAGCCGCCGTCCCAGTAGGGCACGCCGTCGATCTCGACCGCGCGGAACAAGAGCGGCAGGCAGGCCGACGCCATCACCGCGTCGGCCGTGATCTTCTCGCGCGGAAACACGCGCAGCGCGCCCGGTCTGCACATTGGTCGCGGAGACGAACAGCTGCAGATCGCGCATGTGCGCACCGCCTCGAAATCGACGAAGCGTTCGATCAGGTCGCTTGCAGCGGATTGATGTTGAGCGGGTTGAGGTCGTAGGGCGACAAATAGCGCGACAGCGCATCGAACCAGGCCTGCATCGGCGTAGCCTTCGAGCGGCATGAACGAGAACAGCCGGTCGATCACCGCGCGCTGCAGCGCCGGCAGGTTGCCGTCGCGGCTCGCCGCGCGCCAGAAATCGGCGAGCCGCTTGCGCGCCTCGCGCGGCCCGCCGCGCGCCAGCCCGTCCGCCAGCATGCACGGCATTGATCGCGCCGGCCGAGGTGCCGGAAATGCCCTCGATGCTCGAGCCGCTCGTCCTCCAGCAGATGGTCGAGCACGCCCCAGGTGAAGGCGCCATGCGCGCCGCCGCCCTGCAGCGCGAGATTGATCTTCTTGCGCTCCTTGCCGGACGCGGCGCGGCTGCGCTCGGCTTCGACGCGTCGGCGATGCGCCAGTCGCCGCGCGCGAGCGGTCGATGCGAATTCACTCATGCCGCGGTCCAGCCGCCGTCGATCGAGATGATTGGCGCCGGTGATCGAGCTGCGCCGCATCGGAGCAGAGATAGACCGCGAGCGCCGCGACCTGCTCGACGGTGACGAACTCCTTGGTCGGCTGCGCGGCGAGCAGCACGTCGCGCTTGACCTGCTCCTCGGTCATGCTCGCGCGCCTTCATCGGTGTCGGGGATCTGCTTCTCGACCAGCGGCGTCCAGACATAGCCGGGGCAGATCGCAGTTGACGGTGATGCCGAAGGTCGCGACCTCCAGCGCCACCGTCTTGGTGAGGCCGGCGAGGCCGTGCTTGGCCGCGACGTAGGCCGACCTTGAACGGGCGAGGCGACCAGCGAATGCGCCGAGGCGGTGTTGATGATGCGGCCCCATTTGCGTCGCCTTCATGCCGCGGCACGCGCGGCGCGGATGGCGTGGAACGCGGACGACAGGTTGATGGCGATGATCTGCGTCCCACTTCTCGACCGGGAACTCCTCGATCGGCGCGACGTGCTGGATGCCGGCGTTGTTGA
>ERZ1370068.2908-contig-2037_pt1 | contig 12591 bp, 27 predicted proteins | sample MGYA00561227_ERZ1370068 | MGnify/ENA primary metagenome ERZ1370068 (study PRJEB38410, sample SAMEA6850437) | metagenome | study: Metagenomic assessment of the ecological functions of the soil: analysis of the soil microbiota associated with the...
GCATCGCTCTTTATAGGACACCGTCATGCAAAAGCAAAGATCCGCATCCGCCTCGAAGAGCGTTCGACTACAAGCTCGATCGACCAGTCGGCGCTCGAAATCGTCGACACCGCCAAGCGCACCGGCGCGATCGTCAAGGGCCCGGTGCCCCTGCCGACGCGCATGCAGCGCTTTCGACATCCTGCGTTCGCCGCACGTCAACAAGACGTCGCGCGACCAGTTCGAGATCCGCACGCACCAGCGCCTGATGGACATCGTCGATCCGACCGACAAGACGGTCGACGCGCTGATGAAGCTGGACCTGCCGGCCGGCGTGCGACGTCGAGATCAAGCTGCAGTAAGCAGCGAAGGCTAGTAGCAGGCTTGCGGGGTATCTGGCGTCTGCTACAATCGCAGGCTTTCCGCAGGCAGGCCCGGCGAGGTGCCGCCTATTAGGCGTTTTAGTCAGCCCGGCCAATCGATGTCGGGTCGATGTAACACCAGGCCCAGGCGAACGGCATGTCGGCGATGGAGCAACGACCATGAGTCTGAGCGATCGCCTCCGGATTGCTGGGCCGCAAGGTGGGCATGATGCGCATCTTCACGGATGATGGCGACGCCAGTTCCCGTGACGGTGCTCGATGTGTCCAACAACCGCGTGACCCAGGTCAAGACCGCAGAGACCGACGGCTACAGCGCCCTGCAGGTGGCGTTCGGTTCGCGCAAGGCATCGCGCGTCACCAAGCCTGAAGCCGGCCACCTCGCCAAGGCGGGTGTCGAAGCCGGCGAAATCATCCAGGAATTCCGCGTCGACTGCCGACAGTCGCCGGCCAGTACAAGGCCGGTGGCGCCAGTGCCCGTGACGCGTGTTCGCCGTCGGCCAGAAGGTGGACGTGCAGGGCACGTCGATCGGCAAGGGCTTCGCCGGCACCATCAAGCGCCACAACTTCAGCTCGCAGCGCGCGTCGCACGGCAACAGCCGTTCGCACAACGTGCCGGGCTCGATCTCGATGGCGCAGGATCCGGGCCGCGTGTTCCCGGGCAAGAAGCATGACCGGCCACCTGGGCGACGACACCGTGCACGACCCAGAACCTCGACGTCATCCGCATCGACGAAGCCCGTCAGCTGCTGCTGATCGCGGGCGCGGTCCCGGGCGCCAAGAACGGCCATGTCGTCACCGTGCGTCCGGCCGTCGAAGGCCAAGCCGCCAACGCTGCTGAAGGGAGCCAAGTGATGCAACTCGAGCTCCTGAACGAACAAGGCCAGGCCGCGTCAAGGTCGACGCGCCTGACACCGTGTTCGGCCGTGACTACAACGAAGCGCTGGTGCACCAGATCGTCGTGGCCTATCAGGCCAACGCCCGCCAAGGCACGCGCGCCCAGAAGGACCGCGCAGCAGGTCAAGCACTCGACCAAGAAGCCGTGCGCGCCAGAAGGGCACCGGCCGCGCCCGCGCCGGCATGACCTCCTCGCCGCTGTGGCGCGGGGGCGGTCGCGATCTTCCCGAACAGCCCCGACGAGAACTTCAGCCAGAAGGTCAACAAGAAGATGTACCGCGCCGGCATGGCGCCATCTTCTCGCAGCTGGCCCGCGACGGCCGCCTGGCCGGTGGTCGATTCGCATCACGGTCGATTCGCCCAAGACCAAGCTGCTGGCCGCCAAGTTCAAGGCCATGGGCCTGGAGTCGGTGCTGGTGATCGCCGACGAGGTCGACGAGAACCTGTACCTGGCCTCGCGCAACCTGGTCAACGTGCTCGTGGTCGAGCCGCGTTACGCCGATCCGCTGTCGCTGGTGCACTACAAGAAGGTGCTGGTGACCAAGGGCGCGCGATCGAGCAGCTCAAGGAGATGTTCGCATGAGCCGCATCAATCCGCGCTCAGCACGAAGTTCGACGAAGGCCGCCTGGCGCAGGTGCTGGTCGCCCCGATCGTGTCCGAAAAGGCCACGACGGTCGCCGAGAAGCACAACCAGGTGCTGTTCAAGGTGCTGCGCGACGCCACCAAGCCCGAGATCAAGGCCGCCGTCGAACTGATGTTCAAGGTCGAAGTCGAAGCCGTGTCAGTGGTCAACATCAAGGGCAAGATCAAGCGCTTCGGCCGTTCGATCGGCCGCCGCGACAACGTCAAGAAGGCCTATGTGTCGCTGAAGGCGGGCCAGGAGCTCAACTTCTCCGGGAGGCTGCGTACATGGCCGTCATCAAGATCAAACCCACTTCGCCCGGCCAGCCGCGCCGTGGTGAAGGTGGTGCACGCGCACCTGCACAGGGGCGCGCCGGAGCATCGCTGCTCGAGCCGCAGATGCCAGAACGCCGGCCGCAACAACAACGGTCACATCACGATCCGCCACAGGGGCGGTGGTCACAAGCACCACTACCGCGTGGTCGACTTCGTGCGCAACAAGGACGGCATCCCGGCGAAGGTCGAGCGCATCGAGTACGACCCGAACCGCACCGCCCACATCGCGCTGCGTGTGCTACGCCGATGGCGAGCGCCGCTACATCATCGCCCCGCGCGGTCTCGAAGTCGGCGCGACCGCTGCTGAGCGGCGCCGAAGCGCCGATCAAGGCCGGCAACACGCTGCCGATCCGCAACATCCCGGTCGGCTCGACCATCCACTGCGTCGAGATGCTGCCCGGCAAGGGCGCGCAGATCGCGCGTTCGGCCGGCACGTCGGCGACGCTGCTGGCGCGCGAAGGCATCTACGCGCAGGTTCGCCTGCGCTCGGGTGAAGTCCGCAAGATCCACATCGACTGCCGCGCCACCATCGGCGAGGTGGCCAACGAAGAGCACAGCCTGCGCCAGTACGGCAAGGCCGGTGCGATCCGCTGGCAGGGCATCCGCCCGACGGTTCGCGGCGTGGCGATGAACCCGGTCGACCACCCGCACGGTGGCGGCGAAGGCCGCACCGGCGAAGGCCAGGTCGCCGGTGTCGCCGTGGAACACGCTGACCAAGGGCTACCGCACCCGCAACAACAAGCGCACGCAGACGATGATCGTCGTCGCGTCGCAAGAAGTAAGGGGTAGGCCATGACTCGTTCACTCAAGAAGGGTCCGTTCGTCGACCACCACCTGCTGGCCAAGGTCGACAAGGCCGCTGACGACCAAGGACAAGAAGCCGATCAAGACCTGGTCGCGTCGCTCGCACGATCCTGCCCGAGTTCATCGGCCTGACGATCGCCGTGCACAACGGCAAGCAGCACGTGCCGGTGTACGTCGACCGACCAGATGGTCGGCCACAAGCTCGGCGAATTCGCGCTGACCGCGCACGTTCAAGGGTCACCCGGCGGACAAGAAGGCCAGAAGAAGTAAGGATGACGACGATGGAAACCACGTGCAATCGTTCGCGGCGTTCGCCTCTCGGTCGACAAGGGCCGCCTGGTGGCCGACCTGATCCGCGGCAAGAAGGTGGACCAGGCGCTCAACATCCTGGACGTTCACGCCAGAAGAAGGCCGCCGGCATCATCAAGAAGGCGCTCGAGTCCGCCATCGCGAACGCCGAGCACAACGACGGCGCCGACATCGACGAACTGAAGGTCAAGACGATCTACGTCGAGCAAGGCGCCACGCTGAAGCGTTTCACCGCGCGCGCCAAGGGCCGCGGCAACCGCATCAGCAAGCCCACCTGCCACATCTACGTGACCGTCGGCAACTGAGGCTGAAGGAAGACCATGGGACAGAAAATCCATCCGACCGGCTTCCGCCTGCCGGTCACCGCGCAACTGGGCGTCGCGCTGGTACGCGTCGAACAACGCAACTTCGCCGACGATGCTGGCCGAAGACCTGAAGGTGCGCGAGTACCTGAAGGCGCAAGCTGAAGAACGCCGCCGTGTCGCGCATCCTGATCGAGCGCCCCGCCAAGAACGCCCGCATCACGATCTTCTCGGCTCGTCCGGGCGTGGTGATCGGCAAGAAGGGCGAGGACATCGAGAACCTCGAAGGCCGAGCTGACGCGCCGCCTGGGCGTGCCGGTCGCGGTGAACATCGAAGAAGTGCGCAAGCCCGAAAGTCGATGCCCAGCTGATCGCCGACATCGATCACGCAGCAGCTCGAGAAGCGCATCATGTTCCGCCGCGCGATGAAGCGCGCGATGCAGAACGCGATGCGCCTGGGCGCCCAGGGCATCAAGATCATGTCGTCGGGCCGCCTGAACGGCATCGAAATCGCGCGCTGCGAGTGGTACCGCGAAGGTCGCGTGCCGCTTCACACGCTGCAAGGCCGACATCGACTACGGCTTCTCCGAAGCCAAGACGACCTACGGCGTCATCGGCGTCAAGGTGCTGGGTCTACCGCGGTGACCGCCTGGCCAGCGGCGAAGCGCCTGGCAGTCGTCAAGCCGCCGAGCGCCGAAGACGATCGCCGTCGCGCCGCGCCGCGGCCGCCCGGGTGACCGTCCGGTCGCCGCGGTGGCCGTGGTGGCCGCCCGGGCGGCCGGTGGCGACCGTGGCGCACCGCGCGCTGGTCGCCCGGCGAAGCCGCTGCCGAGCTGGCGACCGGCGCCGGCCGAGACCCGGCCGTCAAGCGCGTGCGCGCAGGCCGTCGCGCGCTGCAGCGCGCTGCCGGCGGCGAGACCAAAGGAGAATAAGACATGCTGCAACCCGCACGTCGCAAATTCCGCAAGGAACAGAAGGGCCGCAACACCGGCGTCGCCACCCGTGGCGCCAATGTGTCGTTCGGCGACTTCGGTCTGAAGGCCACCGAGCGCGGCCGCCTGACGGCTCGCCAGATCGAAGCGGCACGTCGCGCGATTTCGCGCCACGTCAAGCGCGGCGGCCGCGATCTTGATCCGCATCTTCCCGGACAAGCCGATCTCGCAGAAGCCGGCCGAAGTCCGCATGGGCAACGGCAAGGGCAACCCCGGAGTACTACGTGGCTGAGATCCAGCCGGGCAAGGTGCTCTACGAAATCAACGGCGTCCCCGGAAGAGCTGGCTCGCGAAGCGTTCACTGCTGGCTGCCGCCAAGCTGCCGCTGAAGACTGACCTTCGTCGCGCGCCAGATCGGCGCCTGACAGCACGGAGAAACACATCATGAAAGCATCTGAACTGCGCGCCAAGGACGTCGCCGGCCTCGAGAAGGAAGTCGCCGACCTGCTCGAAGGCCCACTTCGGCCTGCGCATGCAAAGGGCCACGCAACAGCTCAGCAACCACACGCACGCTGGGCAGCACCCGCCGCGACATCGCCCGCGCCAAGACCATCCCTGGCGAGCAGAAGAAGGAGGCCGCGAAATGACGCGAAGCAGCAAGTGACCAGCCGCGGCCAGGCCAAGCCGAACGAACACGCGCACCGCTGGTCGGCGCGGTCGTCAGCGACAAGCGCGCCAAGACCATCACCGTGCTGGTCGAGCGTCGCACCGCGCACGAGCTCTACGGCAAGATCGTCGCCAAGTGCCAGCAAGTACCACGCCCATGACGAAAACGGCGAGTACAAGATGGGTGACCTGGTCGAGATCGCCGAAGACGCGTCCGATCTCCGAAGACCAAGTCGTGGGTCGTGACCCGCCTGGTCGAGAAGCCTAGCGGTCTGACTCCGGCTCAGGGCTAAGACCTCACGCGTCACCCGCACAGAACGGCCGGAACGCCGGGAATACCTGGCGCCCGGCCGTTTCTCCGTGTCTGCAACCAGGAGACAGCACATGCTGAAAGTTGGCGACAAGCTGCCCGCGGGCAGCCTCAGCGAATTCATCGAGGTCGAAGGCAACGGCTGCTCGCTCGGCCCGAACAGCTTCGATCATCGAGAAGGCCACCGCCGGCAAAGAAGATTGCCATGTTCGCGCTGCCGGGCGCCTTCACCCCGACCTGCTCTCGGCCGCAGCACGTGCCGGGATATGTGGAGCAGGCCGCGGCGCTGCAAGGCGGCTGGCGTCGACGAGGATCTGGTGCGTGTCGGTCAACGACGCCTTCGTGATGGGCGCCTGGGGGCCGTGACCAGAACACCGCCGGCAAAGGTCCGCATGATGGCCGACGGCAGCGCCGACTTCGCCGAGGCGACCGGCCTGACGCTGGACCTGACGCGCGCGCGGCATGGGCCTGCGTTCGCACCGCTACTCGATGCTGGTGCGTCGATGGCGTGGCCGGACGACGCTCAACGTCGAAGGCGCCGGGCAAGTTCGAGGTCAGCGACGCCGGCACGATTGCTGAAGCAGGCCAAGGGTCTGAGCGCCTCGCGGCCTGAAGTCTTGTGGTGACCGCCGCAGCATCCGGAAACTTGCTGTCATAGATCGAAAGCTGCGCTGAAGTCTTCGCCTTGATTTCGGCTCGCAGCACGAGGCTCGGGGCGGTTCAGCCATCCGCCAGTGTCTTGGAGCGCCAGCAAGACGGGCCCAAGACTGACTGCGCTTCTGCCCAGTGATGACCAGGCGGCGCTCAGCGTGGAGAGCTAGGACAACATGATCCAAATGCAATCGCGGCTCGATCGTCGCCGACAACACCGGCGCGAAGTCCGTCATGTGCATCAAGGTGCTGGGCGGCTCCAGCGGCGCTACGCCAGCATCGGCGACGTCATCAAGGTCAGCATCAAGGAAGCTGCGCCGCGTGGTCGCGTCAAGAAGGGCGAGGTCTACAGCGCCGTGGTCGTCCGCACCGCCAAGGGCGTGCGCCGCCGGCGACGGCTCGCTCGATCAAGTTCGACGGCAACGCCGCCGTGCTGCTGAACGCCAAGCTGGAGCCGATCGGCACCCGCATCTTCGGCCCGGTCACGCGCGAGCTGCGCACCGAGCGCTTCATGAAGATCGTGTCGCTGGCACCCGAAGTTCTGTAAGCGGCTAAGCAGACCGGCCATGAACAAGATTCGCAAAGGCGACCAGGTCATCGTGCTGGCCGGCCGCGACAAGGGCAAGCGCGGCACAGTGTCGCAGCGCAAGGACGACGACGCATCTGTCGTCGAAGGCGTCAACGTCGGTCAAGAAGCACGCCAAGCCGAACCCGATGAAGGGCACGACCGGCGGCATCGTCGAGAAGACCATGCCGATCCACCAGTCCAACGTGGCGATCTTCAATGCCGCGACCGGCAAGGCCGATCGCGTGGGCATCAAGGTCCTGCTGGACGGCAAGCAGCGTTCGCGTCTTCAAGTCCAGCGGCGAAGAAATCAAGGCTTCAGGCCGTAAGAAGTAGCTCGACGATGGCCCGTCTGCAAGCAACATCTACCGCGAGAAGATCGCGCCCGACCTGATCGACAAGTTCGGCTACAAGTCGCCGATGCAGGTGCCGCGCATCGACCAAGATCACGCTGAACATGGGCGTGAGCGAGGCCGTGCCGGACAAGAAGGTCATGGACAACGCCGTCAGCGACCTGACCAAGATCGCCGGCCAGAAGCCCGTGGTCACCAAGTCGCAAGAAGGCCATCGCCGGTTTCAAGATCCGCGAAGGCCAGCCCATCGGCTGCATGGTCACGCTGCGCGGCGTGCAGATGTACGAGTTCCTCGATCGCTTCGTGACCGATCGCGCTGCCGCGCGTGCGCGACTTCCGCGGCATCTCGGGTCGCTGCGTTCGACGGCCGTGGCAACTACAACATCGGCGTCAAGGAACAGATCATCTTCCCGGAGATCGAGTACGACAAGATCGACGCGCTGCGCGGCCTGAACATCAGCATCACGACGACGGCCAAGACCGACGAAGAGGCCAAGGCGCTGCTCGCTGCGCTTCCGTTTCCCGTTCAAGAACTGAGGCGGACCCGTGGCTAAAACTGTCCTTGATCCAGCGCGAACTCAAGCGCGACAAGCTGGTCGCCAAGTACGCGAAGAAGCACGCCGAACTGAAGGCGCATCGCCAACGACGCGAAGAAGTCCGACGAAGAGCGCTATGCCGCCCGCCTCGAGCCTGCAGAAGCTGCCGCGCAACGCGAACCCGACGCGCCAGCGCAACCGCTGCGAGACTGACCGGCCGTCCGCGTGGCACCTTCCGCAAGTTCGGTCTGGCCCGCAACAAGATCCGCGAACTGGCTTTCAAGGGCGACATCCCTGGCGTCGTCAAGGCCAGCTGGTAAGCCGGCGCAGGAGCAGAACAATCCATGAGCATGAGTGATCCCATTGCCGACATGCTGACGCGCATCCGCAACGCGCAGATGGTGGCAGAAGCCGCGCGTGTCGATGCCGTCTTCAAAGCTGAAGGTCGCGATCGCCCAGGTCCTGAAGGACGAGGGCTACATCGACGGCTTCGCGGTCGAGACCGAAGCGCGGCAAGCGCGAACTCGAAATCGCCCTGAAGTACTACGCCGGCCGTCCGGTCATCGAGCGCATCGAGCGCGTGCAGCCGCCCCGGCCTGCGCGTCTACAAGGGCCGCGCACGCCATCCCGCAGGTCATGAACGGCCTCGGCGTGGCCATCGTCACCACGCCCAAGGGCGTGATGACCGACCGCAAGGCGCGCGCATGCCGGTGTCGGCGGCGAAGTGCTCTGCTACGTCGCCTAACAGGGAGAATCGAGCAATGTCCCGCGTAGGAAAATGCCGATCGCCGTCCCGCAAGGCGTGGACGTGTCGATCAAGGACGACCAGATCAGCGTCAAGGGCGCGCGGCGGCACGCTGGTGCGTCCGCGTGAACGCGCTGGTCACGGTCAAGCAACGAAGCGGCAAGCTGAGCTTCGCGCCCGGCCAACGAGTCGCGTCGAAGCCAATGCGATGAGCGGCACGATGCGCGCGCTGGTGACCAACATGGTCAACGGCGTCACCAAGGGCTTCGAGAAGAAGCTCGAACCTGGTCGGCGTGGGCTACCGTGCCAGGCGCCAGGGCAGCAAGCTGAACCTGCAGATCGGCTTCTCGCACCCGGTGGTCAAGGACATGCCCGCGGGCATCACGGTGGCGACGCCCGACCCAGACCGAAATCGTGATCAAGGGTGCCGACCGCCAGGTGCGTGGGCCAGATCGCCGCCGAGAGTCCGCGCCATCCGTCCGCCCGAGCCCTACAAGGGCAAGGGCATCCGCTACGTCGGACGAGAAGGTCGTCCTCAAAGAGACCAAGAAGAAGTAAGGAGCGACACCATGTCTGACCAAGAAAGAACAGCGTCTTCGCCGCTCGCGCCAGACCCGCGTCCGCATCGCCGACGCAGGGCGTGGCGCGCCTGACGGTGCATCCGCACCAACCTGCACATCTACGCCAGCGTCATCTCCGACGACGGCACCAAGCGTGCTGGCCACCGCATCGACCGGCCGAAGCCGGACGTGCGCAAGTCAGCTGGGCGGCGTCGGGCAAGGGCGGCAACGCCGCTGCGGCGCCGCGATCGATCGGCAAGCGCATCGCCGAGAAGGCCAAGGCCGCCGGCGTCGAGAAGGTGGCGTTCGACCGCGCCGGTTTCGCGTACCACGGCCGCGTCAAGGCGCTGGCCGATGCCGCGCGCGAAGCCGGCCTGCAGTTCTAACGCGGCCACGGAATCAAGACAATGGCAAAGTTTCAACCCCGCGCGCAGACCGAAGGCCAACGACGACGGTCTGAAGCGAGAAGATGATCGCGGTCAACCGCGTCACCAAGGTGGTCAAGGGCGGTCGTATCGCTCGGCTTCTGCCGCGCTGACCGTGGTCGGGCGACGGCGACGGCCGCGTCGGCATGGGCAAGGGCAAGGCCAAGGAAGTGCCCGTCGCCGTGCAGAAGGCGATGGAAGCGGCGCGCCGCAACATGATCAAGGTCGCGCTGCAAGAACGGCACCGATCCACCACAAGGTGATCGGCGAGCACGGCGCCGCCAAGCGTGCTGATGGCGCCGGCGCCGCCGGGTGACCGGCATCATCGCCGGCGGCCCGATGCGCGCGGTCTTCGAAGTGATGGGCGTGACCGACATCGTGGCCAAGAGCCACGGTTCGACCAACCCGTACAACATGGTGCGCGCCACGCTCGACGCGCTGAAGACGCTCGACCACGCCGGCCGAAGTGGCTGCCAAGCGCGGCAAGACGGTCGAAGAGCTCTTCAGCCTGATCGCCGCGGAGAACACGATCATGGCTGACGCAAAGAAAACCGTCGAAGGTCAAGCTGGTCCGCAGCGTCGATCGGCACCCGCGAGTCGCACCGCGCCACCGTGCGCGGCCTGGGCCTGCGCAAGCTCAACAGCGAGAGCGACGCTGGAAGACACGCCCGCGGTGCGCGGCATGATCAACAAGGTCTCGCTACCTGGTCAAGGTGCTCTGAGCGCTGATGGACACATGCAACTCAATACCATCAAGCCGGCCGACGGCAGCCAAGCACGCCAAGCGCCGCGTCGGTCGCGGCATCGGCTCGGGCCTGGGCAAGACCGCCGGTCGCGGCCACAAGGGCCAGAAGTCGCGTGCGGGCGGCTACCACAAGGTCGGCTTCGAAGGCGGCCAGATGCCGCTGCAGCGCCGCCTGCCCAAGCGCGGCTTCAAGTCGGCACCTGCTGCAGTTCAACGCCGAAGTCACGCTCGCCGATCTCGAGACAGCTCGGCGCTGACCGAAGTCGACCTGCTGACGCTCAAGCCGGCCGGCCTGGTCGGCCAGCTGGCCAAGACCGTCAAGGTCATCAAGTCCGGCGAGCTGACAAGAAGGTCGTCAAGCTCAAGGGCATCGGCGCGACCGCCGGCGCCAAGGCGGCGATCGAAGCGCGGCTGGCTGGCATCGCCTGGTCGACTGAAGCGCAGACCGCGACCAAGGACAAGCACTCAGTGGCAACCAACGCGAATCAGCTGGCCAAGAGCGGCAAGTTCGGCGACCTGCGTCGCCGGCTGGTCTTCCTGCTGCTGGCGCTCGTGGTCTACCGCGTCGGCGCGCACATCCCGGTGCCGGGCATCGACCCGAACCAGCTGCAGCAGCTCTTCCAGGGCCAGCAGGGCGGCATCCTGAGCCTGTTCAACATGTTCTCGGGCGGCGCGCTGTCGCGCTTCACGGTCTTCGCGCTGGGCATCATGCCGTACATCTCGGCGTCGATCATCATGCAGCTGATGACCTACGTGGTGCCCGACGCTCGAGGCAGCTGAAGAAGGAAGGCGAAGCCGGCCGCCGCAAGATCACGCAGTACACGCGCTACGGCACGCTGGGCCTGGCGCTGTTCCAGTCGCTCGGCATCGCGCTCGCGCTCGAAGGCTCGCCCGGCCTGGTGATCAGCCCCGGGCTTCGGCTTCCGCATGACGGCGGTGGTCAGCCTGGTGGCCGGCACGATGTTCCTGATGTGGCTGGGCGAGCAGATCACCGAGCGCGGCCTGGGCAACGGCATCTCGATCCTGATCTTCGGCGGCATCGCGGCGGGCCTGCCGAGCGCGATCGGCGGCCTGTTCGAGCTGGTGCGTACCGGTGCGATGAGCATCGTCGCTGGCGCTGTTCATCATCGCGCTGGTGGTCGCTGGTGACCTTCGCGGTCGTGTTCGTCGAGCGCGGCCAGCGCAAGATCCTGGTGAACTACGCGCAAGCGCCAGGTCGGCAACAAGGTCTACGGCGGCCAGTCGTCGCACCTGCCGCTGAAGCTGAACATGGCCGGGCGTGATCCCGCCGATCTTCGCGTCGTCGATCATCCTGCTGCCGGCCACGGTGGTGGGCTGGTTCGCCACCGGCGACGGCCTGCGCTGGCTGAAGGACATCGCCGGCGCTGCTGTCGCCGGGCCAGCCGATCTACGTGATGCTGTACGCCGCGGCGATCGTGTTCTTCTGCTTCTTCTACACGGCGCTCGTGTTCAACAGCCGCGAGACGGCGGACAACCTGAAGAAGAGCGGCGCGTTCATTCCGGGCATCCGCCCGGGCGACCAGACCGCGCGCCACATCGACAAGATCCTGTCGCGCCTGACGCTGGCCGGTGCGATCTACATCACCGCGGTCTGCCTGCTGCCCGAGTTCCTGGTCCTGAAGTACAACGTGCCGTTCTATTTCGGCGGCACCTCGCTGTTGATCATCGTCGTCGTGACGATGGACTTCATGGCCCAGGTGCAGAGTTACGTGATGAGCCAGCAGTACGAGTCGCTGCTGAAGAAGGCCAATTTCAAGGCGAGCTGACAGGACTGAGCATGGCGAAAGACGACGTCATCCAGATGCAGGGCGAGATTCTCGAGAACCTGCCCAACGCCACGTTCCGCGTGAAGCTGGAAAACGGGCACGTGGTGCTCGGGCACATCTCCGGAAAGATGCGGATGCACTACATCCGCATCCTGCCGGGCGACAAGGTCACGGTCGAGTTGACGCCCTACGATTTGAGCCGCGCACGGATCGTGTTCCGCGCCAAGTGAAGCCGAGCGAAGAGCTTTAGGAGAAGAGCATGAAAGTCGCGGCTTCGGTCAAGAAAATGTGCCGCAACTGCAAGATCATCCGCCGCAAGGGCGTGGTGCGCGTGATCTGCACCGACCCGCGCCACAAGCAGCGTCAAGGCTGAACGCTAGAGTATGAGAGAGACGAACATGGCACGTATTGCTGGCATCAACATTCCGCCGCACAAGCACGCCGAGATCGGCCTGACCGCCGATCTACGGCATCGGCCGTACGACGGCGCAGAAGATCTGCGAAGCGAGCGGCATCGCCATTCGAAGAAGGTCAAGGACCTGACCGACGCCGATCTGGAGAAGATCCGCGAAGAAATCGGCCAGCTCGACGATCGAAGGCGACCTGCGCCGCGAAATGTCGATCAACATCAAGCGTTTGATGGACATCGGTTGCTACCAGCAATACGTAACTGAACGAAGCTACTAC
>ERZ1370068.3215-contig-2332_pt1 | contig 12586 bp, 19 predicted proteins | sample MGYA00561227_ERZ1370068 | MGnify/ENA primary metagenome ERZ1370068 (study PRJEB38410, sample SAMEA6850437) | metagenome | study: Metagenomic assessment of the ecological functions of the soil: analysis of the soil microbiota associated with the...
GGCCGACGTGCTCTGCGTCGCGTCGCTCCTCGCGGTGACTCGGCGTGGCGTACAACCGCATGAACGTCGTCCTCTTCGCGATGACCTTCCGGGGCCGGATGCCGTGGGGCGCACCGGAGAGCTACGTCCCGTCGATCGTCGAGTGGGGCGTTTCGATCGGCCTGATCGCCGCGACGATCTTCCTCTTCGGCCTGGCGGCCCGTCTTGATGCCGGTGCTCTCCCGCGCGGAGCCCGTCGAGGGCACATTGAGCCGATGACTCCGGATCCTTGGTTGGAGGCGCATGCGTACCTCCGGCCGCTCGCCGACCTCGCGGCAGAGGTCGATCGCGCGGTGGCCGGGATCGACGTCCTCGACGCCCGCATTCCCGACTGGGAGGACTACCGCGCGGACTTTCTCGCCGGTGTGCCGCTGCTGTCGAGCGCCGACGCCGCCGTCGATCTCGAACCGGGTGGGCGCATGGCGGGAGCGCTTCTCGAAAGACTGGCCTCCGGAACGTCGTCGGGACGGCTCGCGGCGGAGATCCGCGCTCTCGCCACGGAGCTGCCGCACGAGCCTCAGCGTCTCGCGCCGCATCGCGGACTTTCTGCTGGGCGACGAGACGCTCACACCGCCGTTCCCCGGGCTGTTGCGTTATCTGGGGTGGACGGCGATGGCGCGATTCCTCCGTCCCGTGGTGAACGCCTTCGACGGTTGGCGAGACGAGGAGCGGTGGCTTCGCCGGTATTGCCCGACGTGCGGATCCTTGCCCGCGATGGCCCAGCTGGTCGGCGTCGACCCCGGGCGCATGCGTCTGCTCTCGTGCGGCTGCTGCGGCACGCGCTGGCAGTTCAAGCGAACGGGCTGTCCGTTCTGCGAAACCGACTCTCAACGGCTCGCGAGCGTGACCATCGAGGGAGAACCCGGCCTGCGCATCGACCACTGCGAGTCCTGTGGCGGCTACCTCAAGACGTACGACGGGCAGGAGCAACGAGACCCTGTTGCTATCGGACTGGTCCTCGCTCCATCTCGACCTCATCGCGCACGATCGCGGGCTGAAAAGGCTGGCCGCGTCGCTTTACAATTCGAGCCCGTGCGCGCATCCGTAGTCGAGGCCCCATCGTGGCGAAAACCAAGAAGCGCGCCAAGCCGAAGCCCGCTCGCGCGGCCTGACGGCGACCGTAGCTGACGAGCGGCAAACCCCCGGCGGCGCTCGAATCTCTTCGCCGCACGGTCGAGGACGACGGGGGCGAGGTTCTCGCCTCGCTACCGCGATCCGGTCGGCGGCCGATGGCAGCATCCTCTCGCGGCACTTCCGGATCGACGTCGTGCAGCCGACCCCGTTCCAACGAGATCTGTCCGCGACGCACGCCGCGCGCCTCGCCGATGTCATCGACAAGATCGACCGCTTCCTCGACCCGATCATCGCGGTGCGCGGCGGCGAGGGAGGGTACTGGACGCCGAACGGCCACCATCGCCTGCGCGGCGCTGCGCGCGATCGGCGCGCGCTCGATCGTCGCGCTCGTGCTGCCCGAGCCCGAGACCGCCTATCGCATCCTGGCCCTCAATACCGAGAAGGCTCACAACGTGCGCGAGAAGTCCCTCGAGGTCATCCGCATGGCTCGCGGCGCTGGCCGAGCTCGACCCGCGCCCCGAGGAAGGAGTTCGCGCTCGAGTTCGAAGACCCGTCGTTCCTCACTTTAGGCGCCACGTACGAGAAGAAAGGGCGCTTCTCCGGCGGCGCCTACGCGCCGGTGCTGGAGCGTCGTCGAGTCCTTCTTCGGCAGCAAGCTGCCGGCGGCTCTCGCGGTGCGCGACGAGCGCGCGGCCGCCCTCCTCGAGCTGGATGAGGCCGTCGTCGCCGCCGTCGCCGCGCTCAAGGAGCGCGGGTTCGTCAGCCCGTATCTCAAGCGCGTTCGTGATCGCACGCGTCAATCCGATCCGGTTCCAGCGCGGCGGCGATCCGAAGTTCGACGAGACGATTGCGAAGATGCTCGCCTCCGCGCAGAAGTTCGATGCCGGCAAGATCAAGGCCGACCAGGTGGCGGCGGCGTCGGGGCCGCCCGAGGACTAGCTCGCCATCCGGGGGTTCGAGGAGTAGGATCGCGCACTCGAACTTCAATCGAAAGGAGCAATGATGCGCGTGAAAGTCCACCGCCGAACGTTGACGATGGTTCTGGCCCTCGGACGATCCTGGGAATGACAGCTTGGATTCCGCGGGCCGCCGCCGCGGATAGCGAACGTGCGGGGAAGTGGCAGGGGTCGATCCCGATCACGTTCACCTCCGGTGCGGATTACAACAGCGAGGGCACGAGCGTCAACATCAACGACGACCTCGGTTGGGGATTCGGATTCGGCTACAACCTCACCGATCATTTCATGGTCGGGATCCGACTTCACCTGGCTGAGCGCCAACTACGACGCGAGCGTCGCGACCGACATCGACAACGACCAGATCCCGGACTCCAAGGTGCGACGTCGCGGGAACACTCGACGCCGCCAACTTCCAGCTCGTCGGGCAGTACAACATTCTCTAAGGGGCGCATTACGCCGTTCCTCCGAGCGAGTTTCGGGCTGGACCTGGATCGACTCGAACATCCCGTCGGGTCCGGCGACGGGGACCTGCTGGTGGGATCCCTGGTATGGGCTATATCTGCAACACCTGGCAACCTACGTTCGAGACCACTCTCGTTCGCCTACGGAGCGGCCGCCGGCCTTCGCGCGGAGCTGGGCGAGAGGTTCTTCATCGAGGGAAGCTACAACGTGCTCTGGGTCGACTTCGACAGGGCGGGCACGCAGTCGTTCGACGGCATCCGATTGAACGTCAGGCTGGGCGTTCTGATCGCAGCGATAGCGCCGTGAAGGCGCGGCACGACCGAGCATGGCCAACCCGTCGGCAATCTGCCGACGGGTTGGCAGCACGATCGGCCGCCGCTTCTCCCCACCGGACACCAGGTTCTCCTCCTAACCCGATCGCGCTCAGCGCTTGCCGCCGCCGCGGTCACTCGTTCGGCGCGTGGCACGGCTGCTGCTCTGTGTCGAAGAGGACGGCGCGTCCCGACACCTCCGCCGGGCCGCGCGCCCCCAACGTCCTGAGAAAGGAGCACAACGTGAGCTTTGCGAGATGGAAGGGTCTTGCGGGCGGGCTGCCGATTGCGGTCACGCTCGCGGGCGCGGTGACGATCGGAGGATCGCGCCCCACTCCCCGGGGATGGCGCCGGCCGAAGACCTCGAATTGGCCGCGTCGTCGAACCCCCACCCGACCACCGACACCGTCAACCCTCCCTGCCATCCGAACCCGCACGCGCAGCGCGACATGGAGGCCGTCGCCACCCGCGGAGACGTTCGGCAGCTTCCCGCCTCCTTGAAGCAGCAGCTCGACCCGCCTCGCCGGCCGGCCGCACAGCACGCTGCCGATCCAGGCGCTTCGCCGAGGCCGACCAACAGAGCAGCCTTTTCCAGTACTACCTCCTCGACACGCACCACTTCGAGCCGCAACGTGTTCACCGACGCAGCTTCCCCGGCGTCAACGACCAGGTCGATGCTGACGGTGACCGGGGCCGACTGCGGCCTTCCGACGATCGGCGCGGTCCGCCTCGTCGTCGAGCCGAAGCCCGATCTGCCGACGCGATCCCAACGACGTCCGCGCCTTCATCGACGTCTTCACCGACATCTCACCCGCTGTTCGTCATCAACAACGAGAGCGGCTGGTACGAGGGCTGGATGATCCACGACCTTCGGGTCGCGCCGGTCGGCGCCGCCCGCGCCGACGGACATCGCCGCAGTTCGGGACGATCCTCGCCAGCCGATGCCGACCGCCTGCAGGCGCATGGGCACGGGCAAACGACGTCTTCCGGCCATCTGTTCACGACCGACGGCGAACGCGCGTCCGGTTCCCGTCCGAGTCCGACCACTTCCCGACATCCACGGCAACCTCGTCCCGATCTACCTGAGCATGGGGGCCTACAACGCGCTGCAGCAGAGCGACGTCGCACTCCTACTGGGAGTTCAACTACACGACCAACTGGGTCTTCCCGCTGTACGAGCTTCCGTTCACCGGCGGCATCCCCGGAACGTTCGAGGCCGGACAGATCGGCGCTGCGAGCAGCCTCATCCCCGGCTCGGGGCCGTCGGGCATCCAGAACGACCCGGTGCGCTACGGCGACAGCCCGTTCCTGCCGCGCGACCCGGACAAGTTCGACGGAGAGGACGACGCGCAGCGCGAGTTCCGCGACCGCTTCATCCCGAGCGGCCTGGCGCAACGAGATCTATCTCGACGTCTTCGAGCGCGCTGGCATCGTTCGAGCCGGGACGTGACGTCGCTCTCTGCAGCGCATCTTCGACGCCTACGCGCAGGAGGTCGCCCGGGTCGACCAGGATCGCGACGGCGTCATCTCCGCGGTCGAGGGTGACGTGGACTCCGCCAGCGACGGGTTCGAGGACAACGCGCGGCTGTTCCTGCCGGCAACGAGCTACGACCGGTTCGCGGTGACGCGGGAGATCAACGACGGCATGCTCGCGCCGCGCTTCGCGAACAGCCAGCGCGCCTGGGTGCTCACCGGATTCGCGGCCTCGGTGAATCCGGCGGTGACCGCGTCCACGGGGCGTGATTCCGACGATCGTTGAGTCGATTCTCGTCGAGTGGGACGGGCAGCGCAGGCGGTCCGGCCGATCTCCCCGATCGACCGGCCGTCGAACTTTGGCGCGCTGTCCGTCCCCTCACTCCTCAGCGCCCTAGGGAGCTCGCTCTTTTCGTCTCGACTTGGACGAGGGGTTCGACTTCGCCGCGCCTCCACCAAAGCAAGCGCATTGGCGCTTGCTTTGATGTGTCGGCGAGCGGGACTCGGTGTCGGTTGAGGCTCGCTTCGCGCGCTCACCACTGAGATCGGCCGCTCCGCTCGCGCGTCGCGCGCGCGCCGCGCGACGGCGATTCCCGCCGCCTCCACCACGCGCCAGATTGACGGATCCTCGACGAAACATGCGCTTTCCTCCACCTTCCTCGCCCGGAGTTACCCGGCTGCGGAAAAGCGAATGCGCGACCAGCTCGACCAGGGTCCCGCGCGGCTCGTTCGTACCGTCTCCTCGGGTCGATCCTGGCCGAGGAGGGTAAGTTCGCCGAGGCGGAGAAGTTGGCGCAGAGAGCCGTTGCATTGGATGCGAGCCGCGCGAGCTACAACCTGCTGGCGTGGATTCTGGTCGCCGGGGTCTGGACATCGATCGTGGGGTCGAGGCGGCGCGCCAGGCCCTGAAGATCCCCTGCGGGATTACGAGGAGCCCTCGGAGACCTACCCGTTCACTCCTGTTGCGGAGCACAGCTTAGGCCTCTGCGGCTCAAGAAAGGCACAACCTCGGAAGCCGTGAAGCTCCTCGAGGTCGCGGCTCGACTGCGCCCCGATCGAGCGTCGATCGGCGAGGACCTGCAGCGTGCGCGCCGAAGCGCCAAGTGAGCTTGCTGGCGTCCCCGGTCACTTCACCCCCGCCGTTGCGGCCCAGTCGGTAACCGAGCAGGAGCTCGGATCGGACTAGCTCATCGATCGGCACCGCGACGAGGATCCGCTTGCCGTCCGAGGCGTGATCCCAATGCGCGCTGGGAAAGAACATCCCTCCGAAAAATTACCGTCGGCGCGCTCAGTTCGAGATCGCTGCCTCGCGGGGTCAGCCGGACCTCGGAGAGTCTGTTGTCATTTGGGTCCCTGAAGACGATGCAGCGAGAATCCCGAGACCAGAAGAAGTAACCGACGCCGTCGGTCGTGACGCGCCACTTCCGCCCCGGCTTTGGAAAGGTCGTCACGTAGAGCTCTCGGGTTCCCGATTCGTCCGAGGCGAACGCGAGCCAGCGAAGATCCGGCGACACGTCGCCGCCGTCCTCCATGGCGGGCGTAGCCACGAGGGGATGAGGCGTGGGCAGTCCCGTGACCGACACCAACACGAGGTCCCCCTTGGTCTTTGGATCGTAGGAGTGTACAAACGATCGAGCGGCCGTCCGAGGTCCAGGTGTACGGTACGAGGCTCCCGGTTCCCGGGATGAGCTCACCTCGCGGCAATTCATCGGCCGATGCGATCCTGATTCCCGTCTCATCGTTGTATGCGAACCGCTTACTGTCGGGCGCCCAGACGGCTTCGATGCCGTACTTCCCGATGTCCAATGAAGCCGGCTGGCGACCCCGCGTGTGAGGTCGTACATCCAGAGTTCCGTGCCGGCACGGTCTGAATCGGTTTGCGACGATCGCACGCGTGGAATCCGGCGATAGGCTGACCCCGTCGATGAACGCGGGCTCTCCGACGGCACCGAGCTTCTTGCCGTCGAGGTCGAACCAGGTCAAGCGGCTGCGGACGGCGCCGAGGCACGGTGCTGTACGCCAGCAAAGCCATTAGACGAGAAGGCGAAGTTGCCGGTATGCGCGCTGCAGGATGAACTCGACTCCTTCGGCGATCGGGACTGGCTCGCCGCTTCGGCTGGAGACCGTCGAGCGACCTCCGCTGTGCGATCAGTTGGCCACCATGGAGGTAGACGAACCAATCGGGCGGGACCCAGCGCGCCTCGAAGTCGCCCGGCTACCACGAGCGTCGCTTTCCCGGTGGTGAGGTCGAGGACGTGAGGCGCCCGCTTTGAGACCCCTCGCCGCCCGCAAAGAACAGCACGTGGCTGGAATCCGGCATATTGCGCGGAAGCCGATGGCTGACACGCGGCGCCTTCGACCTTCGTCACCGCCACGGGCGTACCGCCGGTCGCCTGCACCCTGAAGAGCGGTCCATACGGTTCCGGGAGCGAAAACGATGGTGCCGTCGGTCAGCCACGCGGCGCCCCGACCGTCCTTGGCTTCGCAGATCGTCTGCGCACTGCCGCCCGGCAGCGCCGAGTTTCTTCAGCTTCCCGTCGGCGAAGAAGCCGAGGTAGGCACCGTCGGGCGACCAGAATGGATAGCTGCCGTCGTCGGTCCCTGCGAGCGGTTGCGGGGTAAGCGCGTCGAGCCGGCGAGTCCAGATTTGAGTCTTGCCTTGTGTGCCCGCCGTAGTGATCGCGAGCGTAGATCCGTCGGGGGAAAAAGCCAGCGCCGACCCCGGCCTGGTTCTCGAGCGTCGTTCTCGGCGGAAGCGGGATCGCCACACGTAGACGGATCGGCTTTGACGGCGGCGGCCGAACGATCTCGGCGACGCCGATGGCCCCGATGACGAGCGCGAGGACGCCGGCGAGCGCGATCCAGCGCGGTTTGCGGGCTGCAGGCAGATTGTCCGCCTGGGATGGTAATCACTGTTTCCGATCCACCGCAGCTCGGCCTTCAGATCGGCCGCGGACTGCCAGCGCTCGTCGGGATCCTTCGCGAGGCAACGTGTCACGACGCGATCGAGAGCGGGAGGATTCGTCGGGACCATTTCCGACACGGCGCGAGGGTCGGCTGTGAGGATCTGCGCGATGACGCTCGCCTGGCTCTGTCCCTCGAACGCCCGCTTGGCCGGTCAGCATCTCGTAGAGCACCGCCGCCGAAGGCGAAGAGGTCCGCTCGGTGAATCGACCGGTTTCCCTTCGAGCTGCTCGGGGGCCATGTACTGCACGGTGCCGATCATCGCGCCCTTGGCCGGTCAACGGCGTCGTGCGCGTCGCCGTCTCCGAAATCGCTTCGTCGCGAAGCTTGCGCGACGCCGAAGTCCAAGACCTTCGCCCCCGACTTCGTCAGCGCCACGTTCGCCGGCTTCAGGTCGCGGTGAACGATCCCCTGCTTGTGAGCCGCGGCCAGCGCGTCGGCGATCTGCGCGCCGACCGTCAGCGCCTCGTCGAGCCTCAGCGGCCCCCGGGCCAGACGCGAGGCGAGCGTCTCGCCCTCGAGCAGCTCCATCACGAGGTAGTCGGCGTCCCCTTCGCGGCCGACGTCGTAGAGCGTGCAGATGTGCGGATGGTTCAGCGACGAGATCGCGCGCGCCTCGCGCTCGAACCGCTCGCGGAGCTCGGGTTTCTGCGAAAGGTGCGCCGGGAGGATCTTGACCGCGACGTCGCGCCCGAGGCGCGTGTCCTTCGCGCGGTAGACCTCGCCCATGCCTCCCGCGCCGAGCGGACCGAGGACTTCGTAGGGGCCGAGACGCGCCCCGGGCAGGAGTGGCATGGCGGGAGAATACGCTTGCTTCGAGAAAACCGTGGACGTCCTGGCCCGCGCACGATCGGTTGCGACGCGCTATGCTCCCCCGAGCTTGTGGGGGTCACTCGTGCAGTCGCGTTCCGGATCAGGAACTCCGTCGACGGGCGTCGCGCGGTCTCTCCGTTGATCGGCCGGCACCTCTCGCACTTTCGCGTCCTCGAGCGAATCGGCGAGGGCGGGATGGGCGTGGTCTACAAGGCCGAAGACGAGCGGCTCCACCGCACGGTTGCGCTGAAGGTGCTGCCTCCCGGCACGCATTGCCGACGAGGAGCGGCGGCTGCGCTTCTTGCGGGAAGCACGGGCCGCGGCTTCTTTGACTCACCCGAACATCGCCATCATTTACGAGGTTGACGAGAGCGACGGCATCGTCTTCATCGCGATGGAATTGATCGAAGGGCGGATGCTGCGATCCCTGCTGGCCGAGCGCTCCCTGCCCGTGAAGGAAGCACTGCGAATCGGCCTAGAAATCTCCGAAGGGCTTGCGAAGGCTCACCATGCGCGCGTTGTCCACCGGGACTTGAAGCCTGAGAACGTCATGGTCACCGGCGAAGGCCACGTGAAGATCCTCGATTTCGGGCTTGCGAAGCTGCTCGAGCGAGAGGACGAGGTACCCGTCTCCGAGGCGAGCCGTCTCGAGACGATTTCGGGCGAGATGACGCAGCAGGGAAGGATTCTTGGAACGGCGTCGTACATGTCGCCCGAGCAGGCTCGAGGATTGAGCGTCGATAATCGCTCGGATCTCTTCTCGTTCGGCATCGTCCTCTACGAGATGGTCACCGGCACGGTTCCGTTCCACGGGCCCACACCGATGGACACGCTCAGCGCGATTCTCAAGAACCCAGTCGATCCCGCATCGCAGCTCAACAACGACGTGACCGCAGGAATTGGACCGCATTCTCGGCAAATGCCTCGAGAAGGACCCAGCCGAACGCTACCAGGATGCGCGCGAGCTGGTCGTCGATCTGACGAGACTCAAGCGCGATACGGAATCGCCAGCCGCTTGCGCGCGCAATCACCGGACCGCTCGCGACGACGCGAGGCGCGAAACGATCATCGGTCCCGTGGATCGTTGCGGGATCGATGGCCCTCGTTGCGGGTCTGGCCTGGCTGGGTTGGCAAGTCTGGCCGCATCCGCTTCCGCAAGCACGCGAGATCAAGCAGCGTCAGGTTTTCTCGGACCCCACCAACGCGGCGAGCGGCGTTTCGATGTCTGATGACGGCAAGTACCTCGCCATCGTCGGCGCCACGGGGCTCGCCGTCCGCCAGATCGATACGGGGAAACCCGACACATCGCGGTATCGGAGCGTGAGTTGGTCAGAGCGGCCACGTGGACCGTTGACGGTACGAATCTCCTCGTGACGACGAAGAACTCTTCGGGCAGCCTTTCGATTTGGTCCGTCCCGCTCGTGACGGGCGCGCCACGATTGATCCGACAGGACGATTCAGGAAGGCCGATCCCTTCTCCGGATGGGACACGTCTGGCCTACGAGCACTGGGTCGGCAACGACGGGGAATTGTGGGTAATGGATTCTCAAGGGGGATCCGCGCGGGGAGGGTACTGGCTGCCGCGCCGGGCGAAGAGCTTACGGGCTTCACTTGGGCACCCAGCAGCAGAAGGATCGCGTACGCGTGGCGAAAACATGTCGGTGAGAACGGCCCGGTCGCGAAGCATCGAAAGCAGGGACATCGAGGGCGGGTCGACGACTACCATCCTGACCGATTCCCGGCTGGCTCTCACCCATGGCGGAACAAGGGGCGCCCTCGCGTGGATTACCGATGGCAGGCCCGTCTTCTCTCTGAACGAGCCACCGCCGAACGTATCGTCGACGCGAACCTCTGGTCCCTGCAGGTGGATCCCGTCACCGGAGTTTCCGATGGGAATCCGGTGCGGATCACGAACTGGGCGGGAGCCGGCCGGGACCCGCCGTGGCCACTGCGGATGGCAAGACCCTCCTTGTGTCGAAGGAACAGGCTCAGAGCGACGTCTGGGTCGGGGAGCTTCAGGATGACGGGACCCGATTGAGCGCTCCGCGACGACTGACGCTCGATAATCCCCACGATAGGGCGTTCTTCTGGATGCCGGACAGCCGACGCATCGCCTTTGTCTCCGATCGGAACGGCTCCTTCGATCTACTCGTCCAGGATCTCGAAGGCGGCGACGTCTTGCCCATCATCGTCGGGCCCGGAGAGGTCGGCGGCGCAGGACTGACCCCACGCCACGACGTGATTCTCTTTTCCGAAGCGCCTCCCGGCGGATCGCCTGATGACGAACCCTGACACTCAAGCGAGCCGGCATCTCGGGTCAATCGGTCGAGAGCGTTGTTTCCGCTTCCTGCGATCGGGAAATGGGAGTTGGACTGTCCGGGCGATCCTCCACGAACTTGTCTGTTCAGCGAGTTGGTAGGGGAAGAAGAACGTCTTCTACGAGCTGGACCCGGTGAAGGGGAAAGGGGAATCGGTCATCGAGGTCGACTGGTCCGCTCCGAGTTCGGGCTGGGTGCTGTCTCGGGATGGATCGCGTGTAGCCTATCTCGAACAGGAAGGGACAACGAGCCTCATCAAGATCCTCACGCTGGCATCCGGCGCCGTTCACGGTATTCCGGTGAACGGACGATGGAACGTCCAGAGCCTCGCCTGGGCCGCAGATGCAAACTCGTTCTTTTGTGCGAACTCCGGTTCGGGCAAAGATGGTCTCTTCCATGTCGACTTCCAGGGCACGATTCGGGCTCTGCTAGAACCGCGACAAGCCGGTGAGTGGCTAGGGAATCCGATTCCGTCTCCTGACGGTCGCCATCTCGCCTTTCAGAACATCGGCGTCTCTTCCGACTACTGGCTTCTCAGGGGTTCTAGACGCGCGATCGATTTGTCTGCGGGTTCGGTCGTAAAGCCTCGTCTCCAAAATGTCTCCAAGACTGCGGGGACTCCAGGGGACTGGAGGGGACTCCAGGGGACTCGAAGGGGCAACGGATTCGGCGGAGAATCGAGCCCTGGCAACGGAAGTCGCGCGCCATCGCTCTTTTCTCAAAACCTTGGACGCGGGTTCGATTCCCGCCGCCTCCACCATTCGACTCCGCGCCTCCGGCGCTCGCTCATGGCGGGCCATTGATCGCGAGTCGAATGCCTCGACCGGACTCATCGACAAGACGCTCGCCGCAGCCGATCGTGACGGCCCACAGGGCGCTCGCGCCGCGCTCGGGTGGTGTCGGACCGAGCGCCGCCGCCGGTCCATTGACACCGCGGGCACCTCGCCGTAGATCCCCACCATCGCCCCGCAGGGTGAGGAGTTGCAGTTGAATTCCGTGCTGGCTTCCGTATTGTTCCTCGCCGCGATCGGCGGCGACGCCAAGATCGCGCCGTGGCTTGTCGATCACCTGAGCACGGGCGAACGAAGATTCGTTCCGTTCTGTTCGACGACCCCGAAGCCTTCGATGCCGCTCTCGCCGCCGCCGCTCAGGGTCCCGCGCGCGGACGCGGCGTTTACGAGGCGCTCGCAGGGCGCGCCCGATCGTCGCAGGCCAACGTGCGCGCGGAGCTTACGCAGGCGGGGATCACGTTCCGGCCTCTCTACGTGATCAACGGCCTCGCGGTACGCGGCGACCTGGCCCTTGCGCGGAAACTGGCGGCACACGGCGAGGTGGCGCGGATCGTCGGCGATCCGGTCGTTCACGGTGTCACCAGAGACTTGCTCGCCCCGGCACCCGCCTCGTCCCGACGCCGGCCCGGAGCTGGGCGTCCTCCAGATCGAGGCCGACAAAGTCTGGAACCTGGACGGGAAGCGCGGCGAGGGGATCGTGGTCGCTTCAGGCGACACGGGCGTCGAGTGGACGCACCCGGCGTTGAAGGGCAAGTACCGCGGTTGGAACGGCGCGACGGCCAGCCATGACTTCAACTGGTTCGACGCGATCGAAGATACGGCCGAGCCGATTCGACGACAACAACCACGGCTCGCACACCACCGGCACGATGGTGGGCGACGACGGCGCTGGGCAATCAGATCGGCGTCGCGCCGGGGCGCGATGGATCGCCTGCCGGAACATGAACTTCGGAGACGGGCAGCCTTCAACGTACATCGCGTGCAATCAGTTCTTCCTCGCGCCGTTCCCCATGGAGGCGATCCCGAAACGGACGGCGATCCGTCGAAGGCGCCCGACATCGTGAACAACTCGTGGGAGTGCCCTCCAACGGAAGGGTGCGACCTCGTCGTGTTGAAGGCGAGCTTCTCGGCCCTTCGCGCCGCCGGAATCCTTGCTGTGGCCGGTGCGGGGAACAACGGCCCGAATTGCAGCACCGTTTCGACGCCGCCGGCGATCTACGACGAGGCGTTCGTCGTCGGGGCGACGGACATGACGGAAGTCCTCGCGTCGTTCTCCTCGCGGGGGCCGGTGACGATCGATGGCAGCGGTCGGCCGCGGCCGGACGTCGTCGCACCCGGCGTCGGGGTGCGATCGTAGCAATACGTAACCGAACGAAGTACAA
>ERZ1370068.3023-contig-215_pt1 | contig 12579 bp, 20 predicted proteins | sample MGYA00561227_ERZ1370068 | MGnify/ENA primary metagenome ERZ1370068 (study PRJEB38410, sample SAMEA6850437) | metagenome | study: Metagenomic assessment of the ecological functions of the soil: analysis of the soil microbiota associated with the...
CGTTACGCATAAGCTTCTGCGGGACAGGGTCGCGATGAAAATCTGGCGAAGATGATTGGGGCGCTGATCGAGCAAGGCGTGGAAGTTTACCGCCCTCGACAAAGAACTTCGTGCTTTAGCCATGGAACAATTCATTGCCAATCACGGGCCAGGGAAGCCGCGGGACATCTTATTTGGCTCAATGCAACCGACTGAGGAACTGCCGGCCGGTAGTTACATCATCTTTGAATCAACCCATTACCGTCAAAACGTGCTCGCGCTATTCGAGCCGCAACTATATCCCGATCGGATCACTCCTACCGGTGAAGCAGAGCGACCATACGATGTGGCCGGCTGGACTTTGCCAATGCAGATGGGCCTCGAAAGCCCTCGCGGTGATGTCAATTCGCGAAGCGGCGAAAAGAACAACGGCTGACTCTTATCAAGGACGAGAACGATGTCCGTCGTGATCTTGGGCTCGTGCTACGGACCAGTGACAAGTCACCCATCACCAATCCGGTCAAACCGGGTGTTCGGGTCGCCATTTATCAGAACTCGCGCGCAGGAAACATGGACGAAGGTTGAGACGCGTTTTCGTGTTTGATACTTTCAATGTGCCGTTTCAGACTTTGAACGAAGCAACAGCGTTGAGCGAAGCGCAAATCCGCGCGCTCGTTTTGACGCGATCGTACTGCCGTCTGATCGAACCCGCGAGCCGGCGGAACCCGAGGCAGGCGAAGTTAGTCGCGGAATCAGCAATGTGGGCTTCCGGAACCTGGCTCGCTTTGTCGAGGATGGCGGCACTGTTGATCTGCTTCGACGGATCGTGGCGCTTTGATCAGGCAATGGAAACTTCCGCTGCAGAAACGTTTTGGAGGGTCTGCGCTCGTCGGAGTTCTATTGCCCCGGCTCGATCTTGCGCGTCGATATGGACACGACGAACCCGCTCGCGCGGACCATGATGAAAGAGACCAATATTTATTTCACCAATAGTTCGGCCTTTGAATTGACCAACACCCCTCGGCCCGTGGCTGACGCTCCGCAAACGCCCTGGCCTGCGCTTGCGCAATCGCCCGATATGCGAAGGAAAATGTTCTGAAATCGGGCTGGTTACTCGGTGAAGATAAGATCCAGAATCGGATTGCGCTCGCCGAGGTTGAGATGGGGAAGGGTCGAATAATCTCTGTTTGGCTTTCGGCCGCAACATCGCGGCCAAAGTTGGGGCACTTTCCCACTGATCTGGAATTCGCCGAATTTGGCTCGGCCGTGAAACTGTGCGGCAGGCGCATTTTTGCGCGCGATTTCACGACCGTCTCCGCCGGGACGCGCCGGCCTCCGCTAAAACCTTGCCGTGAAGACCAGCACTGGGTGCTATCTTGACGGGGCAGTGGCCAGCTGACTCCCCCGGACATCGCTTTCCCAAGAGGAGCCCGAACGCGGCTCGTGCGTACCTTTTGAGGTTTGTCTGCATCAAAGCGGTTCTTAAGCGGCGTTATCTCTCCCTAATAAAACGCCCGCTTAACTTGTTTTGATGTGGCTCTGGCGGGAGTTTAGTTATGAAAAAATACTTTCGCTTTACTCTGGTCAGTTTTCTCACGATCGGCTTTCACCGCCGCTCGGAGCCCAACAGACAACGGCCGCGGCGCGTCGTGTGGACAGACGCCGCAGACCACGCCTGCGCAACGGCCCACGCAGCAGCCGACGCAGACGTCACCCGCGGATGATAATGCTCCACCTTCGTCATGCGTCCCAACCGGCCGCCAGTGCTGGGCGGGGCGAAGATCGAGATCCCAATGAGCAAAAGCCGGAAGCGTCGCCCCAGAATGCCGGTCCGGAAGAGGTGGGCGAGGGCGACATCCTGCGCGTGGATACCACGCTGGTGAGCATTCCGGTGAGTGTGATGGACCGGGACGGGAAGTTCATCCCGAACCTTACGAAAGACGAATTCAGAATCTGGGAAGACGGCGTCGAACAGCGGGTCGCTTACTTTGCTTCGACCGACAAGGCTTTTACGGTCGCGCTGGTGATCGACACCAGTGGCTCGACAAAGTACCGGCTGAGATGAGATCCAGGACGCGGCGATTGCTTTCGTCGAGCAGCTCCGGCCAGATCGCGTCATGGTGGTGGCTTTCCGGCGACCGCATCCGGGTTCTGTCTCAAGTCAAACCAAATGACCCGTGGGCTGCCTTGCAAGCGATGCGCCATCCGTCAGCCGCAGTGGACGGGGTCGGGCACGCGCTTGGCACGACGCGGTTACGATATGATCATTAACGAGTATTTCAGCAAGATCGAAGGCCGCAAAGCAATGGTGCTCTTCACGGATGGCGCCGTACTGCCACCAGCCGGCGAGTGCACCTGCTGAAGCGTCGATGCGCGATGCGGAAGAACTGGACGCGCTGGATCTTACCCGGTCGAATCACGACACCTACATGGACATGGGCGGCGGCTGGCCTGGCGGTGGAGGCGGTGGTGGAAGGTCGTCGCGGCGGCGCCCCAGTGGGGGCAACGGGTCGATATGACGTTTCCCATTCTTTCAATTATTCTCGGCGGCACGGCATCAACATTGGACGGGCGGCGGCAGTAACCGCGGCTCGGGCACCAGCCGCGAAGAATACGAACGTGGGGATCGATACCTGCACGATCTGGCTCGAGTGAGCGGCGCGCGACTCTACAACGCGGAACAGCAGAACCACTGACTACGCGTTCAGATCAGTGGCCGAAGAAGTTAAGGCGTCAGTACAGCCTGGGTTACTACCCGAAGAACAAGCCCAATGCGGGTGAGCGTCGCACGCTGCGGGTTAAGGTTAACCGGCCTGAGCTGGTGTGCGCGCGCGACAGTTACGTGTTCGGCCGAACCCGAATAATTCGGCGCAAACGGAATCAGGCGCCAGTGCTGAAGAAGGATGCGATACCCGCTGAACGCCGGCGCTGGCCGTAAGAGAGATCCTCTGCCTTGGCGTTTCTCATTAGCACCGGCTTTAGCCCGGAACATCGAATGGAAACCGTTTAGACGGTTTTCACTGTTTTGGAACCGCAAAGTCACCGGGCTAAAGTCCGGTGCTAAAACTTAATTTGCGCTCACACTACAGTTCCATCCGGAATCGTGCCGTTCTTTGGCACGATGATGATGCGGTCGCGGATGTAATCACATCCCGTCTGGCCGCGTCAGCCCCTCGCCACGGCGGCTTCATTTAGTAAACGCACGTTCATTCCGATGCGCGCATTCTTGTCGATGATCAGCGCGTCTCGATAATTGCGTTCTCGCCAATACCGGATGCGCGGACGGTTCGCGGTTCGGTCTCCCAGCATGTCTTCAATTGTCTGGCAGTAGTCCGCTCCCACTCATGTGTGAAGCATCGATATGCGCGCCTTCACCGATGCGCGCGCGCAGCGCAATCGCTGAACGGTTTATCTTGGCTCCGTTTGCAATGCAGCCGTCGCTCGATGATCGAATCTCGAATTTCGCAGTTGTCGATTTTCGAAGGCGGCAAGTAACGCCGAACGCGTCAATAAGCGGCGCTTCCGCGTCGAACAGATTGAAAGGTGGAATGGCCGAGAGTCATTTCGAGATTTGCTTTGTAAGCTGCGATGGTTCCAATGTCTTCTCCCAATAACCGTCGAAGAGGTACGCCTGCACGTTGTTCTTGTGAATGCTGCCCGGGAATTACTTCCTTGCCGAAATCCAGCCGTGAGGTGTCTTCCGCCCAAAATCTCTTCCAAACGGTCATGCTTCACGAAAACATAAATTCCCATCGAAGCGAGATAAGGGCGAGCGCGGGCGCTCGTCTGCGCTCAATCAAACGAGGTGGTATCGACGCGCGCATCCCTTCAAGTGTTTCGCCGGTAGGTTTCTCGCGGAACTCGACGATGCGGCCGTCTTTGTCGGCTTTGAGCAGCCCAAATTCGCTGGCTGAGTCGGGCGGGATCGGGATTACCGGGAGATGGTGATGCTCGGCATTTGTTTCGTAATGGCGCTGGAGAAACTTCCGATAGTCCATGCGATACAAGTGATCGCCGGACAAAGATCAACAATGTGTCCATGCGCCAATCGCGAATGTGTGGCAGCACCTGGCGCACGGCGTCGGCGGTGCCCTGAAACCACTCGCCGCTTTCCGGAGTCTGCCTCAGCCGCGAGCACTTTCCACAAAGGCCGTCGGCAAAAGGTGAGAAGCGATACGTGGTCGCGATGTGACGATTGGGTGAAGCCGAGTTGTACTGGGTCAGCACAAACATGCGAATCACGTCTGGAGTTGATGCAGTTTCGAAGATTATGGCACATCCACCAGCCGATATTTTCCGCCGAGCGGCACGGCCGGCTTCGACCGATCGCGCGGTAAGCGAAACAGGCGCTTGCCGGCCCCCACCAAGAATCACTGCAAGCAGACTGTGTTTGGCTGGCATTGGAAGGCGAGGATATAGGGAAGCAATAAAGGTTTCAAGGGTCGCATTTGCGCTATCATCTCGCCCGTGTCTTTCGACATCCGCCAAGCCACCCTCTCCCGATCGCGCCGGCGATCGAACTGCTGATTAAAGCTTCCGCGCGCGGATTGAGCCGCGACCAGTATTCCGAGGGAACAAATTGAAGGTGCGGATCAGGACTTGGTATTCGGCGTCGACACGAGCCTGATCGAGACGGCACCTACTTTGTAGCGAAAGTGACGGCGAGTTGATTGGCTGTGGCGGCTGGAGCAAGCGCCGTACTTTGTTTGGCGGCGACCAATTCTCCACACGTGATGTGAGCGAGCTCGATCCCGTTCAGAACCGGCGAAAATTCGCGCCTTCTTTGTTCATCCCGATCACGCGCGCAAGGGTGTAGCGCGGGCCATACTTGCGGAGTTGCGAAGGAAAGCGCGGGAGGCGGGCTTTCATTCGCTCGAACTAATGGCGACCCTGCCCGGCGTCAAGTTTTACGAGGCCGGCGGCTATCGCGGACAGAGTCAATGGAATTGAGCGTGGCAAACGGCGTAACCATCGGATTAGTGCCGATGAGAAAGGAATTGGTGTGAGGAAAAGCCGTCTGGGAAGCATTTAGCGATGGCGTGATCGCGATCATCATTACGATCATGGTGCTGGAATTAAGGCTGCCGCATGATGCCAGCTTCGCGGCGCTGCGGCCGGTGGCGCCGGTGTTTCTAGCTACGTCCTGAGTTTTGTTATTCTTGGCATCTACTGGAGCAATCATCACCATCTGCTGCAGGCGGTCGAGCATGTGAGTGGTCCTGTGTTGTGGGCCAATCTGCACTTGCTGTTCTGGCTAGCCATCGCTAATTCCGTTTGTGACCGGATGGGCTGGTGAGAACCACTTCTGCGTCGGTGCCGACGGCAATGTACGGCGTAGTGCTGATAATGGCGGCGATCGCTTATGCTTTATTCTTACCCGCGCTCTGCTTTCCATCCACGCTCGGGATTCTGTTCTGGCCACTGCCCCAGGCTCAGATTTCAAAGGCAAGATTTCTCTGGTGATTTATCTCAATCGCCATACCGCTTGCGTTTGTGAAGTCGTGGCTGGCAGTGGCTGGTGTATGTGCTGGTGGTAGTGATGCGGCTGGTGCCAGATCGACGAATCGAGAAAACGATCGGGCACTGATGCTGTCATGACTCGAGCGGTAAGCGCACTACTTCGGACTAACTGGGCCGCCCGCAGGCCAGTCAGTGGTGCCGATGCTCTTGGAGATTCATTTCGAAAAAGCGGATCGGGTCTTTGCCGGCCATGATGCGGTCACCGACTTCGTGCCACGTCCCGTCCTTAATCACCGCCGTGTAGCGAATGGTCATGGTTGTGCCGGTCGGTATTTCCCAAACAAATCCATCAGGCTGTGGCGTAAAGGGAAATCACCGACGTTGCCCTGTGCGTACGAATGGCATCGTGGTAGGTCTTCTTCGCCGGGATCGAAATAGATCGGTGGCGAACGCGTTAAAGGCGAACCCGGCCATCTGCCTCGTAACCTTTCCCTTCGACCACTTTGACTGAGCCGCCGAGGAAAGACCCGACGACGTTCCGTCTGTGTGTCAGTTCATGATCTCTCGCCTGTGGGCGAGATGACCTAAGCCTTACCGCGCCACGTGCCATCCATAAGCGCCAGCGGTTTCCATCGCTTCGCGTTGCGCTTTGAGAAGGATTTCCGGATCGGCTGGCCTTTGTGCGAAAGCGTGAACGGCGCAGGCCAGCGGTTGATGCGAGCAGCACGAGAAGAGCAAGTGAGTATCGGATCATTTCATGTCTCCTAAAAGGGGTGCGGTCCTTTGCCGCTCAGTCTTTCACCTTAAACTTTGTCACCTTCGTGCGCGCGGCAACGAACAGTTCGTTGTTGTCGTTAAAGACCATGCCTGAAACCGCGCCACCGGCCCTTATTTCATCGAGGTAACGCGGCCGTTGGTGTCGAATATCTTGATGGTGCCGAAATCAGCTACGTAGACGCGGCCTTTGCTGTCGACCGCGATGGCATCGGGCGCGGTGAATTCTCCGGCCTCTCTGCCCTTGCTACCAAAGCGGTTGAGGAAGCGGCCGTCCGGCCCAAACTTGAACACGGCGGCATTAAAAACTCCTGAGCGTATAGATGTTTCCCAGACCGTCCATGGCCACGCGGGTCTCTAATTCAGATTCGCCGGAGGCAGTGCTGATGGCGGCGCGGATGGTGCGCGTCACATTCCCTCCCGAATCGAAGGCTACGATGTCATCGCGGTTGCGGTACCACGAGCACAACAAGCCGCCGTCCGCTGTGGCGATCACGTCCTCGAAACCCCAACCTGTCTGCATAGGGAATTTCTCCGACGGGCTTTCCGGTTTCGCCGTCGTACTTTGTAATCTTTCCGCTCTGGACAACATAGACGGTGCCCTTGCGGTCCGCGGCAATGGCCGGCAGCGGCATCTTTGGATTCACCATCCACTGCATAATGAATTTCCCGAAGCGTCAAAGACCTGAATTCGCCCGCCCTGGTATTCGCCGACGTAAATCCGTCCCTGCCCATCGACCGCGATACTGCGCGCGTCCTTCATCATGCCGGGACCAATGCCCTCGCTGCCAAACGACAACACTTCGTGGGCGAAACTGTTCGCTGGATCTCCTGACTTCGAGCCGAACGGCGACGTGGACGAGAAGGTCTTGACACTCCCACGGACCTCATCAAAGGAGCGAGTGCGCCAAACACTGCGCCGATCACGATGATCACGATGAGTACCGGCACGAGTACCAGGATCCAGAGCCACTTTGTGGCGGTGGCGGTGACGTGCGGGCTCACATTGATATCAATCTGCGAGATGATCCGCGCCGGCCGTCCATGCTCGGGAAGTGCAAGCTGGCTCTGGCAATAAGCGCACCGCACGTTGCCTCCGCCGAACGCGTTCGGGTCGTATGAGATCGGGGCGCCGCACTTGGGACAATCAAAGGTTTTCAGTTAAAAATTTGCCGCCAGCACCGTCGCAAGCAGGTCACCTGCTGTCGGCCGGTTTGGCGGCGTAGAGATTCTATCGTCCTGAAAGCCTGGTGAGAAGTCAGGGCACTGATCGGAATAAGGACTATCTCTGTGGGCCGGCGTGGATCAGACGGCGCATGCGATCGGCAAACAGCACGTCGATCTTATGCGGTTCGATCACGGCCGTCACTTCGCCCACACCGAAAGTCGGATGCATCAGGGTTTGACCACGGCGATAGGTCGTGCTCTGTGCTGCACGGAGCGCCGGCCTTTAGCCGCGCGCGCGCGGTTCGCCGCTCACGCCTTTATAAGGCACGCGGGATCCGCAAACCGGGCAACTAATGCGAGTAATACGACCTTTCTTGGTCACCGAGGCGACGGTGTGTCCGCGCTCCTCGCCACAGGTGACGCACATCTGCTCAAGCTCGTTCACCAATCGTAAAAATCTTTTTCTCGCTCATTTTGCTCCTTGATATTAGAGTGTCTTTCTACCAGGGACAATGTTTTGATAACCGGAAATGAAGCGGCTGCGAATCTGTTTGGCTTCGGCGAACGGTGCACTCGAAGGATTGAGTTCGGATGCTCTAAAGAGCGCTTCTAAGTTTCAAACCACCTGCTCTCGAACGATCAAACGCCAGCGCCAATTGCTTGATTGAGCGGAGCGCATCACCGTTGATGCGCGAGAGAAGGATTGACGTTGTGTATCATGCCTCATGGACCAGCGAAGATGCAAATTTCAGTATGTGGGCCGGGTACGCAGCCGTCCCGGCTGCTCTGTCGAAGAGGGAAGCACGCCAGAGGCGTGCGTACCGTGCGTTAGCCCCTTTCCGCATGCGGAGAGGCCGGTTGGAGAGGTAGGCGACGCTGTTGCAACCCCACCTCGACCCCTCCCGCAAGCGGGAGGGGAAATAGATGTCTCGGTTTTCGCGTCACTCGCCGCGCGTAAGCTGGATCCGCCCGGGCGCGTAATTGACCCGACGCGCGTTTCCCGGATCCGGCCGTCTTTCAAAGTCCCTTCGACCAGTTCATAACCGAGTAAAGCCACGATCCGGCCGCGGAAAAACAACGGGCGTGAGTTGCCATACCAATCCAACAGCATGAGGCCCGGCAGCGATCGTCAGCCGCCTTTCGGATTGCGCGCCGAGTTCGCCAATGTCCGAGAAACGCAGCGAATCATTGCGCAGAAACAGGATGGCGGCCGATTCGTCAAACAGGTGACGATAGCCGGAGCGCGCGGGCACACTGATGGGCAAACCCGAGCACGCCTGAATCCGATCCATCCGGCTGTAAAAGAAACCATGACTGCGGAGCTCGCCCTGAGACGCGTTCTTCCGGACGTACTCGTCCGCAACTTCCGCAGAATCGCCGAGGACGAATCGAAGTGAAGTGCAGGTTACCGCCGTCCGTACCAACTGGCACAATCGCATTTGCACCCAACGCCTCGATGCGGTCGACGCCAGTGATTGAGTGTCAGCTCGTCCAGCCTCGCCATCGGCGTAACGCACGGCGAACAGGTTTGCCTTGTTCTTATTTTCCCGGCGCGCCCCAGCCGCTGCCGGTCCCGTACAGCAGGTAATCACCGATGAAACGGTTTTGGAAAGTGTAACCGCGCGGCTTTGGCAGCCGGTGATAATCCCAGGACGATGCCGAATCGCTGCCGTCATTAAATGCATTGAGCGACACGCGTAGCAGAGCCACATCGCCCGTCAGTGTTTTCGGCGGCCCACATGCCGTCGCCTGATCCATCCGACCGCACCAGCACGTTCAAATGTTTGTCGCCGCTTTCGAGGAATGAAAACTGATCGACGGGACTGCCGGTGACGCCCAGGGCACTCGGGCTCGAAGTGTCGAGCGGCATGCGATAAAGAGCATTGCGCGTTCGGTGCTGCAGCTGGCCGTAGTACGACCAATCGGTGGCCCAGACATAGACGGACTCAGGCGAGACATAGAACACGCGTCCCGGGGGTCCCAGGACACCGGTGGCGTCACACTTGAAATCGTTATTCGCCAGGTCGCATACCGTAACGTGTGCAGCGCGGTCGCGTTTCGTCGCTCTGTTGTCCTTCGGGGCGATAGATCTTAGTGGCTGCCACGATGCGTTGAAATTCCTGCGGCGTGGCGCCTTTGTGCCACTTGCGAACCGCCGGAAACTCAGCGAACGGATCGTCCGCATACGGATTCAGGTAAAGCGGCGTGTAGAAGATCAGTTTGTTGCCGATCAAACGGCTCGCATAATTGCGCGATGAGTAATAGTCATTCGATCTGGAGGTGGGTAAGTCGATCGGTATTTCAGGTTGCCGGCGCGATCGATGTTGAAGAGGCCGACCTCGCGTACCGCCGCGTTCATAGCTGTACCCTATGACCACGACCGTGTCCTCACTCACCAGCATTTCGTCGTACCACGTGTAGCGCGGGTCGATGTCCGGACCGAACGCGTCCACAGCCGCGATGGGGCGCAATGCGCCATCACCAATCGCCACGGTGAACAGCACGGCCGCGTCGCCAGCACCACCAGTTGATCGCCGTGCAGCTTAACGGATGCCGCCTTCATCGACACCCGCGTGTTGCGTGTGCTGGTGATGGATTCATCTTCCTTAGTGGCGCCCGCCTTCGCGGGAGCGGCGGTAACGGCTTGATCGGTGGCGACGGGCGACGACTGCGCATTAAGTTCTCTTGTTGGCGCCGCGAGCTTCGCGTTTTCTTTCGGCTATCTGACGAAAATAAGCGCGTAATTCTGGCTCACAGACGCGAAGGCTTGCATGCTCTTACGGGTGGTCTTTTCGCGGCGCCGGGGGCGGCGATGGCCTCTTCGCCCGGCGCGCCCGGAACAGGCTGCGAGAAGCGAAATCACCACCAGGGTGACCAACGCAGAAACTGTCAGGGACGCTGGCGGAAAGCGCGAAGTACGAATCGGTCGGGTTAAAGTTCTTCATTTTCGAGTGCTCCTTGCCTATGCGATAAGTCGAACAGCAAAGAGGAACGGCCAGGAGAGGCTGTGGACTTGCAGGATTTGATTAGAAGGGCCCGTTTACTACTCATGGGAGCTCAGCGTTACTCGCCCCATGGCTGTGCCACGCCGATGCGCGGCAAGTCTACGACTTGCCGGCAGTCGGGGATCCTTTCTCCGAAGGGTTCGGCGACCCTGGCGTGGTCACCGCAGACCGCCAGATTTTTAGCGGACTTTCCGGCAAGTCACAGACTTGCCGCGCATCAGCGTGGCGAAGCCATCGGGAAAGTGGCTCTGCTGGACTTGAGCGTGGAAAACTCACAGACTTGCCGCGCCACTCAGCGTGGCACGCCATGCGTCCAGAGGTCTGTGGATCGGCACTTCACGCTGACCTGCGCGCACCGGAGTGAGAGCCGCATAAGGAGCCAGATGTCAAACTCTGGAATGCCCAACGTCAAAATTACTTCTACCCACCCTTCATACGTCTGCACACGAAATGTCCATCGATGCAAATGCGGTACTTTTGTTTGGCTGGAGCCTGGCCAGCCAAGAGTTTCCGCTCTTTCTCCGATATCGACCACATGATGCGGGCCGGACGCCCGCCACGAAGTCATAGCGCTCGGCGGTGCTGACTGAAAGCAGGCGCAGTTCCTCGACCACCGGTAGTCCATCAACCTTGATCTCCAGACGACCGGAAAACTGATCGAAAGAAAAAATCGACCCGGTGTGGTTCCCAGTGACGCCGACCATGAAACTGAATTGCATGGCTATCTATTTCAAACCGCGGATCCATCTTCACCACCAGCGACTGCGGTAGCAGCTCTTTCCCTGGGCCGTCAATCTCACCGAATAATTTCCCGGCAGAACAGTCGCGCCGCGACCACCAAAGAAAGCACTTTCCAATCCACCCGCGCGCGTGGTCGCCGGTGGCGTTGGCCGCAGGTCCCAAACCCATCGATGCATGCCCGCCGCGGTTGAGAGCGCAGTTCACGACTGCGCAACCAGTAAGTGGGGATGTTAAGTGTGTTCGGGATCGACAGGCGACAGTTTTTCGTCGCTCGAGTAGTGCGAATTGACTCGCGCCGGCCGGGTCGAGGATTTCGAGAGTCACCGGACCCGACGAGCTCGTCTTCAAGTAATAATCAATGATCGCGCCGTTCGGCGGGTTTTCCGCGAGCGCTTCATCGCGCGGTTGCGGTGTGCCGTAATCGCTGCCGGGCTGACGGCGATGGCCGTGGCGGGTTGAAACAAGAAGGCATCGGCGGCCGCAACTTCACCCGTGATTTTGTCGCAGCGCGCGTGATGCTGTCGAGGATCCAGAATCCGCGGCCGTGCGTCGCGACAATCAGATCGTCGTAGTGGACAGCCAGATCGCGCATCGACCCCGGCGGCAGATTCAACTGCTAGCGACTGCCAGTGATCGCCATCGTCGAACGAAACAAAACCGCGCGCTCAGTGCCGGTAAAGAGTAAGCCACGCCGTTTCGGATCCTCTTTGATCGTTTGCACATATGCACCGCGCGGCAATCCGTTGGTGATTTCAGTCCACGATTTGCCACCATCGCGCGTGCGGTACGGATGCGGCTCGTAATCAAGTAGCTGATGGCGCTCGACCGCCGCGTAAGCTTCAGTCAACATCAAAGTGCGAAGCTTCTATCATCGCAACTTTGCTCCACGAACTGAGTCCGGCCGGCGTCACGTTTTGCCAGGTCTTGCCTTCGTCTCGCGGTGACGTGAATCAAACCATCGTCCGTGCCCACCCAAACCATTGAGGCGCCGCAAAGGCGACAGGCGCGATCGTGTAAATCACGCCGCGGCGTTTTCCTTAGGCGCACCGGCGGCCGCTGCTTCGTTCAGGTTCGCGGGCACGCCGGGATCTTCGCGCGTCAGGTCCTGACTCGATCTGCAGTCCAGCTCTCGCCGCCGTTAGTCGTCTCGTAGAGGTACTGGTTGGCGAAATAGAGAGCGGTGCAGGTCGGCTTGGGAAAAAACCAGCGGCTGTGTCCAGGCGTGCCGGAGATTCGCTCCCTGGCTGCCCGCCGCGCTCAGGCGAAACGTTTTTGTGTCGCCGGTAAAAACATTGCAGCGCACCACGGTACCGCCGAAAAGAATCTCCGGCATTGAAGCGGATCGCAGGGCGGTATGGCCGGGACTGCGCCACCGGCGCATGTTCAATCAATCGTGGTTGAAATCTCCGGTGTGACCGCTGCGCGACGGCACGGCCACCGAGCAATACGTAAC
>ERZ1370068.3675-contig-2778_pt1 | contig 12577 bp, 21 predicted proteins | sample MGYA00561227_ERZ1370068 | MGnify/ENA primary metagenome ERZ1370068 (study PRJEB38410, sample SAMEA6850437) | metagenome | study: Metagenomic assessment of the ecological functions of the soil: analysis of the soil microbiota associated with the...
CGTCGACGGCCACCACGAGTCGACTCGTCGGAGCGCGTCGTTCAAGATCGCGGCGTCGATGGCGATGCAAGGACGCGCTCGAGCAGGCCGGCGCCGGTGCTGCTCGAGCCGGTGATGGCGGTCGAGGTCGTGGTGCCTGAGAGTTCGTCGGCGGCGTGCACGGCGACCTCGCGAGCCGGCGCGGCGACATCACCGGCTTCGAGATGCGCGGCAACGCGCAGGTGGTGACCGCCGAGGTGCCGCTCTCGAAACATGTTCGGCTACGTGAACGAGCTGCGCTCGCTCACGCAGGGCCGCGCGACCTACACGATGCAGTTCCTGCGCTATGCGCAGGCCCGGATTCGGTCCGGGACAAGCTCGTATTCCATTAGGCGCAAGTCTTCGCGCAGCGAGCAGAAGCGACGAAGGCCTACAAGGGGTGAGCACGATGGCGAAGGAGAAGTTCGAGCGGAACAAGCCGCACGTGAACGTGGGGACGATCGGTCACGTGGACCACGGCAAGACGACGTTGACGGCGGCGATCACGGCGCGGCAGGCGACGAAGAAGCTGGCGCAGTTCGATGGCGTTCGACCAGATCGACAAGGCGCCGGAGGAGCGCGAGCGCGGGATCACGATCGCGACGGCGCACGTGGAGTACCAGAGCGACGAAGCGTCACTACGCGCACGTGGACTGCCCGGGCCACGCGGACTACGTGAAGAACATGATCACGGGCGCGGCGCAGATGGACGGGGCGATCCTGGTGGTGTCGGCGGCGGACGGTCCGATGCCGCAGACGCGCGAGCACGTGCTGCTGGCGCGGCAGGTGAACGTTCCGCACATCGTGGTGTTCCTGAACAAGGTGCGACATGGTCGACGACCCGGAGCTGCTGGAGCTGGTGGAGCTCGAGGTGCGGGAGCTGCTGTCGAAGTACGAGTTTCCCGGGCGACGACACGCCGATCGTGCAGCGGTTCGGCGCTGAAGGCGGGCAGGACCCGGAGGACGACGGCGGCGAACAAGTGCATCGACGAGCTGATGGAGGCGCTGGACTCGTGGCATTCCGGAGCCGAAGCGCGCGCTGGACAAGCCGTTCCTGATGCCGATCGAGGACGTGTTCTCGATCACGGGCCGCGGGACGGTGGTGACGGGCCGCGTGGAGCAGGGGATCGTGCAGACGGGCGACGAGGTCGAGATCGTGGGGATCCAGCCGACGACGAAGACGGTGGTGACCGGGGTGGAGATGTTCCGGCAAGCTGCTCGACGAGGGTCAGGCGGGCGACAACATCGGCTGTCTGCTGCGCGGCACGGGCAAGGACGACGTGGAGCGGGGTCAGGTGCTGGCGAAGCCGGGCTCGATCACGCCGCACACGAAGTTCAAGGCGCGAGGCGTACATCCTGACGAAGGAGGAGGGCGGCCGGCACACGCCGTTCTTCAAGGGCTACCGGCCGCAGTTCTACTTCCGGACGACGGACGTGACGGGGTCGGCGAAGCTGCCGGAGCGGGACGGAGATGGTGATGCCCGGGGACAACGTGGAGATGACGGTGGAGCTGATCACGCCGATCGCGATGGACAAGAGGTCAGCGCTTCGCGATCCGCGAAGGCGGCCGCACCGTCGGCTCCGGCGTCGTCGCCGAGGTCGTCGAGTAGATCGTCATGGCAGAGACCGAGCATCGCCGAAGATCCGCATCCGCATGAAGGCGTACGACTTCACAAGCTGCTCGACCAGAGCGCCAGTGAGATCGTCGATACCGCGATGCGCACCGGTGCGCGCGTGGCGGGCCCGATCCCGCTGCCCACGAGCATCAACAAGTACACGGTGCTGCGCGGCCCGCACATCGACAAGAAGTCGCGCGAGCAGTTCGAGATCGCGCACCCACAAACGCCTGATCGACATTCTCGATCCGACGCCGCAGACCGTCGACGCGCTGATGAAGCTCGAGCTCGCGGCCGGCGTCGGACGTGGAGATCAAGCTCTAGCCAGTCATGGCAATCGTCAACGTCGTCACAGTCGAGAATTCGCGCGCGGGCTCGATCGGCTCGCGCCCGCGGTGTTCGAAGTCAAGGTCAAGCCCGACCTGTTCCACGCCGAGGTGCGCCGCCAGCTCGCCGCGCGCCACACCGGTACGCACAGCACGAAGAACCGCGCACACGGTGTCGGGCGGCGGCTCGAAGCCGTGGCGCGCAGAAGGGCACCGGCCGCGCGCGCCAGGGCAGCACGACGGTCGCCGCAGTGGTCGGGCGGCGGCGTGGTGTTCGGACCGGTGCCGCGCAGCTACGAGCACTCGCTGTCGAAGAAGGTCCGGCGCGCTGGCGCTGCGCGGCGCGCTCTCGCTGCGCAGCAGCAGGAAGGCGCGATCACGGTCGTCGACGAGCTCGCGCTCTCCGAGTTCAAGACCAAGCGCGTCGCCGGGATCCTCACCGCGCTCGGGCTCGCCGGCCAGAGCGTGCTGATCGTGATCGCGCGAGCGCCGACGAGAAGCTCGAGACCTCCGGCGCGCAACCTGCCGCGCGTCGGCGTGATCCGCGTCGAGGGGCTCAACGTCTACGACGTGCTTCGCGCACAGGCAGCTCGTGCTCACGCGTGGCCGCGGTCGAGGCGATCGACGCGCGCCTGTCGGAAGAACGGCGCAAGACCGCCAGCGCACGGAGTCGCATGAACGTCCACGACGTGATCCGCCGGCCGCTCGTCACCGGAGAAGAGCACCGATCGGCCCGCGAGACGGGCAACGTCGTCTCGCTCGCGGTCGACCCGCGCGCGAGCAAGCACGAGATCCAGCGCGCCGTGGAGACGCTGCTTCGACGTCAAGGTCGAGAGCGTGCGCACGATGCGCATGGCGCCAAGCTGCGCCGCGTCGGGAAGAACCAGGGGCGCAAGCCCGAGTGGAAGAAGGCGCTCGTGCGGCTGGCCGAGGGCAGAGCATCGAGTTCTTCGAGGGAATGTAGAGGCGGATGCCGGTTCGCACCTTCCGACCCGTCACGCCCGGACGCCGCGACATGAGCGTCTCCGATTTCTCGGAGCTCACGCGCAGCAAGCCCGAGCGCTCGCTGCTCGGCGGCCGCCTGAACAAGAGCGGCGGCCGCAACGCCGACGGCCACGATCACCTCGTGGCACCGCGGCGGCGGACACAAGCGCCTCTACCGCAAGATCGACTTCAAGCGCGACAAGCCCGGCATTCCGGCGCGCGTCGCGGCGATCGAGTACGACCCGAACCGCTCCGCGCAACATCGCGCTGCTCCACTACGCTCGACGGCGAGAAGCGCTACATCATCGCGCCGGCCGGCCTCAAGCTGGGCGACCGCGTGTCAGTCGGGCGACGACGCGGAGATCCGCACCGGCAACGCGCTCGCGCTCGGAAGATCCCGCTCGGCACGGTGCTGCACGCGATCGAGACCAAGCCCGGCAAGGGCGCGCAGCTCGTGCGCGCCGCGGGGCATGGGTGCGCAGCTGATGGCGCGCGAGGGCGCTATGCGACGCTGCGCATGCCGTCCGGCGAGCACCGGCGCGTCCACGTGCGCTGCATGGCGACGATCGGCCAGGTCGGCAACACCGACCACGAGAACCATGACGATCGGCAAGGCGGGCCGCGCGCGCTGGAAGGGCAAGCGGCCGAACGTGCGCGGCGTCGCGATGAACCCGGTCGACCACCCGATGGGCGGCGGCGGAAGGCAAGACCTCGGGCGGGCGCCACCCGTGCACGCCGTGGGGCGTGCCGACCAAGGGCCACAAGACGCGCAACAACCCGCGCACCGACAAGTTCATCGTCAAGCGGCGAGGCAAGAGGTAATGGCGCGTTCGCTCAAGAAGGGTCCGTTCGTCGACCCGAGCCTGCAGCGCAAGGTCGACGCATCGCTCGCGGCCGGCTCGAAGCAGGTGATCCGCACCTGGTCGCGCCGCTCGATGATCACGCCCGACTTCGTCGGGCTCACGTTCCACGTCCACAACGGCAAGCTGTTCGTGCCCGTGTTCGTCACCGAGAACATGGTCGGGCACCGGCTCGGCGAGTTCTCGCCCGACGCGCAAGTTCACCGGCCACTCGGGTACGAAGAAGAGTGAAAGTGGCCGCCCCGGCTCCGTCGGGCCGGTTCGCCGGGCAGAAGACATGAGCGTCAGCGCATACCTCAAGAACTACCGGCGTGTGTCCGCGCAAGGCGCGGCTGATCGCCGACCAGATCCGCGGCAAGGGCGTCGAGGAGGCGCTCGTGATCCTCGATCTCTCGCCGAAGCGCTTCGCGCGCGCGCTCGCCAAGCTGGTGCGCTCGGCGCTCGCCAACGCGGAAGAGAAGAACAACCGCGACGCGCGCCGGCATCGACGTCGACAATCTCGTCGTCGGCAAGATCACCGTCGACCAGGGCCCGAGCATGTGGCGCATCCGCCCGCGCGCGCAGGGCGCGCCAACTGGATCAGAAGCGCACGGCCAGCGTGCGCGTCGTGCTCTCCGAGGAGTAATCGTGGGACAGAAAGTTCACCCGTACGGATTCCGGCTCGGCTCGCTCTACGGCTGGCAGTCGAACTGGTTCTCGGAGCGCCGCTATGCGGAGCAGCTGCACGGAGGACATCGCGATCCGCAAGTTCATCAAGAAGAAGCTCTACCACGCCGGTATCTCGCGCGTGGTGATCGAGCGCACCGGCGACAAGGTGGTGCTCAACATCCACACCGCGCGGCCCGGGCATCCTGATCGGCAAGCGCGGCGCCGAGGTCGAGACGCTGCGCGCGGAGCTGGCCGGCTTCACCGCGAACCGCGAGGTGTTCATCAACATCAAGGAGATCCGCAAGGCGGAGCTCGACGCCCAGCTCGTCGCGGAGAACGTCGCGCTCCAGCTCAGAGCGCCGCGTCGCGTTCCGGCGCGCGATGAAGAAGGCGGTCACGTCGACGATGAAGTTCGGCGCGGGCGGGATCCGGATCAGTGCTCGGGCCGGCTCGGCGGCTCCGAGATGGGCCGCCGCGAGTGGTACCGCGAGGGGCGCGTGCCGCTGCACACGCTGCGCGCGGAGATCGACTACGGCTTCGCGGAGGCGAAGACCACCTACGGCGTGATCGGCGTGAAGTGCTGGGTGTTCAAGGGCGACGTCTCCGACCGCGAGCTGCGCCAGGGCACGCTCTCGTCAGCGGATCGGCGCAGGTCATCGACGAGGTAGGCCATGCTGCAGCCGAAGAAGGTCAAACACCGCAAGGTTTTCAAGGGGCGCATGCGCGGCAAAGGCGTATCGCGGCTCGACGCTCTCGTTCGGCGAGTACGGGCTGCAGGCGACCGAGCAGTCGCGCGTCACGCGCGCGCCAGATCGAAGCCGCGCGCGTCGCGATGACGCGTCACGTGAAGCGCGGCGGCAAGGTCTGGATCCGCATCTTCCCGACAAGCCGATCACGAAGAAGCCCGCCGAGACCCGCATGGGCAGGGCAAGGGCAACCCGGAAGAGTGGGTGGCGGTCGTGAAGCCGGGCCGGATCCTCTACGAGATGGAGGGCGTGACGCCCGAGGTGGCGCGCCAGGCGCTCAAGCTCGCCGCGAGCAAGCTGCCGCTCGCGACGCGCTTCGTCGAGCGGAGCGCGATCCTATGAAGGCGAAGGAATGGCGGGATCTCGGTCTCGGCAAGAGATCGAGACGAAGGTGGAACAGCTGCGGAGCGAGCTGTTCACGGCGCGGATCCGCAAAGAGACCGGACAGCTCGAGAATACGGCGAAGCTGCGGACGCTTCGCCGCGACATCGCTCGCGCGGAGACGATCCTGCGCGAGCGGCGGTTTCGCGCAGAGCCGAAGGCGAGCGAAGCCAGCGGTAGGGCGGTGAATGAGCAAGCGCGGCATGCGGCGCACGATGGTGGGCGTGGTCGTGAGCAACAAGATGGACAAGACCGTCGTGGTGCGGGTCGAGCGCCTGGTGCAGGACCCGGAGTACAAGAAGTACGTGCGCCGCTACTCGCGCTTCATGGCCCACGACGAGGAGCGAACGCGTGCAACGTCGGGGACCAGGTCCGCATCATCGAGCACCGACCGATCTCGAAAGCGCAAGCGCTGGAAGGTGCAGGCCACGCTCTCCGAGGCGCCGCCACGCGTCTAGCGGAACGGAGCCGACCATGATCCAGACACGAAACCGTATTGGAAGTCGCCGACAACTCGGGCGCGCGCAAGGTCGCGTGCATCCGCGTGCTCGGCGGCTCGCGGCGCCGCTACGCGTCGGTCGGCGACCTGATCGTCGTGTCGGTGAAGGACGCGATCCCCAACGCGCGGGTGAAGAAGGGCGAGGTGCGGCGCGCGGTGGTCGTGCGCACGGCGCGCGCGATCTCGCGCACCGACGGGTCGTTCATCCGCTTCGACGACAACGCGGCCGTGATCCTCGACAACCAGAAGAGCCGATCGGCACGCGCATCTTCGGTCCCGTCGCGCGCGAGCTCCGGGCCCGCAAGTTCATGAAGATCATCTCGCTCGCGCCCGAGGTGCTCTGAGATGACGCCGCGACTGCTCGAACGCTACCGATCCGAGATCGTGCCGAAGCTCTCGCAGGAGTTCGGGTTCAAGAACGTCCACCAGGTGCCGCGGCTCAGAAGGTGGTGGTGAACATGGGCGTCGGCAAGGCGACGCAGAACGCGCAAGCTGATCGAGAAGGCCGCCGAGGAGCTCGCCGCGATCACCGGCCCAGAAGGCCGCGGTGCGGCGCGCGCGCAAGTCGATCGCGAACTTCAAGCTGCGCCAGGGCCAGGCGGTGGGCTGCACGGTGACGCTGCGCGGCACGCGCATGTGGGAGTTCTTCGACCGGCTCGTGAACGTCTCGCTGCCGCGCGTGCGCGACTTCAAGGGCGTCTCGGCCAAGGCGTTCGACGGCCGCGGCAACTACTCGCTCGGCATCCGCGAGCAGATCATCTTCCCGAGATCGACTACGACTCGGTGGAGAACATCACCGGGCCTGAACGTCACGGTGGTGACGAGCGCCCGCAGCGACGCCGAGGGCAAGGCGCTGCTCGCTCACCTCGGCGTGCCGTTCCGACCTAGTCTCAGAGGGTTCTCCGATCATGATGACCGACCCGATCGCAGACATGCTGACGCGCATCCGCAACGCCGGGCACGGCGCGCCACGCCCGCGACCTCGTGCCCCTCCTCGAAGCAGAAGCTCGCGATCGCGGGCGTGCTCCAGCCGCGCGGGCTTCCTCGACTCGGTGAACGTCGAGGAGAGCGCGACGGCCACGCGAGCCTCGTGCTCGGCATCCGCTACGACGAGGCCGGGCGAGCCGCTGATCGACGGGATCCAGCGCGATCCAGCAAGCCGGGGCGCCGCGTCTACGTCGGCAAGGAAGACCTGCCGCGCGTGCGCAACGGGCTCGGCGTCGCGGTGATCTCGACCTCGCGCGGCGTGCTCTCCGACCGCGAGGCGCGCGAGCAGAACGTCGGCGGCGAGCTGCTCTGCGAGGTCTGGTAGCGCATGTCGCGCATCGGTAACAAACCCGTCGCGATCCCCTCCGGTGTCACCGTCGACAAGATCGACGGCGGCGCTGCCGCGTGAAGGGATCGAAAGGGCACGCTCTCCGAGCAGCTGCCGCCGTCGATCGGCGTGGAGATCGAGGCGGTGAGATCGTGTTCGAAGCTCCGGCCGACACGGACCACGCGCGCGCTGCACGGACTCGTGCGCGCGCTGGTCGCCAGCATGGTGAAGGGCGTGGTGACGCCGTTCGCGCGCGAGCTCGAGATCAGGGCGTCGGCTACCGCGCCGGAGACGTCCGGCGAAGCTCACGTGCTGCTCGCTTCCGAGTCGAGCTCACCGTGCCCGGAAGGCTCTCGGTCTCCGTCGACCGGCCGAGCGGATCGCCGCCGTCACGTCGGTCAGTTCGCGGCGAACCCGCCGCTGCGCCCGCCGGAGCGCAAGGGCGAGGATCGCCCACGATCGAGCTGCGTGCCTGGCGCAAGGTCTGAGCGGCCGCCAGCCATGACAGGTTAGGAAGCTGCAAGTTTCGCGCAACCCGAGCCTGAAGAGCAGAGGGCAGAATTCAGATGAAGCGCAGATCAGGACAGAAACTATCCGAGGCACCAGAGCAACCATGCGCGCAAGCTGTACCGCAACGACAGCCGCCACGCAACCGGCGCACCTGCATCGTCTCATTCCACACGGCGCGCCACACATCCTGCTGGCCCAATCGACGCGACCCGGGCACGCGCTCTGGCTGGGTATCGACCGCTCGAAAACGATCAGCGAAGCCGGATACATGGCATCAGCGCCATAAGAGGTCTGGCACCGCGCTCGCGGCGCTCGCCGCTGCAAACACCAGTCAGAAACCGTATTCAGCCGGGTGGCTTCTCCAGGCGTGAAAGCGCTCGCGGACGCGGCTGCAGGCCCGATCTCCAGCGCTCTAAAAAGGTGAAAGCGCACTGGCTTCAATGCAAATGACTACGACTACCGATCGCGTCGTCACATCAGCAGCGCATCGCGAAAGGTGGTGAGGAGCGGACGCCACGCCAGCGCTCAGCACTTGCGCTCGTCGCCAGTGGTCAACGACGGTGCAGGCGTCAGAAGATCAGCGCCAGCACCGAAGACGGCGGTGCCAGGCGATGGCAAGGATCAAACGCGCGCTGTCGCTGATCAGTGCACTTTCAGGACGGGCACGCTGCCACTGATCATCAGGCACTGGCTGCGCGCGACCACTCGCCAACCCGCAGCTCCGGACCAGGCGATCGCGAGGGCGGTCGGTACGCCTGCAAATTGCTCAGCCGGCGTGCTGGCGTAGCCTGCTCAGCGACGATCGATCAACATGTTGCAGGTGACTTGCCGATCACCCGCCTTCGCCTCGACCTGCGACCGGAGGAGCGCCGCACCGCGCAGCTGCGTCAGCGACGGACAGGGCCGACCATGCCGCTGGGCGCCGAAGGCAACCAGAAGCCGCCGGGCGAGGAGGTCTCTCAGGTAGCACGAATTTGGAAGCAGATCGGCTTCGATCCAGCTTCGCGGCGCGACGCTACGCTGACTCGGCTTCCGCCGCCTGAATGTAACGCGTGCAGCTGGAGGACACCCATCGGTCGCAGGGATTGATCTTCAAGATTGCGCCACCTCGTGTCTCGTGGTGGAGGAAGCGTGATGCTCGGTGCGCCTGCGGGTCGCGCCGCAAGACCAGCGCGTCGGCCGCCGGGCGACGGCCCGGAATACCAGGCAACAACACGGGATTACTCAGCGTGCGGCGTGAAGGCCGGGGCAGCGCTCAACCAGCCGCAGGACGCCTTCTGTTCATGGGGGTGGTCCAGATGCCGCTGTGTCGCCAGCTGCCCCTGGCGCAGCCTGGCCTGTTCCCGGGCTTACTATCGGATCATCAAAAAATGATCATGCGTAGCTCACTTCGCGGCGGCAGCACGGAGGTCGATCAGCCGACCTCGAGCGGCGCGGCTGATCAAACACAGCGCCGGCGCGGCGATCGGCGCTGCTCGCCAGCCGCCGAAACCTGCACGCGTGAGGTGCACCAGGTGAGCACTTTGCGGCGCCGAAGCAGAAGTCAGCCTGCGAGGCGGATCCATTAAGGGCTTCGATCAGATAATCTCGGGCGTCGGTGTCGGAGATCTGAATAGCGGCGGTCTTCGCCACGTTCGATCCTCGCGGTCCACCGCGTCGGCGCTACATCGTCACGCCCAGCATCGACCCCGAAGTCCGCGCAACCCGCGCAGATGCAGGGCACGATCTGTGGCCTGTTCACTGCTGTTCGGGCGGCGCGCTGAGTGCGACATCGATCTTCTCTCGCTGGGCATCATGCCCTACATCAGCGCATCGATCATCTTCCAGCTGCTCACGATCGTGATCCCGCAGCTCGAGGAGAGCTCGCGAGAGGAAAGGCGAGCAGGGCACAGCGGCGGATCAACCGGATTCACGCGCCATTCGCCACGGTCGGGGCTCGCGTGGCTGTTCCAGGTGCGGCCTGCTCGCGCTCGCCCGCTCAGAACGGCCAGTTCGGCGCGGGCGCGGTGACGGCTGACCCGGGCTGGGCCTTCCGGATCCTGTGCGCGCCTCACGCTCACCACGGGCACCGCCGTTCATCATGTGGCTCGGCGAGCAGATCACCCGAGCGCGGGATCGGCGGCGGGATCCGCATGATCATCGCTGCGCTCACCAGCCGATCCTGTCCGGCGGCGTCGAACCTGTTCCCGGCCGATCCGGACCGAACCGGACTCTCGCTGCTCCAGGCGACCGCTGTTCGCGGCGCTGGTCGCTGGCGGTGGTCGTTCGTCGTGATCATCGTCAGCGAGCGCGGCCAACGCCGGATCCCCATTCAGCCGCGGCAGCTTGGTCCGACCGGCGATGCCGCGGGCGCGTGCCATTTCTTCACGCGCGCGTGAACACCGCGCGGGCGTGATCCAGCGCGATCTTCGCTCGTCGCTGCTGCTCTTCCGCTCACGACAGTTCGCTTCTTCCGGCGATCGAGCAGTTCATCCGATAGCACTGAGCCCAGGCGGCTGGATGCGACTGATCTCTATATCAGGCTGATCGTCTTCCTACTTCTATACCGCGATCGCCGTCAACCCGCCACGGCGTCGCGAGGAGGGCATCAGCGCTCGGGCGCGTACATCCGACCGGGCAAGAGAAGACCGCCGAGCACGTGATCATCTCTCGCGGATCCGCGCGTTGATCAGCGCGCGCGCTGGGCGTAGCGCGATCGTGGTGTGGGCATTTGGAACCATTTACGATCTCCGCGCAGATCGAGGCGCACCTGGTGTCGCGCCAGTACGAGGGGGTTCGCGCAGGGCACGCGATTCGCGTGGGCTGGCACCGATGACGCGCTCTCGTGCTCGTGGTCGCCGGGCGCCGGAAAGAGCACAGGCTCAGCGCCTGGTGCAGAAGCTCGCCGCAGACCACAGCGGGCGAGATGCTGCGGCAGGTCGCTGGCACAAAGGCCGCAGTCAGTCTCGACCCAGAGCGGTGATGGCGCGCACCCGGCGACCTCATTATCGGACGAGATCGTAGTCGCGAAGTGGCCGGGCAGCGCCTCGCCGCGCCGGCGCGCTGGCGCGGCTTCATCCCTGGACAGCTTCCGCGCACCCGGGGCGGGCGGCGCGCTCGACGCCTCACTCAGGCGCTGTCGCGCTCTAAGCTCGTGGAACACGATCGTGCTGACGCCTGTTGAAACTTGCGCCAGATCGAAAAAGACACGAAAGCGACGACAGCACGGAGACGCCGGTGCCTGCGGGGCCTGAAAGGTCTACTTCCGCAGACCCGACGCCGTTCGCCCACTCAGGGCGCAGGATGTGCGCGTGGACGTAACGACGCCGGCGTCGAAGAGGTCGCTCGTGGCTGGATCGGAGGAGGCGCTCTCGTGATGGCCTATCGCGAGCGGATCCCGATCAGCCGCGCGGCAGTTGCGGGGCTGCGCGTCCACGTGGCCGAGATCACTCGCTCGGCTGCCGCGGGGCGGGTGCCCAATGGCTGCACCGGTGGGAGAGCTCGACCAGGTGCAGAAGAGGTTCTCGCAGCCCGTGTGTTTGTATTCCACCCAGGCTACGATCGCGCCTGGGTGCTCCGTGTGGCCTGCTCCGTCCAACGGAAGATACGTCACGGCAATCTGATATGCGCGTGCTATGGTGATGGATATCAGTAAGCTCTCGGCTCCTGTCTCGAGCGAATGGCTTTTCTCTACGTGATTCCACGGCCGCAACGGTGCTGATCAGCAGATCAGGATGCCGGCGATTGCCGCGAGTGCTCAGCGGATCGCAGTGGCGCGGCGTTCGGAGAGGCGGAGAGTGACCGTTGGATGTCAGATCTCGGGTTTTCCGCCAGTTCAGCGGACGGCCGAGGCCGCAGGCTTCTCGGTGGTACGCGAGTTCGCAGGGCACGGGATCGGTCGGGCGCTGCACCGCCCTGAATCCCAGGCGGCGCGCGCCCTTGCCCGGAACAATTGTTCGCGGTGGGCCCCGATGGTATGCGCGGGGCGGCCCGACGTGCGCGTGCTCGACGACGGAAGTGGACCGCGGTGACCGCGGATCGGCTCGCTCGCGGCGCGCTTCGAGCACGTCCTGGTCACCGAGGATGGCAGCGAGACGCTCGCGCGGATCGCGGGTTCGCACCACAGGCAGGCTGGGCGCAGATCGGAAAGGGTGAGCGGTGAAGGCAAGAGCATCGGTCCAAGATCTTGTGACAAGTGCCAGCGTCGTCGTCCGGCGCGGCGGGGTGGTGCGGATCATCTGCGACTCAATCCCGCTACCAAGCGGCGTACAGGGTTAGGAGCAACCATGGCGCGGCACGCCGGCGTCGACCTCCCGCGCAACGAGCGGATCGAGATCGCGCTCACCTTCATCGCCGGCATCGGCCACACCGGCGCGGCAAGATCTGCGAGCAAGGCCGAAGCGTCGCTCCTGACACCAAGACCGACCGCCCTGCTATCGGACGGCGAGACTCTGATGCGGCTGCGCGAGTGATCGTGAGCACGACGCTACGGTCGAGGGCGACCTGCGCCGCGGGACGGGCGCAGAACATCAAGATGCTGATGGACATCGGCTGCTGTCGCGGCCTGCGCCACCGCCGCGGTCTCGCCCGCTGCGGGCAAGCGGCCAACGCACCCATACCAACTGGCGCGCACGCGCAAGGGTCCGGTGCGGGCGGTCGCGTGGCCGGCAAGAAGCAAGACCCGAAGCAATACGG
>ERZ1370068.3906-contig-3002_pt1 | contig 12572 bp, 19 predicted proteins | sample MGYA00561227_ERZ1370068 | MGnify/ENA primary metagenome ERZ1370068 (study PRJEB38410, sample SAMEA6850437) | metagenome | study: Metagenomic assessment of the ecological functions of the soil: analysis of the soil microbiota associated with the...
GGTCGTCTTCAACGACAACTGCAGTGTGGTTAGACTCCCCTGACGCGTCTCTAAGCCACGGGTTTGATCGCTCATGACCTCTATCTAGAAGGCTTCAGCATGCTTTTTAGAGACTTTCTCTTGCTTACACTGAGGCAGATCCGCAATCAATGGGTACTGTCAAAGTTGACAGGTGATTAGCCTTAGCGTCGAAACGCAGTCGATGACCTAAGTTATGTTGGTGTATCGTCCGAGAAAAACTCGACTTATTGGGACCACAGACGAAGGGGCGGGCTACCGTCCGCCGTTTTGGCAGAAAAAGGTGCGGGCAGTAGCCCGCCTCTAAATTTAAGAAGAGCGTCGGTGTGTGGGCCAATTTTCCTGAATTGGACGGGGACCTGTTTAATTCAGCTCAGATCGCGCGAGCAGCAGATCACCGGTAACGGTAAGTAATCCGGCCACGGGCGAGGTCGTAGGGTGACATCTCGACGGTGACGCGATCGCCCGACCAGAATGCGTATGCGATGCTTGCGCATCTTGCCGGAAATCGCGGCGAGCACCACATGCTCGCTGTTATCGAGGCGAACTTTGAAGAATGCGTTGGGCTGTTTGTCGATAATCGTACCTTCAGCAGGAATCAAATCGTCTTTTGCCAATAGAGTCTCCTTCTAATCAATCCTCGTAGTGTTCGACGATGCTGCGCTGCAATTGTGCGGGAATCGTTTTCCAGGTTGCGGGCGCAAACATCTTGGTGGAAACGCCGCTATCTCAAAACGCGGCCGACTTGCCACCCGGCGGCGCGGTCATCATACGACCAGCGGTAGAACGGTCCATCTTCTCGCCGGCTATAAAAGACCGGGCAGCCGCCGCGCTCCTCAGCGCTGGCGCCATTTATGTACACCTCGCAGTCCGTTCATTTAAGTAGCTTGAAGACCACGAACACTACCGGACAGAGATAAGGCGACGCCCACAGCCAGATGCAGCCAGCTCAGAGCCAATCGATGACAGTTTGTGCACTTGATTTGCCAGAGCGGCAAAACCGTTCCACAGTTAGAGCAGGACCAGATAACTTTTGCTATTGCCAATTCAAGTCTTTCAGGCGACGTCCGCTTGGACTCTTCTTTCCGCGATGATTCTGACCTTCTTGAGTTCCGCCTTGTCGATGCCAAAAAACCTCGCCATTTCGACCATTTGATTGGGACTAACAAAGTCCGCCGGGTCGGCGAAAAACTTCTCCAGGCTCGGAGCAAATTCGCGGCAGCGCATCGTCTTGGGAAGATTCATGCCGATGCCGCAGGACTCGTTCGAATAATGCAAACAGAATTCGCAAATAGTCATTTACGATCTCGCCTCGGCGCGGCGATACCTCTTGGTCCAGTAACCGCGATTCTTAACGAGCTGCCAGGCCGACGTCGTGCGATTGAAACGAACTCGTTTGATGGCCCGCGCCAGTCCGACAGAGCTGCAAAGCGCAGAATGCCCAACCAGTTGATGTCAATCTCGTACCAGCGCAGGCCATGACGTGCCGAGGTGGGATAAGCGTGGTGATTATTGTGCCAGCCTTCGCCAAAAGTCAGCAGGGCCACCCACCAGCTGTTTCGGAATCTTCGCCGGTCTCGAAGCGCTTACGCCCCCACATATGGGTCGCCGAGTTGACGAACCAGGTGGCATGGAGAGACAGGCGTCGCGCGGAGAAAGACGCCCCATAGCAACACGCTCCATCCGCCCAGAACTAGAGCAGCACACTGAGCACGATTAAGGGCACGTAATAGAAGCGATTCAGCCAGTTGTAATAACGATCTGTGATTAGATCGGGCGCGTATCGCTTGACCGTGACTTCATCGTGATCCTGCGCGGTGCCGTGCAGAATCCAGCCGACATGGACCCACCAACCGCCGTCACGCGGCGTGTGCGGATCGCCCATTCGATCGGTATGTGCATGGTGAACGCGATGGGTAACCACCCATTGAATCGGCCCACCTTCAAGGGCCAGCGCGCCGCAAGTCACGAGAAAATATTCGATCAGCTTTGGCACGCGGTAGCCACGATGCGTAATCAGACGATGGTATCCCATGCCAATGCCCAGGCTGCCTCCGACCCAGTAAAGGATGATGGCGGTAATTAGTCCTGACCAGCTGAAAAAGAAGAGCGCGGCAATAGCGGCCAGATGCGCGATTACCAGGAACACTCCCGTGCCCCAGTTTGTTTTTGGTTCGCCTTTTCGGCCCAGCTCCATCGGTGTTTGATAATTTCATGAAAGTCCTCAATGCGGGGCTCTGGTTTCAGTGGGTTCGCTCGAATTCCGCGAGCGAGTGTTGACCTTCAAGTTCTGCCAACTCGATGCGGCCGTTGGCGAGCACTCGGGTCACTTGAAAAGTGCGATCCAGTTTGTCTCTGCCGGGCATGACTTCCGCACGAAAAGTCACCGACATTCCGGCCTTAAGCGTCAGAGTCGGCAGCGGTTGCTTACTCTCGCTGCCCCTTACGCATGCGCATGAATTAGCCGCCGCAGGCGATCGGCAAACAACACGTCGATCTTGCCTCGAGTCGATGACTGCCGTTACTTCGCCGGCGCCGAAGTTCGGGTGCATCATCGTCTGGCCCTGGCGATAGGTGCGGGCGCGATCATAAGGAGCCCGATTTTCGCCGAGGCGTGTGCGCGCGGTGCCGGCTTTATAGGGAACTCGCGAGTTGCAAATTGGACAGCTCACACGCGTAATCTTTCCGGTCTTGCTGACCGAAGCGACGATGTGACCGCGTTCTTCATTGCACGTGATGCACATCTGCTCGACCCGATCACCGATTTTTAAGACTGGTTTCTCTTCCATGGTCCGACCTCCTCTTGACTCCTGATGGGGTGAAGCCCTTCCTCGATGGTCAGGCTTCGACCCGATTAATCAGCGCGACGGGCGCGGTAGAAGTTATCTACCGCGGCGTGGGCGAAATGAACGAACTGTAGTCCTCTGCGACGCGCGCAAACGGTACAAAGGATTTTGCCGCGGTCGCCGCCGCGGGTAATGCGCCAAAGCCTTCCGGCACGACCCGCTTCACAGCTTGTCCGGTTAATCGCTCGATTGCGCGCAGCGATAATTCATCGACCGGCGCGACGATCGTAATCGCCTTGCCCTGATTGCCGGCTCGGCCGGTGCGGCCGACGCGATGCACATAATCTTCCGGCGCGGCCGGCACGTCATAATTAATGACATGCGAAACATCTTCGACATCCAGTCCGCGCGCAGCGATGTCTGTCGCCACCAGCACGCGAGCCCGGCCGTTGCGGAAATCGCGCAGAGCGGCTTCGCGCTGCGACTGCGTGCGATCGGCGTGGATGCGATTGACTCTGTGATCGCGAGCCTGGAGAATGTGCGAAATGCGCTCCGCACCGCGCCGAGTGCGCGTGAAAATGAGCACCCGTTCGAATGCCTGGGCATCCTTCTCAAGTAAAGCGAGTAACAGAGCCGTCTTCGATTCGAAGCGCCACCAGGTAGGCCGTCTGCTTCAACCATCACCGCCGCGCTGACCACGCCGGCTAATTTCAACCAGCTTCGGTTCCTTCATCGTGGACCGCGCGAGTTTTTCGATGTCGGTCGACATCGTGTGCCGAGAAGAGCAGCGTCTGACGTTTCGCGGGCAGCAGAGCGAGGATTCGTCTGATAGCCGGCAGGAAGCCCATGTCCAGCATGCGATCGGCTTCATCAAGTACCAGCACTTCGATCTGCGAAAGATCGATCGCGCCGCGCTCCGGTTAGATCGAGCAAGCGGCCGGGCGTGGCAATCGCGACGCTCACGCCGCGTCGCAGCTCACTGATTTGAGTTCTGATGTTCGTACCGCCCATCACTGACGACGCTGCGGTTCGATTTCGCAGTGTTCAGTTCCTGTAGTTCTGTTGAATCTGCAAAGCGAGTTCACGAGTCGGCGCCAGCACGAGCACGCGCACACCCGGCCGTGACCGTTCGCTGATTCTTTGAATGATGGGAAGCAGAAAGCCGCGGTCTTGCCGGTCCCGGTTTCTGCACAGCCGATTAGATCCTGGCCGCTGAGAATGGTGGGAATTGCTTTTGTCTGTATTGGGGTCGGGGTTTTATATCCGAGGGATTCACAGGCGCTCAATTGCGCTTCGTTAATCCCAGTTCTGAAAAATTCATTAGTTTCCTTCTTTGAGTTTATTTGATGCGGCCCGGAGGCGACGCAGAGCGTCCTGCGCGATTGACGGGCGGAAGACCCGCGTCCATCGTCCGAGCCACATCGGTGCAGTCGCCGCGTTTGTCCGGGAGTCAAGAAGACCTGCGTGACAAACGGCGACCAATTGTTACCAGCGTGGCTCGCGATTGCCGCCGCCAGCCGCCGCCGCCGCTGCTGCGACCGCCACCGCCACTGCGATTTCCGCCAAAGCCGCCGCGATTTCCGCCAAAGCCACCACGTCCGCCGCCGCCGCCGCCGCGACTCTCGCGAGGCTTGGCTTCGTTGACTTTCAGGGCGCGACCGCCGACTTCTTTGCCATTCAATTGTTCGATGGCCGCAGTGGCTTCTTCCTGGGTGGACATTTCGACAAAGGCAAAGCCTCGCGAACGGCCAGTCATCGCGGTCTTCGACCACACTCGCTGATTCAACCGTGCCGGCCTGAGCAAACAATTGCTGCAGTTCCTGACTGGTAGTTTGGAAAGCGAGGTTTCCAACATAGAGTTTCGTAGACATGTAGATATACCTTTCCCTTGTTGGGAACGAAAAGAAGCTGCGAATCAGGATTGGCTTCGGCGAAACGGTAGCGGTCGAAGGACCAGGTTCGGATGCTCTTAAATGAGCGGCTTCGGAGTTTTAGAACGAGCCTGCTCTCGAACTATCCAAACGTCCGGCGCTAATCGATTTTATGCGCGGGGCGCATCACCGTTGATGCGCGAGAGAAGGATTAACCACAGGCATCATGCCTGAGTTGCACGAGAATTGCAAGGCGAACTGCCCATACTCACGCAGCGTACATGGTGTAATTCAATCCTCATCCGACCGCCGAGTACTGGACTTAGGCCACACTCGATCAACTGAGTAAGAACCAGTAAAGTGTCGTCGCAAAATGTAGCGCGGCCTCGATTCCAAACACACGAACATGCCGCAGGAGACGAACTTGAAGGTTATTCCCGGCAAAGCAAAGAACAAACTCGGAAGATGATGTCGATGCCTTGTTCCGTGCTCGCCGTTGTCAGAGTTCATCGGTGCCCGCAAGGCGCTGGCGGTGAAATTGAAGCAGGAAGGGCGCGGCCATGAAGCGGGAACGGGTAAAATCACTGGCCAAACCCTCAGTCAGAGCGTGGACGAGTGAACCAACTCTATTGGCGGCATCGGGACTCGTTCGATCAACTCATCGCCACCGGTCAACCGCCTTCGCCAGGCGCAGACAAAGGGGCGAGCGGGAAAGGCTGGAGACTTGCGCGCGGCGTTCGAAGAGAGACGAGAAGTGCTCTCGCAATTGTCAGACCTGGCAAACCGTCTTGCTGCGTGACGCGGGTCACAATCCAGGGTTGGAAATGTGTGCGACGCATTGCTACCACGCTTGGAAGCAATGTCCGCTTACGCTTCGCTTCCCGATGGGGTATCCAGCCGGGCGCTTGATTAAGGACATCGACCCTCCCGGTTTCGATTCGCTTTGCTTCGTTCGCGCGCCTGAACCCGGTACGATGAAACGTGCTGAGCAGCCCGCGCGGGTCAGTCCTAAGTCATCTGGCGCCGAGCTGAAAACGCGTCAGAAATTGACCGCCGCTGCCGAGGCAAACCGGCTTCAAAAGGAGCGCCAGGCAAGATTAGCCTGCAGCCAAAGTTTCGCTTCAGGAGTCAAAGAGATTGCTGGCAGCCGCGCTGCGAGGGTAAAGCGTCTGGAGGCTGCGCAGAAGAAGGCCTGACGCAGAAACGAAAGAAGCTGAAGAAGCATCGGCGCGAAGCAGAGCGACGCTTGAAAGAGTCGCTCACCGCATCCGAGGTTGCCAGCCGACGGTCGCGAAACCTCTCGGTCGAGGTAGACAAGAAGCGAGAGAAGCTTTCAACGAAGCGATGCAAACCACGGAAAGCGCATCCGCGGAACTCGAATCACTCTTCCGGGAATCCTAAGCCCTGCTCAAATCCTATGGACTAGCAGCACTCGAAGTTGCCGGCTTTGCGATGGGAATCTTCTCTTTACGAATCGCCGCATGATAGAGAAATGACGCCAGCACGATCGCGTTCTGTTGCCAGGTCGGCTGCGCGCACCGTTCGAATGTATCTACGTTCGTGTGATGCATCCGCACGTGCGCAATCCGTATAGTCTGGACCACGTTAAATCCCGGGATTCCCACACGCGTAAAACTCAAATGATCCGTGGCGCCGATGCCCGGGCCAGACGCTCGTTGCGACGCATCCCCAAATCGCGAAACGGCTCAAGCCACGGCATCGAAGATCGCTTTCGCCGCGTCATTGTTCTCCATGTCATGAAACCGTCAGATCGGACCCGTGCCGGATCGATGTTGAGATAGACGGACATCTTTTCGCGTTCGGGCTTTTTGTCGTCGCCCCTGTCCAGTGACGCTCGACATATTTAGCCGAACCGAGCAGGCTCTTCTTCTTCGCCACTCAGATAGCCACCCGGATGCGTGCGCTTAGGCTGAGCGCCGATCGCTTTCAGAATGCGCAACGCCTCCATGGCCACGGCTGCGCCGTCGCGTTATCGCTGGCCCCGGTCCCGGAATGCCACGAATCCAAATGGGCGCCCAGCATGACGTACTCATCTTTGAGCAGTCGGATCTGTCCGGAGCAATTCCGCCAGACGTTGTAGCTGTTCTTGTCCTGATCATAAAACTTCGTGTTTGCAGGTTCACCCTTAACTTGACCGGCACCCGAGCTGCAGCATTCGCGCGACCAAGTTGTAATGTTCTGCGGCGAGCACGATGCTGGGCAGGGTGTTACGCGCCGTTGTCGCGCCCGAGCACGAACATCGTCCCGTGCATCCCCATGCTGGTCCGCAGCACCACGCCCGGTCCCTCCTGGCGCAGCATCTGCGTCAGGGCCTGAGTGTTCGCGCGCGCGCAGCTTGATCGACGGGAGTGACGAGGTTGTCAATCGGCACCTCACCCTGCGCCGTGGTTGGCTGCGGCCGATCTTTATCTTCGAACACGAGTTTGAATCGGCTGGCTCATGACGATTGCGCCTTTGATCTTGCTGCGCAAGGTTCGAGTTCGGCCGCAGATTTTCCGCCGAGCATCAAGGGCGTGCCCGAGATTTCTCCCGCGGTCGATGACGACCACGCTTCGGCGTAACCGAGCAGAGGCATGTAGCGCGGCTCGATCGTTTAATCGTCTGTTTCTCCAGCGTCCAGCCCGCCCAAACTCCAGGGTTCAGGCCGGGCATTCTGTACGCCCCACTCTTTCAATTTATCATCGCGCCATACTCCGCTGCGGTCTTGTGCGCCAGGCGTTCCGGTTCAGGCGCGGTCCGATGACTTCCGTAAAGTAGTGAAGGTCTCGTAAAGCCCGAGAACGTTTGAGACCTTCCTCGCGAATTTTCGCATTCATCGCGGCGTCAACCGGCTCTTGAGCGTTGGCGGTTGAGATGATCGGGAACAGCCCCAACCAAATTGCGAATCCTGCTGACACCAGCTTTCGCCTCACTGATTTCCTCCACAAAGTTTTAGGACTGGAGCGCAAGCGTCATCGCGATCAACTCCTTGCAGAGGCAACCGAGACGGCTTGCGCTCCAGTTCGTTCGATGTGGGTAACCATAACTTGTCCTTGATGATGCGACTCATCATCACGACCAGCTCACCGAGGTGATTCAATTATGATCGGCGCAGCACCAGGGCCTCGCGCAAAACCGTCTGACCTGTGCCGTAAGGGATCTCCGCGAACAAGTCCGTTGAGGGATCGCGCACGCAGATCCTCAAAGGCTTCCAGGTCGCTTTGAAGCTCTCGACGGTTCTCGTCCCAAAGCTCAGGCGATCCGGTTTCGTCCTTCTCGGGCCAATAGCCCTTCGGCCATTTCGGCGAAACGTGCAGTTTGCATCGCGCGAGAATTCAGGATGTCCCATTGCGCAATACGCATGGTGCTCGAGAACCTGCCACGCGGTGTAGGGAAGACCTTCGATCCGGTGTCCGCGCTTCTCAACCGGAAAGTCTTTGACAAACTCCTCGAAGCTGACGTGCGCATTGCCGCCGTCGGCAGGGCGATCAGTTGTTCGCGAAGGGCCTGGTCGTTAGTTGGTTGACTCATTGTTTCATTGATCCATTGATTCATTGACTCGGTCAATGAATCGATCAGTCAATCGACTCAATTACTCTCTGTTTATTCGGTAGGCATCATAACGGCTGAACTGCTGAATAGTCACAGAGCACGTGAACCGGCCGGCCCGTGACGGTTTGACGCGAAATTGTCCGCCGCGCATGCCATCGACGAATTGCCAGACCCGGGTGCCGTCACGTCGCGGCGAATTTGTACCCATTCAAGGTCGTCGGGCGGTCACACGGCTCGTCACGTGGGTGCAATCGGCACAGGCGGCGCGATAGAGACCCTGATTCAATCGCGCGCCCTTGCCGCGCAGAGTGTAATAGCCACCGCCGCCCAGTTCGAAGCTCGGCAGAAACAATTGTTCGAGCGCGGCCAGATAGATCGGAATCTGCACCTGCCGCCCGCTCCTGATGTCATCGAGCGTCGCTCCCTTCGATGAGTTTGTAATCATAAGCGATGAGGCCAGCCCTTCGTCCTCATTAACGTCAACCCGATCGATTTGACCTTGAATTAAGGCAGCTTCTTGAACAGGTGCCGGCTCGCTCCGGTTTCCAGATACGCTTTGGTTGATTTCGGATCGCTCTCTGCGGACGCGCGCCCAAAGGCCAATTCAAAAAATCCGGGCAGCACGCGCCCTTCAGTTTCTCCTGCAGACGCAGTTCGTACAGCAGAACTTGATCGAGAATCAGCTTGCGGATTTCGCAATCAATCTTCAAATACGTTCGTTCAGGGTGGCACTCTGTCTTCATGCTCTCTGAAGAACGGCGTCAGCGGTCTCTGACGTAATTCATCGCGCAAGGGCATGGCGATCGCGGGCCGGCAGATAATCCCGCCTCGATGCTTTTCAAAAAAGCGCCGCAGAATGTCAATGCAATAACTTTCCGCGTCGATCGCTTGCCAGGTCGAGGGCGGCTTCGCTGCGCGAGTTCGATGCGCAAGACACGATTACCGAAAATCTGAACGCGCAGTTTCCATATGTGCTCAGACGGCTGGCACTGTAAACGTGCTCGGGTCCGAAGTGACGCGCCAGCATCTGTCGCAAATCTTCATTGGTGATTTCGCCATCGTACGGTCGAACCAGCTGCCCGTGGCGCGCTTGTTCAATCTCGATTCGTTTCCGCGCAGAATCGAAATGTGGCCTTCATTCTGCAGCCATTGATAACAATCGGCGGGCGGTTGGCTGTGGTCCCGTTTGGTCCTCGCGGTGACCGGAAACTGGCCCGTCGATCAAAGGTTGCGCCCAGCTCTGCACGGCTCGAAAGCTGCGAACGGATCGCGCCCACTCAATATCGCCGCGGATTTGTTTTACTTCAATCAATGCCGGCACGATCGCCCGCCTCAATTCTTCGATGTAGTACGAAGCCACGGTTTCCGCCCCATCGTTGAGAGCCAGTGGTCGCGTCAGATACAAACGTTCAGTTGCCCGGCACGCCGTCTGATAAAAGTAGTGTTCTTCTTTGAGTAGGGTGTCGGTGGAAATGTCTTCGAGAAAGATGCCGTGCTTTTGCAGACGCACGTCGCTCTTCATGCGGATAGAGCCAATCGCGTGCGAGGTGCGCAAAGGAAATCCACCTTCGATCATTCGAGCAATAAAGACGGCCCCGGAAGAAGAAAGTCCGCGCACATTCGTGGCCTCCAGCACGCGCCAGTCCGTTACGATTCGGCGCACCGACCGAAGAGGTTGCGATTTCAAACATCGCTCGACCTCGTTGATGAAAACCGGCAAAGGGTTTTGAGGCGGTAGCCCGACCGTGTCAGAACCGGGAGCGGTACGGCGACCGGATCAAGGAACGCTTCGACAGACGCTCAAGCGGCCTTGGTTGATCCGGTCGCTATACCTGGCTCCCGGTACCGACACGACACGCGCCCATATTCAAAGCTTCGCACCGCAGCGGCAATCGCGCGTCGCAAACTCTCACGACCGCGCACATCCAGGGTGGCCTCAGGAATGTCATGCACCTCAGCTTTGTTTTTCAAATGGAATGTTGACCTGGTTTGAGAACTGCAAATGATCCAACAGCGCCATCAGCGTGCCCGGCAATTTATCCAGCGGGCTTTCTTCGGGCATTGCCGGGAGCAATTGCTGGAGATGCCTACCATCACGAGAATGGTCAGGCGCGATTGCCGCGGGACGGACCGGTGCCAGGTCGACTTCCGCCGATCCGACCACGGCTTTCGCGATCTTTACCTGTGAGACAGCTTCGTCCTCGGCGGTGGCGGCCGGATCTTTCGACTTCGCACTCAGAAATCAATGATCGACTGCATCGTCAGCGCTGGGGAAGCATCCGGATTAGCGCTTCGCGCCCGATCAATCCACGCGTTAATGCGCAACTCCACTGCCAACATAAAGCAGCGGCGACTCTCCGAGATCGTCAGGGTTTCCAGCGCCCAATCACCGAGGAGCGGCGCGCAGCTATGTCGTTCGGCGGCGGTTGCTTGACCGGAGTCGTCGAGGCAGCGATTCAGATGCACTCTATGTTCAGAACTGTTGCGCCAGTTGCTCAGGATTCTCCAGTTCGACCGCGCGAAAATCATTTCGTCTTGATCAGATGGGCGAGCCGAGCTGGCTTTCCGGGTTGGCGGTGTCCTCGGGCGTTTGTCTGCAGCAGTTGAAAAGTTTTCCGCAGGCCCGAATTGCCGGAATATCATTCGCCTCGACCCGGCGTTCCAGATTGCACGGAATCCCTCGTCGGCGAAACACGCGCACGATCGTGTCTGCGTAAGCGGCGCGCTCGCGAACACACCAGGGCGATCTCCGACCAGTCGATATCGTGCGACGAGAACTATTCACGCCAATCTCTTTGGCGATGGATCGAATTTCCAGTTCCACGGTCGAACATTCCAGAAGCGTGCAGAGCAAATTGTTAATTTGCTGCTCTTCGTCCGCTACGTCGCCGGACGCGCAGATTAGCAGCTTGCGCTACGTTAAATAACTTCGTTCGCAGTCCCGGCTCACGCGCTCCTGCTGAAATCGATTGATCGACTCTTGATCAATCTCAAACTGTCGCGATCGACTGCAAGTGTTTCGAGCGTCGAGGCAAAGGTCGAAAGATGTGCGGGTTCTGTTCATCGTGATTGACGTTGACAATCACGCTGGGGAATGCGCGGGATCAAGTATTTCAGAATCTCTCCTGAACCGGCGTGAAATCAAAGAACCCGTCGAGCACCAGGAGTTCGATTCGATCGAGCCAGGGAATTGAGTAGCGCAAATTGCTCAGTTTGCGATTGTTCGGCCACATCGCCGCGCATGAACTGCAACGCGCGCAACTGATCCGGCGTCTTCATCGGTTAGACCATTTTGATCAACGCGGCGGCGTACTTTTCGTAAATCAGCGCGACTTCTCGATCAAAATCGATTTGGGACTTGGGACTCTGGGGCTTGGGAATTTGAACTTTGCGGAAAGGTTCGACTCATGCTGGCGCTCTTCGATCGCGCGGGCAAATTCCTCCGCCGTCTTCCCCGCGCGCTGTAACTCACCAAGCAAAGACGCGATTGTATTGACGCAACCATCGCGATTCGCCAAAGGCTTAATCGCCGTTAGACTGCCGGCCGCGCTCAACTGCTTAATGATTTGCGAGATCAGACTCTTTCGCAGCGGCAGGTCTTCGCGATCGATGGGAGTTCCTGCGGCGGCAAGGCCCTGCGTCCGAGTGTCAAGCCCGACCGTGAGGGGGCTCGCTTCCGGATCAAGGCTAGGCGCTCGCCTGAACCGTCCCACGCCAGCCGGGTCGGCCCGGCCGCCGGCGACTCCAGGTCGGGCTTCTGACACGGCCGTCTCTGCCAGGATTCCGCCCGACGAAGCCGCGGAAGAGGCAGACTGGGAACTCGCCCCAGACACCCCGAGCGTTATTTCCGTCGAGCAAAGCTTCTCGGTAACTAAATCAAGGAGTGGATGCGAAGCGGCGATGTAGAGCAGCCGGTCCGCTTGTCCGCGCGCGATGGCGTATTTCAGCGCAACGCGCCGGCAAACCGCCTCGCGATTGCTCAGGCCGAGGAGCAGGACTTGATAACCAAATCTCTTTGGGCACGGTTATTTTTCACGCCAGCGCGGGCGCTTCCTGGAGCGCAGCAGTGGCAGCGAGTCGTCGTCGTCGTCGTCGTCGATTTCCGGTGCCGGCGCCACCAGCTCCAGGGACCAGTCCGCCCCCGTCGAGACTCAGCGGCCGGGCCAGTTTTATCGATCGGCTCAAGCGTGTCGATTTCGTCGCCGTGGATGGCGTTGCGCTCCTTGAACTTGCGCGCCGCTACCAGCACTCCGGGCCTCCAGCGAGCCGACGCCCTTTGTTGTAGGACTCCAGCGCGCGATCCGAGGTTCTTGCCAATGTCTGAGAAATGAGCAATACGTAACTG
>ERZ1370068.2638-contig-1775_pt1 | contig 12565 bp, 20 predicted proteins | sample MGYA00561227_ERZ1370068 | MGnify/ENA primary metagenome ERZ1370068 (study PRJEB38410, sample SAMEA6850437) | metagenome | study: Metagenomic assessment of the ecological functions of the soil: analysis of the soil microbiota associated with the...
GGGATGACGAGGGACAAGCCGGCCGAGCAGCCAGTTGATCCCAAGATCCTCCCCGTGTGATTTTTCCTTGTGCACAGGGGTACGCGCAGCGCCGAATCCGCTCTGACTGGGGAAAGACACGTTGTGCACAGCATCCCCAGCAGCTACGACTACGACCATGAGATACATAAGGTTAAGAGGGTCTAAGTCTGCGTTGCTGAGCCTGTGAAAGGGCAACGCAAAGCCCCTCTCATCAAGGAGGATCCCGGTGAGCTTTCTGCGCAAGTGGTTCGGCCGTGAGGAACCAGAGGACGTGCCCGTCACCCTGGACCTCGGGCGCCGCAAGGAGCAGTTGCTCCGCCTCGAACGTGCACTCTGACGCGCTCGCCTCTGAGATGCGAGCCGACCACACCACCAGCGATCCCGCCTGGCGCGAACGGGTTAACGAGTACAGCCGGCTCGCCGGTGAGGCGATGAACCTGCGACGCGGCGAACCAACCCGAGAAAGCGTGCTGGATCTGGTCTTCGAGGTCCGTCCACTGTTCACAGGGCCCATACCCGACGGCATGGAAAGTGCGGGCCGCTCCAGGACGAGGTAATGGCCGCTGCCAACGATCTGCGCGAGCTGTTGCCGGGGGAGAAGGGGTCCAAGTAGTTCATGTGCGCGCCTGAGTCCTTCCGACAAGCTCAGAGTCCTTCCGACAAGCTCAGGACGGCGGCTGTCGAAGGGCGCGGTCGTGGTGCCCGGTTTCTGTGCCTTTCGAGCCAGCTCAGGGCAGATGCCTCGGTATCATCACCGGTGCCCATTCTGGGCCGGATGACCTCAGCGAATGAGGTCACAGAGGAGGTAGCGTGAAAATCCGACTCGAGCGCGACGTCTTGGCTGAGGCCGTGCAATGGGCCGCCCGCAGCCTGCCGCTACGCCCGAGTGTGCCGATCTTGGCCGGCTTGCTGGTACGCGCAGAGTCCGAAGGCGTCACGTTCTCGAGCTTCGACTACGAGACGTCGGCTCAGATCCATGTCACAGCCGCGGTCGCCGACGAGGGCCAGGCGCTCGTCTCAGGCCGGCTGCTCGCTGACATCTCCGCAGCCTGCCAGCCAAGCCAGTGGACATCACCGCGGATGACACGAAGATGGAGCTCATCTGCGGCAGCGCCAGATTCACGTTGCAGACCCTGCCGGTCGCTGACTATCCGTCACTTCCTGCGATGCCCGAGGCTACCGGTATGGTCCCGAGCGCGGCCTTTGCTCAAGCCGTCTCCCAAGTTGTGGTTGCTGCGGGCCGCGATGAACTACTGCCGGTCTTCACCGGCGTACGCGTCGAGATCGACGACGACACAATCTCGCTGCTGGCCACCGACCGGTACCGGATGGCGCTCAAGGAACTGACCTGGAACCCGAGTAAGCCCCAGATCTCCGCGACCGCACTGGTTCCAGCCAAAGTCCTCAGCGAGACCTCCCGCTCGATGACGGCTGGCGAGGAAATAGCGCTGAGTCTCACCGATGGCGGCGCCGGCGACGGGATCATCGGGTTCGAAGGTCACGGTCCTGCAGGACAACGGCAGACGACGACCCGGCTGCTGGATGGGAGTTCCCCAAGGTGCGGCACATCATGGACACACCGGCGCTGATGAACGTCCGCGTCAGTACGACCGAAGCCATCTCGGCCGCCAAACGTGTCGCCCTGGTTGCCGAACGCAACACGTCTCTGCGGATGCTCATCGGCGAGGGATTTGTCACCTTGGAAGCAGCGACCGGTGATCAAGCACAGGCATCGGAAGCCATCGAGGCGACCATTGAGCAACCCGGTGGCGGCGATCCGGCGGTCACTGCAGCGGGCTTCAATCCGAGCTACTTGCTCGATGCGCTTGGGGCATTCGACACCCCGTATGTGAACTTCGGTTTCACTGCACCGAGCAAGCCTTGCCAGCTCACCGGCTTGGACAGCCTCGGACAGCAATCCGCGGACTGATTATCGCCACGTGATCATGCTCCATGCGGCTGCCAAGCTAATTGATGCTTGCGCTGTACGCCGAACGCCAGTCAGCCGGAGGTAGGGCGAGTCGGACCTATCGTCCGCTGATCTACCTCTGTTATGTTGACGAAACCATCGAGCGTAAGGGGTTTCCATGCAGCTGGGAATGGTCGGTCTGGGCCGGATGGGTGCCAACATCGTTCGCCGTTTGATGCGCGACGGGCACGAATGTGTTGTCTTCGACGTGAATCCCGATTCCATCAAGGAGCTCGAGGGCGAGGGTGCCACCGGCGGTCTTAACGCTGGAGGAGTTTGTCGGCAAGTTGCAGCGGCCCCGCGCGGTCTGGGTCATGATCCCCGCCGGCATCACGGGCAAGATGCGTCGAGGAGTTGGCCGGGCTGCTGGATGAGGGCGACATCATCATCGACGGCGGCAACTCCAACTACCGCGACGACGTACGCCGGGCCGCCAAGCTTCGCGAGCAGGGCCTCCACTACGTCGACGTCGGCACCAGCGGAGGCGTCTTCGGCTTGGAGCGCGGCTACTGCCTGATGGTGGGCGGAGACGACGAAGCGGTCAAGATCATCGACCCGATCTTGAAGACGATCGCTCCTGGAGTGGGCGAGATTCAGCGGACGCCGGGTCGCTCGGGCGAGCTGGCACCGGAGGAGCAGGGCTATCTGCACTGCGGAACCTCCGGCGCGGGTCACTTCGTCAAGATGGTGCACAACGGCATCGAGTACGGCATCATGGCCGCCTTCGCGGAGGGCCTCAACATCTTGCACAACGCTGATGTGGGCATCGAGGCCGGCGAGCATTCGGCTGAGGTGGCACCGATGGAGGAGCCCGAGTTCTACCAGTTCAAGATCGACACGGCCAAGGTCGCCGAGCTCTGGCGGCGCGGATCGGTCATCTCCTCATGGCTGCTCGATCTGACGGCTGCTGCGCTGCAAGCCAACCCGAGCCTCGACGGTCTGGCGGGTCAGGGTGTCCGATTCGGGCGAGGGCCGGTGGACCGTCAAAGCGGCTGTCGATATCGGCGTACCAGCGCCAGTGCTCGCCGCTTCGCTCTTCGAGCGCTTTGCCTCTCGTGATGAGGACCACTTCGCCAATCAGGTGCTTTCGGCGATGCGTCAGCAGTTTGGCGGCCACCAGGAGCTGCCCGCTGGCAGCGAACTCGAAGCGGGTGGCGAAAAAGCGGACAAGGTCGGCGATCCCAGCAGCTGATTTGGCGCAGTCGGGGCGGATTATGCCGCGACTACCCGGCAAATGTCGCCCCGCTAACGAGGGCTGAGCCTTTCGACCAGCTCTCTCAGGGGAATTTCCCCGCTAGGCGTCGCCGATTGCTGCGCGTAGCTGGTCCAGCATGTTCTGCTCGCCTTCGCTGACCTGTACGGCGCCGAAGCCCAGAAGCCGCCTTCCTTCGCGGCATCCGCAGCAGCCTGCGCGGTGGCAAGCAGCCATTGCTTGAAGGCAGCTGACTCTTCGGCGGTCGCCTTGGAGCTCACGATGGCACTCACGGCGCTGAGCTCTTCGACCATCTGTTGACGTGGATCAGACCCCTGTGTCGGCTTGAAGTCAGTGAGCGGATTTTGCCGTTCTTGCGTCATTGCCTGGATGTCCAACGCGATCTCGGCGAGCAACTGCTCCCGGCTGGGCGGATTCGTCGCCGACTTCAACGACGCTGACGTCTCCTTGGTCAGCTCGATGGGACCGCCTGGGTCGGCCATGGAGATTGCCATCCCAGCTACGAATGGCGCCCGCCGAACCCGGACCCACTCCTCTTCGGTGAAGTCACTCTTCGTCGTCATGACAAGTCCTCTCTCGCCGAATCGTCCTGGTCACGTTAGCTTGGCATGTCCCAAACGCCGTGGACATCGCGGGCGTTTGGGCGAGTCCGGAGCGAGTGAGTCATAGGCTTCCAAAGGTGCGCGCGATCCACGGCGAGCGAAGCGAGTCAGTATGTACGTCGATCACTTGCAGCTGACCGATTTTCGGTCGTACGCGTCGGTCGACCTGCCTCTCGAGGCCGGAGTGACGACTTTCGTGGGGGCCAACGGGCAGGGCAAGACCAACCTCGTCGAGGCCGTCGAGTATTTGTCGACGATGAGCTCGCATCGTGTCGCAGCCGAGCTGCCGCTGGTGCGATCCGGCACGGCTCGTGCCATCGTGCGCGCCGGCGTCCGCGCTGGGTTGGACGATCCGCGACGCCTGACGCTGGAGTTGGAGATCAACCCGGGCAAGGCCAACCGGGCGAGGCTCAACCGTTCGCCGCTGCGACAAGCTCGCGAGATCATCGGCGTGCTGCGTACCGTCGTGTTCTCGCCGGTGGACATCGCAATCGTCAAGGGTGACCCCAGCGAACGCCGACGCTTCCTCGACGACCTCCTCGTCACGCGCTGGCCGCGGATGGCTGGCGTACGTGCTGACTACGACAGAGTGCTGCGGCAGCGCAACACTCTGCTCAAATCTCTCAGCGGTCGGCCGCGCGGCGGCTCGCCGGCCGGCGCGACTCCGCGGTCGCGTTCCATGGAATCTGCCGAAGCGACGCTCGATGTGTGGGACACCCACCTGGCACGAGCGGGTGGTGAGTTGCTCGAGGCACGGCTGACGACCCTGGCTGACCTGACGCCGCACGTCAGCAAGGCATACGCAGACATCGCGCCGACGAATAACGACGCCACGGCGGAGTATCGGGCCTCGGTAGACCTCGACGCGACTCGCGAGCAGGAACAGCCGACCGCCCGAGCCAATCTGAGCGCGGCACTGGCGGCCGGAATGGTCGAGCGGCGGTCCGAAGAGATCCAGCGCGGGGTCTCGCTGGTGGGGCCCGCACCGTGATGACATAGCGCTGTCGTTGGGCATGCTGCCCGCGAAGGGTTACGCGAGTCATGGTGAGTCGTGGTCATTTGCCCTGGCTCTCAGACTTGGCAGCTTTCACCTGCTGCGCGCCGATGGGGTAGAACCGGTGCTGGTGCTCGATGACGTCTTTGCCGAACTGGATTCCGTACGCCGGGAGCGCTTGGCTTCCGGGGTGCGGGTCGCGGAGCAGGTGCTGGTGACCGCTGCGGTCGGCGCCGACGTCCCCGAACTGCTGGCAGGGCAGCGCTTCCGGGTGGCTGGCGGAGAGGTGACACCCGATGCCTGAGGAAGGAGAGTCGGGATGGGATCCCGAGCAGAGCACGTCCCAGCAGGATGAGCCTCAGCATGACACAGCTCCCAGCACGATCCAAGCGGTCTCGAACTCGCCCAGACTGTCGCGCGATCCCTGGGCGCTCAGGCGCGACGCCGGCGGCGACGGTCTGGATCACCTCGTCCTGTCGGGCCCCAGGTATCCGGGGCTCGGGCCGATGATCGTGATCCCAAGCTGCTCGCTGAAGCGGTCGAGCGACTTGTGGAAACCAAGGGGTGGACGAACGAGATCAATGTCCACACCCTGCTCGCCCGGTGGGCGTTGTTGGTCGGCGCTACCAACGCCGCGCACTCACATCCCGAGGGCTACGCGGACACGGTTTTGACCGTCCGTGCGGACTCCACGGCGTGGGCGACCCAGCTGCGCTACCTGGCACCTCGGCTCGTGGCGATGCTCAACGAGCAGCTTGGAGACGGCACGGTCACCTTGATCAAGGTTCTGGGCCCTGACGCGCCTTCATGGAAGAAGGGCCTCCGGTCTGTCCGCGATGGCCGCGGTCCGCGTGACACGCTACGGCTGATCGCGAACACGGATCCTCTTAGGATGCTCGGTGCTTGACCGAGCTCGAGTCCTGATCGTCGACACTGGGCGCGTGCGGTGGCGCCTGCCGCCGATGATCATGGGTGTCTATCTGCTCGGTTGGCTGGGCACTGAGCTCACCCTGCGGGTCGCAGTGATTGCCGGCGACATCAGCCCGTGGCTGGCGCTGGTGCTTTCCGCCGTCAGCTTCGTCTGCACACTCGGCGCTGCGATCGTGATCTTGACCCTGGCCGGCCGCGAGCTTGCGGTATCAGGGAACTGCTGCCCGAAGACGAACGGGAAATCGATGACCGTGACACCAGCCTGACCCGCCTGCTCGTCATCACCTTGCTGCCGTTCCCCGGCATTGTACGCGGCGTTCGGCCACGTAGCCGGAGGCTGCGAACCGACTGCTCACTCAGCAATGGATCCGGTACGGTTTCCGAGCGATCAGCAGACCGTGCTCGGCGCGCTGTACGACCTGGCAACGAAACATCCCGGCGCTGGCTGCTAGCCCTGATCGTTGGCATCTACGTCCTGCGCGCGGTTGCTCGATTACGTGGCTGAGCGCACCGGCTGGCGTTCTCGGTCTCGTCGTGGTGCTCATCGAGGCGTTCTTCATGCTCATGGTGATCATGGGCGGCATTCGCGTCTTCCAGGAATTCCAGCTCTGGTTGCGCGATCGAGCGGTCGATGCAGTGGTCTGCCGAGGCCGGAGGATGCCGGTAGCTGATTTCTTCGCGATCTTCAAGATCAGGCTGCCGGAGATACCTGACCCGGGTCTGGGCGTTCTTCTCCGACCACATTCGGCCGGTACTGATCGATGTCGTGGCCCAGCCGTTGTTCTGGCTGGCCGTCGCGGCACTGGTCTTCGGATCGAGGGTGCCTCACTAGCCGAGCTGTGGCGCAGGGGTCAGCCGTACGCCTCGCGCGTACCTGGCGCCACGGCTTTCGCCCGCTATCGCGAAGAAGCGAGCGTTCCGGCGCCTCGGGCCATCCGCCGAAAGGCATGCGCTTGGCTGCGGCCCGCTTCCAGGAGGCCTTCCTCGGCGACATCGATGACAAATACCTACCTGCGCTGCATGCACTGCGGCTCGTCGTACGCGCCGGGCCGATCTTCTTGGGCTCGTACATCTTCGTGTACAACCTGGTGATCATTGCCCAGAACTACGTGGAGAACGGTCTCAACTGGCTCGCCGGGGGTCATGAAATCGAGTTCTGGGTGCGCTGGGAGCCAGTCTTCGCCCTGTTGCAGGACGCTCTCACCGAGCCCGATCCGGTTGTGTCTTCTCGCGGTCGCATTCCGCCGCTGCCCTCGAGTTGTTTGCGCAACAAGCTGCCGCCCAGCCCAGGCGCGCGACAGCGCCGGTTGCGGCGCCAGTCGGACACTCGGCGCTGATCGATGCGGAGGCGCGCTCCATGACGCTCGCCCGCTCCAAGCTCGCCCTCTCCAAACTCATGGGTGTCCTGGCCGTGATTGCACTCATCGGCCTATCCGCGATCGGTATACGGCTGAGCGAGCCCTATGAGAAGTTTCAGGTGATCACTGGCGACTTCGGGAGCCGGTCAAGATCAACGATGGTGAAGTGAGCGTTACGCACGTGCGGGTCGGTAGCTTCCCTGAGGGAAGACGATCTGATCACAGACCGCACTGCCGGAATGTTCGTCGCGGTTACCGTGACGGCAGCAGCCACCGGTCCAGAACAGCTGAAGCTGGGATCGGCGCGGCTGCTCAGCAGGCAGGTGCACTACGACAGCTACAAGATCGCCGGCGGCATGAACGCCAGCCCCGGTTTCCAGGTATCTGCGGATACGCTCTTCGAGGTCGACCTCGCCCAGATTGACGACCTCGCCCTGAGACGTGGCCTGACGAGGTCATCTCGGGTTATCAGCAACGGGTACGGATCAAGCTCGGTGTTACGGCGGCCAACGCCGAGCGATGGCGCGCAGCGGCCAGAGATCAGCGGAATCGAGATCTCACCGAGTCACGACGAGGGCCATCCCGTGAAGCTCCGTGCCGCTGCCACGCATTCTCTTTGCCGTCGCGGCGTTCGCGGCCGTGCTGATCTATCTGATCTGGTGGGCGACCTACGCTGGAATTCACATCAACGAGCGCTACACCGTCCGCCCGCCAGGTGCTGCCGCTGAGGTCCAGGGAGCATCGATACGACTCCTATCCCTGGTCCGCGCGGGCGAACTGGGCGACGCAAAGGGAGGCTCGCCGGCGCTGCCCGAGCCGGGCGCAGTATGGGTCGATCGCCGAGCTCGAGACCGTGCGGCAGGATCCCGCGCAAAGAGTTCTATTGCGACCTCGTAGCTGCTGGGCCCGCAGGAGAGGAAGTGGACCGAGGCGGCCGATCCAGTGACGCGCTCGGCTCCTCACTGCGAAACCGACAACCCCGTTGGGCAGCCAGTGCGGTTTGAGTCGGTGTTCATGGTGCCGGCCCGCTACACCGAGCCAGCTGATCGGTATCGCCTTGAATGACGCGCTTCCAGCCCGGCGCGTACGCCGGTGGTGACCCCACCGCAGCGGTGATTATCAGCTGCGAGCTCGGAAAATCGCGCGCGGAGCGAGAAATGTAACCAAAGGAGCCGAGCGGAGGCGTTCTCTGCTCTGCGAGCGACGGCGATACAGGCGGATTCCGAAGCGCGATGCGCGAGCAGCTCAAGATCGAAGGGGCCAGCACCCGTAGCGGCAGGTAGACCTGGTGGCCGTAGGTCCCGTTGTGCCAGCCCTCTCCTCGCTGGCCAGGAAATGCTTGCCATACACCAGATCCCAAACGACGAATCGAATTGTCGGGCCAGGACGGTACTTATCGTCGTGCTTGAACACGACCGAGTACGAGCTGAGTGGCAGGCCCGGCGTGAAGCGGTGCCGGTCGAAGCCACCGTCGCCCATCCGCACGCTTTCGGGCAGGCTGACTTGCTGGAGTCACGTCGTCCTTGCTGACGAACATGCCGTCGTTGGGCATGTAGTTGGGGCTGATCGACTCGTTGCCGGTGGTCCGGCCCTCGCCAATCATGACGACCTGCCAATAGAGGGTGCCGTTGAAGTCCTTTTCGTGCTGGGCTGTCGCCTCGGTGAAGCGGAACTCGTAAGGGCCTGTGTGAACGAACGTGCCGGGTGGCGTGGTCTTGAGGATGTCGGTTCGCCTCTTGAAACCGCCGAAGCCCCAAATCGCGACGACGAGCAACACGACGACGAGCAGGATCGAGCCGTACAGCAGTGGCGCGGGTATGGTCTTGCGACCGACACCTGAGTTGCCCGGAGCGGTGGGCGGCGCCCAGCTGGGATCGACGGCGCCTGGATCGAGTAGCGCTGGCGCCATGGTTGATCTCAGTCGGTGCCGTCTGCACCGGCTCAGTGTAAGCACCGCCGCGGGTGCATGCAGTTGCGCCTGAGCCTCTCGAAGATCGCCCGTTCGACAGGCTCAGGCGCAAGGACAGGCTCGGGAGGCGCATGAGGACTGGCTCACCGCGCAAAGGTCCTGCCCCGTAGAAAGGCTCACGGCGCCCTCAGCACGGTGGGGCGCGTACAGGGGTTCCTCGGCTGTCTCACATAGCCGCAGACAGGCCATGCAGACCTTTCCAGGTGCATTTTTGTGCCGTCGGAGGTCCGCTGGCGAGCCCTCGGTCAGGCACGTCCGCGCGCTAAACTTGACGAGGTCACAAGGGCGGGTCAAGTCCCTCGTTCAGCAGCTCGAAGAAAGGCCATCTCAGAAGGGCGTCTCAGGGACGCAAACTCAAGGGACGCAATTCAAGGGACACCGTATCTGTCAACGTGACCATCAGGAACGAAGCGAACAACAACCTTGGCGTGCCGCCTGCGTCACCTGTTCACGAGGTGAGGTTCGGGCGGCGCACGTCTGACAGGAGCCCCGCGCCGGTGCAGCATTTTGACCAGCCCGACGACCTCAACCCGACCCGAGCTGACTCCGTCACGACGCAACTCGAGGTCTCATCCGGCGGCCAACGAGCGTGATCAACCACATTGAGCCGGGGGCCTACGACTCAGAGTCGATTACCGTCCTCGAGGGACTGGAAGCGGTACGCAAGCGGCCAGGCATGTACATCGGCTCCACCGGAGAGCGCGGCCTGCATCACCTCGTCTATGAGGTGGTGGACAACGCCGTCGACGAGGCGCTGGCCGGATACTGCGACACGATCCTCGTCCGCATTCTGCCCGAGGGCGGGATCCAGGTCGTCGACAACGGCGCGGCATCCCGGTCAAAGAGCATCCCGAGGAGAAGATCCCGGCTGTCACCTTGGCGCTCACCGTGCTGCACGCGGGCGCCAAGTTCGGTGACGGCGGCTACAAGGTCTCCGGCGGCCTGCACGGTGTCGGCGTCTCGGTGGTCAACGCGTTGTCGGCCCATCCTTGTCGTGGAGGTCAAGCGCGACGGCTACCGATGGACGCAGAGCTTCAGCTCGGCGAGCCGGACGGGCCGCTGGAGCGGCTGGAGCCGAGCGAGGAGACCGGCACCACGGTCACCTTCTACGCCAGCCCGGACATCTTCGAGACCACCAACTACTCCTACGACACGCTGGCCGCGCGGTTTCGGGAAATGGCCTTCCTCAACAAGGGCCTGACGATCACCATCGTCGACGAGCGCCCCGACCACAAGGATGAGGACGGCAACGCGTACGCCGACACCTTCCGCTACGACGAAGGCTTGATCGACTACGTCCGCTACCTGACCGGCAGCAAGGAGCCGGTGCACTCCATCGGTGATCGCGTTCGAGGCCGAACGGCCGGATCGCGGCATCAGCCTCGAGGTGGCCATGCAGTGGAACACCTCCTACACCGAGTCGGTGCACACCTTCGCCAACACGATCAACACCCACGAGGGCGGCACCCACGAGGAGGGCTTCCGCGCAGCGCTGACCAACACCGCCAACAAGTGGGGCGAGAACTGGGGATTGATCAAGAAGCCAGAGGACCGGCTGTCCGGCGATGACATTCGGGAGGGCCTGACGGCGATCATCTCGATCAAGCTCGCCGAGCCGCAGTTCGAGGGTCAGACCAAGACCAAGCTCGGCAACACCGAGGCTCGGTCGTTCGTGCAGCAGGTGGTCAATTCGCAGCTCGGCGACTGGTTCGAGCAGAACCCCGGCGAGGGCAAGTTGATCATCCGCAAGGGTCAGGCCGCGGCGATCGCACGGCTCGCCGCGCGCAAGGCGCGCGAGGCGGCACGCGACCGCAAGGGTCTGCTGGGCGGCGGCGGGCTGCCCGGCAAGCTGGCGTGACTGCCAGTCGACCGACCCGGACGAGTGCGAGGTCTTCATCGTCGAGGGTGACTCGGCCGGCGGCTCGGCCACGCGGTGGCCGCGATCCGCGGATCCAGGCGATCCTGCCCATCCGCGGCAAGATCCTCAATGTCGAGAAGGCCCGCATCGACCGGATCCTGCAGAACACCGAGGTGCAGGCGATCATCTCCGCGCTCGGCACCGGCGTTCATGAGGACTTCGACATCGCCAAGCTGCGCTACCACAAGATCGTCCTGATGGCTGACGCCGACGTGGACGGCGCACACATCCGTACGCTGCTGCTGACCTTGATGTTCCGCTTCATGCGGCCGCTGATCGAGGCCGGGCACGTCTTCCTCGCCCAGCCTCCGCTGTTCAAGATCAACTGGAGCAATGCCGCCGCACGAGCTCGCCTACACCGACGCCGAGCGGGACGCGCTGCTGCGGGCTGGCGGCGAGGAGAGGCAAGCGGCTGCCGAAGGAGAACGCGATCCAGCGCTACAAGGGCCTCGGCGAGATGAACCCCGATCAGCTGTGGGACACCACCATGGATCCCAACAACCGGATCCTGCTGCAGGTCACCCTCGACGACGCCGCGCGCGCGCGACGAGATGTTCTCGATCTTGATGGGAGAGGACGTCGAGCAGCGCCGCTCGTTCATCCAGCGCAACGCGAAGGACGTGCGGTTTCTTGACATCTGAGGCTGTCGCTCGTACGGCGGCCGACGGTGGTCGCGCGGCCGGTCGAAACCATCCGCACCTCCGCAAAGCTTCGGTGCTCCCGCCAGGCCCATCCAAGCCCTCGGCCGTCCCGACCACGCCGGACCGGCCGATCGACCCGCCGTCGTCGCTCATGTCATCGAGCCGTACGGCGCTCGCGTTGCGCGTGATTCCCTCGCCCGAACCTGGACGGAAGAACTCGACATCGGACTCAGCGACTTCTCAGGAGCTCAGCACCACTAGCTCTGCGCGTCGGAGCCTCTCGACAAGTCGAAGAGGAGACCGCTAATTCATGAGTGATATGCCACCGGAGCCGATCACTGACCGGCGGGAGCCGGTGGACTTGCAGGACGAGATCCAGAAGTCCTACCTCGATTACGCCATGAGCGTGATCGTGGGCCGGGCGCTGCCGGATGTCCGTGACGGCCTCAAGCCGGTGCATCGCCGAATCCTCTACGCGATGTACGACGGCGGCTACCGGCCGGATCGGGGTTGGAACAAGTGCGCCCGCGTCGTCGGCGAGGTCATGGGTCAATATCACCCGCACGGCGATACCGCGATCTACGACACGTTGGTGCGGCTCGCGCAGCCGTGGGTGATGCGTTATCCGCTGGTCGCCGGACAGGGAAACTTCGGCTCGCCGGGCAATGACAAGGCCGCCGCGATGCGCTACACCGAGTGCCGGATGGCGCCGCTGGCGATGGAGATGGTGCGCGGACATCACCGAGAACTCGGTTGATTTCAAGCCCAACTACGACGGCAAGGAACAAGAGCCGGTCGTCCTGCCGAGCCGCTTCCCGAACCTGCTGGTCAACGGCTCCACCGGCATTGCCGTCGGCATGGCGACGAACATCCCGACCCACAACCTGCGCGGAGGTCGCCTCGGCGGTGCAGTGGTGTCCCAAAGCAATACGCAACTGAACGAAGTACAC
>ERZ1370068.9969-contig-8707_pt1 | contig 12564 bp, 17 predicted proteins | sample MGYA00561227_ERZ1370068 | MGnify/ENA primary metagenome ERZ1370068 (study PRJEB38410, sample SAMEA6850437) | metagenome | study: Metagenomic assessment of the ecological functions of the soil: analysis of the soil microbiota associated with the...
AGCCGAGCGATCCGACTCACCACTTGACCTCGACGCTGCAGCCTGGCAGTTCCTCGCCGAGCTCTCGCCCGCACGCGCGCACACGGTGGCGCGTCGTGGGTCGACGCTCACATCGGCGTTCGGCGCCACGTCATTTCCGCCCGATCAGCATGAAGCGCGTATAGCGCTTCATTCGCGCTGCGCCCGCGAAACAGCACCTCGCGCATCGGCGCCTGCGCGCGAAAGGCCGGCGAGGTCGGGCAACGCAGTTGACGTGCTGGTCGCAGGCGAAATAGTCGTTCGACTGGAGGACGAGCCGTTGCCCTTGGGGGACCCGCTCGTACCAGCGGCCGAAGTCCGCGAGATGCTCGCAGCTCGTATTGATGACGAGGTCGGCGGCGCGGGCGTCGGCCGCGCCGCGCGATCGCCGGACCGTAGTCGAGGTCGAGCATGCCGGCGGTGCGCGCCTCGAACTTGCCGGCGCGCGCATGCGCGTCGCGTTCACCGCCAACGCGTATCGCTGCGCACCGCGGATCGATGTCGATGCTCGTCACCTTGCCGATCGAGAAGCGCGGGTCGTGCAGCAGCACGGCCGCCAGCACGCCGAACCAGCCGCCGAGAATCGTGACGTTGGCATGAGTCCGGTCCCGGCGGCTTCGAAGTAGCGCCTCGGCGAGCCACATCTTGCTCGCGATCTGGCTTCCTGCTGAAGGCGGCGCCGAGGTCGCTGCGCGTCGATGCCGGCTAGATCGTGGCGAGGACGTCGCGCTCGAAGGCGCTGCCCGGAATAGATCGAAAGGCCTTCGATGATGTCGCGATAGAATTCGTCGGCAGCCGTCGTCACTTCGATGTCCTCCCTGCGGCCCGGAATTGCCACGGTGCAGCATAACAGCCGCATGCCGGCTCCTCGCAGGCCGCACACCTTTCCTCCCGTCGGGCGATGCCGTATTCTGTTGCCGAAATGGCGTTCGGCCCGCGCCGCGGAGGCTCTCGAGTGGATGTCTCTCAGGAAGCGGAAATGCTGCGCAAGGTGCCCCTTCTTCGGGGGCCTCGATCCGGCGAAGCTCAAGCTCCTGGCGTTCACCAGCCGCGCGGTGAAGTTCGGTCCCGGCGAGAACCCTGATGAGCCGGGGCGAGCCGCCCGACAGCGTGTACGTGATCATCGAAGGCGAAGTCGAAATCCTCGGCGAGACGCCGGCGGGCGAGTTCATCGTCGCGGTCGTGGGCCGCAACGAGCTGCAAGGCGAAATGGGCGTCATCCACGAACACGCCTCGGGGCGCTACGGTGCGCGCGAAGACGCCAGTGCGCGCTGCTGCGCATTGCCGCGGACGTCTTCCTGCGCCTGCTCACCGAAAACCCCGGTTGCGCGTTGCACGTGATGCGCGAATTGAGCGCGCGCGTCGTGGTCGCCGGCAATACCCGCGTCGCGGCCGCGCTGCGCGATCGTGGAAACGCTCAAGGCACAACTCAAGGCCACACCGGATGTCGCGCGACGCGGCGCCCCGTCGTGACGCGATGCAGGACAGCTCGCGGCGCGCATCCGGTCGCGGGTGGCCGATGGAAGCGTGCGCGCGGTGATCGACCTCGACTATCGGCGCGGCGCGCTTCGCGGAGGTGTGGGAGCGTCGCGTCGGATCCTCCGTCGCCCGACGGAGAAACTGTGTACGCGCGATCTGCGGCAGGCGATACGACGAGCCCTTCCGCCAGTATCACAATCTGCACCATATCCTCGATTGCCTCAGGCTTTGCGACGAAGTCGCGTCGCTGCTCGTCGATCGCGATGCGGTCGAGCTGGCGCTGTGGTTTCACGACGCCGTCTACGACACCGGCAGCGTCGACCAACGAGCTGCGCAGCGCCGAATTGTTCCTGACGATGTCCGCCGGCGCATCCCTTCCTCTTCCGGCCATCGCGTTTGCGATCACATCCTCGCCACCCGGCATTCGACGACGGTGCGCGATCCCGACCGCCGTTTCTCGTGGACATCGACCTGTCGGGCTTCGGCGCGCCGTGGGAGGAATTCATGCGCAACGGCGCGTTGTTGCGCGAGGAAAGCTCCGGGCAGAACGACATCAAGTATCACTACGGCCAGGTGGCGTTCCTGAGTCGGCTGCAGGAGCGCCGCCACTTCTTTGCGACCGACTATTTTCGCGCACGCTACGAGACCACCGCGCGCGAGAACCTGCGCCGCGTATTGGCCGAGCTGCGGGCGAAGGGATACGGGACCACGGCGCCGCCCAGCCTGTAGGATTCTAGCGGGAGCCGGCAAGCGGCAGCGCCACAAGCCGAATATTGCATTCGACCACGGCGATCCGGCCCGCGGCGTCGATTTCGAACCGATGAAGCGCGCCGCCCTGAGTCGCAGCGGCGCCTTCCCCGTCATGTCCTGCAGCCGGTGGCGGCAGCGAGCACTGCCCGCATCACGCCTCTTGTGCGTTACCGCGACCACGGACTCATGCCGGTGCGCGTTGGCGCGAAGCCACCGCAGGACGCGGTCGCGCACGTCGCGCGGGCTCTCGCCGCCCGCGGGCCGGAAATCCAGTCCGGCGCTCTCGTTGTGCGCGAACGCCGCGCCGTGGCGCTCGCGCAACTCGTCGAGGCGAAAGCCTTCCCAGTCGCCCCAGTCCATCTCGATCAGCGCGGGCTCGCACTGCGGCGTGCGCGCCCGACAGGATTTCCGCAGTCTCGACAGCGCGCCGCAACGGGCTCGAGTACCACCGCGCCGACTTCGGAATCGGGGACGCCTCGCTCATCCCCGTTCGCCACGCTTCCACTCTCCGCGCGGCCGGCAGCGCTCAATGGAACATCGCGGCGGCCCTGCATCCGGCCTTCTCGTTCCACGCCGTGCTGCCGTGACGCAGGATGGCGACGATCATGGCGGGGCCGCGGAACGTTGTCCGCGCGCCCAGCGGCGGACCTGTGCTCAGCGCGCACGCGACGCAGCACCGCGTCGATGCGCGCCGCGGCGGCCGCAAGGTCATGCTGCGCAGCTCACATAGGCCAGGGCTTCAGCTGCCATTCGCTCCCGCAGTCCAGTTTCAGTCATGAGGCGGTCGATCGCCCGCGCAAACGCGGCGGCATCGCCCAACGGCACCAGAAGACCCGTGCGTTCGGCGGCAACCACGCTCGCCACGCCGCCGCCGTTGCCAGCGATCACGGGGCAGCCCGCAGGCCTGGGCCTCGATGAACGCCATGCCAAAGGCCTCGTCGATCGCAGGCCAGACGAAGATGTCGCTGGCCCGCAACCAGGCAGCGCCACACGCGCCGCGTCCTGGAAGCCCACGCGGCGAATCTGCGACGAGTCGAAGCGCGCAAAGGCGTCGTCGACCTCTGCGCGGGCCGAGCCGTCTCCCACGATCACGAGCTCCCAAACCTTGAGGCGACCCGCCAACGCGTCGGCAAGAAGTCGGTAGCGACGCGAGCTTCGCGCCCGGCCGCATCATCGCCACCGTGACGAGCCGCAGGCCCTCGCCGCGTTCGGGCACATCCACGGCCGCCGCCGCAGGGAGGGCGGCAAAGGACGCGATCATCGACGAACGGCGGCACGCATTCATCCCCTCGCGCCGGACCACGCAGATTGCGGACGCCGGGAACGTCGACCGGATTGAAGAAGATCGTCGCGGCGGCAGACTCGATGGCGGAAACCGAAGCCGCGTAGCCCGTCGCCCACTTGCCATCCCGCTGCTTCGGCGCGGCGGACGCCTCCGCTATCACGTATGGAATGTCGAGCGCGTGGCTTCACCGCGGGCCCGAGCCAGTCGGGCGCCTTGTGGTAGAGGTGATACGTGAGCCAGACGTCCGGTCGAATTGCTGGACGCGCGAGCCGGCGGAACGAGGCGCGCGGGCCATCCGCTGCCCGGATCAGGGCGAGCCGGGCTCGCCGGCCCGCGTCGCCACCGACCGTCGAAGCTTCTGAATTCTCGACGCGACAAACGGATCGTGACCCGCGGCGCGGAGCGCCCGGAACGACGGACTGTCCCAGCTGCCGGTCGCCGGAGGGCACGGGTGGTCCGCCGGCTTCAACGGCGCGTAAAAGGCGACCCTCATGGTGCGCTGACGTAGGTTGCGAACCGTGCGGCAAGACGATCGGCGCCGGCCTCGAGCGAAAAGACACCCGTCGTCTCGTAGTGAATCCGGCGGCGCTCAAGCGCCGCCTTTGCGCCGGGTCTGCGATCAGCCTCGATAGCGCTTGCGCGAGCGCTCCGATCGCGCGCGGTTCCACGAGGAGCCCGGTCACCTCGTGCTCGATCAGCTCCGAATGCCGGACACGCGCGTCGACACGCACGGCAGCTTCTGGCTCTGGGCTTCGAGCAGCATGCACGTTGGCAATCCGTCGCGATCGCCGTCGCCGCTCACGCGGCATGGCAGCGCGAAGATGTCCGCCGTCCGGTAGGCGGCGGCAGACGGCAGCTTGCGCCTGCGCGCCGCGCCATTCGATGCGCGCGCGTCGATGCCGAGACGGCGCGCGCCTGTTGCTTGAGCTCGCGCAGCATGGGCCCGCCCTCGATGTGCGTGAATCGCCAGTGCCGGCCGGGCGGAATTTGCGCGCGAGCGCCTCGAGCAAGTCATCGAAGCCTTTCTGTCGACGGCCCGGCCCACCGCGAGGATATTGGACCGGGCGATGCGGATCGCCGCCATCGCCGTCCGCTTCCTTCGAAGGGGGAGCAGGGAATCGCCGGATGTCGATCCCGTGGTAATTGAGGTCAACGATCCGTCCGGGTCGCGCCAGATCGCGAAGATGCCGCGCATTGACTTCGGTGCACGGTCATCCACGCGCAGGCCTCGAGCTTTTCGCGTTTCTCCCATTCGGGCGTCGTCCAGATGTCCTTGGCGTGCGCGGAGCAGCTCCACGGCAGCGCGCGGAGGAGGGCGGCGTATCGCGCCACCGAAGCCGGCGTGTGCAGGAAGTGCGCGTGCAGGGCCACAACGTTATCCGGCATCTCGGCCGCCAGGACGAACGCCTGACCTAAGCGGCGAATCCGGCTCGCCGTAAAGTCGCGGCGCAGGTCACGCCACCACGTGGCGACGGCGTCGCCGGTATCCGGGCAGGCGACGAGCTCGCAGCCACTCTGCGGACGACGCGCACTGGCTCGCGGTACAGGTATTCGGGCATGTAGTACCACAGGCGCCTGATCTCGCTGTGAATGCGATGGGCTTCCGAGGTCGGTCGGATGGCGCAGCGAATACAGGGCGAGCGGCAGGCCGCGCTCTTCCAGGGCGTGAAGCTCCTGCGCGATGAAGGTTTCCGACAGCCTCGGATAACCCTTGAGGACTACTGCGATGACGCCGGCCGCGAGCGGACCATCCATCCCGTTCTCGCTTCCGATTGACAAGCGAGCCTGCCCGGCGCGGTTTCGCACGCGGAACGCGCAGCTGCCGGGTCGAATTTGCGTCGGATGCGGACGCGAGTCGTCGCGAAGGCCGCCAAGGCTCGCGCGGGGAGCGTCCGATGTTACCATCGCCGGGCCTCCACGTACGCTGGTGCCGTCGTCCGGCAATCGGCTTTCGCTAAAAACCCGGTCGAGAGGCTTCGCGACGCATGGAACGGTCCCTATTCCGCTATATCTTCCAACACACCTGGCGCAATCAGGTGTTGCTGCTGATCGTCACGGCGCTCAGCTTTCCGCTGATCTACGTCAACCTCGCAATTCCGAAGGAAATCGTCAACAACGCCATCGGCGGCAAGCAACATCCCCAAGACCGTGCTGGGCTTCGAGGTCACGCAGATCTCCTACCTGATGGCGCTGTCGTTCCTGCTGCTCGCGCTGATCACGCTGAACGGCATGATCAAGTACTGGCTCAACGTGTACAGCGGCGTCATCGGCGAGCGCGCGCTGCGCCGGATGCGCCACGATCTCTATCAGCAGGTGCTGCGCTTTCCGCTGCCGCAGTTCAAGACGATGTCCTCCGGCGAGATCATCCCGATGATCGTCGCCGAGACCGACCCGATCGGCGGCTTCATCGGCGAGTCGATCAGCCTGCCCGCGTTCCAGGGCGGCCTGCTCGTGCACTTACATGGTCTTCATCTTCATGCAGGACTTCTGGCTGGGGCTCGCCGCGGTCGCGCTCTATCCGCCGCAGGTGTGCGCTGATCCCGCGGCTGCAGAAGAAGATCAACCTCCTGTCGAAGGAGCGCGTGCAGCAGGCGCGCCAGCTCTCCGACCGGATCGGCGAAACGGTCGCGGGCGCCGCCGAGATCCGCAGCAACGACACGTTCCATCGCGAGCGCGCGGACATCAGCGACCGCCTCGGCAAGATCTACGCCATCCGCTTCGACATCTTCAAGCGCAAGTTCTTCGTCAAGTTCCTCAACAACTTCCTGGCGCAGATCACGCCGTTCTTCTTCTACTCGGTCGGCGGCTACCTCGGTGATCAAGGGCAGCCTGTACGCTCGGCGCGCTGGTCGCGGTGCTCGCCGCCTACAAGGACATCCTCGCGCCGTGGAAGGAGCTCCTCACACTGGTATTCGACGAAGGAGGACGTCCGGATCAAGTACGAGCAGATCGTCTCGCAGTTCGAGCCGCCGGGCATGATCGACGCGAAAGCTGATGGACGAGCCGCCGGCGACGATCCCGTCGCTCGCCGGCGAGATCGCGGCCACCGGTCTTGACGTACGCCGAGGACGGCGTGATCAATCGCGTCGACCGCGTGTCGTTCAACGTGCCCGCTGGCCAGCACGTCGCGCTGCTCGGCAGGCGGCCACAGCGGCAAGGACGACATCTCGCACCTCCTCGCGCGCCTTGTCTTCCCGAGCGGCGGCCGCCTCGCCGTGGCGGGCGTCAACTTCGCCGACGTGCATCAGGCCGTTCCGGGACGGCGCATCGCGTACGCGACGCAGAACGCGTACATCTTCTCGGACCGCTGTCGCACAATCTCTACTACGGCCTCATGCACCAGCCGCTGCGGCCGTGCGACCTACGACGACGCGGAGCGCAAGCGCGAAGAGACGCGCGTGCGCGACGCGGTGATCGCCGGCAACAGCACCGACGACATCCGCGCGGACTGGATCGACTACGAGGCGCCGGCGTCGCCGACGCGCGCGACGCTTAGCCGACAGCGGCGCTCGCGGTGCTGCGACGCGTGGAGATGGAGCAGGAAGTCGATCGGCTTCGGCCTCGCGAGCGCATCGGATCCGCAGGCGCATCCGTCGGTCGCGGCGATGGGCCTCGAGGCGCGGGCGCGAATCCGCGATCGCGTGCAAGAGGAGGACCTGGCGTCGTTCGTCGAGCTCTTCGATCCCGACGCGCTACCACTCGAACATCAGCGTCGCGGAGAACCTGCTGTTCGGGACGCCGCGCAGCCCGCGTTCCAGCCGGCGAACCTGCCCGCCAACCCGGAGTTCGTCGCCCTGCTGCGTGACGTCGGCGCTGCTCGACGACCTCTATGCCGCGGGCGTGAAGGTGGCGGGACTCATGGTCGAGCTGTTCGCCGACGTCGCGCCGGACAGCGACCTCTTCGACCAGTACAGCTTCATCAGCGCCGACGACCTGCCCGAGTTCCGGGTCCTGCTCGCGAAGATCGCCGACGGCACGCTCGCCGCGACGTCGGACGAGGAAAAGGCCCGGCTCCTGGCGCTGACGTTCCGGCTGGTCGCCGCGCAGCATCGCCTGGGCGTGATCGACGAACCGATGCAGCGCAAGATCGTCGAGGCGCGCGCGGAATTTCGCCGCCGCTACGAGAATCGCGAGGACGTCGTCGAGTTCTTCGAGCCCGACCGGTTCAGCTCGACGCTGTCGATCCAGGACAACATCCTGTTCGGGCGAGTCGCGCTTCGAGCACGCGAATGCGCAGGCCCGCGTGAATGCGCTGGTGCGCGAAGTGGCCGCCGAGGTGGGGATGAACGCCGAGCTCGTGCGGCTCGGTCTCGATTACGAGGTCGGCAACGGCGGATCGCGCCTTTCCTACTCGCAGCGGCAGCGCCTCGCCATCGCGCGGGCTCTCATGAAGAACCCCGATGTGCTCGTGTTCAACGAGCCCACCTCCGGTCTCGATCCGGCTTCCGAGTTGCGCGTGCTGAACGCCGTGCTCGAGTGGGCGAAAGGGCGCACGGTCGTCTGGGCGCTGGGACGCGCCGACCTCGCGCGCGACGTTCGACCGCGTGCTCGTGCTCGACGACGGACGACTTGATCGAGCAGGGACTTTCGCGGAGCTCGAGCGCCCGGACAGCGCCCTGTCGCGGCTGCTCGCTTGACGTGACGCGGGCGGTTTGCCGATCAGGCACGGCGACGGATGGATCACCTCATCCGGATTCTCGCCGCCATCGCGCTCGCGGCGTCGGCCGGCATCGCGCAGGCGGCCGCTTACGAGGCGACGCCCGCCGACTATCGCCAATCGGTGAAGCTCCTCCAGCCCGGCGATACGCTCCTGCTGGCGGCAGGCGATTATCCCGAGGGCCTGACGTTGCACGAGCTGTCGGCGCGCCGGGCCTGCCGATCGTCATCGCGGGACCCGAGCAGGGAGGATCGGCGACGTTCGTCGCGCGCGCCGGTCACAACACGATCAGCATTTCCAATTCGCATCACCTGCTGATCAGGAACCTCGTGCTCGAAGGCAACAACCTTCCGGTCGATGCGGTGAAGGCCGAGGGAACGTCCACCTCGGCGCACGACATCACGCTCGAGAACCTCGTCATCCGCGGTCATGGAAACAACCAGCAGATCGTCGGCATCTCGACCAAGTGTCCGGCCTGGAACTGGGTGATCCGAGGCGTCACGATCATCGGCGCGGGAACGGGTATGTACTTCGGCGATTCGGATGGCACCGCGCCCTTCGTCGCGGGACTCATCGAGCGCAACGTCATCGTCGACTCGATCGGGTACAACCTGCAGATCAAGCACCAGCTCGCGCGGCCCGACCTGCCGGGGATGCCCGGCGGGAACGAGCGTCACCGTCATCCGCCACAACGTCTTCGCCAAGCCGAACGCAGGCTCGCCCTTCGAGGCCGCGTCCCAAGCGTCCTCGTCGGCCGCTTCCGACGCGAAGGGCGCGGCGCCGAAGACACACTACGCGATCTACGGCAACTTCTTCTACCAGAACCGCCACGAGGCGCTGTTCCAGGGCGAGGGCAACGTCGCGCTCTACGCAACGTCTTCGTGAACGATTACGCCGATGGCGTGCGCATCCAGCCGCACAACGACGTGCCGCGCCGCATCGCGATCGCCTACAACACCGTCATCGCCAAAGGGCGTCGGCATCGCGGTGACGCGTGCGAGGAGGGCGCGCCCCGTTACCCGCAGGAAGTGAGCGCGAAACGCGGTCTTTCGCAGGGGCGATGCCCGTGGAGGCCGCGGCGCTTCCCGCAATCTCGGCGCTCCGCTCGCACGACGCGCCTTCGTACGTCCGAAGCCCGTTCGCACTCGCCACCCGGTGCTCGATCTTGCATCCCGATGCGAAATCTGCGCCGAGCGCAGTGTCCGGGCCGCGCCATCGCGCGCAAGCCATGGCCGGACTGGGGCGCGGGATTTCGACGGCCATCCGCGGGCGGCCGGCACCATCGGCGCCTACGGCCGGGTGCGACACCGCAGAGCTGGACGCTACAACTCGACCGCAAGACCCTGGGCGCACCGGCAAAGCGCGGTTCGTGAGCGAGCCTGAGCGAAACCGAGCGAAGCGGCGCGGTTCGCCACGCCTATAATGGCGGCTATGCTCATCTTGCGCGCCTCCGCGCGCCGTCGATCATGAAACCAGAGATCGCAAACCTCGCGAAATTGCCGTCCTTCTCGTCGCCATCGGGCCTCGCCGGCTGCTCGAAACCGCCCGAACCCGCGGCAGCCGCGCAAGTCCGACGCGGCAGCAAGGGCGCACCTCGGTCGCTGCCGCGCCGCCGCGCTTCGCCGACTGCACCCGCCCACGAGGACGCCGGCATTGCCTGGCGCAAGGGCGACGTCGACGCTGCCTTCGCGGCGGCGAAAGCCGAAGGCAAGCCGGTCTTCCTCTACTGGGGCGCGACATGGTGTCCGCCGTGCAATCAGGTGAAGGCGACGATCTTCAATCGCCAGGACTTCATCGAGCGGTCGCGCCATTTCGTCCCGGTGTATGTCGACGGCGACAGCCCGAACGCGCAGAAGGAAGGCGCGCGCTTCAAGGTCAGCGGCTATCCCACGATGGTGCTGTTCACGCCGGACGGCACCGAGATCACGCGCCTGCCGGGCGAGGTCGACGCCGACCAGTACATGCGCGTCCTGACGATGGGCATGAACGGCGCGCGAGCCGGTGAAGGCCACGCTGGCTGCGGCGCTCGCGCCCGGCGCGGCCGGGACGCGACAAGCTCGCGCCCGAAGACTGGCGCATGCTCGCCTACTACTCGTGGATCACCGACGAGCAGCAGCTCGCGTCCAAGAAGGAACTTCGCGGCAACGCTCGCGCGGCTCGCCAAGGCGTGTCCGGCCGATCAGGCGGACACGGCGACGCGCCTCGAGCTGCAGGCGCTGGCGGCCGCGGCCGCCGAAGGGCAAAGCCAGCGCGGTCGACAAGAGCCGGCCGCGGGTCGTCTGATCGCGGTGCTGGGCGACGACGAAGCGCGCCGCGCGAGAACTTCGATCTCCTCGCCAACTACGCCGGGCAGCATCGCCGGCTACGTCGCGCCGGCGCTCGTCCGCCGGCGCGTTCGCGGCTGATGGCGGCATGGAATGCCGCGCTCGACCGCTTCATCGCCGATCCGGCGCTCGCCACCGACGATCGCCTCGTCGCAGTCAACGCGAAGATCGAGCTCGCGAGGCTCGACGACTCCGAAGGGAGCGCTGCCCGACGCCGCTGCTCGCGCACGGTGCGCGAGCGAAGGCCGAGCGCGCGACCAGCGAGACGACCGACGTCTACGCGCGGCAATCGGCGATCAGCGGCGCCGCGGAGATCCTCGCCGGAAGCCGGTCTGCTCGACGAGTCGGACGCGCTTGCTCACGCGCGAGCTCGCGCGCTCCCATTCGCCGTACTACTTCATGCTCGGGCCTCGCCGCCAACGCGAAGAAGCGCGGCGACAAGGCGGCCGCGCTCGAGTGGGCGCGAAAAGGCCTACGCCGCCGCCGAAGGGTCCCGCGACGCGTCTGCAGTGGGGCGTCGAGCTACGTGCGGGCGCTCGTCGCGCACGGCGCCGGAAGACGCGCGCGCGCATCGAGCGCGTCGCCGGGCAGATCATCGGCGAGCTCGAAGCCACGCCCGAGACGTTCTACGAGCGCAATCGCCGGGCGCTGGAGCGCATCGGCAAGGAGCTCGCGGCCTGGAACAAGGACAAGCGGCACGAGGCTTCGCTGCAGCGCATTCGCGCGGAGATGGCGAGCGGTTTGCGCCAAGCTGCCGGCAGCCGATCCCGCGCGCGCCACGTGCGACGGCGCGCTTCGCCCCGCCAAGGCCTAGATCGCGTTCTAGCGGTACGGGTCGGCGGCGTCGCGCAGGCCGTCGCCGAAGAAGTTGAACGCGAGGATCACGACGATCACCGGCACGCACCGGCAGCATCAGCCACGGGTAGAGCGCGACCACGTTGATGTTCTGCGCTTCGTTCAGCAGCACGCCCCAGCTCGTGATCGGCGGCCGCAGCCCGATGCCGAGGAACGACAGCGCCGTCTCGCCCAGGATCATGCTCGGGATCGACAGCGACGCGGCGGCGATCAGGTGGCTCATGAAGCCGGGCAGCAGGTGGCGGCCGATGATCCGCTTGGGGCTCGCTCCCATCAGCCGCGCGGCCGTGCAGTAGTCCTCCTCGCGCAACGCGAGGAGCTTCGAGCGCACGGCGCGCGCGAGCCCGGTCCAGTCGAGCAGCGCCAGGATTCCCGTAATGCCGAAGTAGATCGAGCAGCGGGCTCCACGTCACCGGGCAGCACGGCCGAGAGCGCCATCCACAGCGGCAGCTCGGGAAACGAGCGGATGATCTCGATCACGCGCTGGATGATCATGTCGGGCCAGGCCGCCGAAATAGCCGGCGATGCCGCCGAAGAGCGAGCCCGAGCGCGAAGCTGATCGCAGATGCCCAGCAGGCCGATGGTCGAGCGAGATCCGCGCGCCGTAGAAGATCCGCGACATGCACGTCGCGGCCGAGGCGGTCGGTGCCGCAGAGAAACAAGCGTCGCGCCCTCCGGCGGGCACACGAGGTGGAAGGACGCCTCGAACAGTCCCCAGAATTCGTAGCTGTCGCCCGAGCAGAAGAAGCGCAGCGGATAGGGCGCGCCGTGTCCTCCGGAATAGTCCCGCTGCAACGTTTCCATGTTGAGCGTTCTTGACCAGCGGGTAGACGAAGGGCCCGACGAAGCTGCCGTCGTGCATCCAGTGCACGTTCTGCGGCGGCGCATAGATGAAGTCCGGCATGCCGCGAATGGAGATTGTACGGAACCAGAACCTCGGTCACGAGGCATGAGCCGTACATGAGCAGGAGGACGATCCCGGACACGACCGCGACGCGGTGGCGCTTGAACTTCCACCACATCAGCATCCACTGCGAGGCGAGGTAGAAGTGCTCCTGCTCGGCGGTGAGGCGGACCGCCGACGTGGGATCGAACGGCGCCTCGAGACGAAGTGCCCCGGCTCGCCCGCCACCTCCGCGAGCGCGTAGCTGCCGCGGGCACGGGCCCCGCGGCGCTCATCGGGCGACCCCGCCGGA
>ERZ1370068.9893-contig-8637_pt1 | contig 12540 bp, 20 predicted proteins | sample MGYA00561227_ERZ1370068 | MGnify/ENA primary metagenome ERZ1370068 (study PRJEB38410, sample SAMEA6850437) | metagenome | study: Metagenomic assessment of the ecological functions of the soil: analysis of the soil microbiota associated with the...
GTTGTACTTCGTTCGGGCGATATTGCTGAGGTTCGGAACGGCGCTGCCGGCGGTGGCGCTGATCTGATCATGTAACTGCTGAATGGTTGCGACGGTGGCATCAAGACGGGTGAACATGTTGACGATTCGCCGTCGCGGTGGCCGCATCGTCACTGGCTGAGGTCAGTTGGCGGACCGCATCGACGAGTTCACCCGCGCCGTTCGCCAGCGCTGATAACTCAGTGCCAAAGCTCCGGCAGGAATTTCGTAGCCAAGTTTGCGGAACAGCCCGGCCGCTTGATCCGCGGTCTTGATGGCGCGCAAAGGCGCGAGCGCGAGCGCCGCCTGGCTTAAAACTGTTTGCAGTGCGTCAGCCATGAGAAAGCTTCAGGGAACTCTTATCTGGTTCAGAAAATCCTGAAACGCGTTCTCAAACACTTCAGCGATGCCGTCAAATTTGTTGGAAACGTTGTGCGCGGCCAAATCAGCTTTAATTTTGTCTGCGCGAAGATTCTGCCAACACATTGTGAAGTCGCCGCTGAGCTTTCGATCTTTGGGCAGCTTTTCATCCGGAAGAGCGGCATCCGTGTTCCAACTGAAAATAATTCCTTCGGAATAAACATTCGGCCCCAGGGGCTTCTTGTTTTGGTTTTTATGTTCGCCACACCAACCTTGACCCCTCCAACAGTGAAGAGTCGTTCCACGCGCGAGACCCATGACGGCTCGAACTGCTGTGCTTCCGAAATCAAAAATTGCATGTCCAGACTGTGTGGTAGTTTGTCCAACTTGATGAGCGAGAAGAGCTCGGCCATGTGTCTCGAGGTGGTGGCGAGCGCCACTTTGTCGTCGTTCACCGAGTCAACTTCGACTCTGGGAACAACTGCCTCGTAGTCTCCTCCGATCCAGATCCGACGGTTGTTCTTTTTATCGAATAGATCCTTCTCCATTAGTTTCACGTTTATGTACGCACTAGCCGAGTCGCCGGATACATTCGCCGGCGCTGTGGTTGTCGCTCCAAACGACCATCTTGTACAGGTGGCCGATTTGAGCGCGCGCGCCGCGCTGGAAGCGGCGTTCTCAATCGGTTCGCCGTTTTCGTCGTCTCCCAGGTGGTCTCGTTCGCGAATATCCAAATATTTCTTATTGAGATCCTGATCTGCCGTGAAGCCATGATAGAAGTCGGGCACGAACTTGACCGTTAATGTGCCGCCCGGGCCGAATCCTTCCACCGCCAAAATCTTTTCGTAATTCGGCACGAGTCCGGCTCCGGCATTTCTGATCGCCGGCATCGCGTCCGCAGAATTGAATTGCTTTTTCAAGGCGGCGAAGAACGCTTTCTGATCAGCGAAGCCTCCCGCGGGTGTGGCCTTGGCGAGATCCTCTGCGTCGGTGAGCAATCTAAAAGCGCAGTACATGACGCCGGCTTTCAGCAGGCTGGCGGAAAGTGCATTTCATCCCGGTAAATGCCGACGCGAGTGTGCGCGTCTCCGCTCTTGGCGTAAGCGATCAGGCTAATCGGCACATGTAGCTTGGCGACGGAATCATCCGCCGGCTGATCGCCCAACCTATGATTCGAGAGCGCATCTTTGTAGGCCTTATTGAAGTAAGTCTGCAGCGGAACCTCCTTTTGATTTTGGACAATTGCGGCGTCCCGCAAATCAGGTTTCTGATCGATCGAGTTGTCTGGCGGCATAAGCCCATAGTTAGTGCCCAAGGCGTCCGTCACGGTGTCAGCGGAGCTTGATTTATGAAATTGGAAATCGAGTCGTTGATGATCTCGATAATGCCATCCGTATTGGGTACGGTGTTGCTCAGGTTCTGCCAGCAAATGGTCCCTTCACCGGTCAATTTACAGTCGTCGAATTTCTTTCGTAAGTCCTTATCAAATACGTCATCATCGTCGTCCTTATTTTTGACCTTATTCTTGTCCTTAACTCTCTCGTCGTCCTTAGTGATGTGCTTCCACTTAATAATCAATCCTTCGGATCTCACGTCGATGCCGCTGCGATCCGGATCTGCTTTTATCGGGCCCTGCCCGATCTTTACGCCTTCAATCTTGAATTTTCTCGGAACAGTGTCGGTGGCTCTGTTAGAACTGGTAGGACTGCCGGGAGCACTGGTTTCTTTCGTCAGAAAAGACGGGTCCGGCGGAGGTGGGAGAAATCTCGGTTCCGGCGCATCGTCAGTTGAGCCATTTTCGGCCTCGTACAGGAGCAGCCCCATTTTATCGCTGCTCTGTTTATCAACCAGCTGCTTCAGCAGAATCTTCAAAAAGAAGCGGGCCATCTGCTTTCGAAGTGGTGTTCTGCGCCGAACCGCAAAAAGGCGGACGCTGGGTATAATCGCAATCATTGATAGTGGGAATTCTTATGTAGTCTTGCCCTCTGGCCTTGATTATCCCGTCGGGTCTTTGTAAGCAGCCCTTAAACCAATAATCTCCAGCCAGCCAGATGCCCTTCTTCGAATCTGGGTCGTAAAAACCGTCTTCCATGAGCTTGACATTGATGTACGGGTAACTAAGCCGCCAGATGCACTCCGCGGCAGCACAATCATTGCTGGGAATGATCATCCTGCGCATGTGCCCACGAAAATCGTCAGTGAAGTTCACCTCATTGGCCAGGCTGGTGATTTGGAGAATGTCACGAATACTCGGCTCCTTTTGGATCTTGGTGCTTTTCCGGATTTCCGGTACGGCGCCGGTAGGCTTAACGCGCTTGCCGAGTTCATCGAAAACTTCGCTAGCGGCACCGTAAGTTTCTTGCTGGGGTCGTTGATCTCGGCCCGCAGCGTTTCGGCTTCCTGACGAAGTTTGTAGGCTGAAAACATGGCGGCTACCTTGAGCAGGCTGGCGGAAAAGCACTCTCTGCTCGTCGAGATGATGGACGGTCCCGTTAATTTCAAATGAATTGCCGGCATAAATGTGATCTGTTCCTTCTTTGCTCCGCAAATAGATCGAAAACGGAAGTGTGTTTTGAGACCTTTGTCCGGCCCTAACTTGCCGGCGGTCCAAACCTTTTTGTAACTGGCATCGAGATACTGTTTCAGCGTAACCGTTTTGTGGATCTGGCTCAGTTGCCTTGCCGGCGGATGCGTTGGCCCTCGCTGGTGTAGTTCTCGTGCACATCTATTAATCTCATCACGGGCAACACTCAGAAATTCTTGCTAAGCCGCGGAGCGGCGACCAGACGCTCCGGCCGAGCGCGAGTCTGTGAGCCCTGGGTCTTGAGGCAAAGCTGCCTTCCTCTAACTCTGCAACAGCGTCTGCAAAGCTCTGACGACTATCCACATCTGATCGGGACTGTAACTGGGCTTCTTCGAGTTGACGTCGTAATCACCATCCATCAACGTGTTTGCCTCATGCACCAGTCCGAACATATGACCCAGTTCATGCTTCAGCACCGAGACCAGTTTCGGCCGCCGACCCATGGGTCCCAGGTTTTCGATCATTCCTCCCTGCATCTTGATAATTCCCAGCTTGCGGCATACGTTCTGGCTCCGCGGAATGAAATAGGCGCCGGGAAACCGAATCCCAGGACCGCTGGCTTGTTGGCCCAATCATCCTCGATGTCCTGATAGCTGTTCACGCGAGACAAGAGCGGCGCGCCTTGGCCATGCCTCCGGGCCACAAAGGTCAATTCCGGGATGCGGTGGCTCACGAGCAATGAAACGATATCGTCCCTGGTCGAGGTGATCGATCCAGTCGCGGTCAGCAGATAGATCGGAAAAACATTCGGACTGAAACGATCGATCTCACCCTGATCAGGATTCTTAACGGCATACGTCACGTTGAAGGTGATGGGCGATAACTGCGCCAGCACGTCCGGCTCCAGGTCGGTGCGCGCGGCCAGACCCCGCAGGAAGGTTTGCAGATCAGACACCACTTCGTCCGACGTGGCCATGTCATTCACTAACTCGTGCTTGTCAAAGATCCGAATGTTGATGTTCCTGGTGCCATCGCCGCGCAGGCACGGCGTGAAAACCTTCTGTAACCGGGTAGCGACCGGGTCACCGCTGGCAAAGAACCTCTTAATCGACCTGGTTACCGAACCCATGTGCAGACTCAGCGCAACCTCGATTCACCGGGAATGTGATATTAATTGGGTGCGCACCCCGGGAGTGCAAGACCTCTACTCGGAATTCCCGACGCATCTTGAGTTTCATCCAAAAATATTTCGCCGCGCACATCTGGCACCTTCGGGGTGCGATTCGTTCCTCACTGGTTCCGGTGGTCTCCGCGAACTCCGACCACCGGCTACTTTCTTTGCAACCCTTCGGGTTGGGCTGACGTGAGTCAACTCATATTAATGCCCTCGCAAAGCCTCGCCCTGGGGCTTAGCTCTGATCGCTGCTCCGCAGCTTGCTAATTCTGTCGCAATACTTCCAGCGCCCTTCCCACAATCACCAATTGATCGTTGGTGTAGCTCGGAAAATTTGCGTTGACGCTGTAATGCTCATCCACGATCGTATTTGGCACGTGATCGTTGCCGAACATATGTCCCAGTTCGTGCTTCAGCACCGAGACCAATTTCTGACGGCGGCCTCCGAATTGCAGGTTTTCAATCATGCCGCCTCGCATCTTGATGATTCCCAGCTTGCGGCAAATGTTCTGGTTGTGTTGGAGAAAATACGGACCGGGAAAACCGAACCCAAGGACGTCCGGCTTCGCTGTCCAATCAGCCTCGACCAGCCGGTAGCCATTTGTTTGGCGATTCGTCTGGCCCGTGCCCACCCTCACCCAGACAAAGATTGTTTCCGGAATCCGGTGCTTCTCGAGCAGGGAAATGATGTCCGCATCGCTTGACTGAACCGGTTGGGTGGCGGTCAGCAGATAGATGGGAAAATCATTCATCCCGAAATGATCAATCTCACTTTGAGTGGACATTCGATTGGCATACGTAACCTGGAAGGTAAATTGCGACAGCTGCGCCACCGCGGCCGGTTCAAGGCCCGGTTGCGAAGCCAGACCGTTCAGGAAATTTTGCAAATCAGACACCACCTCAGCCGACGTCGCCATCTCGTCCACCAACCTATGCTTGTCAAAGATCGGAATGTTGATGGTCTTGCGCCCATTGCCGTGCAGGCACGGCGGAAAAACCCTGCGTAACGGGGTAGCCGCAGCGTTGTGCGTGGCAGAACGTCTGGTACACATGTGTTTGTCAGCTTCGGATCACCGGCCCCTCGACGAACTGTCTGAGAATGAACTGGGCGCGAACTCCCGACATTCCCGTCAGCACATCGTTGAAATTCGTTCCCGGAAAATAGCGGTCGCGCAGGGCCTCGAGAATACGCGCGCACTGCGCAATATTACTTTCGGAAATCGCGCCAGGTTAAAAGGTCGATACGTTTATCTTCGTCCAGCGCCGCCAGCGTCTGGCGGAGTTGCTCGTCAGCCAGCACCCGTTGATCTTCCGCCTCCGGCAATTCGGTAAAATCGAGCATTGACGGGAGCGTCATCGCCAGCAAGGGCAAGCGCAGGCCGGTCACCCTGAACCCCTGGCGACCAGGGTGGCAAAATCGGCTCCGCCGTCATTTAGCGACTCTGCCAGATTGGCAAGATGTTGTTTGCGATCCGCGGCGGTGCGCTGGAGTGCGCCGTCAAAAACCACTCCGAAGAGAAATTGTTGGAACGCATCGCCGGACTCCGGCGTCTGCAGGAGTCACGTTTTGGTAGTAGGGGTTGTGATCGTTGATGAGTTCGCGGGCCACCTCGGGATTCGAGACGCCCGGGCCGGGCTGGTTCTGCGCGTCAGCGATCAGAGACTCCAACTCCGCATTAACCGCAACCACTTCCTGATCAAGTAGAGTTTGGCCTGTTCCGCTTTGCTATCGTCGAGGATCCGGACTACCAATCCGACCGTGCCCGCGGCAGCCGGCGTATGCAGAGAACTCGCCCTGGTCTGTAGTCTGGACCTGCGGCGTCCCGCCGTTTTCGGTAACCGACCACTCGAACGACGCGGCCGAAGCTGACAGGGTCTGATCAGTCACGAACGCGACGTAGATGTTTTCGCGACTGACCACCAAAGGAGTGGTGACAAACGATATCAGGGCCGAGCGGCCATCTGACGCGACGCTGGCCTCGCCTAAATCTGCGGCTTGAAAATTAGCTGGAATGCGATTTTCGGTTTTGCGAACAGTCATGGTTCCCGCTTCGTAAAGACGTGCCGATGGAACGCCAAAAAGATTTAACCGATTCCAGTTAATCCGAAGACTTGCGTCAATTCATTTGGTTGCAGTGTTACAGTTCGATTAGAGGGACTCTTTTTGCAGGAGCCACCCAAAACCATCTTTCAAATTGGGGGAAGGGACGATCAACGATGAGGAGTCGCTGAAAAACCTAATTTTCTGGAGCACGCACTCTACCTAATTCTCCCTATCGCGTCAATCACAAATGGTTGTCAGTAGTTCACGGACGTGCAGTTCCAAATCCGACGTCTAGAGTCAGGCGTCGACGCAGCAACGCGGATGGTCGGGTTCGAATCACCGCCGCGAAATCTGAAACGAGTACAGGTCATGGTCTGGATTCACGGCGGCTTCGCTCATCGGCACGCGCGGCGGGGGCTATCTTCGACGGCAGCGCCTTCGCCCGAGAAGGCCTGGAGGTACTCGTCAGCCTCAACTACCGGATGGGCCGGATGGGATTTCTTACCCACCGGCGCTCACCGCCGCTAAGGAAGATCCTTTCGTCAAATAATGCAGGGGCGTGCCGATCGTCAGCACGCCCACTTTCTTAAGTCAATTGCCATCCCTGTGAAACCGGCGTCGGTTTCCCGGAGCCGGTCTTTTCGCCGCGTCGCGATCGACGATGTAACAAATCCGTGGATCCTCTTCGCAGATCGGGTTATCGGCGGCGATCGCAAGCCCGATCTTCCGTTGGCCATCGATCTTCAGTAGAGGTTAAAGTGAGTTAAGTGAGTGCCGGCTCCGCCTAACATGGTGGTTTGCGCGAGGACCTCGGCCCGGTACTGGTCGTGAATTTCACCCTCGATCTCTCACCAGGCGATCAAGTCCCTCATAAACTTGTTTTGCCCGGGCCGGATTGGCGAAAGGCTTTGTGGAAATGACCCTCGCCCCATGGTTCAGGTCTTCGTTGCCGGCCGGCAGGACCAGGTCGGTCTGGTAGGTCATAGCCTTATCGATCTTTCCCTGCTCAGCCAACGCGTAAAAGACACAGACCACTTCCGCTGGAGTCGATGGCACCCGAGTGTTTGAGCAACCTTTCGGATTCTGGCTGAGGTTGACCGCCGTTGCCGAGGAGTCCGGGTTGATTCATAAATCCTAAACCCACGGCAGCGGCAATAATTGTGAGCGGCAGACGCAAGCGCTTCATGACTTGAATTGTTCCTCTCTATCGCTGAAACGTCATCGAACCGAAACGGTTGGAAATCGCTGAAGTGCCAAGGCCACGATTAGTGCCTGACGCGGTTTTTGGCGCTGCTCTTGATGAACATTGGCCGATTGCTAACGCATCTTCGGAGTTGCGCCTACTGCCGCTCTGGCTCGTTCCGACGCCGCGTCAACTCCCCTCTGTGACGCCACTCCTACTATCCGTTGCGCCAGGCCAGGCCCGATTCTCACGGTGACCAGAATCGCCCTTTGCTGATTAAAGGCCGCCAACTCATCCCCGCAATAGCCTGGATGGCCCGGTCGTTCCTGGCTGCCAGGCCGCATCGCGGTTGCGACTTTACGTTCCTGTTCCGGCAAGGCCTCTTGCTGGGTCGAGATACTCCTGCCAACTTGTTTTGACCCATTGAGCTTGCCGCCAAATTCTGGCGGGGTCAAAGGAGATTTCGTGGTTACACCGCTTCCGCTCCCTTTGATTGGTTAGCTGAATCGGTATAAGTCGTTGACTTTGTTTCCGAGCTCCCATTCTTAGTCTCAGTTTCAGCTCTGAGTTCTCCGGGATAGGCGGTATTGAACCCATCCATGTAAACGCCTTGCGCAACATTCTGAACGCACTTGGGTATTGGTCCGTCAAAAACCTCGTCTTGCGAAGTGTTCCCATTAGAGAGGTTGACGAAAGTAACCCGCAACACGAAGCCGCTTAAGTCGAGCGGAGGCGGAGGGGAGGAGTGGGCGGCGTTTGGGGCGTGTTTGGTTGGGTTGCCGCTGGCGTTGGGTCGACCGGTGGCGGCGGCGCTGCGACCGGCGGTCGGGCGCCAATCGGTGTCCAACTATAATTCCCCAACGGCATTCCACCGCCACCCCCTGGCCGCCGCCGGGACAGATCCCGAACAACCCGAGCGGGTCAGTGAATTTGTACGGCGAGTTCGTGACATAGCTGTAGCGGTTGAATGTCTGCGGATTTCTGATGGCCGCACTGGCCGTCAACGGATCGACTGAAGTGAATCTGCCGTGCCGAGAGTTGTAGTACCTGGCTTGCGCGTAGTCCAGGCCGCTTTCATGGTCTCGCTCATGACCGGTGAACTGTTGTCGAATTCCGTCCACTGTGTCGTAACCGCCGGCCTGCGAGCGATTCGCATAACCTGCCGAGACCTCTTCGCCAAAGCCCATATAGTCGTGTCGCGACACCACCTGAGCACCTTGATCCGTGACAATGCGTGGACTCCCAAATGATCCGCCGTCAAATAACTTACCCTGGGATTTACCGCAAGTTCATTTTGAATATTCTGCGATCAGTTGACTGGTGGCGTCATAGACGAAGATAGTTTCACTCTGTCCGGCGATCTTTCTCACCCGCCGGCCTTCACCGTCATAGTAGTAGGTCGCATCAGGCGTGGTTGAACTGTTCGTCTGATTGAAGAACTGAGTTTGCCGGCCTTCCCGGTCATAAACAAACCTCTGGTTTTCGGCATCCTGAGTAAGATTGCCGACCTTATCGTAGACATAACCCTGCCCGCCCGAGAACCGATTGTCCGAGGTATTGATTAGGGGATTGATGATCGCCGGCGCGATGCTGCCCAGGGTATTCGTATTGGCCGCATCGAATCTGCGATTGCCGAAGCGATCGTAGCTGAAGGTTTGCTTCCATGACTGCGTTCCACCCGCGTAAGTTTCGTTGGAGGATTGCAGCCGGTTGAGATCGTCGTAGGCGTAACTTTGGACAATCGGTTGCGCCAGACTCCGGAGCGGTGATCTTCTGCTCGCGAAGCGCTGCCGTTATTTTGGGCCGCCGTGCCGTAATCGTATTCAATTTTCAAAGACTGGTGTCGGTGCTCGATGAGCCCAACCCGATTTGCGTCATCTGCAGGCGATTGTTGTAGACGTTGGTTTCCCAAAGGCCATTGCCGAGACGCGATTCAGTAACCGCACCGGCAGCGTTGTATTTGATCATATCGAGGTAGGTTGCCCAGGGACTACTGGCGTCTTTCTTGACTTTCCACCTTTGCCAAATCACCGCTGGCGTCCAGGGTAGTTTTGACAACTCGGCCGGACGGGTACGTTTCAGAGATCAGATTGCCCCCAGATCGTACGTGTAGTCAGCGAAGTTGTACGTGACGCCGTTGGTGATCTGCTGGCTGCTCTTGATCCGCCCGAGATTATCAAAGGCCGTATAGCGACTCTCGGTAACACTACTGCTGACTTTAGTGACTTGACCCTTGGAGTAATTCGGGACTTGTCCCAAGCCCGTACCGTCATGAAAGAAGCTAACATCAGGGTGGTGTCCGAATAATCCCGGGCGATCAGCCGATTCAAGCGATCGTAGGTCACTGAAACGCTGATGTCCCTGGGCATCGGTCGTCGAAACGTTGTTGCTGTTATCGTCATAAGTGAATTTCGCCGACCATTGTGTATTCCCGGTTATCGGGTCAGTAGCGTTGAACGAGGCATTGACCTCCTGCTCGAGGCTGCCTTGAGTAGAGCACCCTGCCGACAGAGTCATACATGAAATACCGAACCTGCTCTCCCTGGGTTGTTTTCCTGAGATGTCCCAGCGTATCGAAGACATAGTCGGTCACCAGGTTTGGTGATCGGGATCTTCGATGACCCGGATCATGCGCCCCAAAGCATCCGTAATGCCGCTGCGCTTTTTGCCGGCCTGATCGGTATTGGTCTTGGTTGGCGCCGATCACGTCCATGGTCGAGAAGTCCGTAGGCGGTTTGGAACTGTGCCCCATCGGGCGAAGTGACTCAGGTTACCCGGCCGAGGTCATCGTAAGTAGTTCGCGATCCACGACTTGGGTTCGTTGGCACGATATGGATTGGTGGTTCGCTGGACCCGTCCCATATTGTCGTATTCGGTTTCCGGCAAACACATCGCCATTTGAGTTTTTGAGTTGGGTCTTGATGGTGCGGCCGGCTCCGTCGTAAAAGCGGGTAGCCTCTTTCCAGTTGGTCGCGTCAGTTTGCGTTTTTACTTTCACAAAACGTGTCGCCTCAGTGGTTCCCCAACCCATATTCGGTGATGACCGGTCCGCCGCCGACGGGAGGGATTACGCGCGTCGGTCTGAGCAGCGGATCGTTGTATTCCATTTGCGTCGTTTGCCCGTTGATGTCGGTGGTCGAAAGGACCAATCCCGTCGGGTAGTCAAAGGTGGTGGTAGTTTCAAACGCAGTCTGCGAACCGTGCGCCTGCCCATCGGGATTCTGCGCGGGATTGGGATCGGGAATCAGGGTCCTGGTTTTGATCGGGAACGCCTGATAGGTCAGGTCGTACTCGGTTATCGTGGTATTACCCATCGCATCAGTCGCCTCGATCCGGTTGCCGTAAACATCGAACTTTGCATGAGTCGTCAGGTAAGCATTCGGATCGGCAGCCGCGCCTTTGGTGCTGTCCCAAACTCTCGAAGAGGTCGGCAAGGCGCGTCCGATTCCTGGGGAATAGCCGCCCTCGTCATACCTCATCTCGCTCTGTGAGACGATTGTGCCGGCGCTGTCTTTTACGGTAGTCACCGTGGCCAGGCCGAGAATGTTGAGGGCACGGTAAAGTGGAACGATCGGGTGCGCCCGGACTGTTCAGATAGGTTGTCTCGGAATACCTTGCCAGGGGACCGTCGCCAATCTCGAGCAGGGTTCCCGATTGAGCTGTGGAATTGGGAATCACAGCATACTGAGAGGTGGTCTCGAGTATCTGGTCCACGCCGGTGGTCATTACATCGGTCGCGTCGTAGGCAAAAGTATTTGTTTGCGCCAAAGCTGGCGCCGCTGCCTTCAAAATGATATTGACCCGCTTGATCGGTCTGGGATTTCGATAAGCCAGAATTGATCTGGTAAAGGGTGTCTGCCCGCAGGTTACCGAGAATTGATAACCATTGGCCTTTTGCTCATATTGAGTGATTTCGCGCCGGAGCAATTGCCCACCAAGTCCATCCGGAGAAGACGAGTAGACCTTCTTCTGAAACACCAGTCCCTCCAGCGCGTTGGCAAGGTCGAAGTTCCAATATGGTTTTCCATGGCCGTCGTCTGGTCTTGGATCATATTTATAGATTTCGGTGCGGGTCTTGTCCGGGGCGATGATCGAAATCACCCGGTACCTGTTGTTATCAACCGGATTGCCGGCGCTGCCGGCCGCCACGCCCTCTGAATACTTCCACTCCAGAATGTCGGTGCCGAGTCCGTTGACGCTCAACTGGCGCGAGGTTACTCTTCGTTGCGCCTGGATATAGGGCTGCTTGTCCTGGTCGATGTCAGCCAGCGACGAAGCATATTCGTACTGTTCATAAGCAGTGGTCGGATAGATGACTTTGGTAATCTCTCCATAGGTGTTGTAGCTGAATACGTAGCTCGTTCCATCCGGCAGGACTATCTCCTGTAAGACAATCGGATCGAACAGGTTTCCTCCGTACTCGTCCTTTCCCCACCACAAAGACCGGGATGGGGGTGAAATTTAGGGTTCATCGAACGGATCGGCCGGCGCCGCAGTTTGGAACAGACTCTCAAATTTGCTTGACTGCGCCTGCGGAGCGTTATCCAGCCAGGTACTGGTCGGCGGCCGAGTTGGGTCCGGCAGGAAATGATCTGGCCATATATCGCAAGCTGGGTGTCGCACCCTCGGCATCGGGAGTCAGGGAATCGGAAAGATGCCGCCACTTGAAAGTGTAAGTCACGGAACCACCGTTTAGACCTGGCAGTTGGTAATCGAAATCCTCCGGTTGATCGAGTGGCGTCGCGGGCAGCGGATTGAGAATTACGCGACCCACGGTATCCGTCCATTGTCTGGTCGTTTCATCAAAAGTTTGCGTATTTCCATTTCGGTCGATCAGGTATGAAGTGGGATGTCCCAGGACATAGCGAGTTCCGTCCGGAAGATAAAGTGTTCCGGTGTCCGCACTGGTGCTGTCATAGCGCATTCTCGATCCGTCGACGGCGTAGAATGTTCCGGTGGTAGAAATCGTATTTGAATAATAGGCCAGATCACTCTGCCTGAGTTCATGAGTCGAGCCGTCGGGCATATGGATATAGACCCTGGCGATTCGATATCCGAAACATCCGTTCCAGGTCGGTGACGGATAGGGCTTGCCCCTATAGTCGTAAGAGTATCTCTGGTGCCTTTTTCTCGGACCGTAAGGTTTTGAGTCTCTGGTCTCGTGTTTCGCAGTTAACTCGGAACCGCAACCTGTAATCGCTGGCTTAACTCGCCAGCTCCACCGCTGCCCGGTGCGT
>ERZ1370068.1454-contig-11350_pt1 | contig 12535 bp, 13 predicted proteins | sample MGYA00561227_ERZ1370068 | MGnify/ENA primary metagenome ERZ1370068 (study PRJEB38410, sample SAMEA6850437) | metagenome | study: Metagenomic assessment of the ecological functions of the soil: analysis of the soil microbiota associated with the...
AGACGATCGGGTACACCGCCGAGGAATACCTCGCGTTCTACGAGCGCGCGTTCGCGCTACATCGTGGAGCTGAATCGCCGCGGCACGCACCTCGCCGAAGCGACCGCGTCGATGTTCCTGAACAAGATTCTGTCCTCCGGTGATCCCACGGCGGGGGACATCCGGTCGCCCTGCTCGGCCGGAACGAGCGAGTTCGCGTACGACGTCGACGGCCGAGTATTCCCGGGCGACGAGGCACGGCGCGTCGACGCGTTCGGGGATCCGATCTTCGCCCTCGGAGACGTGCGGTCGCTGACGATCCCCGATCTCGTCCGGCATCCGACCGTGCGGGCGATCGCGGCGGCGTCGCTCCTCGACGCGCAGCCGATGTGCGCGGACTGCTGGAACAAGCCGTTCTGCGGCATCTCCCCGTGACGAGCTACGTCCGCGAAGGGGACCTCTTCGGACAGCGGCCGCGTTGCTTCGAGTGCAAGGAGCACATGGCGGTCGCCCGCACGCTGTTCGCGTTGCTGGCGGACGAGAGCGACCGCGCGACGACCGAGATCCTGCAGCGCTGGACGACCGGACGGCCGGCACGCCAGCTGGGCCAGGATCGCCGCGCCGTCCGGTCGCCGCGGTCGCACTGCGTCGGCGCGCGGCGCTGATCGCATCCGCGAGCCTTCGCCCAGGCGGACGCGCTCCAACTCCTCGGACGTGACCCGGCGCGGGGTCCCTCCACGCGAGGTCCGAGGGACGGCGAAAACGGTGGCTCCACGCCCATCTGCTCGAGGGGTGCGCGCCCGCCCCGACTCCGCTCGATCGTCGCCGCGAGACCGCCATTGAGGCGAGTCAGAAAATCCTGGCAAATCGGCCTGCGTGACGTGCTAACCGTCGCCCCAGCGGGACGGACGTCGCCAGGTGAACACCAGTCTCCACTATCTGACGCCGTCGAGCGAAGCACGCGGGCGGGCCCCGTATCGCGGCAGCCTCGATCCGGGGCATCGATCTCCGTGTCTCGCTGGTTCGCGGTCCGGCCCGGCTGCCGTGGCGAGGCGGTGCGGCGGCGGTCGACGATGAGCTTCCGGCGAGCGACGTCCTCCGCGCCGCGCGCGCCGTCGCCGGCCGGTCCGGCGCCTTCCTGATCGGTGGCGGAGATCCGCTTCGCCGCGCCGACCTGCCTGACGCTGCTCCACGATCTCGCCGAGCTGCGGCCCGAGAATCTGGGCCTCTGCACCGCGGGTGCGGGCCTCACGAGCACGGTGGTCCACCAGCTGCGGTCCGCCGGCGTGCAGCGGCTGAACGTGCCGTTTCACTGTGCACGCCGGGACGCGCACGACTGGCTGGTCGGGCAGCCGGGCGCGCTCAGGACGGCGCTGCGCGCGATTCGCACGTGCGTCGACGCCGGGATGCCGGTCGAGGCCGAGGTCGTCGTCACCCGGCCGACGATGCCGCATCTCACGGAGACGATCGACGTCCTCACGCGCGTGGGGGTGCGCACGATCTCGCTCCGGCGTCTCACCGCAGTCGACGTCGAGGCGCCCGAATTCGTCCTGCTCTCGCCGCGGATGTCGCTGCTCGCCGACGATCTCGAACGCGCGGCGACGATCGCGCTCCAGCGACGGGCCCGGTTGGTGATTCGCGATTTCCCCGTCTGCGTCGCGCCGCGGCTGCGACGGCTCTTCGCCCGCTCCGACGCGCGAAGTGTGGCTGACGACGGACGGCGCGCGTCGATGCCCGGGTCGAAGGCGGCCCCGGGTGCCCGGACTGTCCCGGTGCGCCGCTGTGTGCGCCGGAGCGCCCGCGGACTACGTGTCGCGCTTCGGCTGGGAAGAGTTCGCCGATCCGGCGCCGATCGCGGAGCGCGTGTCAGGAGAACGTCGCCGCGCAGCAGAGCGTGCGGCCGTCCGGGACGATGGTGCTCTCGTGGCGCGGGCCGCGCCGCGTCCGGTGTGACGCGTGCGCACGGTCATGCGACCGCATGCGCAGGTCATCCGACCGCAGGCGAGCATTCCACGGCAGGACCCGAATCGACGCGCGTCGTGCGCGCGCGGCTGGTCGAAGCCGCGCGCTTCCGGCCAGCGGTGCTGCGGCTCGTCGGCGCCGAGTTGCTCGCCCATCCGAACGCCGCTGCGCTGCTCTTCGATGCGGTCCGGCTCTTCCCGCGCGTCGAATGCGCCGGCGAGGCGAGCGCCGTCGTCAAGTGGAGCGACGTCGATTTGCGCCGCCTGAAGGATCTCCAGCGCATCGACGTGGCGCTCTACGGGCCGGACGCGACGAGCCACGACGCCCACTGCGGGATCGCCGGCTCCTTCGCGCGCAACCCTGCGTGGCGTCGAGCGATTGCGCGAGCAGACGTCGATCGTGGTCGGCGCGTACGCGATCATCCACGACGCACGCTCGGTTCCCCGCTTCGCCGACGCCTGGAGCCGCGGCGAGCTGCCGGGACAGCCGCGGTTTCGCCTGGCCGCGGACGGGTCCTCGCTCGAGGACGTCGTCGAGTGCGCGCGCCGCTTGCCGGCGGGCGTCGCACGGTCGGCGTTGCTGGCGGTGCTGCCGCGCTGCCTGTGCGAGGAAGCGGGCCTCGACCGGGACGATCGCGCTTCTGTCGAGTCGTCGCGCGCGGCCGGCGGCGCGAGGGACGGCGTTCGGCGTCGCGTTCGGCCGACGCGTCGAGTACGCCCCGCGTGGCTCGGATCCGGTCGGCGCCTTTGCGAGCTGCAGCGACGACGGGAATGCATGTACCGTGATCGGCTGCCCCGGCACGGCAATCGGATGGCAGCGCAACGCGAGGTCGGAACGATGGATGCAGGACAGCTGACGGAACGGATGTTGGACCGCGAGCGCGCGGCCAACGTCCGGAAGCACTGGGTACGGCTCGTCACGGCGTGCAACAGCCGCTGCGTGTTCTGCCTCGACACGGACACGCCGCGGAACGTCGTACCTCCTGGACGACGACGTCCGCCAGGAGCTCAGGCGCGGGCGCGACGAGCTGAACGCCGACAAGGTCATCCTGTCGGGCGGCGAGGGCTCGATCCATCCGAAGTTCATCGACTTCGTCCGCTACGCCCGGGAGATCGGCTACAGCCGGGTGCAGACGGTCACCAACGGCTACATGTTCGCGAAGCGCGACTTCTACCTGGCGGCCGTCGAGGCCGGTCTCGGCGAGATCACGTTCAGCCTGCACGGCCACACGCCCGAGCTGCACGACCGCCTCACGGGCGTCGAGGGCGCCTTCGACCGGCTGATGAAGGGCATGATCCGCGCCCGCCGCGACGGACGCATCATCGTGAACGTCGACGTCTGCATCAACAAGCAGAACGTCGCGTACATCGACCAGATCGTCGCGCTCTGCCTCGTCGGTGGGCGTCAACGAGTTCGACCTCCTGCACGTCATCCCGCAGGGCGCGGCGTTCGAGAACCGCGACGAGCTCTTCTACGATCCGGTCGAGCACCTGCCCCGCCTGCAGAAGGTCTTCCGCCTGAACCGCCATCCCAACGTGGTGGTGTGGACGAATCGCTTCCCGGTCGAGTTCCTCGAGGGCCTGGAGGACTCTGATCCAGGATCCGCACAAGATGCTCGACGAGGTGAACGGCCGTCGCTTCCAGGTTCGCAAGTACCTCGACGAAGGCACTCCGCTCGAATGCCGGCAGACAGGAGCGGTGCGTGCACTGCTTCATCGAGCCGTTCTGCACCACGGCCGATCGCGTGATCGAGCGCCAGAACCAGGCGAGCTGGAACGTCTGGTGGATCGGCGCAGCCAACGGACGCGCAGCCAGCGGTACGCCGATGCCGGCGGCGAGCGAGCTGCCGTTCGGGTGCCGGTCCATCGGCCTCGAGGTCGACGATCTGCCGGACGTCGAGGGCCTCGGCGTCGCAGCCGGACGTCGGCATCTACGTCCGACCGAAGCGCGCCTCCCGACTGGTCGATCGGGCGCGCGTGCCGAACCGCCTGCTGCTCGGTCTCCGCGAGCCGGAGCAGCTCGACGTCGTGCTCGAGCGGGACGCCGCTGCCCGCGGGTGTCGAGGTCGAGATCGAGCTGAACCAGCGCACGGCGCCCTGGCTGCTGTCGCAGCGCGAGCGCGTGCGGACGTACCTCGACGTCATCCGTCTGCATCAGCCGAGCCACGAGTTCCTGAAGGACGCGGTCGCGAACGACGTGCGCGATCTGAAGCGCTTCTTCACCGAGCTCGCGCTCCCCATCCGGACGAGCGGCCTGACCGCGTGTCTCGCGCCGGGCACGCAGCTGGTCGAGGCGCCCAAGGTGCTCGAGAAGAAGATGTTCGACCCGGAGACCGGTCGCATCGCCATCCGCGAGCTGGCGCGCACGCACGTCGTGCACGGGTACCAGGCCAAGTCGCTCCGCTGCCGCGATTGCCGTCGTGAACGAGCGCTGCGAGGGCGCGCACATCAACTTCATCCGCGATCAGGGATTCGCGGAGCTCGCAGCCGCTGCGCGAAGGCGCGTGGGCGGAGAACGCGGCGGCGCAGCTGCTCGCGCTCCGGCCGACGCCGCTGCCGCGCGTCCGCGACGGCCAGCCGCTGCAGCCGGTCGGGCCGAGCCTGCCCGGGTTCGCGCCGCCGCAAGCGGCCCCGGTCGAGCCGTTGATCGAGTTCGCGCAAAAGACGCGCGAGGCGCGCGAGCGCGCGCGCCAGGAAGCCGCGCAGCGGCGCCAGGTCTCGCTCGAAGGGTGACGACCGACGATGGCGAACCTCGGCTACCTCCAGCTCACGCGGAACTGCTACCAGAAGTGCCACTTCTGCAGTAACCCGCCGACCGGCGTGCACCTCGACGAGGCCGAGATGCGCCGCAACATCGATCAGCTCGTCGAGATGGGCTACGACGGCGTGATCCTGACCGGCGGCGAGCCGAGCACCTCCGAGCTCCTGCTCCCGGCGCTCGCGTACGCGCGCGAGCGGAAGCTCTTCAGCCGCATGATCACCAACGGGCAGAAGCTCGCCGACAAGGACTTCTTCAAGCGCTGCGTCGACGCCGGCCTGACGCACATCCACGTCTCGCTGCACAGCTACCGGCGCGAGGTCCACGACTTCATCACGCAGTATCGCGGCGCGTGGGACGTGCTGGTGCGCTGCCTCGAGAACGTCCCGGAGATGGGCATCACCTCCGACATCAACACCGTCATCAACGTCTGGAACTGCCGACCATCTGCACGAGAACGTCCGCTGGATCTGCGAGAACTTCCCGTTCATCCGCCACTTCGTCTGGAACAACATGGACCCCGACGGCAATCGCGCCGAGGAGAATCCCGACTGCATCCCGCGGCACTACGAGTTCCAGGTGTCGCTCGAGAAGGCGATGGACTACCTCGTGAGCACCGGGCGGAGCTTCCGCGCCGAGCGCGTCCCGCTCTGCTACATGCGGCGCTTACGCGTGGGCCTCGACGGAAGCGCGCAAGATCATCAAGGAAGAGGAGCGCTGCATCCGCTTCCTCGACTTCAAGGGCTTCATCCACCAGAAGGAGTTCCTGCACGGCAAGGGTGACGCCTGCGAGGCGTGCCGCTTCGACCCGATCTGTGCGGGCATGTTCTCGATGGCGAAGAGCTACGACGAGCGCGAGCTCTCGCCGATCTTCGACGACCCCACCGACGGTGATCGCCACAGGTGCTGAGACGCGAGCCGTCGCCGGAGCTGCATGGCGCGGCTGCATGGCGCGACGCGGCCGGCGCTCGATGACCGAGCAGCCGTCGCTCGAGCGCCGGCAGCAGGCGATGGAGCGGCCGCTGTAGCGCAATGCCCCGATTTCCTCTTCATCAATCCGCCGCTCGTCCTCGATGACGACTTCATCGACTACCCGTACTTCGCCAATCACGGGCTGCTCGCGTGTGCGGGGCTGGCGGCGCGGTCGGGCGCGGACGTCGCGGTGCACGACGCGTTCGCGCTGCCGGACTCGGGACGTCACCGCGCGCGCCGGCGGCGGATGGGTGCTCGGCGTCGAGCACGACGAGTTCATCGCCGTCGCTGCCGCGACGGCCGGTACGACGTCGTGGTCCTCGGCGCGCTCGGTCTTCCTCCGCATCGAGGCCGCGCATCCGGAGACGCGCGCAGCTGATCGCCGCGCTGCGCGAGCAGCTTCCCGCGCTCCGTCCTGCTGCTCGCCGACGGCTACGTCGGCGGCCAGCACTACGCCGACTACGACGCCGAGCGGGTCCTCGCGCAGTATCCGGAGCTCGACGCGATCCTCAAGTATCCCGGCGAGCGCTTCTTCGCCGACCCCGAATATCTCGCGACCCTCGGCGGACGCGCGCGTCGTGCTGCGCGACGCCGGATGGGCGCGGCGGCGATCCGCTCGAGCCGTTCTACTTCCTCGACGGCATCGACGTCGGCAACTTCGATGGCTTCCTCGAGCGCTGCTTCGGCGACGGGACGTGGCAGAACACGTTCGGCGTCGGCGCGGGCACGCGCTCGTTCGTCACCAGCATCGGCTGCCCGCATCGCTGCATCTTCTGCACGAGCAACCCGGGCTGGCGACGGACCGGGACGCAAGCTCTACCGGCCGATCCCGCTGCCCCGCCTGAAGCACTGGGCGTACCTGCTGCGCACCGTGTTCGGCGCGCGCAAGCTGATCGTGCTGGACGAGATGGTGAACGTCCGGACGGACTTCGAAGCGATGCTCCGCATGCTGAACGAGCTCGACTTCACCTACGATTTCCCGAACGGCATGCGCGCGGACCATCTGAGCCGCGAGGCGATCGGCGCTCATGCAGGGACGCGTCGGCGATGCTCAGCATCTCGGCGGAGAGCGCGACGCAGGAACGATCTGAACGGGCCCGATCGGCAAGGGACAGCCGCTCGACGCGATCCATCGCGTCGCGGCGTGGTGTCGCGAGCTCGGCGTGCCGCTGATGACGTCACTACATCATCGGCTTTCCGTGGGAGACGCCGGCGCACATCACCGGCACGCTCGAGATGGCGTGGGAGCTGTACGACCGCTACCGGGCGTGGCCGTCGATGCAGTTCGCGACGCCGATCCGCGGCACCGCGCTGCACGAGCAGTGCGTGTCGCATGGGTCTCGATCCCGCCAGAGGGCATCGATCTCAAGGACGGCGCGCTCTTCCAGCACCGCCCGTGCTTCGATCCGCCCGAGCTGTCCCCCGGGCTACGTCGCCAAGGCGCGCGCCGCGTTCGACATGAAGATCGCGGCCCGCGAGGCGCGCAAGCTCATCATGAACATCACCTACAAGTGCGCCAACCGGTGCGTCTTCTGCGCGACCGGCGATCGCGTGTCGGCCGCGCTCGGCGTGGGACAAGATCGACGAGCATCCTGCGCCAGCATCGCGACGAGGGCACGGACCAGCTCGACATCGACGGCGGCGAGCCGACGCTGCACCCGCGCCTGGTCGACGCCATCGGCCTGGCGCGCGAGCTCGGCTACCGCTCGATCAACGTCACCTCGAACGGGCGCCTGCTGCGCGACCGGGCGCTGGCCGAGCGCCTCGCTCGAACAGCGGCATCACGCACCTGCTGATCTCGCTGCACGGCGCCACGGCCGGACGTGCACGAGGCGGCGACGGACGCGCCGGGCAGCTTCGCGCAGACCGTCGCCGGCATCGACAACGTCGATGGCGCTCCGCGCCGGCGCACGTCGAGACCGGCATGAACGTCACGATCGTCCGCGCCAACGTCGATCACCTCATGCCGCTCACCGCGCTCGCGGTGGCGAAGGGCTTCTCGAAGATCAACTTCCAGTTCACGACGCCGTTCGGCCGCGCCTACGAGGACGTCGTGCCGCCGCTCGAGGAGGCGGCGAGCGCGGTGATGCGCGTCATCGACCGCTACGCGGACGAGATCCAGATCCACGTCATCAACGCGCAGTTCTGCGTCTTCCCGGGCTACGAGCGGTACGTCGCCGGCGATCTGCAGAAGATGGGTCGCACGATGGTCTTCGCCGCGGATCCGCGCTTCCCGGAGCAGGTGAACCTCTACGAGTGGCTCGGCGCGCGGCGCGAGAAGCGCGAGGTCTGCGCGCAGTGCCCGTGGACGACGGTGTGCGAGGGCTTCCAGGTGTTCGCCCAGGAGAAGCCCGACATGCGCGTCGAGCGCGCCCGCCCGGTGGTGGCGATGGCATGAGCGGCGACCGTCGTCAAGCTCGGCGAGCAGTGGTTCGAGTACGCCGACGTCCTGGTCGACGTGATGATCGGCTACGCCTGCAACGTGCAGTGCGACTACTGCTCGATCACCGACGAGATGCGGCAGGAGAACATGGCGACGCTGCCGCGTGATGGCGGCAGCTCGCCGACGCGCGCGCGCGCGCGGCGCGACGAAGGTCGCCTTCGGCGGCGGCGAGCCGACCATCCGGCGGAGCCTCCTGCCGCTCGTGCGCTGGTGCCGCGACCGCGGCTACCGCTCGATCAAGATCCCGTCGAACGGGTTGATGTACTCGTACGAGGCGTTCGCCGAGGAAGCGTGCGACGCGGGCATCACCGATTTCCACATCTCGTTCATGGCGCACACCGACGAGCTCTACGCGCGGATCATGGGCAAGACCGGACGCGCTTCGACTGGTCACCGCAGGGCGTGCGCAACCTGCATGGCGCTCGGGCAGCAAGCCGGTCGGCGATCTGATCATCAAGCAGCGACACCTGGATGCATCTCGCCGACATCGTCGAGCACTGGGCCGGTCTCGGCATCGACACGTTCAACCTCTGGCTGGTGTCGCTGAGCGACCGCAACCGGGACAACCTCGCGTCGCTGCCGACGGTCATCGAGATGCGCGACGGGCATCGTGCGCCGCGTTCGAGCGCGGCAAGCAGCTCGGCGTCACCGTGCGCTCGCGGCACATCCCGCGCTGCATGCTGCCCGGCTACGAGGACCACGTCGCCGACCTGCGCGAGGACAAGGTGCTGGTCGTCACGCCGCGCGCGACCGTTCGCGCTGTGGGAGTCGAAGATCTCGCCGAACACGTATGCCGAGAAGTGCAACGGCTGCCGGTACCAGCACGGCGTCTGCCTCGGGCTCCGTCGCGACTATCTGGAGCGCTGCGGCGACGCGGAGCTGCGGCCGACCTACGACTGCCGCGGCGGCTCCGGCGGCGTGATGATCGATGACAATGACCCACGTGCAGATCGAAACCCTGGATCGCGGCAACGTCGACCCTGACGCTGTCGCTCGACGTCGGCCTCTACCCGCGCGACGTCCTGTACGCCGCCGCGTACGTGTTCCTCGACCGCGCCTACGTGCTGCTCGACCGCGCAGGACTCGCGCTTCATCGTGCACTTCCGCGGCAAGCGGCCGCTCGACGAGGCGACGTTCGCGGGCCATGGCGGGCGAGTTCGAGAACGAGCTCCTCGCGCAGGCGCTGCGCCATCAGAGTCGTCGACGCGAACCAGCGCATCATCGAGGACGTCGCCGCGGTCGCGATCGCGGCGCGTCGGCCGGCGTCGAGCCGCGACGCGAGGCCGCGGCGGAGCACCGCCGCTCGATCGATCATGGAGCGATCCCGGACGACGACGGCTTCCTCGACGACCCGCTGGGCATCGCCCGACCCTGGGAGCCGAAGAAGCAAGGCACGCGAATGACGGCGACGCGACGCACGACGCGGTGACCGTCCGGCTCCACCGCGGCGCTGTACACGGAAGAGGCGATCACCGACGCCGCCGACGACGTTCGCCGGACTTCGCCTCGTTCGCCGTCCGCGCCGACGGCGAGCACCACGTCGTGGACGTCAGCGACGATCGCGCGCGACGTCGACGGCGACGTCGTCGCCGAGTTCTGCAACTTCGCGCTCGCGAACTACGGCGCGCGGCCAGCGGAGCGGCCATGCTTGACGGCGAGCTCCTGCCGCGCGGGCGTCAGGTCGACTTCACGCGAGCTCGCCAGCCCGAGCGCTGGAAGCCGGGCTTCGCGACGCCGTTCAACCAGCGCGATGATCGGCGGGAAGGTCCTCATCACGCAACGACTTCGGCGACTGGCTGCTGCTCACGCCCGACGAGTTCCGCGATCCTTCGTCGAGGGACGCCCGCAGCCCGGCGAGCCGCTCTACGAGAAGCTCAGGAGCGCGAACTTCATCGCCGCGCGAGGTCGACGCTGCAGGCGCAGGCGGAGCGCTGGCGGCGCAAGAAGCAGTACCTCTTCCACGGCCCGACCCTGCACGCGATTCGTGCTGACGCACCGCTGCAACCACGGCTGCCAGTACTGCCACAGCTCGATCGTCGGCATGGAGCGGACCGACACCGACATGTCGTTCGAGGTGGCCGAGCGCGCGCGTCGACGTCGCCTTCCAGATCGACCGCGTGGGCGCATCACGATCGAGTTCCAGGGCGGCGAGCCGACCGCCAACTGGGACGTGCTGCGGCACATCGTCGAGTACGCGACGCAGAAGAACGTCGACGGCCAGGAAGGTGCTCTCCTTCGCGCTGGTCACGAACCTGTCGCTGATGGACGACGAGCGGCTCGCGTTCCTCCTCGACAGCAAGGTGCAGATCTGCACCAGCCTCGACGGCCCCGCCGACCTGCACAACAAGATCCGCATCTTCAAGGGCGGCAACAGCCACGAGCTGCTCGTCGCAGTGGATGAAGAAGATCAACGAGCGCTACGCGCGAGATGGGCCTCGACACGAACCACTACCGCGTCGAGGCGCTGCCGACGATCACGCGGCCGAGCCTCACCCGCTGGAAGGACATCGTCGACCAGTTCGTCGCGGTCGGCTGCCGCGCCATCTTCCTCCGCAAGCTCGATCCGTTCGGCTTCGCCGCCAAGAGCGCCAAGACGCTCGGCTACTCGATGGACGAGTACCTGGAGTTCTACGCCAACGCGGTCGACTACATCATCGAGCTGAACCGCCAGGGCGTCCAGGTGATGGAGCGCCACGCGGCGATCATGCTGAACAAGATCCTCGACCGACGAGGAGCCCAACTACCTCGACCTCCGCATGCCCGGCGGCGCGTGCATCGGCCAGCTCGGCTACGCGCCCGACGGCGGCGTCTACTCGTCGGACGAGGGACGCTTCGTCGCGTCGATGGGCGACGACATGTTCAAGATCGGCACCGTGCACGACAGCTACCACGCAGCTGATGACGAACGCCGCGACGCGCGCGCTGGTCATGGCGGGGCTGAACGACGGGCAGCCGGACTGCGTGAGCTGCGTGTACAAGCCGTGGTGCGGCCAGCAGGTCGAGTACAACTACAAGGCGCAGGGCAGCCTGCACGGGCACATGCGCGACTCCGACTGGTGCAAGAAGCACAAGTCGATCTTCGACTACCTCATGCACAAGCTCGAATCGGCCGACGAGCGCGACATGGAGATGTTCCGCCGCTGGACGACGAATCGCACGCTCGATCACTTCATCGTCCAATGACCGGCCAGCACCTCGTGCTCTGCGACGGCCCCGGCGGCGATGCCCGCGCGTTCCGGGCCGCCTATGCGCGCTACGCTCGCGACCTGCCTGCCGGGAGTTCGTGGCGCTCGGGTCGGAGCTCCCGACGGCGCTGCGCGGCGCCCCACGGCCGCGTCGCCGATCTGGTGCACCGGGCGCTCGCGATCGACGAGGGCCGGCTGCTCCACTGCTTCGCGTCGCCCACGGTCGGGACGCCGCTCCGCTGCATCGGCCTCCGCGACGACCTGCCGGAATTCCGGACGCGGATCGATGACGCCGTCGCTGCCATGATGCCGCATCTGCTCTTCGAGATGGCGCTGCGCGGGCTCATCGCCGACGGGGAGACCGTCGTCTGGGAGCACGGCGCGCCACGCCTCGCCTCGCTGGCCGTCGGCGGCGAAATCGTCCCCCGAGACCGCAACCGGGTTGATGTTCTCCGCGACCCGCGTCGCGGCCGTCGCGGGTGGCGCCGAGATCGCGCAGCTATCGCTGGATGCTGCGCATCTACCGCTGGATCCCGACGGCATGCGCACCGCCTGCGAGGCGCCCGGCGGCTTCCGCTTCGAACGCCGCTATCACCCGGTCGGCGACGTCACGCACTTCGCCACCGTGGACCACAACCCGATCGCCGCGTTCGAGACGCACCCGAACAAGGGCGGCAATACCGTCGATCTCGGCGATCGGCCGGAAGCGGAGTGGATCGGCGTGCTCGACGAGGCGTTCGCGCTCATCGCGGCGTTCCTACCACAGACGTTCGCCGAGATGCGGCTGATGCTGCACGAGGTCATCCCGGTGGGCTACGACAGCGAGCGGCACCTGTCCGCGTCCTACCGCGAGGCGATCGGCACGACGTACCTGACGCTGCATCCGAACGCGATGACGATGACGGAAGCCGTCCTGCACGAGTTTCAGCACAACAAGATCAACGTCGCATCCGTACAGCATCGACTTCCTCGCGAACGCGTTCCACCCGCTCTACCCGAGTCCGGTCCGTCCGGATCCCCGCCCGCTGTGGGGCATTCTCCTCGCGGTGCACGCGTTCCTGCCCGTGGCTGAGCTCTACCGTCGCATGCGCGACGCTGGGCACCGCGTTGGCGGCGCATCCCGGCTTCGACGAGCGCCTGTCCGAGATCGATCTCAAAAACCACGAAGGCATGGAGATGCTGCGGGCCCACGCGCAGTTCACTGCGCCGGGCGTCGCCCTGTTCGGCGACCTCGAGG
>ERZ1370068.7108-contig-6046_pt1 | contig 12517 bp, 16 predicted proteins | sample MGYA00561227_ERZ1370068 | MGnify/ENA primary metagenome ERZ1370068 (study PRJEB38410, sample SAMEA6850437) | metagenome | study: Metagenomic assessment of the ecological functions of the soil: analysis of the soil microbiota associated with the...
GGACACCTTGGTGAAGTTCGTCGCATGACGTAGACGTCGCACGCAAGCGGTTTCAATTTCGCCGATTGGCTCGGCGATGTAGGTGATTCACTCTCGCGAATTTATCCAATATGTATGACGCAGATACGATCACTGCTTGCTGGCACACTCGTAACGTTTCTCATGACGATCGTCACCGGCTGCGCCACCACGCCCTCCTCGCCCACCCTCACCCCCGCGGCGAATCACCGAATTTGCGTCCTCGGCACGCTTCGCGCTGGCGGTGTTTACCGGCAATCCCGTCATCGGCGCGAAGGATAAGGCGACAGGCGCTCTAACGGGCACGACAGTCGAGCTCGGACGCGCGCTCTCAAACCAGGCGGGTGTGCCGGTTACATTCGTCGAATACACCGCCGTCGCGAAGATGGTCGAAGACGCGAAAACCGGTGCCTGGGACGTCGCGGTCGTCGCCTACGATCCTGCGAGACTCGGCGTGCCTCGACTTTGCGCCGCCGCACATCTACGGTGGACCTCACGTATCTCGATTGCTCCTGGCTCGTCCATCCGCAGTGTGAGCGATGCCGACCAGCCCGGCGTGAAGATTGCCGGCGCGGCGCGCGGCGCCGCCACGGCGCTCTATCTCGAGCCGCACGCTCAAGCAGGCAGCCATCGTGCCTGCAGAGAACGAGCCGGCCGCCTTCAGCCTCATCATGGACGGCAAGGCAGGCCTACGCGCAGAACCGCTATATGTTGATCGGGCTGGCCGAGGGCCTGCCGGGCGCGCGCGTGCTGGACGACCGCTTTGCAGTCGCCGAGATGTGTATGGCGCTGCCCAAGGGCAGGCCTGCCGCGCTCCAGTACGTCACCGCGTTCGTGGACCAAGCGAAGAAGTCGGCGAGTGATCGCGCGTGCGATCGAAGCGGCCGGGCTGCGGGAGCTGCCGCCGCACAGCCAACGCAGTAGCGACCAGTGGTGTAAAGCACCTGGGATCGCCGGCAATGTACCCGCACCTGCGGCGGCCGCTCGGCATCGCCGCCCTGCTTCTGCCTCGCGTTCCTCACCTCCATCCCGGCACCTCGTCGCGGCTGCCGATCGTGAAGTCCTGTATTCCAAGGCCGAGGATCTGATCCGCTACACCGACGACGTCAAAGGGGCTCAGCGCGCTGATCGCACAAGGCGTCGACGTCAAGAGGCCGAGCAAGAATTCACAGGGCCGGACCTTGCTCTTCAGCGCCGCCACCGAAGGCAAGATCGCGATGATGGACGTGCGTGCTCAAGGCGGGCGCCGATCCCAACGCGAAGGATGAAAGCGGCATGACTGCGTTGCGTCATGTCGCCTGGACGGGCAAGAACCCGGTCAACGCCACCAAGCGTCTGATCGCTGCAAGGCCGACGTCAACCTCACGGCCGATGACGATTGGACGCCGCTCATCCAGGTCATGTACGCCGATCCCAGCCGTTGCGGTGCCTGTGGCCCAGCTTCTGCTGCAAGCGGGCGCCGACGCCAGCATCGTGAACAACGAAGGCAACAGCGCGCTGATGCTGGCGTCGCACCGGAGACATGCCGGTGCTGATCCCGGCGCTGGTGAAGGCTGGCGCCGATATCAATGAGCGCGGCCGCGACGGAACTTCCCTGGTCGTCGCCGCGGATGAAGGTCATACGCGCCGTCGTGCGGGCGCTGCTCGACGCCAATGCAGACCCCAATCTGGGCGACAGACACGACGAGACGCCGTTGATGAAGGCGGCGAAGAAGGACCATGTCGAAATCATCGCGCTGCTTCCTTGCTCGCTGCGCGCGCACCGACCTGGTGGACAGCTTCTTCAAGTGGAACGCGATGAAGTTCGCCAAGTCCGATGCGGCGCGGAGCGCGCTTCAAGCCGGCAAGGGTGCGAACTGCAAGTAGGTTCACCGACGATCTGCGTCTCCAGCACTTGCCACCGATCAAAGGAAGTTCGATGTTTCTCAGACTCGTCGCCGTCGTCCTTCGCTGGCATGCGTCGAACTCGCATGCGCGGCCACCCTCGATTTCCCCGCCCGATCCTTCCCTCAACGCACTCTTCGATCGCGAATTCAGCGTGACCTTCAGGAATTCCCCGAAATCGCCACCTTCCATCGGCATCGAGGGCCACGACGATCGTCTGCACGACGCTTCCGCGCTAGCGGTGGCCCGGCGCAGGCTCACGTCAAAGTCGGTGCTGGTCGAGCTCGCCGCATTCGACCCGGCGAATCTCTCCGCGCAAGACCGCATCTCGCATTCGATGATGGTCTACGACCTTCGCCGTCAGGACGCGCTCAACGCGATCTATGGGAATCTTCGCTTCGGTGCCGGCAGCGATGGCTGGCTGCCAATTAACCCCGTCCGACGGACCTCACTCAGACTTTCATTCGCTCGCCAAGGCGATGCCCCTTTCGAACCGCGCGCGACTACGACAATTACCTCAAAGCGCCTCGATGCGCTGCCGCTCCTCATCCAACAGGTAACCCAGATCATGCAAGCCGGCATGAAGTCCGGATGGATGCCGCCGCGAGCGGCGATGGTGCGCGCGCCCGGGCAGATTACGCCGTTCGCCGTGCCGGATGTCACCGCTTCGCCGCTCTCACGCGCCGTTCAGGCAGTTTCCGCCCGGCGTCCCGGCGGATGGACTCAACAGCGCATCACCGACTGCCGCGCGCAAGACTGCTCGCGGATCGCGTGCAGCCCGAGTTTGCGGCGCTGCAGCAGTTTGTCGGAAACCAAATATCTGCCCGCGTGCAGCGAGTGAACTTGCTTCGTCCAAGCTCCCGGCCGGCAAGCGCTATTACGACCTGATGGTCGCAACGATGACCACCACCGACCTCACCGCAGATCGAGGTTCACGCGATCGGCCTTGCCGAAGTCGCGCGCATACGCACCGGGATGGAGAAAGTGATCGCATCGACCGGCTTCACAGGCACCTTTGCCGAATTCGTGCAGTCGATCAAGAGCGACCCGAAATTCTTCCACACCGAGCGCCGATGGCATGCTCATGCACTATCGTGACATCGCCAAGCGCGCGGATGCCGCGTTACCTCCGCTCTTCGCCGAGCTGCCGCGCGTGCCCTACGGCATCCGGCCGATGGAGGCCTACGAGGGCGACAACGCCGAGCATTACACGCGGGGAGCGCTCGACGGCAGTCGCGCCGGCTACTTCGAAGCCAACACGAACAATCTGCAACGCCGCGCCAAGTACGAGATGGAAGCCGTGCTGCTGCACGAAACCGTGCCCGGCCACCACCTCCAGATCGCACGCGCGCAGGAAGTGAAGGGGCTGCCTCAGTTCCGGCGCACCGCCTGGTAGCACCGCCTATGGTGAAGGCTGGGCGCTCATACGCCGGAGCCTAGGCAACGAGATGGGCATGTACGCCGATCCCTACGGCAAGTTCGGCCAGCTCTCCATCGAGATGTGGCGCGCCTGCCGTCTGGTGATTGACACCGGAACTGCACGCGTTCGGCTGGTCGCGCGATCAGGCGATCCGCTATCTCGTCGACAACGCCGGCATCGCCGAAAGCGGCGCCATCGCCGAGACGGACCGGTACATTCTCAATCCGGGACAAGCGCTCGGCTACAAGATCGGCGAGCTCAGGATCAGAGGCGCTACGCGCGAAGGCGCAGACAGCGCTCGGCGAGCAGGTTCGACATCCGCCGCTTTCACAATGCATTGCTCGACGATGGCGCGATGCCGCTGACGCTGCTGGAAGCGCGCATCGACGAGTGGATCGAGACGGAGAAGGCGAAAAATAACCGCCGCACGCTACGCGTAGCGGTCTGGCGCGTCAGCGGAGTGGTTTTGACGCGCAGGGATTCGACCCGTTGCGACCCGCACGCTCGCACCGCCGCCCGGGGTCACCACAATGCTCGCCCAGAGATGTCACCTGTCGCATCATCGCCTGCGCATCTTTCGCGCGTCCTTCCCTCTGCGCGACCCACGTCGCTCCGCAGAGTGCCTGCACGTCCTGAGGGATCACTGTCAGCGCTTTGGCGAAGGCGGCCCTCGCTTCAGGAAGACGTCCAAGCTGGCGCGTTCAATAGCCCGGCTTGCACGAGGCTGACTGACGTCATGGTCGTTCAGTACCGCTGCGCGGTGGAAGGCCTTGAGAGCCTCGACTGCGCGCGGCGCGTATGGCGAGGTTGATCTGTCCAAGGTTTTGCCATTGCAGGAAATCGTCGGGCGCGAGCTGCACCGCTTTTGTCGCAGCGCTCCTGCGCCTCGCCGTACTGGCGCAACTTGATATAGCCCGTGGCTCAGCTCTTTCCAGGCGTCCGCATTAGCTGGCTGCTTTCGTGTCCATTCCACGGCGTAGAGCACGACCAGGTTCCAATTGCCTTCCTTCTTCAACGCCCGCATCTTGCCGACAAGATCCACCGCCGGCGTGCTCGCCACGCCGTCTCGGTCGTCGCGGGTATCGCCTGGGCCGAAGGCGTCGAGCGCGCGAAGGCGTTGAAATGAGGCGCGCGGTTGGCGGCGACGTCTTGTCGAACCGGGTCGCTCTCGGATAGCGCCACCACCAGTCCCGCGCCCACGACCAGGAAACCGAAGACACCGGCGGCCACCATCGCGCGCCGCGATTTCCGCTTTACAATGCCAGGGCGAGGCGTTGTCCGGTGCGGCTCAGCCGCCGTCGCCGTGCCCGCTCGCGGCGAGCAGCGTAGCGAGCTCGGAATCGGGCGCATTGCTGAGAACCTCCACCACCCGGGCGTACCGTTCTGCCTTCTTCTCGCGCTTTGTGACGCGGAGCGCGGTAGCGCGGCTTTGCACATAAGAATGCTTTTAGCCCGCGCATGGTCGCCGCCGGATTGGGCGACTGCCCGCTCCCAGAGCGTTCGATCGATGTGACCTCGCTGCGTGCTCTTCGATAGCCTCTGGTCAGAAACCGGTCTGTACCGGTCGCGACAGGCGCGGGCGCAGGGTCCGCCCCAGACCGTACCGGTCGACACACGAAATGGGTTCCGCGGCCGCCGGAGCTGGGGCAGCCGCGACAGGCTCCGCCGCGCGCGCGCAGAGGGTGCCGGCGGGGCGACGAGGCTCAGATCCCCGGATTCGATACCCGGTGCATACTCTTTCATGCCATGCGCAATGCAAGCTTTATGCCGGACGGTGCTCGCGCGACATGGCGGTGGCCTACAAACACATCACGTCGGACGCTCAAGCAGGCGGCTGTCGCGCCTGCCGGACAACGAGCCGGGTGCGAACTTCGGCAGCTGCGAGGCGGTGCGTAGCCGCCTACACGCACCGGCAGGAACGCGTGGTTGAAGACATGGTCGGCCACGCGCCGCCCCTGGGCGAATGCCTTCGCGCTTGTCGAAGCTCCAGTGGATGCCGAGATAGATCCGGCTCTGGCCGTTTTCTTCCTCGGCCTCCGACAGCGATTTGAAACGCCGAGGCGTCAGCGGTCGGATGTTTCCCTCGCGGTCGAGAGTCACGTCCGTTGAACTCGTCGGAGACGAAGGTGAATGGAATGTGGTCGCGGTCGTAGAAGCGGCGCAGGATCTGGAACAACGCGCCGCCGAATCCCGCGTGACCCGAAGGATAGGCGGGGAAAGGCGGCGTGAAGTTGGGCCCGGTCAGATTGCTGGCCGGGCGCGCCCAACGGATTGAAGGTCAGGTCGGCGACGGTCGCAGGATTGCCATCGCCGGGAAGCGACAGTGCCGGGTTTGCATCGGCCTCGCGAATCCCGGCAACCGGCCTCCACAGCTCGTAGAAATACTTCGATTCCCAGATCGCAATGCCGGCATCGGCCATTGCCGTATTGACCAGCGCAAGCAGTCGCGTGAGCTCGATCACGTCCGAGCCCATTTGATCGGCGATCTGCGTCGCGATCTGGTTGTAGAGGCGCGGCGGCGCGCACAGGCTCGGCGTGCCGTCGTAGGCCCAGAAGATGCCGATCTCGGTCTGCTCGGCGGTGCGGCTGCTCGGCGTCACGATGCCGTCGCCGCCGAGCGCTTTCGCCTCCGCAAACGCTTGCGCATACTCGGCCGAGTCGAGGGCGGGAGGCGGCGGCGCGCGAAACTGCGTGCTGCTTGCCATCACGAAGGGCGTGACCCTATACCAATAGGCGCCGAGCGCGATCGGTATCTTGCTCACCGGGTCCTGGCGCCATTTGCCCGGCGCGGAGCTGGTGAAGAATTCGATACCGACACGGGGTTCTGCGTGCGCCGAACCGTCGTTCGCGCGCAGGCTCAGGATCGCGGCGGCGGCGCGTCGCCCAACTCAAGATGCCGCCTCGCTTCGACGCGCCCGTCGTTGACCGCGTCCGAGATCGTGCGCGAGCTGCGCGTCGAAGGCCGCCTTGCTGCGATGGAAACAAGGCGCTCAAGGTGTCATGCGCCGCTTGCGCAATCGCGGCTTCCATCGACGTGTTGCGCGCAGCGGCGGGAATCCCGGTATAGCTTCGGTAGTGGCCCGAGATCGCATTGACCGCGTCGAAGACGGCGATGTGAACGATCGCCATCGCGCGACTCGCGCGGGCAGGGCCCGAGCTGCTCGCCGAAAACGCGCGCCTCGCCATCCGCCACCGGCGTGTGATCGAGGCCGCTGGCGTCGATCGCGACTCTCGTTCCAATGTCGGACCATTCCCCGCGGCAGTCGTATCGTGTCCTCGATCGCTGGCTGTCCGCGCGTTGCGCGTGAGGGTTGTCGCGGAAGAGAGGTCCCAACGCGTCTTGCACGCCATTGCGAAACCCCTTGCGCCTGCGCCCCGGGCGCAAGATAGAGCGCATAGCACGACCAGCGCAATGGATCCGATGCTGGCGAGGCGAAGGCCCAGCCGTTGAGTACGATCAGGGGAAGAATGCACGGGGAGTTCCTTGGTCCAATGGTGGGCGAAACGGGAGTACGGCCCTCGCAAGGGCGAGTGACGACCATGACGTTGTCATTAACCGTCGCTTCCACTTTGCAATGGGCGCGAGCCACCTGGCGGTTCCACGCGAAGCGTGGGGGTCGACGGGGAATTGCGAGTCGCCGCTTGCGGCCGACAACGCGCCGGTTGATAGTTCATCGACAGTAATGGAGGCCGGGTAGCACCGAGCGAGTAGCGTCCTGATTTTTCATTGATTTCCTTCCAGCGTAAAAATCCTGCGAGGGGTCATTCGGGGGCAGACCATCGTTTACTCATCCCCTAACTCAGCAGGACCTGGACACGTAGCTATACGCATGGAGGAAATCTTGCGCGCCCACCTCATCGGTTCGATTTTTGTGTTGGCAGCAACCTGCTCCATCGCCTCGGCCCAACCCGTCAAGATCACTCCGCTCGGCTCCCACGCCGGCGAGCTCTGCGGGCGCGACCGCGCGACGATCTTCGAGGACCCGACCGGCGTGCGCATCCTCTACGACGCCGGACAGTCGGTGACCGGCGCGGACGATCCGCGCCTCGGCAAGATCGACGTCGTCATCCTGACGCACGCGCACGGCGATCACATCGGCGACATGAAGCTGAAGGCGCTCGAGGCGGGCACCTGCGACAACCCTCAGCTCGTCTCGGCGGCGCCGAATTCCACGACTGCCGAGATCGTTGCGGCGAAGAATGCCGCGGTGATCATGGTCGTGCCGCTGGCGAACTTCATCGGCCGCAAGGTCGAGACGATCCGCAGTAAGCCGACGACGGCGTGCCCGCAGACCGGGACCGACATCGTCGCGCCTTTGGCCGCGCCCTGCCTCGCCACCGTCCAGACCGGCGGCGGCTCGCGCACGGTCAAGGCTTCGGCCACGTCCAAGGCCGTCGAGATCACGGTAGTCCCCGCGATGCACGACAGCACGGCACCGATCGCTTTGATCAGCGACGCGATGCGCAAGAACCTGGAAACGGACAGCACGAGCCTTACGCTCGGACCGCCCGGCGGCTACGTCATCCGCTTCACCAACGGCCTCACCGCATATCTCACCGGAGATACCGGGGATTCACGCCGAAATGCAAACGGTCGAGCGCGATTTCTACAAGGTGAACCTGATGGAAATCAATTACGGGGCGAGCGCGCTCTCGCCGGAGGGAGCCGCCTACGTGGTCAACACACGCTGGTGCAGCCCGCCTCGGTGATCCTGTCGCACGTCAACGAAGCCGCGACTACCGGCGGCAAGGTGCGCGCGACCTCGCGCAGCGCCGCCTTCATCGCCCTGGTTCAGGGACGGCCGGTCTATCCGGCGCTGAGCGGCAAAGACGATGGAATTCGACGGTGCGGGAAAGTGCGTTGCTGGGTGCTAGCGGTTTAGATCAATGCTGCGGACTCACGTATCGTTGTTGAAACCAATCGAAACATGCGTGCCGTCGCAGAAGGGCTTGTTCTTCTGACGCGCCGCAGCGGCACAGTGTCATGCGATTGCGCACTTCGTATTCGAAGCCGTCGGCGGCGACGACCTGAACGCCGCCGCGCAGCCAGATCGGTCCCAGGCATGCATTGACCGGGTCTTCCACGAGGCCGATCGACGGCGGGTACGCCGGCTCGATGGGCCTCGCCGGTCGCGTTGTCCCACGCCACGAGCCGGCCCGAAGGACAGTCACAGGTCTGACGCACGGAAATGCGCGCGCGCGGCGGAATTGTCCGTTTCGTTCACCAGGTTCCACACCGAACCGTTGGGGTCGCAGAAGCGCCCGGACGCGCACAGGCCTCGACGTCCGTCAGCGTCATCGTCGGTCCCTTCATGACCTTCGCCTGCTCGCGGTAAGGTGCGCGATTCGCGGTTTCAGTGCCGTCAAAACCAATTTTCTTGTGCGTGCTGTCGCAGAATGGCTTTGTGCGAACTGTGGCCGCAGCGGCAAAGCGCGTATTGCGCCTCGTGCGGCATGTTTCCGCCCATGTCTCCCACTGCACCGACTCACCGGCGCTGTCGGCGCCGATAATCTCTTCGCCAAGGGTAGATTCCCGAGACTATGTAGGGGCCGTTCTTGGTGATCCTGACTTTCGGTGCTGCAGGCGTCGTCTCGTTCATCGGAAGACCCGGTTGGGGCGATCATGCTGGGGCGGGCGCGACCTTCGCAGGTTGAAGCGTAACCCACTCGGTTGGCGATGCCAGCCGAAGCAACGTTGCGACGCCGATACTAGCGCTTGATAGGGCCGTGCTTCGGAGGCGTGTCGTGCCGATAACCGTATGTTCTGATAATCAGCACTCGAGCCGATGAAGAAGAATTCGGCCTGAGTCGCAGCGCCCCTGAATCGGCCGTTGAGCTTGTTCCAGACCATGCCGGTATCGTGGGCTTGCGACAGCGCCTTTAGACCGCCGTTTCCCGAATAATAGGGTATTCATCCCGCGCGGCCCCGAACTCCATGGGAGACGAAGTCACGAGTATGGCCGCCGGGTGGAGAGTCTCTACGATGACGGCTCCGTCCTTTGACAGTGCAGAGGAAGAGCGCGCTTGACTCCGTAACCGGGCGCGTGCGTCGTCGTTTACCCCGTAATCGATCCGCAGCCATCCGACATAGCCATCCGGAATTACGTATCTGACCGAGCGTCGCGTCGACTGCAGGTCATGCGACCAGTAGCAGCGATCACCGCGCCTAGCTTTCGTGCATCGGGAACGGGGGTGCGGGCATCTGGCATCTGGCACGTCGCCGCGAAATTTTGGAATCGCCGCTAACGAGGGAGCAGCCTCGGCCCCCTTTGAACTCCGTGCAAGGCGGCGAAGAAACAGGGCTTCACGATTGCGCCCGCGCTGCACGACGCGCAGACGGGACGCCCGTCAAGGCAGACGCGGGGCGGCGGGGCATGTGAAATCAGGCAATCTCAGGGAAAACATATCGAGCCTCGGCCCCTTTAAACTTCCTTAGACTCGCCTTCAAACATGAACGCTTCGATTTCCCGCCATGTCTAGTATTTCGCCGGGGTGATCGCAATGCCAAACAATAAGAATTACAACAAACACTATCCACAGAACCAACTTCAGCGCCTCACGGCTCTTAGGGCTCATGGTCGCCAACGCCGATCGTTCGCGTTCCAACAACGCACGAAAGATGGTCCCCAGAACAGGCTACTTATTGGAGGTCGGGTGTCCGGAACCAGTGGGGCGCGTGGCCCACGGCGCGTAAACGGACGACAAACCAGCCGACGACGCGGCAAAGTGCACTCATGATGAAAAGGATTAAGTGCCAAATATGCCATGGTGTGATCCATGCTTCACCCTGGAACACATGCAGTTGCAACTCTCACACGATATGTATTGCAGCGAACTGCCGCCAAGTGCTCGCCTCCTCCGATGCCAATCCCGATGCCCGCGCCGCCCTCCCGGGCCCCAACTGGCGCCTGATCGTTGCCGGGGATCCCCCGTGGTGCCGAGGACTCCGTTCCAACCTCCCCCAGCCGGCTACTAGCGAACATGCGCGCGACGCTGAGCGGCATACGGCGCCATCGTGAGATCCCAACCACCAGACGGATGAGTTGCCGCCGCACGTGCCAGCCTTCTCATCGCAAGATCGAACCCGTGGGTCCTGCGTGGATTCAAGCGACGGGTGCGTCTTGCACGTTAGCTCCACTCTACCGAGGCTGGCGCAGGCGCCGAAGCGCTCATCGCGCGAATTGTGAATCCCGTGCGTTCCCGTTCCCAGACACCCCCGACAACCGCAGGACTTGGGACATCCGCGAAGGTTCCAGACTCGCTCACACGTCTCGCTGGCAGCAAGACCTCGGGGGGCTTCGACGAACCGTAGCGGGGATTGATAAACGTAACCGTACGGTGGTTTCCGCCCAGCTTCCGGGACCCCTAGTAGTGGGGATCGCTTAGCTCGTATCTGCCGTGGATGGAGGGATCGTAAATCTCCTGAAATAGCTGTGCCGGGTCCCTGTCTCTGCAGTTCAAAATACTGGCCGGGAAACCGCAGCGCGATACCTGAAGCTTCCCTGTGGCCGCCGGATTCTCGGCCCGCGGCATTCACGCCAAACGGATCGACATTGTCCATGCACCGCCACATAATCGCATTGTCGCTCGGCCGCGTCACCGCTCGCGGACTGCCCAAGTGATCCGCACATGGTAGCTCGCAATCGGCGTCGGGTTCCTCGTCCACCACCGGTCGCAGCAGCTACCGGCAACTCCTCCCGCACACCGTCTCCTGGACCAGGTTGCCTTGGTTATCGTATTCGCCCCAACAGATGCCCCTGCTCGTCGTACATGCAAACAGCGCGATCACGCCACTTGCGTTCTTGGTCTCACCCGCTGCTCCCGCAAGGCATTCGACCGCATAGCGCGGCAATGGTCACTCCACTGCTTTGCACCTGCACCAACCGATTAGCGCTGCTAGCGGGCAAACATCATCGCACGCTAGCGCCATTGAAGTAATTGGCGCTACCGCCCACCATCGCCTGCAACTGGTTGCCCGTCGGCGCGGAGCTGGATTAGGCGACGGCGCCGTCGATGGTCGCATTCTGCCGATTGCCCACCGCGTCGTAGCTGAACCGCTGCGGTGCGCGACCGGGTGCCGGTCTGCGCCACCGCTTCAGCCGGTCGAGGACATCGTGATTGATAGGCTTGGCTTGCCGCCGGGGTGTTGGGGTCGGCGATGGCAGTGATCCTGCTGGCGGCATCGAAGCTTTGGTTCTTGCGGCAGAATGGACGGTGCCATTTCGAACTCCCAGTCAGCGAGCCGCCCGTCGGTATCGTAATCGCGTGAACGTGAACAAACCACTGCCCCAGTGCCAGGCGGAGAGCGGCCTCGAACGGTTTTGGTGTTAGCTCCCGTGGAGCAGGCTCTGGCCATTGATAGTGACGCTCGAAGATCGTGATTGCTGAGACGAGCCATAGTCGATCTGCTGGCCGGAAGGCGTGGTCATCGTCGTCAGCTGCCCGGCGGCGTTGCCAACCGAGGCGACGCTCCGGATGATGCTGCCCACCTGCTGCGCCTTGCTCGCCACGCGGCCCCGGCTGTTGTAGGTCCAGCTAGTGACCGCCGCCGGGTCGGTGATCGGCGCTCGCAAGCGGCCCCGCGTTGGCGTTGGCGCCGCTATCGTAGGTGAAGACCTGGGTCTCGCTCGGCGTCGCCGCTCTTTGCTATAGATGACCTGGCTGACCCGGTTCAGGACGTCGTAGGTATAGGTCGCGACCTGCACCACGGGCGTCGGTCTTGGTCAGCAGGTTGCCCGCGGCATCGGGTGTTGTTGGTGGTGCCGGTGTCGGGGCCGACCAGCTTGGTCAGGTTGTTGAGTCCACCGTCAGGTGCTAGCTGGTCGCACTGCCGCGCTGATCGCTCGAACCTGGGCCAGATTGTTGGCGCCATGTCGTGACGTATAAGCTAGGTCAGCGCCGGAGGTTGGGGCCGAGGACTCGCGCCAGTCGGTTCAAGGCGTCGTAGAGGTCGCCGGTCGAGTGACCCAACGGATCGGTGGTAGCTGGGTAAAGCAAGTTGGCATTGTTGCCGTACGTGCATTATGCTGTGTCGATTGATCCCGCAGCGCGCCCGACATCGAACGCCGACGGCTCAGAGACGTCGAACGTGGCGGGAGCGCGGCAGAGCGAGCAACTGAGCCGTGCGGGGTCAGGCATCGTGTCTTCTCGCGCGCGCGATTGCCCATGAGCAATACGTAACTGGAACGAAGTACT
>ERZ1370068.4701-contig-3759_pt1 | contig 12511 bp, 18 predicted proteins | sample MGYA00561227_ERZ1370068 | MGnify/ENA primary metagenome ERZ1370068 (study PRJEB38410, sample SAMEA6850437) | metagenome | study: Metagenomic assessment of the ecological functions of the soil: analysis of the soil microbiota associated with the...
CCAGGGCATCGCGCCACCGGCCGATGTCGGCAAACTGCTCGGGCTTCGCATCGGCCTCGCCCACGAGCGCGCCGTGGCGGAGTGGTGCGAAGAGGCGATCGAGGCGTTGTCGGCCCTGCACGTCCGGCGCGGAGCGGACCAATGTCGTGGCATCGAAGACAGCCAGCGCGAAAATCGCGAAAATAACCGCTAGCCTTTTCCGTTCCGATTGATGACGCGTTTTCCTGACGCGAACCGGTCTCCACCCGGATCAAGTCCGGGGCCGGCTTTCGCTGGAAAACGCTTTGAGCCGGTCGATTTGCGCCCCGGTAACTTTTGAGGCCGTCCGTCTCATTCCTTAACCCGTTATTTACCGTAACGCAACAAAAGTCAGTTCCGAGGCAGTCGACCTGCGCGGAATTCGATTGTCTCTTCAGTGGGACGCGCGGGGAGGCTGAAGGCGCAGGTGGAGCGCCGGAGTCGGAACCGGACGAGAGCATGAATTCGCGCGTATCGTGGAGTGTTGACGGCATCGATCCATCCGTCCGCGAAAGGGCCGAGGCGGCCGCGCGCCGCGCCGGCATGTCGCTGAACGACTGGCTCAATTCCACCATCGGCGAACCGGCCCCGCCCAATTTCCGCGCGCCTTCCGAGCCAGCGGCCGGCGATGCCGAGCCAGGAAAGCCGCGACGTCGCCGACATTCACCAGCGGCTGGATTCGATCACCCGGCAGATCGAGCAGATTTCGCGGCCCGCGCCGCGCAGCGACGCGCCGCGCGGCGAAGCCGCCGCGCGGCGAGCCGGCCGTCGCCCGCCAGTTGAACGACGCCATCTCGCGCCTCGACGCGCGGCTGTCGCAGATTTCCAACCCCGCGCCGGCCGCGGCAGGCCCAGATGCAGGACAAGCAGCGCCAGGCCGACATGGTCGAGCGCGCCGCAGCCCAGGTCTATCGCCCCTCGCCGCCGCTCAGCCCGGCCTCGTTCGATTTTGCGATCGCCGAAATCGCCGCGCGCCAGAACGAACTCGATGGTCCGCCGCCGCGCGCAGATGCCGCCGCGCATGCGCGCCGACGGCCCGCTGCCGCCTAGCGCCATCTGCGCAGCCCGATTCCGCAGCCGCTGATGCAGCCGCGCCGGCCGGTCCGGACTTTTCCTCGCTCGAACGGCATCTGCTCAAGATCACGAGCCAGATCGAGGCGCTGCAGCGTCCCGATCATGTCGAGCAGTCGATCGCCGCCTTCCGCAGCGAACTCGCCGAAATCCGTCACGCCATCACCGAGGCGATGCCGCGCCGGGCGATCGAATCGATCGAGAACGAAATCCGCTCGCTGTCCCGCCGCATCGACGACAACCGCCAGAACGGCACCGACGGCCAGGCGCTGGCCGGCATCGAACGCGCGCTCGGCGAAATCCGCGAAGTGCTGCGCTCGCTGACGCCGGCCGAGCAACTCGCCGGCTACGACGAGGCGATCCGCAATCTCGGCGCCAAGCTCGATCTGATCCTGCGCTCGAACGACGATCCCGTCGACCGTGCAGCAGCTCGAAGGCGCGATCGCGGCGCTGCGCTCGCATCGTTTCCAACGTCGCCTCCAACGACGCGCTGGCGCGGCTCGCCGACGACGTGCACACGCTGTCGGCCAAGGTCGATCAGCTTGCCCGCTCCGACGGCAACAGCGATGCCTTCGCGCATGCCTCGAGCAGCGCATCGCCGCGCTGACCTCGACGCTGGAAAGCCGCGAGCAGCCGCCGGCCGCGAGCGACAATTCGGAACATCTCGAAAGCGCGCTGCGCGCGCTGTCCGAGCGGCTCGACCGCATCCCGGTCGGCAACGACAACGCGTCGGCCTTCGCCCATCTCGAACAGCGCGTGTCCTATCTGCTGGAGCGCCTCGAAGCCTCCGACCGATCCTCCGCGCGCCGCCGTCGATCTCGGCCGGGTCGAGGAAGGGCTGCACGACATTCTGCGCTCGTCTCGAACGCCAGCACGCCAGCCTGGTCGCGCTCGCCGACACCAACCGCAGCTCAGCCGACACGCGCCGCAGCCGATGGACTCCGGCATCGTCGATCTGGTCAAGCGCGAATTGTCCGACATCCGCTTCAGCCAGTCGGAAACCGACCGCCGCACGCAGGACTCGCTCGAAACCGTTCACAGCACGCTCGGCCACGTGGTCGATCGCCTGTCGACGATCGAAGGCGATCTGCGCACGGTTCGCGCCGCGCCGCCGCCGCCGGCGCCCGCACCGGCTCCGCCGCACGGTCGAACCGCGCGCGACGATGCCGCCGCAGCCCTGCGCCGCCGCACTGCCGCAGGCGCCTGCAGCCTCGGCATGCCGCCGCAGCCGAAACCGGAATTGCCGAATCCCGCCGCGCTGCAGGCAGCCTCAGGAGCATTTTGCCGCCGCGCCGCGCGAATTCCACGCCGCGCAGCCGGCGCCGCGCCGATTGCCCCGCCGATGCCGCCGCGCGCGATCAGCGAAATCCTGGAGCCGCATGCCGCGCGCGCCGCGCACCGCGATCGCGCCGGAATTGCCGCCGGATCATCCGCTCGAGCCGGGCACGCGGCCGACCGGGCGCATGTCGTCGCCGTCGGAACGGATCGCGGCTTCCGAAAGCGCGATCAGCGAAATCGCCGCCGGGCCGAAGGAGCCGGTCAGCTCGTCGAGCTTCATTGCCGCCGCGCGCCGCGCCGCGCAGGCCGCCGCCGCCGCGCCGCCTCACCGAGAAGGCCGGACGTCGCAGCGAAGGCCGCGCCAAGGCCAAGGGCGGCGACAAGGCCAAGGCGACAAGGCGGACGGCAAGGACGCCCTCGAACATCACCTCCAAGATCCGCTCGCTGCTGGTCGGCGCGAGCGTGGTCGTGATCGTGCTCGGCACCTTCAAGATGGCGATGACGCTGCTCGACACCGGCAGCGCGCCGCAACTGCCGGCGATGGAAAATTCCGGCGAGCCGGCCGCCCCGGCGCAGTCACCGCCCGCGGAGAACAGCGCCAAGCCCGCGACGCCGGCGCCCGCGCGCGCCCTCGATGATCTCGCCGACCCCGATCGGCAAGCAGTCGAACAATACTTCCGCGCCGAACACGCTGGATAGCGCGCGGATCGCGATCCCGCCGCAGGCACGCGCGCGTCGCCGGCCGCCGCCAGCGACATCACCGGCGCGATCCCGACGCATCGCCGGCCACCGGCGGCAAGCTTGCGATGATCGCGGTGCCGCCGACCGAACGGCTGCCTGACGGCATCGGCGGCCCGGTGCTGCGCGCCGCCGCGCTGAAGGGCGATCCGGCCGCGGCCTATGAGGTCGGCGTGCGCTTCGCCGAAGGCAAGGGCGTTGCCGCCGAATCTCGACGAAGCCGCGAAATGGTACGACCGCGCGGCGCAGGCCGGCGTGGTGCCCGCGATCTTCCGGCTCGGGACCTTCTACGAGAAGGGCCTGAGCGTGAAAAAGGACGTCGATATCGCGCGGCGCTATTACCTGCAGGCGGCCGAGCGCGGCAACGCCAAGGCGATGCATAATCTGGCCGTGCTCGACGCCGATGGCGGCGGCAAGGGCGCCAACTACAAGAGCGCGTCGCAATGGTTCCGCAAGGCCGCCGATCGCGGCGTCGCCGACAGCCAGTTCAACCTCGGCATCCTCTATGCCCGCGGCATCGGCGTCGAACAGAACCTCGCCGAATCCTTCAAATGGTTCAGCCTCGCGGCGGCCCAGGGCGATGCGGACGCCGGCCGCAAGCGCGACGATATCGCCAAGCGCCTCGACGCCCAGTCGCTGGCGGCGGCCAAGCTCGCGATCCAGACCTTCACGCCGGAGCCGCAGCCCGACGACGCCGTCAACGTGGCGCGCCCGGCCGGGCGGCTGGGACTCAGCGCCGGCGCAGCCGGCTGCCGCGCAAAGCCCGCCGCCAAGCCGGCTGCTGACCAAGCGCACCGCCGCCGCGCATTGATGACGTTGACCGACGTCGCGCGATGCCGCTCCGGCATCGCCGCCATATACCTCAGCGCATAAAGTCCGTGATAGTGACGGCGCAGCCCGAGGTCCGCGCATCGGCTCAGCTGCACGAGAGATCGTTTGTCCGACCGATGATCGCCAGGACGAGGAAGATCGCTTCCGGAGGTCGCCGACCGGCCCTGCGGTCGCGCCGCCGCGCATGCCGGCCGGTCAGCCTCCGCCGCCGCCGCTCGCAGCCGCCCCGCCGCAGGCGGCATTTCTGGTCGGTCGCCATCTTCATCCTGCTGGTTTCCGGCGTCGGCATCCGCGCCTACCGGGACCTGTCGCAGCCCGAGGCCTGGGACTACTGGAAAGACCAGTATGTCTCGCCGAGCCTGACCTCGTCGCTGATCGCCAAGCGTCGACCTCGATGGTCGCGGCCGGCGGCCGGCGCGCGCTGTTCGTCAGCGGGACGATCGGCGCCGCCGCCGCGAACTGGTTTCGCGACCGGCTCGACGAGGCCCATCTCGCGGCGGGCGACATCGTCCTGCTGTCCTCGCCCGGCGGCGATCTGAACCAGGCCACGATCATGGGCGAGATCATCCGATCGCGCGGGCTGGTGACCGCGGTCGGCATCGCCGATGCCTCGGGCCGCGTCAAGCCCGCCTATTGCGCCAGCGCCTGCGTGCTGCGTCTATGCCGGCGGCAAGACCCGCTATCGGCGTCGCTGGGCTCGGCGCTGGGCGTCCATCGGTTTGTCGACAACCACGCCCGGTCGACGACCCCGTCGCCGAAACCCAGCGGATCGCCGGCGACGGTGCTGGGCTACATGACCAGAATGGGGGTCTCGTCTTCCATCGTGGAGGCGATGTCCGAGACCAGGGACATTCGCTGGCTCAGCGCCCAAGGAGGCGCTGGCGATGAACCTCGTCACCGATCCCGTCGGCAAGCCCTGAGCGGCCGCCGCAACCTGCGCCTGGTCTCGAATTGTTCACCACGCCTGCAAGACGCGCGCGGACATGCAGGCAAAAATTGCCTTCCGGCGCATTCTTTAGTCCCTCCTGCCGCCGAATTCGGTTATGCAAAGACGCGGCAACCGGTCCTGCGCTCGCTGCGCTGCTGCGCGAACCGGATTCCACTGCCGGCAAATGCGATCAGAAACCATGCCCTGAGCGGCCTCGGCCGGCCTCAGCGGCAAATTGCAAAAGCAGACGCGCGTGCAGCTCTACCTCCCGATCGCCGACATTCCGGTCAATGTTTTCCTCATCCTGGCGATGGGCGCGGCGGTCGGGTTCGTCTCCGGCATGTTCGGGATCGGCGGCGGCTTCCTGATGACGCCGCTGTTGATCTTCGTCGGCATCGCGCCCGCGGTCGCGGTCGCCTCGGTCGCCAGCCACATCGCCGCCTCCTCGTTTTCCGGCGCGATATCCTACTGGCGGCGCCGCGCCATCGATCCGGCGCTGGCGGCTGGTGCTGTTGAGCGGCGGCACCATCGGCACCGCGCTCGGGGTCTGGACCTTCACGCTGCTGCGCTCGCTCGGCCAGCTCGATCTGCATGATCGCGCTGTCCTACGTCATCCTGCTGACCACCGTCGGCGGCCTGATGTTCTGGGAAGGCCTGCGCGCGATGCTGCGGGCCCGGCGCGGCGGCGCCGGTCACGATGCGCCGCCCGGGCAGCCATGGCTGGATCCACGGCCTGCCGCTGAAGATGCGCTTCAAGCGCTCGAAGATCTATCTGTCGGTCATCCCCGTCGTCGTGATCGGCCTGATCATCGGCTTCATCGGCGCCGTGATGGGCATCGGCGGCGGCTTCATCCTGGTGCCGCTGATGATCTATCGTGCTGCGGGTGCCGACCTCGACCGTGATCGGCACCTCGATGGTGCTGACCCTGGTCACCATGGTGTTCGCCACCATGCTGCACGCGGTCACCAATCATCTGGTCGACGCCGTGCTGGCGCTGATCCTGATGGTCGGCGGCGTCACCGGCGCCCAGTTCGGCGCGCGCGCCGGGCAGAAGATCCGCGGCGAACATCTGCGGCTGCTGCTCGGGCTGCTGGTTCTCGCGGTCGGCATCCGCTTTGCCGATCGAACTGGTGATCCGGCCCGAGGATCTCTTCACCATCCGCGAAACCGGAGGCGCCGGATGATCGCGCGCGCCTCATCGTCACGCTCGGCATGGCCTTGCGCTGGGCTGCGCGCTCGCGGCCTCGCCTGCGCGCGCCGAACGGCTGATCGTGTCGGTGTCGAACCACCGCGTCACCGTGACGCCGAACTATTCCGGCGAGGAGCTGGTGCTGTTCGGCTCGGTCGAGAAGGACGCCAACACGCCGGCCAACCGCACCAATTACGATCTGGTGGTGACCGTCGCCGGCCCGCGCGCCGACATGGTGACGCGCCGCAAGGAGCGCAGATTCGGCATCTGGATCAACACCGACTCCCGGCAATTCCTGAAAGTGCCGACCTATCTCGGCGCTGTTCTCCAACCGGCCGTTCGACGCCATCGCCTCGCCCGAGGTGCAGCGGCGGCAGCAGCTCGGGCTGAACAACGTGCTGCTGACCCAGCGCGTCGGCCCCGATTATGCCGACGTGGTGCCGGACGACGCGTTCCGCAGCGCCTTCGTGCGGCTGCGCCCGCAGCACGGGCTCTATCGCGAGGAGACCTCGGCGGTGACGTTCCTGACGCCGACGCTGTTCCGCACCGGCATTCCGCTGCCGGCCGAAGTGCCGATCGGCACCTATGACGTCGAGATCAAGCTGTTCGCCGACGGCGCGCTGGTGACGCAAGACCGAAACCGCGTTCGAAATCGTCAAGGTCGGCTTCGAGCAGTTCGTCGCCACCACCGCGCGGCAGAACGGCTTCGTCTACGGGCTGGTCGACCGCCTTCATGGCGCTGATGACCGGCTGGATGGCGTCGATCGTGTTCCGGAAGGATTGAGTCACGCGGCATGCGTCGGTCGGGCAAAGTCGAAGCGTCCACCATCCGAGCACGAGCTCGTAGGATCGTGGGCACGGCGATGATGCGCGCATTGCACCCTGACGACTTCCGACGAAAAACCCCACGCCCATCGCCACGCACGCTGAGCAGCATCGCCGCGGTCGACAGCCATCCGAGCCAGTAGAGCGGGCCGCCGACGACGAAGCGGCCCATCACGTCCCTGCGGCGCGCCATGAACATCAACAGCACCATCACGGGCACGGCGAGCACGCCGTTGATGACGGCGCTCCAGTACAGCGCCGAGATCGGATTGATCGAGGTGAAATTGAGCGCGATGCCGATCGCCGCCGACAGCGCCAGCACGGCGTAGAACGCGGCCGCTTCCTTCGGCTTGCGCGCGAGCCCGACCGGCCATCGCCGCCCCTCGCCGACGGCGTAGGCGGTGGCGCCGGCGAGCACCGGGATCGCCAGCAGCCCGGTGCCGACGATGCCGAGCGCAAAGATCACTTCCGCGAATGCGCCGGCGATCGGACGCAGCGCTTCGGCCGCCTGCGCCGAGGTCTGGATATCGGTCTTGCCGGCGGCATGCAGCGTCGCGGCGGCGGTGACGATGATCGACAGCGCGATCAGGTTGGAGAACGCCATGCCGACGATGGTGTCGGCGCGGATGCGATGGAATTCCTTCTGCGCGCCATAGTGCTTTTCGATCAGCGGCTGCTTGCGTCGCATCGACGCGCTGGTCTTCGGCCTCCTGCGAGGCCTGCCAGAAGAACAGATAGGGCGAGATCGTGGTGCCGAGGATGGCGACGATGGTGGTGAAATAATCGGCGCTCCAGGTGATTCGCGGAACGAGCACGCCGGCCAGCGCCTCGCCCCACGACACATGTGCAAAGGCGAGCGCGGCGACATAGGCGAACAGGCTGAGCGTCAGCCATTTCAGCACCGACGACGTAGCGCTTGTAGTCGAGGAAGATCTGCGCCACGACCGAGGTCACGCCGAACAACAGCACGTAGACGATGCCGTGGCCGCCGATCAGCAGCTTGGTGGCGTCCGCCATGGCGCCGAGATCGGCCGCGATGTTGATGGTGTTGGCGATGAACAGCAGCGCCACCACCACGATTGAGCAGCCATGCCGAATAATGCCGGCAGACATTGCCGGAAATGCCGTGGCCGGTGACGCGGCCGACGCGCGCGGAGATTTCCTGGATCGCCGCCATCAGCGGAAACGTCAGCAGCATGGTCCAGCCGATGCCGTAGCCGAGCTGCGCGCCGGCCTGGCTGTAGGTGCCGATCCCCGACGGATCGTCGTCGGACGCGCCGGTGATCAGGCCGGGGCCGAGCGCTTTCAGCGCATCGCGGAAGCGAAACGGCCGTGGCGAGCTCGGCCTTCGCTGCCGGCTTGTCGCGTGCCGCGTATGCGTGTGCGCGTGATGCTTCGAATTCGATTTGTTGCGATCTGCCATGCCGGTCCAGCCGCCGCGACAACGAACCTGACGGGCGCAGGTTCCAGGCCGGACCTGCCGGGACACTCGGCAGACAAGCTGCCGTCATGCCGTCACGCGGATGCAGCGGCTCGATGATGGTCGCGACGCCCGGCTGCAGGATCCGCAAGCGCGGTCCAAATCCCAGCGTATCGAACGTGGCGCGCAGATCGTCCGGCGTTCTGGCGGAAATGCGCCCAGCCGTCGGTATGAACAGGCACGATCACCGCATCCGGAAATGCGCGCGCGGTCTCGATGGTGTCGTTGGTGTCCATGGTGAGATGGAACGGGCCGCGGGTCTGCGCCGCGCCCGCGAACGGCAGCACCACGCCTGCCTTGAATCGGCGTCGCGACCTCGGCGACGCCATCGAACCAGGTGGTGTCGCCGCTGATGTAGATCGGGCGGCTGCCGGCCTTGCTCGATGCCACCACGAAGCCGATGACGTCGCCCGACAGCGGCTCGATGCCGGCCGGGCCGTGACGGGCGGGCGTCGCGGTGATGGTCAGCGACTGGCCGCCCTGTCTGTCAACTCGGTCGATGCCCAGGGCGCAAAGCCCTCGGTCTTGCCGCCGAGCCGCTTTGCGCCCGCTTCCGTCGTCAGCACGCGCTTCGCTTGCGCGAGAAAGTCACGGCCGGAATGATCGAGATTGTCCGAATGCTGGTCGTGGCTCGAGCAGCACCGCGTCGATCGCGCCGATCGTCGCGCGCGCTCATCGCGGGCCCGGTCAGCTTCTCCAGCTTCACATGCGGCAGTTGATAGGCGCCGGGCGCATCGAAGGTCGGATCGGTGAGCAGGCGAAAGCCGTCGATCTCGATCAGCGCGGTGGGGCCGCCGATCAGCGTGATGGATGAGCGTCATGTCGCACTCCTCTTGGTCGACGCTGACGCCGCAGGGCGGGTCACCAGATAAATGCCGAGCGCCACCGGAACAATCCCGAGCAGATCGCGGAACTTCGACGTGCTCGCCGAGCACGAGACAGGCGAACAGCATGCCGAGCGGCGGCATCAGGAAATGATAGGCGCTCGCGGCGGTCGCGCCACACACCTTCAGCAGATGAAACCACAGCAGATAGGCCAGGATCGATCCGCCGAGCACGAGGAACGCGAACGCGCCGAACAGCCGCGCGCTCGGCACGATGTCGCCGACGTCAGCGAGCGTGAACGCGAACGGCAGCAGCACGATGCCCGCGGCAAGATTCTGCACGCCGTTGCCGACCCACAGGCTGCCCTTCGGCGCCAGCACCTTGAACAGGATGGTGCCGGCCACGATCGACGCCAGCGACGCCAGCGTGAACAGGATGCCGTGCCAGCTGATCCGGTGCCGACCGACATGCGGTGCCAGACGATGAAGCCGACGCCGGCGATGCCGAGCAGCAGGCCCGCCACCTTGCGCCAGGTCAGCGCCTCGCCGAGAAACAGCCGCCGCGAGCACCGCCGGTGAACACCGGATTGGCGCTGACGATCAGGCCGCCGAGGCCGGCGGATACGGTCTGCAGCCCGGTATAGCCGAGGCCGAGATAGAGCGCGTTGTTGGCGACGCCGAGGATCGCGAAGACGGCGGCATCGCGCCAGTGAGCGAGCGACCACGCTTCGCCGCGCAGCGCCGTAATGCCGAGGATCAGGATGCCGGCCAGCGAAAACCGCGCCGTGAGCAGGATCAGCGGCGGGCAATCGGTGACGCCGATCTTGCCGGCGACGAAGGCAAAGCTCCAAAGCAGGCAGAACAGGCCGATATAGAGCGGCAGCGGATTGAAACCGGCGCGGGGAACCGCGACCGAGGGCGCGAGCGACATGGGAAGTCTCCTTTGCCCATCGATGTAGGCCCGCGCCTTGATATTTGGAAATTAAATGATAAACTGATATCCAGTGGATTTATGAATGGAGCATTGCCATGCTCGATCTGGAGCTGCTGCGCAGTTTCGTCTCGGTGGTCGATTCCGGCGGCTTCACCCGCGCCGGCGAACGCGTCCACCGCACCCAATCGACCGTCAGCCAGCAGATCAAGCGGCTGGAGGACGATGTCGGCCAGCCGCTGCTCAACCGCAACGGCAAGGACGTGACGCCGACCGAAGCCGGCGAGCGGCTGTTGTCCTATGCGCGGCGGCTGCTGTCGCTCGCGCGAAGAAGCGCGCGACGTGGTGGCGCGCCCGGCGAGCGAGGGCGCGGTGCGGCTCGGCGTGCCCGAGGATTTCGCCGCCTATCGGCTGGCGAAACTGCTGGCGGCATTCTCGCGCTCGCATCCCGGCCTGCGGCTCGACGTCCGCGCCGATCAAAGCACCTATCTGCAGCGCGATCTCGAACGCGGCGAACTCGATCTGGCGCTGTTCAAGCGCGCCGCCGGCGAGAAAGGCGGCATCGCGGTGTGGCCGGAGCGCGTGCACTGGGTCACCAGCAAGAGCCATCCGCGTCGATACCAGCACCGGCTCGGTGCCGCTGATCGGTTTCCCACCGGCTGCCTGTACCGGGCGCGCGCGATCCATGCGCTGGAAAGCGCCGGACGCGCGCTGGCACATGGCCTATACCAGTTCCAACCTCGCCGGCATCCAGGCCGCGGTCGCCGCCGGCATGGGCCTGAGCATTCTCTCGGAGATGGCGATCCAGGCCGACCATCGCGTGCTGACGCGCGAAGGACGGCTTTGCGCCGATCGACCGGACCGAAGTGGCGCTGGTGGCGTCACCCGACGCCAGCCCGGCGACGTTGCGGCTGGCGGATCGGCTGGCCGAGTTCTGCAGCGCGGTGCAAGCGAAGGCGGCGTAACCGTCACGAAGAATCGTGAGGTGGGCAAAGGCGCTCTTGCGCCAGTGCCCACCATCAGCACGCTGCGTGCACGATGGTGGGCACGCTTACGCTTTGCCCACCCTACGTCGCTGCGGCGAGGTGCCGGCGCGCAGCGGAATTCTCAATAACAGCGCGACGCGGCGATGGCGTGCAGCTGGTTGTCGCCGAGCACATGCGCCATGAAGCCGGGCGTGCGGAAGATTTTCGCAAACGCCGCATCGCGGATGCTCAGGCCGCCGGTATAGGCGCCGAACGCCGGCATCACGGCGCGCTCGCCGTCGCTGGCAAAACAGCGCCGCTCCATCGAGCGGCCGCGCGTCGGCGACGCGCGCCTTGGGATGCAGATGGCCGGCGATTTCGCCCGACGCGCCGGTCGGCTCGTGGCGGAACGCGATCGGGCCGATCGCGACTTCGCTCGCGACCACGCCGCCGAGATCGGACGGCAGCGCCGGATCGTGATTGCCCGAAATCCAGATCCAGTCGCGCCGCGCCTGCATCGCCGTGAGCGCGTCGCGGTCGGGCGCCGACAGCCGCTCATGGCGCGTCGCGGTCGTGAAAACTGTCGCCGAGCGCGATCACCATGCGCGGGTCGTGCCGCGCGATCACGGCGGCAAGCCGGCTCAGCGTCGCCACGCGTGTCATAGGGCGGCAGCAGCACGCCGCGCGCGGCAAAGCTGGAGCCTTTTTCCAGATGCAGATCGGAGACGACGAGCAGGCGCTGCTCTTCGCCAGAACAGCGCGCCGGAGAGATCGGCGACGAACGTCACGTCTGCAATCGTGACCTTCGAAGCGCGCGCATCTCTGATCATCTCCCGAAGATTGCGCCGCTGCCGTCACGTTCTATCCGCTATCCCATCGCCTCTTTGACGAGTTCATCGGCGGCTTCCGCCAGCAACTCGTCGGCCGCTTCGCCATAAACTGACTCGCGGCCGATTTCCAGCATCACGGGCACCGCGAGCGGCGAAACGTGGTCGAGTTCCCGATGGGTGATTCGCCCCTGGATACGCGAGAGCATATCACCCAATCGCTTGAGATCGAGCAGCCCGGTGGCGGCGTCGGCGCGCGCGGCGCGCAACAGCACGTGGTCGGCCTGATGCTTGCGCAGCACGTCATAGATCAAGGTCGGTCGAGAACAGCACCTGGCGGCGGGTTTTTCCTCGCCGGTGAAGCGGCGCGCGATCAGGCCGGAGATCAGCGCGCAGGTTGCGGAAGGTGCGCTTCATCAGCGCGGATTCGGCCAGCCACGCCTCGAGATCGTCGCCCAGCATGTCCGGATCGAACAGCGCGTTGAGATCGAGCTTGCCGTGCCGGATCATGAACGACATGTCGCCGAGGCCCCACACGGCAAGCGCATATTCATTGGCGACGAAGCCGAGCGGCCGCACCCGCGCCCGCTCCATCCGCCGCGTCA